>ERZ773180.524-NODE-524-length-22782-cov-35.803142_pt1 | contig 22782 bp, 21 predicted proteins | sample MGYA00511080_ERZ773180 | MGnify/ENA primary metagenome ERZ773180 (study PRJEB29015, sample SAMEA2738175) | human oral metagenome | biome: human oral; feature: human-associated habitat; material: saliva | place: China | collected 2178 ...
TGGACTCCTCACATGTGGACACCTATTATTGCGTGTGATGGGGCACAGAAGCCCGCTTGACGATCGGCCGACTGACCGATTCCACGCACAGACCTCTCCAGAATATCCGCATACGGAGGGCGACGCGCACGCCACCCTGCGACATCCACCACGTCACCGCCCCCTCTGAACAAACCAATCGGTCTATTTGACCGACTATCTCCCCCTACATTTAACTGATATTCATGAGCGACATAGCCACACTCTCCGCATCCATTCCCTCATCTTCGACCCTGATCTCCCCCTTCGGCGCTCACCTCCTGTCGTGGCGCCCGACCGGCGACGAGGACGTCCTGTGGCTCTCATCCCGCGCCGTCATGGATGGCACGCGCGCGATCCGCGGCGGCGTCCCCCTGTGCCTGCCCTGGTTCGGCGGCCCCGAGGATTCCCCCGCCCGCCCGGGAGCGGGCGCCAGCGCGCACGGTTTCGCTCGCACCACCACATGGGCGCTGCGGGCCTCGACGCAGCCCGCCGACGACGCCCCGGCCTCGTTCTCTTTCGAACTGCACCACACGGGCGAGACCTCCGCCCTCTACCCCCATTCGTTCTGCGCGCGCCTCGACGTGAGCGCCGGCTCCGAGCTCCACATGAGCCTGACCCTGACGAACGAGGACGATCACCCCTTCGCGATCGAGGCGGCGATGCACACCTACCTGGCCGTCGGCGACGTCAAGGACGTGATGGTCGAGGGCCTGGACGGGGCCCGCTACTTCGACAAGGTCCGAGGCCGTTTCGCCACCCAGGTCGGGGACGTGACCTTCGTCGGCCCCACCGACCGCGTCTACACGACGACCCAGCAGGTTCAGGTCGTCGACCCCAAGCTCGATCGACGCATCATCGTCGACAAGAACGGCTCGGGCTCGACGATCGTATGGAATCCCTGGTCGCAGGCGGCGGCGGGCATGAGCGACGTCGGCGAGGGCGAGTGGCAGCACTTCGTATGCGTCGAAACCGGGGCGGTGCGCGAGAGGGCGCTCACGCTGTGGCCGGGGCACCCTCACATCATGACGCAGACCCTCGCTGTGGAGGCGCTCGACTGAGCTGAGCGCGAGTACGATTGGGGGCAGCTACGAACAGAAAGGCCCCCATGGCTCTCACGCGCGCTCTCGCCTCCGCCTACTTAGCAGTGTCCCGCTGGACGCTCACCACCGAGCCGCTGCCCGATAAGGTCATCGTCATCGGCGCCCCGCACACCTCTAATTGGGACGGCGTGTTCATGGCCGTGTCGATGTGGAAGAGCGGGCGCAGCTTTTCCTTCCTCGTGAAGGATTCCGTCGTCAAGGCCCCGGTGCTCGGCTGGTTCGTCAAGAAGATCGGCGCGGTTCCCGTGGAGCGTAGCGCCGCGCACGGCCTGGTGGACCAGGTGGCAGGGCGCATTCGCGAATCCGACTCCTTCACGCTGTGCATCACGCCGAAGGGGACGCGCTCGCCTCGCGACTTTTGGAAGTCGGGCTTCTATCGCATCGCGATGGAGGCAGACGTGCCGATTCAGCTGGGCTTTATTGACCGCAGGACCCGGACCTTCGGGTGGGGGCCGACCTACCGCCTGACGGGCGACGTCCGCGCGGACATGGACGTGATCCGAGCCTTCTACGCGGATAAGGTGGGCGTCAATCCCGCGAAGACCTCGGTTCCTCGCCTGCGCGCCGAGGACGAGGACCAGTGAGAATCGCCCACGCACTTGCGTGCGCCGCTGGCGCGGTGGCGCTCACGGTTGCGGGCTCTCCCGCTTTCGCGGACGAGGCGACGCCGATTCACCTTGCCGAGGTTTACGACGTCACGCCGGGCGTGTCGGCCACCCACGAGGTCACGCTGTCAACCGACGCGCCCTTGCTGAGCGAGCAGTGCCAGTCGATGGGCACCGGTGCGCGCGCGACCTCCACCGTGTCCGTTGAGGTCAACGGGGTGGCAGCCTGCCGCTTCACGTGGGATCTGGACGATAGCGGCGCCGAGGTCCTGACGGTGGACGACGGCGGGGTGTTCCATTTTCATTCCGTGTCCGCCTCGCTCCTGGAGGGTTTTTCCTCCCCGGAGGCGCTCGCCTCCATCGACTCCGTGACCCTGGTCGCGCACGCCTCCGAGATCGTCGAGGCCTCTGCCGGGGGTGCCATCACGTCGCCGGGAGCCTCCACGAAGAAGGACGCGAGCACGGTGACGTGGACGCAGGTGAGCGATGACGTGAGCGCCACGGGGACGGTCGATCTGGAGGCCACGGCGATGCCTGCCTCCCCGGCCTCGTCCTCCTCCGCCGCGCCCGCTTCTCGGGAGGGACGAGGCTCTGGCTCCTCGCGCTCGTCCCTGACCCTGATCGTGGCGATGACAGGGGCGGTGGTCGCGCTGGCGCTCGCCGGCGCGGTCGCGCGTTCCATGGGTCGGTCGCGCCGCGCCAGCGCCGACGCGCAATTCGAGCGCGACGCTGCCTTGCGCGCCGCCCAGCGGGCCGCCGCCCGCTCCGCCAGGCAGGCGTCCGCGGCCCACGCCGACGCTCGCTTAGGCTTGGTGCGTGACGTCCTGACGCCGCCCGTGGGTATGCCCCCCGCACCCGAGGCCGACCCGCTCCCCGCGGATGCACCCCCCGCGCCCGAGGCCGACCCGCTCCCCGCGGACGCGCCCCCCGCGCCCGAAGCCGACGCGCTCCCCTCGGACGTGCCCCCCGCGCCCGAGGCCGACCCCGCCGAAGGGGGCGAGCGCTTCGCTCCCCCGCCGGGCAGCGATGCCACCGCCCGCTAGCCGACGTGGAAGTAGCGGTCGACGAGCTCCTCGACGGACACGCGCGAGTCTGCCAGGTCGTCGCGCAGGTGCATGTCGCCCAGTTCCACCAGGCGTGAGGCCCACGAGTCGATGAGGCCGGCGGGGAACACGCCGCGTGCCTCGTAGTCCTCGCGCTGGGCGAGAAGGCGCCCGGCCGCCTCGAAACACGACGAGGGCAGCTGGTCCAGTCCGGGGGTCTGGGATGCGTCGCCGTCGACCTTGCGCTCGCGCGCGTAGTCGGCCATGCCGGGCTGGATGAGTCCCAGGCGAGCGGCGACCGTGATCCCCGCGAGCAGCAGGTGGATGGCCGCCGAGCCGTCGGGGCTGCGTAGCTCGACGGTCTGTGAATCGTTGGGAAGCCCGGTGATGGGCGACTCGTTGGGGTTGGCATCGCGGAACATGGAGTCGTCGATGTGTTGCCATCCGAGGGGCACGCGCACGAGGACCGATCGGTTGCGGTCTCCCCAGCAGATCGAGGTCGGGGCCTCCTGGTGAGGAACGAGGCGCAGGAACGAGGTGGGCACCGTGTTCCCGAAGGCGGTGAGCGATGCCGCGTGGGAGAGGTAGCCGCCGATCACCTTGAGGGCGTCTTCGGTCAGCCCTTCGCCGGTCGAGAATTGGTTGACCCCGTCTTTGACGAGACGGGTGTGGAAGTGCATGCCAGAGCCCGCCTGGCCGACTGCGATCTTGGGCGAGAAGGACACCTCGATGCCGTAGGAGTGGGCGACCTCGCGCAGCACCCACTTGGCCAGGACCATCTGGTCAGCCGCGTCCATCACGTCGACCGGCAGGAACTCGATCTCCTGCTGGATCATCTGGCGGCCCTCGGCGACGAAGTTCCCGACCTCGGAGTGGGCGTATTTGACGGCGCAGCCCATGGTCACCAGGTGAAGCAGGGTTTCGGTGCGCACATCCTCCCACTTCGAGAACGGACCGGACTCGTGGTAGCCGCGTTGCTCTTCGACACGGAAGAGGGGTTCTTCCGGGGAGAAGAGGTAGTACTCGAGTTCGCCGAGGGCCTCGAGGGTGCAACCCGTGTCTTCCTGGAGGGCGCGCTGTGCCTTGCGCAAGATTTCCTGGGGCGCCGAGGCTAAGGGGGCGCCGTCGACGTCGTAGAAGGCGCAGAGGAATTCCAGGGTGGGGATGGTGGAGAAGGGGCTCAGGAACGCCGTCGACAGGCGCGGGACGACGTAGAGGTCCGAGGAGGTAGCCTCGACGAAGGTGAACAGGGAGGAGCCGTCGACACGCTCGCCGAGCGTGAGAACCCGGTCGAGGTGCGCCTTGGATTGGATCGCGAAGTTGAGGGTCTTGAGCCGCCCGTCTCCCCCGACGTAGCGCAGGTTGAGCATCGGGATTCGGTTGTCCTCGATGTAACCGATGATGTCGGCTTTGGTGAACTCCTTCGGCGGCTTGCGCAGCGCCTGCACGAGGGGGTTGGGACTGAGGGAAACGGTGTCGGTCGAGAGCATCTTGAACTCCTCTTTGAGCATGACTTGTGCCACCCCATTGTGTCACATGACACCGCATCGAAACAGCCGAGGTCGACGCCATGCCGGGAAGGGGACACCGAATCATGCCCGAGATCTGTCTCCCCAGCCACGCACCCGAATCCCCCTCGGCGGCCGCACCCGCCCCGGCCTCGTTCGGCCTCGCCGAGGCCGCCGTCCACCACGTGTGCGACCTGTTCCCTTCCCCGGTCTTGTCCATCGTCCAGCAGGAGGGAGCGCCGCGAGAGGAGACCGCCGCTCGCTCACACTCCGAGGGCAAGGTTCCGTCGCGCACGCACTGCCATGGGACCGCCTGCGCCCCATCATCGAGCGCGAGGGCGCGCACCTGGGCCGCGCGATCCCCCATCGCAGCGCGCCGCGCGCATAGTTGAGGGCCGCGCACCACAAGCAGGTACGCGGCCCGTGCCCCCTAGCGGGGCGAGGTTCGGAGCAGGCATGGAACCCGCCCCACTAGGCTCATCATGAACGCGGAGACCAGGACTTGAGGCGTTCAACGAGTTCACGAGCCCTCATATCCAAGCGCTCAGCTTCTGGCGCATCTCCGCTCTTCATCGCACGCCAATACTCGATCTTTGTGCGCAAGAACTCACGTCGTAATTCGATAATCTGCGCCTCCTCCTGAAGGCGCGCGTCCTGCTGTTCCAGCAGGGAAATGAACTCCGCGACGTCGCGCTCCGCGCCCAGCCCGGAACGCACGTACTCACGCATGTCGGCGATCGACATTCCGGACGCCGACAGGCACGCGACCCAGGTCAGCAGCTCCAGGTCGCCCTCGGTGTAAATTCGGTGGCCACTGGAGGGATCGCGCGCGATGGCCGGAATGACGCTGACATCCTCGTAGTAGCGCAAAGTCGACGGGGGCAGGCCAACGAGCGCCGCTACCTCCTTAATGGAGTACGTGCGCCCGATGCCTGTTCCTGCCATAACCTCACCCTAAAAGACCTCAAGTCCTTGAAGTCAAGCGGAACTGCGGGACGTGCATCACGCGGCGCGACCAGCGCAAAAGCAGCTCACGAAACCCGGCCGGGGCGCCCGTCACCGAACGGCAACAACGACCGGTCACGCGTCATGAGTCGAGCAACTCGGCGCGGCGCTGGAACGCCCAGATCGGGCAGGTCTGTTCCCTCAGGCGAACCTCGACGAGATCGAGGAGCTCGCAGCCTCCGTTGGTATAGAAGCGCGCGTTGGATTCCGTCGATGTGACGAAGCCGTAAGCGCGACCGCCCCTCTTTGCCACAAAGTCCGGCAGCACTTTGGCAACGAGCCAACGCCCCACCCCCTTGCCGCGCATGTGACGGTCCACTGACAGGACCTCGAGGTACCAGTCGAAGTCACCCAGGTCGATGGCGACCTGATCGCTACGCGCCGCCACCTCGTCAAACTGGCGGACGAGCGTGGGGGTCGCGTAGCGGAAGAGCTCGTGCCCACCGTTGATGAAGTTATCCCAGAAACCGACCTTGCGATCGTGCATGAGCGCCACGGCAACGACGCGCCCCTCATGCTCGACGACAAGCGCATTCCTGCACCTCAGATAGGCCCTGACGAGCATCCGATTGACCGCTTCCAGGCATTGCGGGTAACGCTCCGGCTGGTAGAGATACGGTTTCAGCATGATGTGAAACGGGTAATCTAGGAATCCCTCGGTGATAATGCGTGTCATTTCGGGGATATCTGCACAAGTTGCGGGTCGACACTTCACAGCAGCCCTCCTCTGTTATGTCGGACAGTATCGCGTGACGAGGTCGAAAACCTGACCACAGGTAGACAGTTGTCATACTACGCGATGAGCCACAATCTGACCTTGTCAGTAAACTGCGATGTGCTTTGACAGTCAGAGAAGGATGACTTCACGACCGGTCAGGCACTGTCGGACTTGCGCGCCCTCGTTGCTTTGTATCCACGAACGGACGATAATCGAGTGACCCATCTCAGGAGGACTGCATGCGATTCTTTCGTGCCCTGTGCGCTGTGCTCGGGGCCCTACTCATCGTGCCCGCCCTGCCTTCAGCGTCCTTTGCGACCGACGCTCCGACCGTGTCGGAGGCGTTTGTCCTAACCAAGGACGGGCAGCTCGTGGACACGCTGACCGTCAGGGACCCGTCACGCACTATGACGGAGTCGACGTGCCAGCCCTTTGCTGGTAGCTCGACCGACCACCGCGTCCAGTTCGTCCTGTTGGACGACGCGGCGGTGTGCCACATGCAGCTCATGTACACCCGTGCTGAGGACGAGACGGAGTTCGAGCTCAAGGATTCGGGCGAATTCATCATGACGGCGCGAACCGATCAGACCATTGATGGGTACCGCCGGAATTTTGGCGTGACGCTGGTGATGACCTCCCTGTCGCTGAGCGTGGAGGGGGACGTGAAGTCGTCGACGGCCGGGGCGGCGAACTCGTCCATGACCTACGAGAACCGTTCTTTTACCGTGGTGACGTGGAAAGACTCCGTCCCCGAGGTGATCACCGTTCGTGGGAATCTGGCGGCCGGCGGCGACCGCTCCGCCGCTGGCGGCACTCGCGCGCTGCGGGATCCGTGGGGCGTCACTCCTCCCCCGGGTCGTCCCGAGGCCGGGGCCGCGCAGAGTGGTAGCGAGCCGTCGTCCGAAGCCTCCTCGTCGGGTCCATCGATCGGCCTGCTTATCGGCTTGATCGTCGGCCTCATCGTCGTGGTGCTCGTCGGCGTCTTCGTCGTTTATGCGAAGCGCTCGAAGAAGTCTCCGGCGCCGACGAAGGGTGCGCGGTCCCCCGCACCCGCGTCGCACGTGCGCCCGCAAGGCCCCCAGCGCGGCGAGGAGCGCCCGCCCGCCGCGCACATCGCGTCCTCCCCGCAAGCACGCCGCGGCAGTGGGAATCCTGCACCGTCGAGGACCCCCGCGCCCTCGAGGACCCCCGTGCCCCCGAGCGCTCAGCCCTCCAACGAGCGCCGTGCCCCCGTTGCACCGCCCACCCGCCAGCAGGCCCCCACCTCTCGTCAGCAGGCGCCCGCCTCTCGCCCGCAGGCGCCCGCCTCTCGCCAGCAGGCGCCCATCTCTCGCCAGCAGGCACCCGCCTCTCGCCCGCAGGCACCCGCCTCTCGCCCGCAGGCGCCCTCCTCTCGCCCGCAGGCACCCGCCTCTCACCAGCAGGCGCCGGCCGCCAACGAACGCCGCGCCGAAGCCATGCCCTCCTCTCGCCCGCAGGCGTCGGCCGCGCCTTCGCGCAGGACTAGGCCCGAGGCGCCCGCGCCACAGGTTCCCAGTGCCCCCGCCGCACCGAGCCGACAAACGCCTCCTTCCGACTCCCCGCGCGCTGCGGCGCCCGCGGCGGGCGCGAGTCACGCACAGCCGACTCCTCGAGAGACCGGATTCGTGTGGAACCGTCAGTCGGGTGCCACGTCGTCCCAGCAGGCGGCGTCGGGGGCGGCTGCGCGCTCCGGCGAGACCCCCAAGCGGAAGCGGTCGCGCGGCGGGCATCGTCCCGCGGTCTTCCCCGAGACTCGCCCGTCGGATGCCGTCTCCGCGCCGACGCAGGCGGCGCCCGGCAACGGCGCTATCGCGGCCCAGATGGGTGCTGTCGCGGCGTCCTCGCAGGCGCCCGTTCCGCCGCCCGGCCGCCGCGCCGACCGCGCGCGCCCGTCTGTCGCGGATCAGCCTGCGCCCGTTCCTGCGCCCGAGAGCACCGCGCCGGCATCCCGGCGCGCCACGCCGGCCGTGCCAACAGCACCCGTTGCCCCCAGGCCGACTGCCGTTCCCGCGCCCGAGACGATTCCTGCGCCCGCGCCACAGCCCGCGAGTATCCCCGCGCCGGAGCCGGTCATCATGCCTGAGCCCGAGCCGGTCACCATGCCCGAGCCGGAGCCGATCGCTATGCCCGAACCGGCGCCGGTCGTCGCGCCCGAACCCAAGCCGGAGCCCGAGCCGGTCGCCATGCCCGAGCCGGAGCCGATCGCTATGCCCGAGCCCGAGCCGATCGCCATGCCCGAGCCGGAACCGGTCGTCGCACCCGAGCCGGAGCCCAAGCCGGTCGTCATGCCTGAGCCGGAGCCGGTCGTCGCGCCCGAACCCAAGCCGGAACCCGCGCCCGAGCCGATCGCCGTGCCCGCGTTCGAGCCCGAGCCGGTCGTCGAGCCCGAGCCGGAGCCGGTCGTCGCGCCCGAACCCAAGCCGGAACCCGAGCCCGAGCCGATCGCCGTGCCCGCGTTCGAGCCCGAGCCGGTCGTCATGCCCGAGCCGGAGCCGGTCGTCATGCCCGAGCCGGAGCCGGTCGTCATGCCTGAGCCGGAGCCCGCCCCGGCCTCGTTCGTCATGCCGGAGCCCGAGCCGGAGCCCGAGCCGGTCGCCATGCCCGAACCGGCGCCTGTCGTCGCGCCCGAACCCGAGCCGGAGCCCAAGCCGGTCGTCATGCCCGAGCCCGAGCCCGCCCCAGCCTCGTTCGTCATGCCCGAACCCGAGCCGGTCGTCGCGCCCGAACCCAAGCCGGAACCCGAGCCCGAGCCGGAGCCCGCCCCGGCCTCGTTCGTCATGCACGATGAGGACGCCGACCTGGCAACCACACAGATGCCCCAGGTCCGCAGGATCGCGGGCTTCGATTGGGATATGCCCGCCGCGCCTCAGGCGGCTGCCGAGTCCTCGTTCGAGGCTCCCGCTCCCGAGGCCCCCGCGTTCGAGGCGCCCACACCCGTTTCTCCGACGCGCAACAACGGTTTCGTCGCAGGCCCCGCCGAGGGCTTCCCCTCCGCTCCTGTTCAGCCCAGCGCACCCGTTGAGCCCGCGACTCCCGTGCCCCTCTCGACGTCAGAGCCCCAGGCTCCCCAGTCCCCGCAGATTCCGGCCGCGTTCCAAAGCGACTGGAACACCGATTTCTCGTGGAACGACGAGGCACGCGAGGAACAGGAAGCCGAGACGAAGCGCCGCGGTCGCTGGCCCTGGAACAAGCGCCGCAAGAAGCAGCGCGACGAGGACAACAAGCCGACCCTGCCCGAGATCGACGAGCGCGACGCCGCCACTCGCATGCCGATCATCGCGGTCGACGCTCAGGACGACGACTGGAACGACTGGCAGAACTGGAACTCGCAGAACTGACGCCGTCTCCGAGGTGCCGCCGTCTCCGAGGGGTGCTCGTTACCGCGAGCGCCCCTCGGTTTGCGTGAGCTCGACGTAGGCGGCGATGTCGGCGCTGATCTCGTCGGCCAGGTCGGCGCTCACGACGCCCGTGGAGCCCTCCCCCGCCTCGTCGATGTAGCCGTAGCGCTCCGCGAGGAAACGCTCCCGATACAGGTGGTCGGCGGTGTCCCCGATGGTGCGCATGAGGGAGGCGTTGACGAACGCGCCGACGACGATGCCAACGAATGGCACGATCTGCGCGATCTTCAGGCTGGCCAGACGCGCGCCGAGGGAGGCGACCAGGGAGTTTATGGCGGCAGAGAACACGTTGGTTCCGACGCTATCCATCGGTCCGCGCTTGGCGACGTCGCGCATCACCTTGTTGAAGGCAATCATCGTCGTCTGCTTCTCCACGACTGCGCCTTCCCCGGCGCTCTCCGGGTCGATCGCCTGCGAGAGCACCATCGTGGCGAAAAGGTTCTCGGCGGGATCGACCGTGTCGTAGCCGTAGTAGGCCGCCGTGTGGGATACGAGCCGCGTTGCGGCACCGAGGAAGGTCGCGATGTCGAGGGCGACAACCGAGGCCGTGAGGGCGATCCCGGGGGCCGAGGCGACACCCAGGCCGAGGACCGCCGCGATCGAAGCGCCGGAGGCGACGACGCCACTGAACGCCCCCTCGGCGGCTGCGGCGCTCGAATACGCAATCTTCAGGTGGGGTCTCACCGGGCGAATCTGGTCAAGGTCCAGGCCGAGACGGCGAATGTCCTCCAGGCACTCGACGTCGTAGCCTGCCTTGCGGTACGCCCTGAGGATGAGGCGTCGACGCACCGAGGCCTCGGACACCGAAGTCGCTTTCTCCATGAGGCCAAGCCCCACCGCGGACACCGTCCGGGCGACGGCAGCACCCCCGGGGACCTTGCGGGCGACAGACACAATCGTGCCGAGGGGCGCCATCAGGTAGGAACGCAGGCGCTGGGAGATGACGCGAGGGCGCCTGGGGCTGATCTGCGCTTCTTTCCAACGCTGAATTTCCTCCCACTGGGCGGCGTCGCCGGCGCTCATGCGTGCGCGGGCCTGCTCGTTGGCAGGCTCGTGGTCCCTGGAGGTTTCTTTCACGCTGCCACCCTACACAACGCGGCGGCGTCACGGAGCGTGGGGGCGCCCACCGCCCTGTTATGCTGGAGTCTTGGTCATCACTCGTGGCCTCACGACGAAGGAATTACCGTGGATTCGCGCGCACAGCTCATTGATCGGGTCAACGCCCTGCACGACGAGGGCGAGCATCAGAAGATCATCGCACTGATCGAACAGCTGCCTCCAGCATCGATGGGCTACGAGCTCACGTGTCTGCTGGCGCGCGCCTACATCAACTACGCGCAGCCGTACATGGATTCCTTCTCCGAGCACATCAACCGGGCCGCGGAGCTGCTGCGCAGCGTCGAGGCGGAGGGCCTGTCCGACCCGCTGTGGTACTACCGCATCGGTAGCGCCCTGTATTGGCTGGACCAGGAAGAGAGCGCCCTGACGTACCTCGAACAGTGCGTCGCCATGGACCCGTCCAACGCCTACGCGCCCGAGCTGATCGAGCAATGCAAGCGTGCCCTTGATCGGCGCAGGATCGTCCGCCCCGTCGACTTCGCGCGCCTCGTCAGCTATTTCGAGGAGAAGGACTACACCTACGAGGTGGAGGATGGGCGTCTCCACACCGGCTTCACGCACGGCTTTTTCATTTTCTCCATCGCTAACGACGGCACAGACCTGTGCATGTGGAGTGCCGTGCGTGAGGAAGTGTCGATGGAGCTGCGTTCTCGCCTGCTCCAGGCGTGTAACGACTGGAATAGCTCGACGACGTGGCCGAAGGTCTACGTCGCCACGCTGGATGACGGCCGTCAGCGCCTGTGCGCGGAGCAGTTCACGATTATCCGCCTGGGTATGACGGACGCGCAGCTCTTCGACAACATCGACCGCTTCATTTCGGCAGCCGAGGCGTTCTTCAAGGACCAGATCGAACGCGTCCCCGCCCTGGGCGGCACCGCCGGGTAGGAGCAGCCCCTGAGCGCACAGGGCCGATCACGCAGGGCCAATCACGCGGGGCCAACTTGCCCGAGTGCGAGGCTTCTCCGCGCGGGCAACCACGGCCTCGCCGATGGGACGAGGCCGTGGCCCGTGTCGCGCGTCACCGCGCCCCACTCTTCACGATGGCATACACTGTATGTACATGAGGGAGGGGCGACATGCCGACACAAACGACCGCAACAAAGTCCTCGCGTATCAATCTGCGACTGACTCCCGCCCAGGAGGAGAAGCTGCGCTACGTCGCAGCTTCCTCGCAGACGTCACTGAGTGATTTCGTGCTCGCTTCGGCCTTGGACCGCGCAGATCGAGCGCTCGCAGACCAAACGGAATTTACCGCGGACGACGACGCTTTCGACCACCTCCTGGAGGCACTGGACACCCCCCTGCCGACGGCGCGGATCCGCGCCCTCGCTTCCCGCCCCTCCCCCGTCGGATCGACGCTGACATGGACGCAATAGGACAGCCCACACTGGAGCCTCCTCGACGGCTGGAGCGCCACGATCGACGCGGAGATTTCACGTGTGGCAACGACGAACTGGACCAGTGGTTTCACCGTTACTCCTGGCAAAACCAGAAAGCACACAACGCGGTGACATACGTGGCCCAGCAGGGCGGGCGCGTCGCCGGATACTACGCACTTGCTGCAGCGACGATCCGGCGCGACTGGTCGCCGGCAAGCTTCGCCGCCCACCGGCCCCAATCCATTCCGTGCATGCTTCTGGCCCGGCTCGCCGTCGATCGGAGGGTGCAAGGCCAGGGCGTGGGTACGACGCTGCTGCTCGACGCGCTCCGCCGGACACTCGCGGCGTCCGACCAATTCGGTATCGCCGCCCTTCTCATCCACTGCAAAGACGAGGAGGCGCGCGCCTTCTACATGCACCACGTCGATGCGATGGAGTCTGCGGTCAGCCCGTTGCAGCTGGTCGTCCCGACACGAACAATTGCCCGTGCCCTGGGCGGCACCGCCGAGTAGGAGCAGCCCCTGAGCGCGGGGCCGATCACGCAGGGCCGACTTGCCCGAGTGCGGGGCTTCCCCGCGCGGGCAGCCGCGGCCTCGCCGAGGGGACGAGGCCGTGGCCCGCTCCCAGTCAGATGCGCGGCACGTAGACGCTCAGTCCGCCGTCGCTGACGAGGCCCGCCAGCGTCCCATCGTCGGCGACGCGCACGGGCGGGTGGCCGCCGATGAGGCACTCCCATTCCTCGCCCGCGTGGTGGGCGCCCACGGACAGGGTTTTCTCGGCGGCGCGGCGGTCGGATAGGATGACGGCGCAGCCCGTGCCGGGCACGTCCGCCCTGCCTTCGCGGGCGAAACCGACGACGTCCGGGTCGTCGAAGGCGTTGTGCTGGGGGCCGATCGCAGCGCGGAAGCGCACGCCCATGAGGATGGGGAGCTCACGCACGGCGGGCAGGTCGCCGGTCTCGGGGGTCCCCAGGAGGTCTCCCCAGAAGATGCAGGGAACCCCGGCCTCGTTGAGGAGGATGAGCGCGTAGGCGGCGGCCTTGAACCAGGAGGCGACCGTGGAGGCCAGGGACTGTCCGGGCTGGGTGTCGTGGTTTTCGACGAAGGTGACGGACAGTTCGGGGATCGATGCCGTCAGCGTGCCCTCCCACAGGCGCGACAGGTCGACGTTGCCGTCAGAGACCGAGGCCTGGTGGAGGTGGTAGTGCAGGGGCACGTCAAAAAGCATCGCGTTGGGGACCTCGCGCAGATACTGCTCCAGCTCGCGCACGTCTCCACTCCAGTACTCGCCGACGGCGGGCAGCAGACGGCCGGTGGAGGCGCGCAGGTCTTCGAGCCAGCGCGCGTAGAAGTCCGAACCCACGTGCTTGACGGCGTCTAGGCGCAGCGCGTCCACGCCGGTCGTCTCCACGTACCAGCGGCCCCACCGGTCCAGCTCCTCGCTCACGCGGGGATCAGTGACGTGCACGTCGCAGCCCATCAGGTAGTCGAAGTTGCCGAACTCTGTGTTGACGGACTCGTTCCAGTGCTTGCCCTCGAAGAGCCACAGTCCCTCGCGCCCCGTCGCCGCGTCCCAGTCAATGCCGTGGAAGCACGTCCAGTCCCATGTGAAGTCGGAGTAGGCTCCCGCTCGACCCGGGAAGGTGAATCGGGTCCAGGCCTCGATCATCTCGGGTTCGCCGATGGCCTCATGACGGTTATGGGGGTTGATCGGGGTAGCTCGCACGGTCTCGGAGGCGTCCGCGCCCATGCGGTGGTTAAGCACGATGTCGGCCGCGACCGCGATCCCCGCCTCGTGCAGGGCATCGATAGCGGCCAGGTATTCGTCCTTCGTCCCGTACTTCGTGGGGATCGAGCCCTTCTGGTCGAATTCGCCCAGGTCGTACAGGTCGTAGACGCCGTAGCCCACGTCGTTCATGCCGCTGTGCCCCTTGTAGGCGGGCGGCAGCCAGATGATGGTGACGCCCAGGTCCGCGATCGCTTGCGCGTGCTGGGCGAGGTAGCGCCAGTGGCTCGCGTCGGGCGCCATGTCCCAGGCGAAGGCCTGTAGCATCAGGGGTCCTGCCTCCTGCGTCGAGGAGTGCAGGGGCATCTGTTTCGTGTCACTCACCCGCATATGGTGGCAGGTTTGCCCTCGGGTGCGCGGGCGGGGAGGTGAAACAGTGGCGCGTTAAACACGCCCGGGACGAGGCCGGGGCCGCCCTGCGCGAAGGGCGCGGGTGCGCGGACGGACGGGTGCCTACGTGGGAGATGTGCCCAACGACGCACGGAGGGCGCGGAGGGCGCGGACGGACGGGTGCCGGCCACGGCCTCGCGTGTGGGGGCCTATTTGTGCTTTCGGAAGCGCTGTTTCACGCCGCTCGAGATGCCGGAGGCGGCGCTCGAGATGCCGGAGGCGGCGCTCGAGGCCCCGGTGACGACGCCTGAGGCGGCGCTCTTCGCGCCGACCATGACAACCCGCGCTTTGCCTTTCATGGTTTCTTGGATTCCGTCGGCGCTGACCTGGTTGCCGCGCGCCGAGGTCGTGTCGTTGACGTGGCGAGCCCAGGCCTCGGCGTCGATGCCGCGGGGCGGGAGCTCACGCAGGTGCGCCTTGAGGCGGGAGGACTGGGCTTGAAGCGCCATGAAGGTCAGGCCGCTCGACACGAAGCCGCCGATGATGGGGACGACTTTCGAGACGCTCTTGGTGAAGGTGCTCTTCGTGATGTTGATGCCGATGACGCGCAGGGAGTATTTGACGACCGGGTACCAGGTGATGCCCATGAGGGCTTTCTTGGTGACGTGGTTCTGGTAGGCGGTGGTGGCCACCAGGCGCGCGAAAGCCGTCAGCGACTGGGCGGCGCCGCCGACGCCGAGCATGACGCCGAAGAAGACGGCGAGGACACCGATCGCGTCGTCGTCGGTCTGGTCCGCGTCAGCGACGAGGTCGTGCCACCCGTACAGGTAGGCGAGTTTTTGCATGATCCGCAGCGCGTGCGCGTAGTACTGCGTCAGGTCTGCGGGGATCGCGGCGACCATCGCGAAGCCGCCGGGGATGCCCGCCGCGAAGGAGATGGCGGCCGACTTGTTGGTTTCGTAGGAGATTGTCTCTTCCGCGAGGCCGTCGAGCACCGCCAGGGGGACGCCCGCCGCCGCGGGGTTGGTGTCGAGGGAGCGCGCGATGATGTCGTCGCTCGCGTGAACCTTGGCGAGTTCTTGGCGCAAGAACTCGTCGCGGCGGATGCGCACGCCCGGGAGGCGAACGATCTTGGTGAGGAAGTCTAGTCCGCGGTGCTCGGCCTCGGCCTCTTGCACGGGGGTGAGGCCGCGCAGTTCGTCGCCCCCACCGAGGTCTTCCATTTTGTTACGCATTGCGTTCCTCCACGTCTGTGCGCGCACCGGCAGCGCGCGCTTACGGGCTCACTCTATCGCGCGTGGGGCTTCAGTCGGGCTGTGGCACGAGGCCGGGGCGTAGTCGGGCGGCACGGGCGCGGCGGGTGCGCGTGACCGCACCCCGGCCTCGGGCGTGTCAGGACGTACAGTAGGGGCATGTGGATTATCGCCGCCTGCTTGTCATCCCTGTTCGCGGGGCTGACTGCCGTCCTGGCGAAGGCGGGCGTCGCGACGACGAACTCGACGGTCGCGACGGCGCTGCGCACGGTTGTGGTGGTCGCGGGGGCGTGGGGCATGGCTGCGCTGACCGGCACAGCCTCCGGCGTCGCTTTCATTGATGGGCGTTCACTGGTTTTCTTGGTGTTGTCGGGGTTGGCGACCGGCGCCTCGTGGCTGTGCTACTTCGCGGCGCTGGCGCGGGGGAACGTGTCTCGGGTGGCTCCCATCGACAAGCTGTCGACTGTGCTTGCGATCGTCCTGGCGCTGGTCCTGCTGGGCGAGCCGGTGAGCGCGTGGGGGGCGGCCGGGATCGTGGCGATCACGGTGGGAACGCTTCTCATGGTCGAGCCTTCCGACCTGTCGGGCCTGCCTCGTGCGCTGCGCGGGGGTGGCAGCTGGCTGGTGTACGCGCTCGCGTCCGCTCTGTTTGCGGCGCTCACGTCGATTCTCGGAAAGGTCGGGATTTCGGGGGTTGATCCGACGCTGGGGACGGCGGTGCGCACGCTGGTGGTCCTGGCGATGGCGTGGGTGGTTGTGGCCGCGCAGGGGCGGGCGCGCGAGGTGCGGTCGGTTCCGGCGCGTGAGCTGGCGTTCATCGTCGCGTCGGGGGCGGCGACGTGCGCGTCGTGGTTGGCGTACTATCGCGCACTCAAGGACGGGCCCGCCTCGGTGGTGGTGCCCATCGATAAGCTGTCGATCCTGGTGACTGTCGCCTTCTCGGCGGCGGTGTTTCACGAGCGTTTCACGCGTCGCTACCTGGCTGGCTTGGCGTTCCTGTGCGCGGGAACGGCCGCCATGGTGGTGGCGTAGGGGCGACTGGTGCCGGCAGCACGCGGCAGCTCATCACTCAGTGTCGGCGTCAGGCCCTTCACCTGTTTCACGAACGTTTCACGCGGGATGGTTGGCCGGACAGGCCGTGGTGGCGTGTCAGCCTGGCTAGTGGCCTTGTTTTTCTTCCCAGGTGTCGGTGTTGTTGATGACCAGGTGGGACAGGCCCATACCCATTGACACCGCCGCTACCGCGACACTCGTTCCGCTAGCTTCGGCCTCAAAAAGTGAAAAATCAAAGGGCTCGTCGGCCGCATTCACACCTGACGACAGCAGTGTCATCGTCAGAACCGTGCTGGTCAGCAGTGAAGCGGCGAGTCGTTCAGGGTTATTGACGAACATCAGGATTCTTCGAACCTCCTTGGATGGCAATCCACCTACCATCTTGCCATGTCATCAGAAGCGCAAATACTAGTGATTGTTCCCCTGTAGAAGAAATAACTCTCTGGCCTTTGCAACTCGTGCCATCTGATGTCGTGGTGAGAAGGACGACGAGCACTGAATTGGGCGGCACATCATTGCCATTAGAACGTTGCGGCTCGACGCGCAGAACATGATTAACACTTATTCGACTATCGTATGTCCAGCCGTCGGAGTACATGGAATTTATGTCAGATATAAACTTGTTTCGAAAGCTGTCATTAGGGTCCGACACGTTCTCAAAGAGTTGTGTGTCTCCGGTGTTCCATGCGTAGGCGAGCGTGTCGAGGAGGTATTCGGCGGCGAGTTCTGCTCCTCGTTCGGTGTTTTCTTTGGCTTCTTCTGGTAGTTCTGGTTTGGTGTAGGTGGAGGCGGCATGCTCGGCTGGGCGCACGAGGACTCCGTCGGGTCCGATCTCGTAGCCGCCCGACATGGCAGGCTCGCTCGATGCGGACGGCGAAGGCCGAGCTGCGGGGCTCGTGGCGGCCGCAACGGTGGGTTTCTCACCCCAGGCGTGCCACCAGCCGTAAGCAACACCGTTGATGTAGAGCGAGTAGGATCCGCCAATGAACAAGAACACGACGGCGACGCGGATCCCCCAGTCCACGGCGTCGGCGTCCATCCACGCCCGAAAACGAGCCTTGGCTCCCTTGGGCCGGTTGCGCTTCACATCAGCCCGATAATCACTCCACCGCTCCCACAGCGTGTACCTGCGCGGGGCGGACTCGCGGCGGAACTGCTCCTCGTCCTCCTCGGTCACAGGACGTTCAGACAAAGGTGGAACCTTCATGATCTATCACCCTCCACGATGAGGTAGGTGCCTCCAACGCACCCCCGCCATCGGAGGTGCGCCCTGATAGCACGCAAGAATACGCTCAGAACTGATATGAAACACTAAGAATATGAGGTAACCATCATGCATATTTTCTCAAACAGTAGTGACAGGCAGCACAGGTGTGCAGATTGTAGGAGTTGCACATGTCTGACCTCGTCAAACATCAATCGATGTGTGTGACTTGCATACCGCGTACAGGTAAAACTGTGGGCCACAATTTGGACAGTGGTGCTGATGAGGTGAGAAATGATGTGATTTGGCGGCGTGCCGAGGCTTCCGGCATAAAGGGATGGAGTGTGTGCGTGCAGCGAGTTCCTTGATGGGGGAGCGCTCTTTAGTTATCAATTGTTTCACGTGAAACACTCTGACAAGAGAAGCCTTGATTCGCGTCAATCTGGGCTCAGTGGCTGCGTCGCGCAGTCTGTGAGGCGTGTGTCGTGTATACCTGTCCCCATGAGCAAGAGTCGTAACCGAGCGGACGCGAAGATGAAGGCCGACATCCAACGTTGGCTCATTGAATCCGGAGAAGCTGAAGGGCTCGTGGCGTTCCTGCGCGAGGAACGGGCGCGGCATCCTGTGCCCGCGCCACGAGTGGCCGTAACCACGAGCCTTGACGCCGATATTTTCGACGCCATGATGGCTCGCGCGGCCAGTGAGGGTATCACGTCACGGTCGGGAGCTCTCCGCGCCGCGGTGCGTGAGTGGGTGCGCGACGTCGAGCGCCAGCCCGAGGCGAACAGGATTGACGAGGCCGTAGCACGTTCCCGGGGCACGAACAACGAGTGGGGTGCGGGGTGTGCCACAAAGACGGGACCCGCCCTCATGTACGCATGTGACTATGACGAAGCGTGACGATACAAGCATGGCAGAACAGAACGCCGAAATTCGGCGGTGGGCGGGATTGAACTCTGATCATCAATCTTGGTACCAGACTTCAGTGGCTTGGACATGGCCAAGATCTCCTTTGAGTTCCCCATAAAGATCCAGCCCACTCCCAGCAGGTGCTGGGGCGGGCTGAACGATTAGTTTCAATCTAGCGTCTGTGGGGAGGCTAGGGATTGAAATCTTGCTATTTGACCCTTGAGTGGTGCAAGTTATGCAGTGCTGATCATAGCTGGCCTGACTCGACAACTCGCGACCACGTGGAATACCGTGTGGTCCCCTATCAAGCCGTATCTGCAAGCCGCATCTGATGACTCGCCCGCTTCGCAGGCGTGCGGGTGCTGGGGGTTGACGAGCACGTGTAGCACCACCAGGACCGACGCCGACGTGGTCCACGTGAGCTCACCGGCATCGTGGACCACTCGCGGGGAGGATCTTCCCGGCCCGCTTGAGCGGACCTGGTGGCAGGAAGGTCTGGCACCGTGTATGAGAACTGGCTGGCCGAGCGCGGCGAAGTCTTCCGTGCGGGGGTGCGAATCGCGACTCTGGATCCCTTCCGGGGACAGCAAGAATGTCATCGCTTGGCCTGCTTCAAGGACGCCACCAGCGTGCTCGATGCCTTTCACATCGTCAAGCTTGCCGGTGATGCCCAGTTGAGGTACGCCGCCCTGTCCAGCAAGACACTTTGGGCCACCCTAAAAATCAAGTACTACTACAGGCGTACCGTCATCACCTGCGACGAAATCTACACGGGGGTCGTCACCTGGATTGAACACTTCTATAACCGACGCTGCACTGATGCCAGCCTCGGCGGTAAATCATCCATTGAATACGAACTACACCAAGCGACCTGAATCACCGTCGCATAAGCAAACCGTCATCGAATCACGCTGACCGCCACCATAGGACCCAGTCAAGATCACTCGAACGAAATTCTAAAGAATGGCCAACCTGTTTTTGAAATCTTGAAGTTGAAATGTGAAGCTTCCGCCACGTTGCAACAATGTGATGTGTGCAACGTAAATGTGCTCGCCTAAGAAGCTATACTAACGAAAAGTATTAGCGTCGGAGAGGAGCGTCGTCATGCTGGTCTGGGAGTCGGCGCGCGAGGCTGCGCGTGCCTACCAGAAGGCGATTGGTGGGTCGGTTGGTGCCGAGGTGGATCCCTTCGAGCTTGCTCAAGCGCTCGGAATGAGAGTGTCTATCGAGCGTTTGAAGCCTCAGTATTCCGGATTCATATCGCAGGAGCATGGAAAGCGACCCAAGGTTCTAATTCAGGAAACTGAGCCTTATGTTCGTCAAAGATTCACTCTTGCGCACGAAATTGGGCACTATGTTGAGCGCAGGACTCTAGCAGGTGATAAAGACTTTTCTTTCTCTGATCTTCGAAGTGTAGATAAGTATGATTTACACGAATTTTATGCTGATGAATTTGCGGGCGAACTGCTAATGCCACGTGAGCCATTTATTGAAGCTTGGCGAAATGATCCGAGCTTCAAAAGCCTGGCACGCCGTTTTAGTGTCTCTGAACGTGCTGTCGAAAAACGAATCAATCGACTCCGTAAGACGGGTGATTTGCCGGCATGAGTAATGAAGGTGATGGTGAAAGCAAGCAATTAAGAACGTCCGCAGAAGAACTCCTGGAGCCGTATAATCTGGATAGTTTATCTGAGTTTGTAGATGGGTCTCCCGGAAATCTCGAGAAGCTTATAAACGCGAGTGTGGAAGAGCTTGCTGGAGAAGATGTGCGAAACTCGGAGAGTGCTGCTGATGTGCGTGAAAAGCAGTTTAACTCACTACGTCCATGGCTATTCCGTTTTGGGATTATCGTGAGTGGGCTATGTGTTGTAACTTCGGTATTCTTGGCTCTAGCCATGCACTTTTGCTCATCCAATATGAGTGATGCTGTTGCAATTGCGTTTATTTCTGGCCTCACTGTGGAGACGTTGGGAATAATAGCGATTATTGCGCATAGTCTCTTCCCGAGTCATAAGCATATTAGTGGAGTTGAGTAATGGGATTATTCGTGGGGGTTGACGGTGCTTTCGTCTGTCTAGATGGACTAGGGAGTTGGGTTCATTCCAAATTTTCGTGTGTGATGCTTGCTTTCTGCCTGAAGGAGTTCCTCAAAGTCTCTCATGAAGCGCTCGCCGAGTTCGCTGTTGCTATCAATGACAAAGGTTGGTCTACCTTGAGGACGATCCTTAAGGTGAGAATATGGGAAGAAGATGATGCGTGAACCTAGGCGCACCATCCCATATTGTGGAATGTGCTTAACGTTGTGTAATGATACTGAATTTCCAAATTTCTGAAGTTCTTGAGATACTTTGTCATGCTCACTAGTAAGTTCGTTATGTTCAACGCCAGATAGAGCGGCCATCGTGGATAGAACATCCGCATTATTTGTGTCGGCAACGACATAACGAATATGCACTCCTCTTTCTTCAATTGCTCTAGAAATATAAGGCATATTCCCTAGAAGCCAGCCGGATCCAGCCCACCAGCAGACATCGATTTCATCGGCGTCCGCAATATACTTCTTCCAGGTAATCCCGTCTTTAAACTCCATCGTGGTGTGTAAAATCCCCTGATCGGCTAATGTGTTGGAAAGTCCGGCCTCCCGAAGAGATTTGTCAGTATGCTGTTGAATCTCTTGAATGAGATCGTTCTTTCCAGATACTTCCCATAGGATTCCGATAGTGCAAGCGGTGATTATTGTAATCAATACATTGTCAAGTAATAAGTAGAGTATATCAAAGACATCGCTTCCACTATAATACCTGCGCAGACATAAATCACCAATAAAGCAGGCAAAAGCCAAACCGAGGCAATTCAAGAGTATGCGATTGTAGTACCAATGCCACTTGTGCGAAGTATTAGTGCCATTGTAGTTCACTTCTCTTGAGTCGTTCATGGGAACTTATCCTTCCGGAATGTCCAGCACCGGCAGCGTCTCCAGGAGCTCCTGGGTGCGCATCGAGACCGTCACCAGGCGCTTGATCAGATCCACGACCGCGTCGGGGCGGCCCTGCTCGCGCAGGAAGTCGTTCGGGTCGTTGACGATACCCGACGCCTTGTCTGTCTTCACGTGGTAGCGGTCGATGACCCATCCGAGTGGGCTGCGTCCCGAGATTAAATACCCCTGCGCCTCCGCAGGAATGTCCGTCAGCGTCACGTAGTCGTTGTACTCCAAGCGCGTGAAGTCCTTATCGCGGCGCCCCAGCTTCGGGAAACGCATCTTGCGCTCGCCGATCCGGTAGCGCTCCCACGGGTCGGCGGGCGCGTGCAGGCTCGCCTCCTCCTGCACCGACGGATACGGCTCCACCCGCTCGTAGTTCACGTGCAGGTCCGCCAGCTCGCGTCCCACGCTCGCATACGTGTGGAAACCCGCCGCGCGAGGAATGTGCGGCAGCATCTTCTTCAAATCATCCTCGTAGCGCTCCCGGTACTCCGGGTGATGCAGCAGCGCGTACACGTAGAAGAAAATGTCCTCCTTCGTGATCCCCGCATCCCCGTAGTGCTCCCGGTACGAGGCCAGCGTCGCGTCCGTGATGTTATCGACGCGGCGATATCCGTCCAGGATCACCGGGATCTGGTCGCCGATCGGCCGCGAGAAATCCAGGGACGAGGCCGTGGCCGCCCCATCCGCCCGGCCCTCCGAGGAGGTCGCCAGGTCAGCGAACAGGTCGGGCTCGCCACCGGAGGTGGGGGAGAGGGGTTCCCAGGTGTAGAGCGGGAATGTCTGCGCATCTCCCACAAGATGCAGGTCGGGGAGAAAGTCGGTCATTAGTGGACCAATTTTCGCAATATCGCCTCTGGAGACTACGAAAGATGGCAGTGTCATAGGGTGTAAGCAATTTTCGTGTAGCGGTGATGCTGTTCGGAGGCTGATCATGGGGTGTCGTCGGATGCTGAGTGTTGAGGATCGCGCGGCGATCATGGCGGGGTTGGAGGCGGGCTTGTCCCAGACGCGTATCGCCCACTTGATTGGGCGTAGCCCCTCGGTGGTGTGCCGTGAAATCGCCCGCCATCGGGGTCCTGGCGGCGTGTACCAGGCCGAGGATGCCGGGAGAGCAGCGCAGGTGGCCAGGCGCCGCCCTAAGAAGCGGCTCCTGGACCGCGATGAGATTCTCCGCCGCCGCGTGATCTTTGATTTGTCGCAGGGGCGCACGCCCCGCCAGATCAGCGGACGCCTGAGCGTGGAGGCATGTGGCACAGTGGCTCCTATGGATAATTCTCCCCACGCCCAGGGCCGCACGATCAGCCACGAGGCGATCTACACGTGGATCTACGCCCACCCCAAGAAGACG
>ERZ773180.525-NODE-525-length-22772-cov-16.282256_pt1 | contig 22772 bp, 16 predicted proteins | sample MGYA00511080_ERZ773180 | MGnify/ENA primary metagenome ERZ773180 (study PRJEB29015, sample SAMEA2738175) | human oral metagenome | biome: human oral; feature: human-associated habitat; material: saliva | place: China | collected 2178 ...
ATAACACATTTTTTTTGTAAAGTAAAGTTACTTGACAAAAAAAGATGAAAAAATTCTCCTATCCAACACGGCAGACAGGAGAAGGTGTTAAATATCAATCTCAAATGGTTCGTCAATGGTTTCTGATACGTATTTTCCGTCTTTCTTCCGTTGCTTGACACATTCTGTGAGGAGATATTCGATTTGCCCATTGACTGAACGAAAGTCGTCTTCTGCCCATGATGCGAGTGCAGCGTATAACTTTGTTGAGAGTCGAAGGGGGATCTGCTTTTTTTTAGCTTCAGCCATCTTTAGTAAAGACTTCCTGTGTTGACAATTGGTTGTGCATCATGATTGCCACAGAGAACGACTAGGAGATTTGAAACCATGGCAGCTTTTCGTTCTTCGTCAAGCTCTACCAATTCACCTTCATTGAGACGTTCCAGGGCCATTTCAACCATACCCACAGCGCCATCGACAATCATCTTACGGGCATCAATAATGGCTGATGCTTGTTGATGTTGAAGCATGACAGCAGCAATTTCTGGTGCATAAGCTAGGTAAGTGATACGTGCTTCAAGGATTTCCAAGCCAGCATCCTCAACACGACTTTGGATTTCTTCACGAATACGGTTAGCTACAATTTCGCTAGAGCCACGGAGACTACCTTCATCTGCTTGTCCGTCACCTGTAGTATCTACATTAGGAGATACATCGTAAGGATAGATGCGGACGATATTTCGGAGGGCGCTATCACACTGCAAAGAGAGGTATTCCTTGTAGTTATCAACGTTGAAAACTGCCTTAGCGGTGTCGACAACTCTCCAAGTTACCGCGATACCGATTTCTACGGGATTTCCTAGACAATCATTGATTTTTTGACGAGAATTGCTCAAGGTCATAACCTTGAGGGAAATCTGTTTCTTGCCAATTTCAAGATTTACATCATTGTCATTTGATGATTTAGCTCCTAAAAAAGGAGATTTCGTGCTAACGTCACCACTTTGTCCAAGTCGAGTGTGGTTTGCAGGGTTGACTGCTACGCTGAAGGAATTGACAAAGTAAAAGCCAGGTTCTTTGATGGTACCTGTATGGTTACCAAAGAGTGTCAGAACCAGAACCTCATGAGGTTTGACAACTTTTAAACCAGCATGAGTTAGCGCTGCAATTACGATTAGTAAAGGTCCGATAATAATTCCAAAAATGTTTTCCGAACCAACACCCATTATAAATATAAAGATACTAAGTACGATTGTCAACTCAATGAGAATCAATGCTAATACACCATTTGGTTTTGAATTGATTAGTTTTTCAGTCATAAGAATACCTCTGTTATTTGATATCTAAATGATATCATTTTGTTTTTAAAAATTAATAGAAAGTTGACAAATAATCACTAAAAAGTTTCAGCCCAATAATTACTTGTAGGAGGTGAGATTATATTGTGCTGAAATACTCTTTTATTCTTATAACTTTTACACTATAATTGTAGTTAGAAAGGAAGAGAAATGTTTGATTATAGAGCACTAGTTATTTTGATGACTTTGATGGACCATTGTGAGCTATCATTATATGAATTATCTGTTAAGGTGAGCTTACCTATAAAGGAAGTCAAAGAAGGAATAGATTATTTAGTGCCTTATCTAGCTAATAAAGGGATAGTGCTAGATAAAAAACAAGGTCGCTATAGTTTATCAAATCGTACGAAGCAGTCTTTGACAGATATTATTAGATCGGATGAATTGGTTTTACCAAAGTCGACTCGCTTAGCTTTAATCTATCTTTACACTTTTTGCCGATTAGATTTTATATCGAATAATCATTACCAAGACTTTTTGAAAGTAAGTAAGAACACAACCTTATCTGATATTCAATCATTAAGAAAGATTATGTTAGATAATGATTTGGAACTAGGGTACAGCAGAGCAAAAGGTTATACTCTACATGGTTCAGAGTGGAATAAGCACCGTTTAGCTTTTCAAATGGTTAGTGAGTTGCTGGAATCCTCCATAGGGATTTGGGGTTTGGATTATGTTTTATCCAGTTGGGGGTATTCATTAACTTATGATTTGATTGATCAGGTAGTTAAAGATTATTATGAAAAGCTACAGATAGTGCCTATTGTTAATCAATTAAAAGTTTGCCTTTTCGGTTTAGTATTCATTATATGTAGGTATCAAAGGGATGTTGAAAGAGTATATCTTTCAGAGACATTAGTATCTCCTATTATTCAAGATATAACGACTATTTTATTGGATACAGTAGTTGATTTGGGAATTATAGATACGGTGTTTTCAGAGGATGATTATCGCTATATCACAGTTTTATTATCAAGTTGCTTTGAAGGTGAAGTAGATGTTGCTCCAGTTTACTTTAATCAATTAACAGAGGCCATTATAAGTAGAATGGAAGATATTTCTTTGTTGCATTTTAAACAAAGAGAAGTATTGAGAGAAAATCTTCGCCGCCACCTTATACCGGCTTACTATAGATTAAAGTTTGGTTTACCTAGTTCAAATGAATATGTGTTGCATGTCGAAGAACATTATCCTGATTTATTTGAACTAGTAAAAGATTCTTTGACCCCCTTGATGGACGCTATTGACAAACCTATACCTGATAGTGAAACAGCATATTTTGTTATCCATTTTGGAGGTTATTTAAAGAATGCAGATAATTTGCCTCAAAAATGTTATAAAGCAGCAATTATTTGTCCTAATGGAATTAGTTCTTCATTGATGTTAAAAGAGAATCTATTAGCATTGTTTCCTCAAATTGAATTTATAGGGACTTCAAAGATTGACGATTTACCGGCGAAAACTAGTAGTGACTATGATATGGTTTTTTCTACTATAAAGGTAGAGACAGAGAAGCCAAATTATCTAGTTTCTGTTATGATGACTGAAGAACAAACAACGCAGTTAGTTGAATTGGTATCAAAAGATTTTCCGGATACAGGTTATCAAGATATTGAGCTGAATCAGATAATTAGTATAGTAAGACGATATAGTGTAATCACACAGGAATTAGAGTTAAAATTAGCCTTAAAGCGATATCTCTATCAAGAAATGAACAGAAAGGAAGTGTTACCATTGTTAGAAGAATTAATTACAAAAGAAACCTATCAGGTTAGTTCGAAAAAATTAGGATGGAAGGAGGCGATTCGTTTAGCAGCTAAACCGCTTTTGGATCAACATAAGATAACCGAGAACTACCCTGAGGCAATGATTCAAAAAGTAGAAGAGTTTGGACCTTTTATTAATTTAGGGAAGGGAGTAGCAATTCCTCACGCTCGGCCAGATGAAGGTGTGAATGAAATAGGAATGTCAATGTTAGTTTTGGAAGAACCGATTTATTTATTGGATAATCCAGAACAAGAGGTAAGATTGTTGATTTGTATTGCAGCCATTGATAATGAGAGTCATTTAAAGGCTTTGTCACATTTAACAACAATTTTAAGAGATAAAAATCATGTTCAAGCTTTGATTTCATCAAAAAATTATGATGACATTAAAATGATAATTAAACAGGAGGATTAGATAATGTTAAAAATTGGTACAGCTTGTGGTTCAGGATTAGGTTCAAGTTTTATGGTACAGATGAATATTGAATCTGTATTGAGTGATTTGAATGTTTCAGATGTAGAAGTTGAACATTATGATTTAGGTGGAGCAGATCCAAATGCAGCTGATATTTGGATTGTTGGTCGTGATTTAGCTGATTCAGCTAGTCATCTTGGAGATGTTCGTATCTTAAATAGTATTATTGATATGGACGAACTACGAGAATTAATTACTAAAATTTGTGAAGAAAAAGGACTTATATAGGAGGCTAGCGTCATGATGAAGTTCATATTGGATATTGTTAGTACACCAGCTATTTTAGTAGCTTTAATTGCAATCTTAGGATTAGTTCTTCAGAAGAAGAAATTACCTGATATTATTAAAGGCGGAATTAAGACTTTTGTTGGTTTCTTAGTTGTATCTGGTGGTGCAGGAATTGTGCAAAATTCTTTAAATCCATTTGGTACCATGTTTGAGCATGCTTTTCATTTATCTGGAGTTGTGCCGAATAATGAAGCAATTGTAGCTGTAGCTTTAACAACATATGGCTCAGCTACTGCAATGATTATGTTCGCAGGTATGGTGTTCAATATCTTAATTGCTCGTTTTACTCGATTCAAATATATCTTTTTAACAGGGCACCATACTCTATATATGGCGTGTATGATTGCGGTCATTTTATCAGTTGCTGGCTTTACTAGTTTGCCTCTTATCTTACTAGGAGGATTAGCACTCGGTATTATTATGAGTATTTCCCCAGCATTTGTTCAAAAATACATGGTTCAGTTAACTGGAAATGATAAGGTAGCTTTAGGCCATTTCAGTTCTTTGGGATATTGGTTGAGTGGTTTCACTGGTAGCCTTATCGGTGATAAATCAAAATCAACAGAGGACATTAAATTTCCAAAGAGTTTAGCTTTTTTACGTGATAGTACTGTTAGTATTACTTTATCTATGGCAGTTATTTACATTATTGTAGCTATCTTTGCAGGGTCAGAATATATAGAAAAAGAAATCAGTAATGGTACAAGTGGCCTAGTTTATGCTTTACAATTAGCAGGTCAATTTGCAGCAGGGGTATTTGTTATTTTAGCAGGTGTTCGCCTTATTTTGGGTGAAATTGTCCCAGCCTTTAAAGGTATTTCAGAGCGTCTTGTACCTAATTCAAAACCTGCTTTGGATTGTCCGATTGTTTATACTTATGCACCTAATGCAGTTCTAATTGGATTTATCTCTAGTTTTGTTGGTGGTTTAGTAAGTATGGCAATTATGATTGCTTCAGGAACGGTTGTTATTTTACCAGGTGTTGTACCTCATTTCTTCTGTGGAGCGACTGCAGGTGTCATTGGTAATGCATCTGGTGGTGTTCGTGGAGCCACTATTGGAGCATTTTTACAAGGTATTTTAATTAGTTTTCTTCCAGTATTTTTAATGCCGGTTTTGGGAGGACTTGGTTTCCAAGGTTCAACTTTCTCAGATGCAGATTTTGGTCTATCAGGAATTATCTTAGGAATGTTGAATCAATTTGGCTCACAGGCAGGTATTGTTATTGGTCTTGTTCTTATTTTAGCAGTTATGTTTGGAGTATCCTTTATTAAAAAGCCATCTGCAAAGGAGGAGTAAGGGATGATTTTAAGTGAAAATAAAGAAGATGAGTTAAGAAAATTTGCGACTAAAATCCGATTAAATACTCTTAGAACATTGAATCATCTTGGATTCGGCCATTATGGAGGGAGTCTGTCTATCGTAGAAGTTTTAGCAGTGCTTTATGGTGAAATAATGCCAATGACTCCAGAAATATTTGCATCACGAGATAGAGATTATTTTGTTCTATCCAAGGGACATGCGGGGCCGGCTTTATATAGCACACTCTATTTGAATGGTTTCTTTGACAAAGAATTCTTATATTCTTTAAATACAAATGGAACCAAATTGCCGTCGCATCCTGATAGAAATTTAACGCCGGGCATAGATATGACAACTGGTTCTTTAGGACAAGGAATTAGTGTTGCAACCGGACTTGCATATGGTCAGAGAATAAGAAAGAGTCCCTTTTATACTTATGCTATTGTTGGAGATGGTGAGTTAAATGAGGGACAATGTTGGGAGGCTATACAGTTTGCTTCTCATCAACAGTTATCCAATTTAATTGTATTTGTTGACGATAACAAAAAACAATTAGATGGTTTTACAAAGGATATTTGTAATCCAGGTGATTTTGTGGAAAAATTCTCAGCATTTGGATTTGAATCCATTAGAGTCAATGGTTCAGACATTAGAGAAATTTATGAAGGGATTGTCCAATTAAAACAGTCAAATAATTCATCACCTAAGTGTATTGTATTAGATACTATTAAAGGTCAAGGGGTTCGAGAACTGGAAGAAATGAAATCCAATCATCATCTTCGCCCTACTGTAGAGGAGAGACAAATGTTAACTTCAGTTGTAGAAAGATTAAGTCAGGAATTGGAGGAAACAGAATGATGAGAAGTACGAAAGAATTACGGCATGTATATAGAGATTTCCTTCTAGAGGCTAATCAAAGTTATTCTGACATAGTAGTTTTAGAAGCAGATTTGTCAAGTTCGATGGCTACTAATAATCTTGAAAAGGACTTTGGAGACCGTTATGTGAATGTTGGAATTATGGAAGCAGAAATGGTCGGGCTTGCAGCAGGGTTGTCTATTCAGGGGTTTAGACCTTATCTTCATACATTTGGCCCTTTTGCCTCACGAAGAGTCTTTGATCAATTATTTATTTCTCTTGGGTACGCACAATTGGATGCCACTGTGATTGGCTCAGATGCAGGAGTAACGGCAGAGATGAATGGTGGGACACATATGCCATTTGAAGAAATTGGATTGTTACGTTTAATTCCTAAATCAATCATTTTCGAAGCAACTGATGATATCCAATTTCGTGAAATCTTGCACCAGACATTAGACTTAAAAGGACTAAAATATATTCGAACAATTAGAAAAGCTCCAGAGGCTGTGTATCAAGGTGGAGAAGATTTTTCTAAAGGCTACATTGAGTTAAGACACGGTGAAGATGTTGTAATCGTTGCTTCTGGTATAATGGTTGCTCCAAGTGTTCGAGTTGCGGATGAGCTGTCTAAATTAGGTTATTCAGTAGGCGTGATAGATTTATTTAGAATCAAACCGATACCAGAACAGATAAAAACAATATTAGGTGGAAAAACTATATTTACTGTAGAAAACCACAATCAGATAGGTGGAATTGGCAGCGCCTTATGTGAATTATTCTCTGATGATGAAACGACAAAAATTCATCGGATGGGTGTTCAAGAAAGATTCGGTCAAGTAGGGAGAATGGATTATCTTCTTCATGAGTATGGTTTGAGTGAATCGAATATAAAAGAGAAGGTTCTAGAGTTTTATAATGCAAGATAGATGTTAAATACACTGTTCTGAAAGAATTTCTGTAAAAATTATATTACGTTATTTAAAGCAAGCGGATTAAAAAGCATATTCTGGTCATCAGAAAGTGCACTAATCCGCTTTGTTGTTTTTAATTTTAAATATTTCATATGTATATAGAATTTTCTGAAAATTCAAGAATTTTCTTCTGTTCATTGCTTTTAAAATGTGCTATAATAGTAAAAACTGAAATGGGAGGGAACAAATGACTGAATTAGATAAACGTCATCGCAGTAGCATTTATGACAGTATGGTTAAATCACCTAACCGTGCCATGCTTCGTGCGACTGGTATGACAGATAAGGACTTTGAAACACCGATTGTTGGAGTCATTTCGACTTGGGCGGAAAATACGCCATGTAATATCCACTTGCATGATTTTGGGAAATTAGCTAAAGAAGGTGTTAAATCAGCAGGTGCTTGGCCTGTGCAGTTTGGGACTATCACGGTAGCGGACGGAATTGCCATGGGAACGCCTGGTATGCGTTTCTCTTTGACATCTCGTGATATTATTGCGGACTCAATCGAGGCAGCTATGGGTGGTCACAATGTGGATGCCTTTGTTGCTATCGGTGGCTGTGATAAGAACATGCCTGGTTCTATGATTGCCATTGCCAATATGGATATCCCGGCTATTTTCGCCTATGGTGGAACCATTGCACCGGGAAATCTTGATGGTAAAGATATTGACTTGGTTTCTGTCTTTGAGGGTATCGGAAAATGGAACCACGGTGACATGACAGCTGAGGATGTGAAACGTCTTGAATGTAATGCCTGCCCTGGTCCTGGTGGCTGTGGTGGTATGTACACAGCTAATACCATGGCGACTGCTATCGAAGTTCTCGGTATGAGTTTGCCAGGATCTTCATCTCACCCAGCTGAATCAGCTGATAAGAAAGAAGACATCGAAGCAGCAGGACGTGCTGTTGTTAAGATGTTGGAACTTGGTCTCAAACCATCAGATATCTTGACTCGTGAAGCCTTTGAAGATGCTATCACTGTAACTATGGCTCTCGGTGGTTCTACAAACGCCACTCTTCACTTGCTTGCCATTGCCCATGCTGCTAATGTTGACTTGTCACTTGAGGACTTTAATACGATCCAAGAGCGTGTGCCTCACTTGGCCGACTTGAAACCATCTGGTCAGTATGTCTTCCAAGACCTCTATGAAGTCGGTGGTGTCCCAGCGGTTATGAAGTACTTGCTGGCAAATGGATTCCTTCACGGGGACCGTATCACATGTACTGGTAAGACTGTCGCTGAAAACTTGGCTGATTTTGCAGACCTCACACCAGGTCAAAAAGTTATCATGCCACTTGAAAATCCAAAGCGTGCAGATGGCCCGCTTATCATCTTGAACGGGAACCTTGCCCCTGACGGTGCGGTTGCCAAGGTATCAGGTGTTAAAGTGCGTCGTCACGTTGGACCAGCTAAGGTCTTTGACTCAGAAGAAGATGCGATTCAGGCCGTTCTGACAGATGAAATCGTTGATGGCGATGTAGTTGTTGTCCGTTTCGTTGGACCTAAAGGTGGCCCTGGTATGCCTGAGATGCTGTCACTTTCATCAATGATCGTTGGTAAAGGTCAAGGAGACAAGGTTGCCCTCTTGACGGATGGCCGCTTCTCTGGTGGTACTTATGGTCTGGTTGTTGGACATATCGCTCCTGAAGCTCAGGATGGCGGACCAATTGCCTATCTCCGTACAGGCGATATCGTCACTGTCGACCAAGATACCAAAGAAATTTCCATGGACGTTTCTGATGAAGAACTTGAAAAACGCAAGGCAGAAACAACCTTGCCACCACTCTATAGCCGTGGTGTCCTCGGTAAATATGCCCATACCGTATCTTCTGCATCACGTGGTGCCGTTACAGATTTCTGGAATATGGAACAATCTGGTAAAAAATAAACACTATTACGGATTGATTTATTACCAACCATTCTAAAAAACATACAAAAAGGATGAAGTTCTTAGGAACTTCATCCTTTTCTAGTATCATAGCCGCAGAGTGTGTCAGCTATTCTATTTTTTGTTTTTTCCACAAGAAAACGAGCAGAATAAGAGAAGCTAGTGAAAGCATTACTCCGAAGTTTAACCCTGGAGGATTATATGTCCACACGATCTCATGTTCTCCTTCCGTTAGTGATACACCCATAAAGAAACCAAGCGATTTTTGAACTTCTTGAGCTTGACCATCTACTGTTACACTCCAACCTGAATGGTATGGAATAGTGAAAGTTGCAAAGGATTGTTCACTATTTGTAACATTAACGTGTGCTTTCACTGTTGAATTTGAATAGGAATCAATGGTGATGTCATTTGCTTTTTTAAACTGTTCCAAAGCATTGGTTAGAGTTGGTATATCGATTGAATAGAATTTAAAACCACTAATATCCCATTCTTTGGCTTTTCCTTCATCAATTGTAAATGTGAGTGTTTTGTTTATGTTTCCATTTCCAACCACCCATAATTGATTTTCTCGGAATCGATTTTCATAAGGATAACTAGATCCGTCTACCAACACTTTTGATTTAATGACTGAACCGGCTTGTCTTTCTGGAATTTCGACAAAGTACAACTTGTTTGGTTCAAGAGATAACTGCCATTCAATTTTTACCGGAGTACCTTCTTTAGTAATTGTATATTTGTCACCATTTTTCGTTAAATTTTCAACATGAGCTTCTGATACACTTACTTCTTTAAGACCTTCTTTCTCCGAAATTCCCACAACTTGTAACAATTGATTTAAATTATTAACAGGTTTGTGCTTTTCAAAGTTTACATTTGTTGCAAGATCCTTATTTGTTAAATATCCCAAGGAGAGGGCATATGGATTTTGATAAACAGCAAAGTTCTTTAAGGTTCCTTCTTTCTGATATAAACCACGAATATCCGCAAAGACTTTATTTTCATCGCCACCCATCATAAACCGCGAAAAACCAAACATAGAATCTAAAATAATATTTCGCCCTGTATAGTTTACAACTGATTGTGAGGCAGGAAGTCCTAAGTGACTAAATTCTTCAATTAATGTATGCTCTAAACTCGATGTAAAGTGAGAGGCTCCATTATAATTATAAGCAATCGGGAAATTGGCATGCGACAATCCCTTATTCATCTCCAGACGTGTAAATTGATTTAATTTACTATAACCTTCTTCATCAAAAGCAATCGCATACTCCATTTGAGTCTTCAAACTAGAATTACTAACGAAAAATGGTACTCTTTTCAGTCCAATAAACGCACCCAATATTAACTCTACAATAACAACTCCGGTAACTATTTGTAGTCTTCGAGATAAATCGACCTTTGTTAGAAAGAATGCACATAAAACGATACTATAAATAATAAATGCAAGTATTTTCTGTAATGTTTCTACATAGGAAAGTGTAGCAAGCATTGAGAACAATAAAATCGACCCAAAACCTATAAGAGCTACCAAAAATTCATTAAATCGGAATCTATTTTTCCACTTCATCAAACTTTCGGAAGCTAAGACCAACATAAAGGCATTTGCAATCCAAGAATTTCTAAAATAAAAACCGACCGGACGTTGCCCCATATGCCAAATCTGATCAAAGCCTTGAATATTGAAGGAAAGTAATAAAATCAATAATACGAATGTTGCAGATAATTTGCTACGAAGGGAAATTTCTTTTTTTACATAGAAAACAAACAGTCCAAAAAGGCCTAAACTTCCAATGAAAAGGTGCGGTAAGGCTTTTGGGTCCCCCCACTCTTTTTCACTAAAAGAGCCTAAAATAAATTTTTGAGGAAAACTTATAAGATCATTTACGATTTTAGAAGACCATTCAAATGTACTTCCTGCACTTGCCTTACTTTCTACCAAGGCACCAAAGACTGGTAGCAGCCAGAACATTGCAAGTCCTACTCCAATCATTGCAAACAATGCAACCCTACCAATTTTCAATAGGTAGTCTTTCAAGGAAGCTTTCTTTGAAAAAACAACATAGAATGCATATAGAGCCACAAAAAGGCACATCATATACCCTGTATAGAAATTCGTAATCAAGCTGACTGCAAGGAAAATCGGTAATTTAAACGATCGTTTTCCTTCTACGATTTCTTCAATACCAAGAAGAATGAAAGGGACATAAACTAGATTATCTAAAAAGTTAGGATTGAAATGCTGAGAAACAATAAATCCACTAAGTGCATAAGACGTAGATAAGCCTAACGAAAGCCAATAATTTTTGCTAATACCCTGATATTTCTTCTCAAGAAAATATCCAAACACCACTCCCATTACTCCAAAACGAATGAGTGGAATCACATAAGTCAAAATATGAAAGGTCGAAATTGGGAAAATTACGTATAAAAACGTGAAAGGACTTAAACTATTAAAGCCCCATACACTTGGCATTGCTCCCCCTAAAGATTTAGAGAAGGACCAAAACAGACCGCTAAAATCGCCACTCCAAAATAGTTTATGTAACCCGATATAGAGCGGGAAATACTGCAGAAAAAAATCTCCATTCTGCACCGATCTTTCTGAAATGGGAGTCATCCCTAAACAAAGGAAGACTCCTAACATAGCCATAAATGGAACACAGAATAGCGAACTAAATTTTAAATTCATTTTTGAAATTTTCATTATAGTCTACTCCTACTATATTAAATCCATTTTTTATAAATTGCAAATCCATAAAGAGAGGTTGATAAGATTGAAATTACAAAACCTAAGACAAATCCATCTGGCAAGTAACTCATTTCAATTGTATGTTCACCTGATGTAATCTTATAGGCTAACAGGCTATCCCAAACTTTAGCAGTTTCAACTACTTTTCCATCTACTTTAACAATCCAACTTTTTTCATATGGAATACTTGTCATCATCCAGGTACTGTCATCAGTTATATTAACTGTTCCTTTAAAACTACGATTATCCCAATGAGTTAATTTTATTCCTTGTAGCTGACGTTCTTGAATGATACGATTTGCTAGAGCAGCATTAGAACGAGCTAAGCGCAGTCCAGATAAATTATATTCATTATCCGAATCAATTTCAATCGTTAAATCTGTAGGTTGACCAACTGAATTATGTGCAATTTGAATAAATTGCATTTGTTGGAATTTATCTTGGAATTCATAATTTTTGCCATTTAACATGACACGAATTTTATTTTTATCTGTATGAGATAATATTTGCGGAATTGCTACCCAATAATCCTCAGCAGATTGAGGTACTAAATGATAGGTAATCGTTCCTGGTTTTGAAGAATCAATACGCTTATAGGTTTCTGGTTTAGACGGATCTACAACTTCCATATTATCCAATTTCATCTCATTTGCTCCGAGTGCAGCTAAATAATTTTCACTCGTTGCCCCCATAGCTTGTACAATCTTATTTTGATTTTGAATCGGTTGATGGTTCTCTAATTTTACATTCACCGTTGCATCATTAACACCATAAGCAATTGGCAAAATCAAACCTGTCTCGAATGTCTTTGTTCTAGCAGCTTCATAAACAGGTGCTTTTGTCGTAATATCTTTACGCGTTACCATGTTTCCGAATACATACAGTTTGGATGTATCAGGATAGTCCTCTTTAAGCACTGGTTTTGGAGTCACTAGATATTTTACTGAGAAGAGCGCATCTTGGAACGGAGTTCCTTGATAGTAGGTCGTTGCATTAATTCCGTTGTTTCCTAAACGGTCAAATAAATCACGTGTACTATTTTCCAGGTTGGAACTGAAAACCGATAGTCCCGGATAATCCACCATAAATGGATCATTCTTACTTAAATTGAATGATTTATTAATTCTGTAAAAATCACTGTGGTCAGGTCTAATTGGATTAATCGCTTCCTTTAATTGTAAAACTGCATCGTGATACTTATAAGCGTCTGTATAGCCAACACGTGATTGAACAAGTGCTGCATTAGCTGTCAACTCAACCACAGTTAAAGCGGCTATAATCATCCAAGAGTGTTTCACTTTAGGATAGAATAAAGCTGCAAGCAAAACTACAAAAATCAAAATCGTAGCAAGACGTTGCCAAACTGTTAAGAAAGAATGTTGTTGTAACTGCACAATAGAAAAGATAACTGCACCGCTAATCAGTAGGAAGCTAGCTTCTCTCTTAGTAAATTTCTCCACTTCTCGTAGACTTAGATAAGCCAAATAAACTAAAAAGAAAGCAATAATCCATGAGAAGCGATAGAAAAATCCAGCAGGATTTTGTCCCATATGCCACAACTTACTTGTAAATTCATGGGCACAAGAAATCAAAAACACTACGAGAACAAAACTTGCTGCAATTTTACTCCATTTTGAAATCTTACTTGAAATAAAGTAATAAAGTGTTCCTAGTAAACCAAAGCTAGCCACATATATATTTGGCAAGTTAGGTCCAGCTGGCCAAGAAGTATTATCAAAAGCTCCTAAAAAGAGTTTTGCTAAAATCTCAAACGGATTGATTTGTAACTTCCAATCAAATCTCAGAGTGCTTTGCAAGCCCCCTTTTGTTGATACCAAACTAATCAGAATTGGGAGCAATACAGCTGATACTATTCCAACAGCTAGTATAGATGCGGCAGCTAATTTCCCCAGTCTTGTTAGAATAACCTTTTTATTTCTTAAGTTCTCTGAACGAATAATGTAGAACAAAGCATAAATGACCACAAAAATGCAGGTCATATAACCCATGTAAAATTGTACAAAGAGAGATAAGGCAAGCATGCCAATATAGCCTCTTGGAGACTTATTATCTAGTACTTGTTCAACCCCAATTAAAACTAATGGAAGCATGATCATTCCATCATAGAAAATTGGGTTCATTTGATAACTAACATTAAACCCATTTAATGCGTAGATGGTAGCGACGATTGGAACCAAGTAGGCCTTATTCTTTAATCCATCATAACGTTTAACCAAGAAATGTGCCATGGTTAATCCCATCGCTCCATAACGTAAGGCAATAACAATTGGAACCACCCATTGGAAATTTTCTTCTGAGGTTAATAGAAAGAGAAAGTTAAATGGACTCAACAAGTTGAAGCCCCAAATCCCTAACATCCCACCTCCAATGGATTTAGAGAAAGAGTAGAAGAAACTACTCCAATCGCCATTTAAAAATAAATGTTTGAAATAAGCATATAAGCCAATATACTGTGCGTTAAAGTCAACCGCCATGAGTGACTTTGTCCCGAAAGGAAAGAAGCCATCAATAGCCCAAGCCACAAACATGATGGCTATAGGCGCAATAAAACTTGCTAGATAGACTTTTTTCTTAGTCGTCATTTTGCTCTCCTTTTACAGTAATGTTCGTTTGGTCAACAAGATAATGTGGACGTTTCTTCACTTCGTAATAAATCTTACCGATGTATTCTCCGAGTACCCCAATAGAAATCAATTGAATTCCACCAAAAAGAACGACTGAGAAGATTGTAGTAAAGTATCCACTCACGAGTGAATCCGGTACTACGAGATATTGGATAAAGGTCCAAAGAACATAAACCAATGAAATTAATAAGCAGAATAAACCAAAATTAATACACATACGTAGAGGTTTATCGTTGAATGATAAAATCCCTTGAATCGCATAGTTCAATGAGAACTTCAACGAGTATTTTGTTTCACCTACAGTACGAACTTGGTTTTCATATTCGATAACTTTTTCCTTAAAGCCGATCCAAGCAAAAATTCCTTTAGAAAAACGATTGTATTCTTGCATAGATATAATGGCGTTTACAACTTTACGGCTAAACAATCGGAATTCAGAGACTCCGTCCATTAGCTCGATATCCATCATTTTATTGGCAAGTTTATAAAAATGTTTAGCTAAAAAAGTACGGTGACGTTTTTCTCCTGTACGTGTACGACGAGCACTTACAACATCGTATCCTTGCTCATAAGCTTCAATCATTTTTGGAAGCATTGCTGGTGGATGCTGCAAATCTCCATCCATTAGAATAACTGCTTCTCCTGTTGCATATTCAAGTCCTGCAATAGTTCCAGCTTCTTTCCCGAAATTTCGACTGAAGCTGATGTATTTAACACGTGAATCGCCAGCTGCGATGGCTAACATACGTTCAAAAGTACGATCCTTACTACCGTCATTAATAAAAATAATTTCAAATTCGGCTTTTGTAATTTGATTGATTTCTTTAACCAATTCATCATACATCTTCTGAATCATATTCTCTTCGTTATAAAACGGAATTACTACAGATAATTTCATATCTATCCTACCTTATTCTTTTTATTATAATCACTTCTACTATAATAACATTTTTTTGAGTGAAGTGGTTACTCTTAACAAAAATTTTTGTTTATTGTATGAAATAAATACACAAAAAAAGAAAAATATAAATCAGGTCTTTAATCCCGATTCATAATTCATCTTATCACTCTATTTTTTTATCGTGGAGGTAACCCTAGAGCTATACGCCCATAACGACTAATGCGTGTAATCTTCCATGCTGGAGACCAGGTCACCTCAACCTTGACATCCTCAATCCCATCAATTTGTTTTAAACCTGCCACAATCTCGATTGGCAGACTTTCTGCACAGTCACAGGCAGTATCAGTGAAGGTCATAACAACTGTACAAAGGCCAGCCTCATCTAAATGAATCTCATAAATCAATCCAAGATTGTATACATCTAACTCTACATCTGTATCATAAACTTTTTCGAGTACTTCAATGATTTGATCTTCCAATGCTAGAGCACGGTCATTAATCTTGATGTCTTCTCTCATTGCATTCCCTCCATTTTTTGATTGTTCCTATTTTCTCATAATTCTGACAATTTGGCAAGTTTTTCCCAATTCTCGTTAAAGCAAAAAGTAGAGATACAATCTCTACTTTTTAGTGATTATTTTGATTTGACAGGTTTGTCTGCGAGAGCTTTAACGGCAGCATTAATGGTTTCTGCGTAAAGTTTTGCTCCTTCATCCTGCTTGGTCGTATCACTACCGAAGTGAACCTGGTCTGTTCCCTTCCAAATATCTGGATGATCTTTAGCCACTTGGTTCCAATCTGCTAGTGCTATATAAGGATATTTTTGTGCTAGTTCACGCGCATAGCTTGCATACTGCTCAACATAAGGTTGTGTTTCCTGTGTTGTATCACCCTCGTATGGAGTAACTAGAACAAGTTGATGTCCTTTTGGAAGATTTGTTATCAGCAGATCCAAATCAGCTTTATAATTTTCAGGATTATTAACGCCAGTCGCAATGACTACAATTTTAGGCAAGGCTTTATTCTGACTGTAATTCAACATCAATTCATTTGCCTGTTTGGTATTTCGACTGACCTGACCATCAATCTGTGCGTCTGGCAAGACTTCTTTTAGTCCCTCTGAAGCACGTAAGGTTACTGAGTCACCAATGATGGATACACCCTCAGCTATATTATAGCGACTGGCTTCTGCTTGATCTGCCATGGTTTTTGTTCGGTTCATATTGGTTTGCGCCTGATTGAGACCATTAACCATCAAATCCGTTTCAAATGCGCCTACTTGAGGAGCTATCAATATCACGACAACGGTAATCAGACCAAGTACTCCAGCACTACCAGCAAAGACCGGTTTAATGTGCGGAATTTCTTTTGCCTTTTGCAAGAGATCAGTAGATTTTCCTGCTACTAAAGGTTCGATGACATAGAAAGAAAGGGTTGCGAAGATATAAGAGAAGATGGTGGTTAAAATCACTGCCGGAATATTTCCCACTAACTGTGAGAAAATAATATAAAACGGCCAGTGGAAAAGATAGACAGCATAGCTTGTATCCGCTAAAAAGCTGATAATCTTTGGCTCTTTGATCGTCGGTGTTTTCTCATGCAAGACGCGTGCCGCAACAATCATCAGAAGCGCTGCTAAACTTGCAAACAAGAAGCCGAGTAAATAAGCAAAGAGATATGTAAATTTCACAAAGAAAGTCAGTAAGAGCAAGACTCCGAGCCCAGCTCCAAAGACTAGCAAAGTCTGCTTCAAATCCAAGCTTCTATTCAAACGTTTAAGAAGTGGTGTTGCATGACGAACCCCTATTACGGTAGCAAGCACACTACCTAAGAAGAATGGATAAACATGAGTCAAACTTGAAAAGTATACTGTTGAGTAAGAACTTACAATAAAACTACCGATAAACATCGAAAGGAAACTGACGATAAAGGCAGCTGATGAAAGTAGAAAGATTGTTCCTCGTAGTTGTCCGCTTGATTTCGCTCGCTTAGATAGGAACCAGACTGCCAACCCCCACAAGATATAATAATGAACTTCAACAGCTAAGCTCCAGTTGTGAACAAAGAGGTGAGGGATAAACTGAGATTCATAACTTCCTCCTGTCAGCATTTCATAGAAGTTAGTCATAAATCCTAGAACACCGGCAATCTGCCCACCAATTCCAGCCACATAATCTTGGCGAACCAAGAAGGTGAATGGCATGATGACAAGAATCATTAAAACAACCGGTGGAAAAATCCGATAGAAACGTCTTCTAAAAAATCCTAAGATATCAATCTTCCCTTTTTGTCCAAATTCTTCTAATAAAAGTGATGTGATCAGAAAACCTGAGAAGGTAAAGAAGACGTCAACCCCGAAGAAACCTCCTGGGAAAGTCGTTTGAAAGAAATGATACAAGAGTACCAAAAGCAAACCTGTAATCCTAATCAAGGAAAACCATTTAATACGCATACGAGTTTATTCTCCATTCATTAGATTGGCAAAAAAGCCATCTAACTTTCATTCATAGTACCTTTATTTTATCAAAAAAAACAGAAAAATCCTAAGATAAAACTTAGGATTTTTAGTGGATTTCAAGCTAAATTTAGAAATTTCGCCCTGACTTGTTATAACCATATTTTTCAACAAAATGTTCACGAAATTCTAGGAGATTATCATCCATGATAGCCTGGCGAACCTGCTTCATGAGATTGAGCAAGAAATACAGATTATGGTAACTTGTCAAGCGGATACCAAAGGTTTCATCTGCCTTAAGCAAATGGCGTAGATAAGCACGGGTATAGTTCTTACATGTGTAGCAATCACACTCTGGATCAAGTGGTGTAAAGTCCTCCGCAAATTGAGCATTCTTGACAACCAAGCGACCTTGACTGGTCATACAAGTCCCGTTACGAGCGATACGAGTCGGCAAGACACAGTCAAACATATCGACACCACGGATAACACCATCAATCAAGCTATCTGGCGCTCCTACTCCCATCAAGTAACGAGGTTTGTTCTCAGGAAGCAGTTGGGTCGTAAAGTCCAAAACTGCATTCATCTCTTCGTGGGTTTCTCCAACTGCTAGTCCTCCGATAGAGTAGCCTGGGAAGTCCATACTTACAAGATCATGAGCTGATTGACGGCGAAGATCTTCAAATCCTGCCCCCTGTACAATCCCAAATAGACCTTGATCATGCGGACGACGGTGAGCATTTAACCCACGCTCTGCCCAACGGCTAGTACGTTCAATCGATTTTTTCACATAATCATAAGGTTGATAAAATTGGGGACATTCGTCAAAGGACATCATGATGTCTGAGCCCAGATTGTTTTGAATAGAAATGGCCTTTTCAGGTGAAAGGAACATCTTAGAACCGTTGAGGTGATTCTTGAAGGTTACCCCTTCTTCTGTAATATTACGGCTGTCTGCTAGAGAATATACTTGAAAACCACCGCTATCCGTTAAGATTGGTTGGTCCCAATTCATGAACTTGTGAAGACCTCCAGCACGGGCAATGAGTTCGTCCCCAGGGCGAAGCCACAAGTGATAAGTGTTAGAAAGGATAATTCCTGAACCCATCTCTTTCAATTCTTCTGGCGACTGAGTCTTGACCGTTGCCTGAGTCCCTACTGGCATAAACATAGGCGTTGGGAAGGTTCCATGGGGTGTGATAATTTCACCCAAACGAGCTCCTGTGTGTTTTTCTTTTTTAATCAATCGATATTTGATTGGCGAATCTGACATTTTTTACCTCCGAAGCTGGGAAAGACAGTCCCAGTTCTTACTTTGCGCCCAAGGGCATACTGTATGATTCTATCAAAAAAAACAGGAACTGTCACGAACTATGGTATAATGAAAGAATGAAACACCCAAAGATTGATTTAAAAGAAGTTCGTCAGCAGGCCAGACAATTTCAAAATGAATATCCTAAGCTCCTGATCGTCTTCTTATTACCAAGCCTCCTCTTAATTTTATCTAGTTTTATAAGACCGCTCTCCCTGCTCAATGAAAAAGTCTTTGAACAGTCTTTCCTGAGTTTTCTCGGAGCGCTCTTCCAATCAACTCTCTTTCCTATAGCCCTTGGATTTACCAGCTCCATCATCTTAACGGGTGCCCTTTTTACAACTTTGAATCTACTAAGAGATCCTGATGTTGAGCTTTCCCTCAAGAATACCTTATTCATCTTAAAAAGTGAATTCTTTACTCAGACTTTCTTGACCCTCTTACTCAAGCGTTTCTATCTCTTCTTATGGAGTATACCAAGTTGGATGGGGGTTTATTATCTCTTTTATAGTAGTATCATGGCGCGAAAATTTGTGGAGCTGCATCCCGAATTTCCAAATATGGACTTGACCAATCTAGATACCGAACGCTTTCTTCTAACTTTTGCCCTCTACTTTTTTGGTAGTATCCTACTCATGGTCTTGGGGAACGTTCTCTATATCCCTCAATACTATGCCTACTCTCAGGTAGAACTTCTGCTAGGTGACACTCTAGGAATTGGTTTACCAAAACCGAGTCAAATCTTGAAAACCAGTCGCTTCCTTATGAAAGGCTACAAGTTCCAACGTTTCGTCCTTGATTTACAACTTCTTCCTTGGTATTTTCTCATTTGGCTTAGCTTTGGAATTGCTAGCATCTCCATTTATCCTTATGTTTATAGTAGTCAGATTTTCTTTTACAAAACCTTACTCCATCTCAAACGACGAAAAGCATAAATTAAAACCAGCGCCTTCTAGAAAAGGGCTGGTTCTTTTTTATTTTAATAAAAGAATGCTCAAAAGCGTCAAAATAGCTGGTCCACCTTGGGTGAGAATAATCTTTTTATTTGCTGTTAGGGTACCATAGAGTGCTGCACCGATGACAAATAACACAAAGATTGTTACAATTTCTATGCTATTTGAGAAATAAATCCCATAGATAAGAAATATCCCAATCAAGGCATTGTAAATCCCTTGATTCTTAAAAAGAGATGTGACGGAAGGTCGGGCTAATTCCGTCTTATCCATATTAAAGACACGACTGGTAGTATCAGATGTAGTCACCACACTTTCTAAATAAAAAATAAAAAGATGCTCCAAAGCAACAATAGTAGCTAAAATAATGGTAATAATTGACATATTCTTATCTCCTTAAATATCTATTTTTTCTAATCCTGAGACTAGTTTTGTCAGTAAAGTTGTCAACTCTTTCTGTTCAGCAACTGACAGTATATTCTCCATCTGATCCTTCACATTCAAGTGATGTTTTGGCGGATTAACCAAGAGTTGATCCTTGGCAAAAGCAGTCAACTCAACTAAGATCTCTCTTTGATTGGCTGGATTCCGCTTACGACTAACATAACCCTCTGACTCCAAAATCTTGAAATGCCGGGTCAAAGCAGCCTGGTCAATCTGTAACTTCTCTTGAACGGCAGTTTGGTTACACGGTGACTTTTGCAATAAAAACTGCAGAATTTGATAGCGGGTTAAGCTTATGCCTAGCTGTTGCTCAAAGAGCTGGGTAACCGTCTGATCTACTAAATGGAGCTGGTACAGTAATTCATTTATTTCTAGCATTTCTATTCTCTTTTTCATACTTGATTTATCAATAATTGACTTATCAAGTATACTGCAAATAAATTCAGATTGCAAACCTTTTGCTCACTTGGTAAACATCGTTTCCTGTTTTTTTAAGTCAATCCCCATTTTATTCAACCTTTCTATTTTCTAGGAAACCTTGTGCTTATCTGTATCTTATCTTGGTAAAAGGATTTCTATTGGATAAGCAATTGACAACAAAAAAGAAGCTATACTTGTTAAATGTATAGCTTCAAATTATTTTTAGTTCATAGATACGTGAACATGGTCGTAGTGGTTCTCTGTAATACTTCCACGGTCTGGCATTGGATTCCAAGTATAGGCTGGTCCATATTTGCTTGGGAATGGTGCGTAGAAACGTTGTTTCCAGATAACATAACTAATTCCACGGCTTGCCATGTTCTGGATAGCATAATCAGCAACCTGGTCTCCAAGAGCTGAGCTAACTGGGACCATAAAGTCAATCGCTAGACCTTTTCCGTGGTCACCTGGATCTCCTGGACGGTAGCCACTAAAGGATGTAATACCAAACAAGCTAGCAACTTCTTCTTTAAAGGCAGCAGTTTGTGGTTGAAGACCGGCATTTTCAGATTTTGCCGCTGCAAGACCTGCGTAGTCAGGGGCTGCTGGAGCAGTATAAGTTCTTGGGTTTCCTTGAACAGGGGCTGCTTGATAAGTTACTTCTTCTGTCTCAGTCACAGTAGTTGCTGGCTCAGTTACCGGCTCTTTGACTACTGGAGCTGGTGCCGCAGTAGTTTCCTCAACTGTAGTAGTTTCTGTCGCTTCTTCTACTGTGGGTGTTGCTTCTGTAGCCACTTCTTCTGTAGGTGCTACAACTTCTGTCCTTGCTTCTGTTGTTACTTCTTCTGCAGGCGCTTGAACTTCTGTCGTTGCTTTCTCAGCAGGCGCTTGAACTTCTGCTGTCGTTTCTTGTGTTGCTTCAGCTTCTATGGTTTGTTCTTCCACAGTAACTTGGTTTGTAGTTAAATCTACCGTTGCTGTTGTAGTCCCTCCACCTGCTTCTTGAGGCGATTGGATTTCTACTTCAGCCAAATCTGTTACACCATTAATGGTAGTTGTAAGAACTGTTTCTGGGAAAATCAAATTGACATTGCTAATTTTATTCAAGTTAGCAAGAGCCTGCATATCTACTCCCAAAGCCTGTGCAATGGTGCTTAGAGTATCTCCATACTTGATAGTATAGCTCGTTTTGTTTTTGCTAGTAGAAATATCATTTTGAATCTGTTCAAGGCTACGTGGCGTCCATGAAAGTTCTTCTGCATTAGCTGCCATGGCTGGGGCAAGTGATAAAGCCACCGTTGATGCTAACATAATTCTTTTCTTCATACTATTAAAACTCCTTTTCAAATGTAGTACCTGTCTATCATAACACAAAAGAAAAAGAAAAAAAGCCTCTTTGAGGCTATTTAATAAAACTGTCTAATCCTTGTAATAATCAATAACACTTGAAACAGTTTGTCAGATGTTTGTCATCTAGTTGACACATTCTTTTTCATGAAACTTTCAAATAACCAGGCTAATAATCTCCTCCAAATGCGTGATTTGGCGGTTATAAGAGCTAGGATATTTCATAAAATTAATACTTTGAATCCCACTATTTTGAGCAAATTCAACATCCAAACTGCGATCCCCGATGTAATAAGTATGCATTGAGTCCAAACCATACTTTTCTAATAAATAACTAGCTGCTTGAGAATTTGGCTTACGAGCAAATCCACTCTGGCTGGTCAAAATTTCTGTAAAATAAGACTCCAAACCCAGATTACGCAAGATTGTAAAAGTATTGTCACCCTTATGGGTGTAGACAAACTGTTGGATACCTTGTTCATTTGCCCAATGTAAGACCTCACGAGCACCAGGCATCAAGACTACCTGAGCATTTTTTTCAGCCAAACTCTGGGCCCGAATTTGATTGAGTTCAGTTGCGTTCAAGTCTTGCTCTTTTGCAACTTGTTCTAACAAATCCTGGACAGAATTTTTCAAGATAAAATCCCGAACT
>ERZ773180.528-NODE-528-length-22656-cov-4.162825_pt1 | contig 22656 bp, 18 predicted proteins | sample MGYA00511080_ERZ773180 | MGnify/ENA primary metagenome ERZ773180 (study PRJEB29015, sample SAMEA2738175) | human oral metagenome | biome: human oral; feature: human-associated habitat; material: saliva | place: China | collected 2178 ...
AATTGTTCCGCCGCCACCAGCGTCAACGCGGCCAAGCTCAGCGGTCTGGAACTGAACGCCGGCGTTGTCCATAATGCGACGAATCAACGCAACATACTCGGCATCAGCATCGTTGGAATTAACCTTGCCGCCACTACCAGTGAATTTGTTGAATGCTAGGCCATGACCCATAATGGCAGCGTTCTTGATTTCAAAGCTACCAGTAAAGCTAGGATCATAACCAGCAGAAACGTCGCTAGAAAGCATGTAGGAGTTAGCCAAGCAGCGACGCAGAGATAGTGGAGACTCAAAGCCAGCAAGCGCTAGAACCTCTGCCATGATGTTCTCAAAGAAGAGAGAATTCATTCCAGTAGCACCAACAGAACCAATCTCTTCCTTGTCGGTCAGGATGGTTACCGAGGTACGGGCAGGAGCGTCACACTCAAGCTGCGCAATCAGGGAAGGGTAGGAGCAGCTGCGGTCGTCGTGACCATAGCCCAAGATCATGGAGCGGTCAAAGCCCATGTCGCGAGCAGGACCTGCAGGAACAATCTCAAGCTCAGCGGAGAGAAGGTCTGCTTCCTCAATGCCATAGAGGTTTTTCAAGATGTTGATGACGTTAGCCTTAACAGCTTCCTTTGGTTCATCGCCCTCAGCATCAGCGGGTTTCTCGCCATTCTGGCCCCAAACAAGTGGACGATTGCCAACAATAAGATCCAGCATCTCGCCCTCGATGACCTTGGAAGCAGTCTTTCCAAGCTGCTCAGCGCTCAAGTGGATGAGAAGGTCGGAGATGCAGAAAACAGGGTCAGTTGGATCCTCGCCAACGCATACGTTTACGACGCTACCGTCTTTAAGTGCAAGAACGCCGTGAATTGCCAGAGGAATGGTGACCCACTGGTACTTTTTGACGCCGCCGTAGTAGTGGGTGTCAAGGGTAGCAAGTTCGTTGCGCTCCTCAAGAGGATTCTGCTTGACGTCCAGGCGAGGGGAGTCGATGTGAGCACCAAGAATGTTTAGACCTTCTTCTAGGGACTTGGTACCAATTTGAACAAAGATGACGGACTTGCCGCGAATATCTGCGTAGACTTTGTCACCAGCCTTGAGGGTTTTACCTGCTGCGATGGCGTCAGAAAGCTTGACGTAACCTGCTGCCTCGGCAAGCTTGATAGCGCTTGCGGCGCACTCGCGTTCAGTCTTGTTCTCTGAGATAAACTTTCTGTAGCCCTCGGTAAACGACTGGAGTTTGTCCAGGTCCTCCGAGGTGTACTTTTTCCATGCGTTTGTGGTTTCCATACCTATCCTTTCTGTAGCAAGCTCAGTGTGAGCTGCTGCTTGTTGTTGCTGTTAGGTGTGCCGCCCGTGCTGCGACCGCGACTTAGTTGCCGCCGTTGGAGCTGTTTGAGCCAGAGCCGTTAGAGCCACTGCCAGAACTATTACCAGAGCCAGAGTTTTGATTGGAACCAGAATTGCTGCTTGAGCTGCCCGTTCCGGAGTTGTTGCTGGAAGAGTTGCTCTCAGACGAGTTGCTTGAGCTGCTAGAGTCGCTGGTCTTTTCCGAACTAGATGAGCTGTCGGAGCTGGTGGTCTCTGATTTCTTGGAGTCAGTGCTCTCCGAAGAGGAATCCTTGGAATCAGTGGACTTGCTTGACTCGTCGGTCTTCTCGCTAGAAGAGCTGGAATCGTCTTTCTTATCCGTCGAATTGCTGGTATTCGTAGTTTTTTCCGTCACAACTGGGGTTGTGCTGACCTTTGGTCCCAAGCCAGATCCATCGGTGATATAGCTGAGGAACATCGCATAAAGAATGACGGCAGAAATGGTAAAAATAATTGAAATGATGGTTACGATAGTTAAGGCTCTTACACGCTTGCGAGACAGTGTTGGCGTGCGATTTACCTGCGAAGACTGCTCCGTGCAAGAGTCAGCGCTGGGATAAAAATCGCGAGAAGGTGCATATTGGGCTTGAGGCATATATTGTGTGCCTTCAAGCGTTGTTTGGCTGCTGTTTGGATATGTCTGCTGATTATATTCATCGTTGTCGCCAGCGCGGAACTTATGCGTGGAGCGCCTGATAACGTTCTGGTAAATCTGCGAAGCAAGCGCCGAGGCAGCGGCACCAACGGCCACGCCAATAATCGAGCCGGCAATACCAATCTGGTTTGACAGTACAAACGCAGTCACCGCGGCAAGCGATGTTGCCAAAATTTGGGTAATTGAGACGCCTTTAAGAAGGCCGGGTTTCTCGTCCGCTGCCTCATCTGTAGGCTGAGTAGGCGTAGCTAATCGAGTTTTGTCTGCATCAAAGTGCTTATAGCTCACAAGATGCTCCTTTCTTTGAACTGATAGCCTACCTCATTTTTGTGAAGATGTAATGTTTCGTTGCTAAATCGCAACATCAGCTGGCGAGAAACCCTGTCTAGTTGTCGCCGATGCGACAGTTCCGTAATGTTTCTGCAGCGCGAGTTTCTCGCCTGAGCACACATCGAATTTCTCGGGGAAGGCGCATCGAGTTTCTCGCCTGAGAACGCGTCGAATTTCCCGCGATGTTTGTTAAAAACGACCGTATCAAAGGTGATGAAACAAGGTATCATTTATATGTATCAGTTTTCCGTCAAACGGAGGTTTAGCATGCTTGTAAGCGCAAAAGCCATGCTCCAGAGTGCCGAGAAGGGCCACTATGGCATCGGCGCATTCAACGAGAACAACCTTGAGTGGACCGCAGCAATCCTTGATGCAGCAGAAGAGCTTCAGTCTCCTGTCATCATTCAGTGCACCAGCGGCGCAGCAAAGTGGCAGGTAAGCTACCGCGTTGTTGCAGACATGGTTCGTCGTCTTGTTGAGGACAAGAACATCACCGTTCCAGTTGCTCTTCACCTTGACCACGGTTCATACGAGGATGCATTCAAGTGCATCGAGGCTGGATTTACTTCCATCATGTACGATGGTTCTCACGAGCCTGATTTTGAGACCAACCTTAAGCGCACCGAAGAGGTCGTAAAGGCAGCTCACGCAAAGGGCATTTCTGTTGAGGCTGAGGTCGGCGGCATCGGCGGCACCGAGGACGGCGTTACCGCTAAGGGCGAGCTTGCTGATCCTGAGCAGTGCGCAAAGATTGCTGACCTGGGCGTTGACTTCCTTGCATGCGGTATTGGCAACATTCACGGTATCTACCCAGCTAACTGGGAAGGCCTCTCCTTCGACCAGCTCAAGGCTATCAAGGAGCGCGTTGGCGATCTTCCACTTGTTCTCCACGGTGGTACCGGTATTCCTGTAGAGCAGGTTCAGAAGGCTATCTCTATGGGCATCTCCAAGATCAACGTCAACACCGATCTTCAGCTTGTCTTTGCTGAGGCAACCAAGAAGTACGTTGAGGCTGGCCTTGTCGACGACGGCAAGGGCTACGATCCTCGTAAGCTTCTGAAGCCTGGTCGCGAGGCAATCATCGAGCGCACCAAGGAGCTCATCCGCGAGTTTGGTTCCGACGGTAAGGCTTGGAACTAACCTGCGGCATACGCTGGGCGCGCATCGAAGCGACGCACGCTCGCAGCTAGTTAAAGCGACGGACCTGGATTTTCTCCAGGTCCGTTTTTGTTTGGGCTGGCATGTGCGAAAGACGTGCACCTAGCACGTCCTTCTCGCGAGGGGCGGGTGATGTGTTTGATGTGAGCCTGAATTTCTCGCCAAGTCTGAACGATTTGCCGGATTTTCTCACCATGTCTGAGTAATTTGCCTGTTTTTCTCGCCTTATCTGAGTGATTTTGTTCAGACTTGTTAAACATTTCAGGCTCAGTTTCATGAAAGAGAAGTGCGCAAGCCGCTTGGTCAAGTTCGCATTTCGGACTAGCGTCAATTAACGTGTAATACTCATTTGCGTCATGCAGTATGGAGAAGAATACTCATTTAAATATGGAATTCTAATTTTGTCACTTATTTGTCACGAAATTGAGAAAATACATTTATTTAGCGGTCTAATCTTTGTAGCAGGACTTTTATAAGATGATATTTTAAGGTGTTTTTAATCTATCTGCGGAAATAAGGTATTAATCAAATATTCGTAGGTTTTTTGTTGTTTTGCTTATTTGACTTTTAGAAATACTATTCCCATATGGAATATTACCTTTCACATACATCTGCTCTACAAATTTATCGTGCTTTGCGAACACGGAGACACGAACTCTTAACTCATGGATTTAATGAGTATCTAAATAAGTTCAATTTAGATGCTAGACAATTACTGGCCAAAGATGATATTCCTTATCGCGATTTGGTTAGAGCTATTAATGCCGAGTTGCTAGTAGATTATGGTATTGAACTTAAAAATCCAGTCGAAATTACTGTGAGTAATAAAAAGAATTCTTGTGTTTATGAGGGAATTCATTTTCATGTGGATACCTGTGCTTCGTTTGGTTCTGTGATAAAACTGAATATAAACAGTTCTTCAGTTTTAATTTCATCTCCATTTGAATTGCTGTTTCAAATGGCTTCTAAATTGAGCCTGTTTGAACTAGTACTCCTCATTTCAGAATTCCAAGGACGTTTTGTTATTGATGCGTCAACAGGAGAATTGCAGTCAAATTGGTATACGCCTCTTTTTAAAAAGTCAGAATTACTTGCATATCTCACCAAAAAGAAAGGTGTTAGATCTTTTAGAAAAGTAAAGGCTGCGGCAGATTTGTCTGTTGAAAATGCAGCTTCGCCGATGGAGGTTAAACTGGCACTTCGAGCTTTATTGCCAGTGTATAAAGGTGGATATGCTATTCCATGCGTTGAGTTAAACAAAGAATTTGAGATACAAAATATGTCAGGTATCAAATCTCAAAAGAAAAATCGTGCAATCGATCTACTTCTATCCAGCGGTGTATCAAATGCACGAGGTACTCAAAATGTAGCACTTGAATATAACGGATCTGTTCATGAATCGATTGATGCCGCAGACAGGGACTACAAACGAAATAACGAACTTTTAGCTGCTGGTATAGAAGAGTTTGTAATTAGCAAAAATGAATATGACGATATCGTTTTTATGGATAATCTATTTACGGTCATTCGCTCTAGGCTAAATCTACCAAGAAGACATACATCTTCAAAACAAAGGCAAATTGAAAGAGAGAAAAGAATTAAATTGTGGAAAGAGTTAGAAAAGATTTAGAAATACTAACTTGAATCTACGATAAATTCTTCAAGCCTAGGAAATCGTTCAAGCCCTAGGAAATCGATCAAGCCCTAGGAAATCAGAGCCTGAATAACTTACCAAGTCTGAGTAAAATCGCTCAGACTTGGTGAGAAAAACCGGCAAATCACTCAGACATGGTAAGAGAATCCGGCAAATCGTTCAGACATGATGTGATTTTCAGGCTCACGCTCGGCGCACTCCAAGTGCGTCTTTCTCGCGAGAAACCCGGTGTACTCCAGAGCTCTCTTGCCATGAAAGCCCACCGCACACGACAATAAAACCGCAGCTTAAACTTTTACTCAGCGGTAGGGTTGTCGGCGGGGGAGACGTGCATGTTGCCTTCGTTGCGGGCGATGTCCGCGAGCGTCTTGCTATCCAGGAAACTGGAGGTCATGCGGCCAAGGTCGCGCCAAATGTTGATGGTGGTGCAGGACTCCATCTGGGGACAGAGGGTGGTGTTTGTGCAGTTCAAGCAGCTAGCGGGTGCAAGATTACCCTCGGCTGCGCGAAGAATCTCACCTAGCGTGTAGTCCTCGGGTTTGCGCGTGAGGCGATAGCCGCCGCCCTTTCCGCGCAGACTCTCGACGTATCCAGCCTTGTGCATCAGGGCAATGACCTGCTCAAGGTACTTGCGCGAGATGTTCTGGCGCTCGGAAACGTCGCCCAGCGAGACCCATCCCTCGTGAACGGCCAGGTCAGCCATTGCGCGGAGTGCGTACATTCCCTTTGTAGAGAACATTCCGGCCACGACTACTCGCCGTCCTTGGCGCTGCCGCTATCCGCGTCCTCGGTGGTAGATGCGCCAGCCGCGGTGGAACCGCTGTCGTGAGCCTCGAGCATCTCCTCGAGCGTGTGCCATGCCAGCTCGGCACACTTAACGCGCGCAGGCATGTGTGCGATGTCGTGCAGAATGTTGGCGTCTTCCAGCTGGTCAAGCACAGCCTCGTCGGTCTCTTCTCCGCGAATCATGCGTCCAAAGAGTTTGCAGAGCTCAATGGCCTCTTCTGGAGTGCGGTCAATCATCAGGTCGCTCATGATGTCGGCCGACGCCTGAGAAATTGCGCATCCGCTGCCCACAAAAGCAGCCTCGGCAATCTTTCCGTCCTCAATACGCACGGAAAACGTCAGCTCATCGCCACAAGAAGGGTTAACACCCTCGTGGGAGACGGTTGGGTTGTCCATCTGATATTTGTAATCGGGGTGAGAAACGTGGTCCATAAACTCAGCGTTATACAGGTCGTTTGCTGCCACTTATTTCAACTCCTTGTTTTATTTGTTGCTGACCGCACTGCCAAAGATCTTCCATACCTGGTTAAGACCCTCGATCAGCTGGTCAATGTCGTGTTTATCGTTGTAGAACGCAACAGATGCGCGGCAGGTGCTGGACTCGTGCAGCTCAATCAAAAGCGGCTCGGCGCAGTGATGACCAGCGCGAATGCAAACGTTGTTCATGTCTAGGATGCTCGAGACGTCGTGTGGATGAACGCCGCGCACGTTAAACGCCACAGCGCCCACGTGGTTTTGTCCCAGCTTAGAGCCAACGATGTCAACAAAGTCCAGCGTGCACAGCTGCTGCACCAAGTATCTGGCGAGAAGTTCTTCTCGCTTCTCGATCTTTGCCATATCCAAGCCGTTGAGGTATTCGACAGCGGCGCCGGTAGCGTAGATACCTGCGGCGTCCTGCGTGCCCGCCTCAAACTTCTCGGGAACAGGAGCCCAAACGGCGCTGGTTTCGGTGACGGAATCAATCATCTCGCCGCCGGTAAGGAATGGCGGCATGGCGTCGAGCAGCTCGGCGCGGCCCCAGAGCACGCCAATGCCCATAGGTCCGCACATCTTGTGTGCCGAGAAGGCCAACAGGTCACAGTCAAGATCATGCACGTCAATAGGGATGTGAGGTGCGGATTGGGCGGCGTCAACAACCATGTAGGCGCCCATAGTGTGAGCGCGTTTGGCAATGGCTTTGATGTCATTGCGGGTGCCCAGCACGTTAGAAACATGCGTGACAGACACAATTTTGGCACGCTCGGTAATCTTTGACGCAATCTCTTCTGGCGTAATCTGGTACTGCGAATTCATGCGCAGGTACACCAGGTTAGCGCCGGTAGCTTTACAAATCTGCTGCCAAGGGATGATATTGGAGTGGTGCTCCATAATGGAAATGACCACGTCATCGCCTGGCTTGAGTGCATAGCGGCCAAGGCATGAAGCAACCAGATTAAGCGCCTCAGAAGTGTTGCGCGTAAAGATAATCTGCTGGCTTTCTGGCTTGCCGTTTTTATCGACAGCGCCAATGAACTTTGCAATTGAAGCACGAGCTCCCTCGATAGCTGCAGTTGCTTCCACACTCCAACGGTACAATCCGCGCAGTGCGTTTGCGTTCATGGTCTCGTAGAAGCCAGACTGCGCCTCAATAACCGCGCGTGGGCGCTGAGAAGTAGCAGCGCTGTCCAAGTAAGCTACCTCGGGGTTTGCTGCCAGCAGCGGAAAATCTGCCTTGTAAGGATTATCGGTAATCTGAGCAACTTCTGCGTCGGTCATTACGCGACACCACCTTTGTTGGAATTGGTCTCGGAGCAAGAATCGTTGCCGTCGTTGCTGATAACATCGTTATTACCTGCGGCTTCGTCATAGTCGTGAGCAATTTCTGCGCCCAGCTCAGCCTCGCAACGCTCAACGGCCACGCGGTGAGAAATCTCCTCAGGTGCGTTGATGATGGCGTCTTCAAAGAGCGCGCGCACAAACAGCTGCTCAGCAGCCTGGCGAGAAAGTCCTCGAGCTGCAAGGTAATCAAGCTGCTCAGGGGAGACGGATCCAATGGTAGCGCCGTGGTTACCAGCAACATCGTCCTCATCGCAGAGAATAACAGGCATGGTCTTGTTGACAACATCGTCGCCAAGAATCATGACCGTTTCAATCTCGTTGCCCTGGGCATCCTTTGCGCCACGGACAAGATCGATAGTTGCGCGAAGCGTCTTCTTAGCTGCCTCGTTAAGGACACCAGACTCGGTGAGCTGTGCGCGCGTAGAGGTTCCACGCATGCGTACCAGGTGGTTGATATCAAGCGTTTCTTCGTGAGTAGCGTGATAGCGATTGTTGAGGTCAAGGCGAGCTCGAGCGCCAACCAAGTTAGCGGTGAGACCAAGACCAATGGTTGAGCCGCCCAGTGCGTACTGCTTAACATCAACGGCAGCATCCTGGTGAATCTCAAGTCCAACGCTCTCGAGGTGCTGCTGGCCCTCGTTGACGCCAAGCATCTCAATGAGGTGCAGCTTTGCACCAGCCTCAACTACAATGCGGGTGAGCGCAGCGCTTGTTGGGAGCGCGTTACTGCCGTTCGCGGCGCCGCCCGCAGGTGCGCCGTCGCTCGCATCGCCTGCAAACGCAGCGATAACTACGGTAGCCTCGGCACCTTCGCGCACAATGATGCCGGTGTTAGCGCACTGATTTTGAGCTGCAGAAACAGCAACAACAATAGGCTCTTCTCGCTTGGTACGAGCGGGAACGTTGTAGAAATCAGACTTGAATGCCTGTGACTCTACGTAGTCAGTAACCTCCTGACCCATTCCACACTCAATGCGCTCAAAAAGGCGAGGCAGAGGCAGGTACACTTTGCCTGCATCAGCGTGATCAGGGACGGTAACTGACAGTGAGTTAGCGCGTAGACGGTTCCATGTCTGAGCTGCAGGAACGTTGGCGCGATTAATCAAAACGTTATCCATTAGCCAATCGCTCCTTCCATCTCAAGTTTGATCAGGTTGTTCATCTCAACGGCGTACTCCATAGGAAGCTCCTTTGAGACAGGATTTGCAAATCCGTTTACTACCATGGTGCGAGCCTCAGCCTCAGAGCAACCGCGGCTCATCAGGTACAAGACGGTGTCGTCAGAAATGCGACCAATAGTTGCCTCGTGGCCAATCTGAGCAGTTGCATTGCGGACATCCATCTCTGGGATGGTGTCGGAACGGCTAATGTTATCCAGCATCAGGGACTGACACGAGAATGCCACGCGAGCGTTTTCTGCCTTGCGGCCAACAGTAACTGCAGAGCGGAAGGTGTTGACGCCACCGTCTTTGGAGATGGACTTGGTATCAACGTTTGCCGAGTTATTGGAGCCGTTGATAATAACTTTGCAGCCTGTATCCAGGTCTTGTGTAGCGCCTGCAAATGTAATACCGGTGAACTCGCAGTTAGAGGAATCGCCGTTCATGATAGTAGAAGGGTAGAGGTAGGAAACGTGGCTACCAAAAGAGCCCGAGACCCACTCCATCTTTGCATTGCTGCCAATAATGGCGCGCTTGGTGTTGAGGTTGTACATGTTCTTGGACCAGTTTTCGATGGTCGAGTAGCGCAGACGAGCGCCGTCCTTAACAAAGAGCTCAACAGCCCCTGCATGGAGGTTTGCTGCATAGTACTTAGGTGCGGAGCAGCCCTCAATAAAGTGCAGGTCAGCACCTTCCTCAACAATAATGAGTGTGTGCTCAAACTGGCCAGCACCCTGAGCATTCAGTCTGAAGTAACTCTGAAGTGGGTAGTCCAGAGTGACATTTTTAGGAACATAAACAAAAGAACCGCCAGACCACACGGCATAGTGCAGAGCCGCAAACTTGTGGTCTGAAGGAGGAATCAGCTTGCCAAAGTACTCTTTAACAACGGGCTCCCACTGTGGATCATGCAAAGCATCCTCAATAGTGGTGTAAATAACGCCCTGCTCAGCAACTTCCTCACGCATGTTGTGATAGACAATCTCGGAATCGTACTGAGCACCAACACCAGCAAGGCTCTCTGCCTCTGCCTGTGGAATGCCCAAACGATCAAAGGTATCCCTAATATCCTCAGGTACGTCGTCCCAGCTATTTGCCTGCTGAGTCTTTGGCGAGACATACGTGGAGATATGGTTCAAATCCAAACCTGCAATAGAAGGTCCCCAGTTGGTAGCCATCTGGCGCTGGTGATAGGTTTCCAGTGCCGACAACCTCATCTGGAGCATCCACTCGGGCTCTTCTTTTTTCTCGGAAATAGCACGCACAATTTCTGGCGTAAGGCCATCATCGTAGCGCTCGTAACCCTCTTCGGACTTGGTGAAGTCGTAGAGCGAGCGGTCTACGTCAGCGACCTCAGATCGCTTCTTCTCGCTCACTAGTTAGCACCGCCCTCATCAGACTGGTTCTCAAAACGCTCAAAGCCCCCGTGGTCAATCTGATTGATGAGGTCAGCAGGGCCGTCTGCTACCAGGTGACCCTTAACCATAACGTGAGTACGGTCAATCTCAAGGCGCTCAAGAATGCGGGTGTTGTGAGTAATGATGAGCAGAGAGCCGCCGCAGGTCTCGCGATAAGCCTGAATGCCTTTTGAGACAACGGAGAGCGCGTCAACGTCCAGGCCAGAGTCTGTCTCGTCGAGAATGGCAAGCTTAGGTTGAAGCAGCAGAAGCTGGAGCATTTCAACCTTTTTCTTCTCGCCACCAGAGAAGCCAACGTTAAGCTCACGCATCAAGAAGCCCTGGTCAAGCTCAAGGTGATCAGAAATCTGACCAACACGCTGACGGAACTGACGAGCAGTCATCTTAAGCTCAGGGCGCATCTGTGTAATGGTACGCAGGAATGAATAAAGAGGAACGCCAGGAACCTCAACAGGTGCCTGGTAGGAGAGGAAGATGCCCGCAAGGGAGCGCTTATCTGCAGCAAGCTCAGTTACATCCTCGCCGTTAAAGATAAGAGAACCTTCGGTAATCTTATAGGTAGGATCACCCATAATGACGCGGCCAAGTGTTGATTTACCTGCGCCGTTAGGTCCCATCAGAACGTGAGCCTGGCCATCACCAATGCTCAGATCAATTGAATGCAGGATGGATTTCTCCTCGGTACCTGCAGAAATTCCGTTTACACGGAGTAGCTCAGTTGCCATAAATCACTCCAAATACCTCTACGTGCAAGCACGTGATACGTTTGTGACTAGCTCTTTGGGCAGCTCTAGGGCGAGCAAAACCTTGTGCTAGTGCGGTTTTGTGGCAAAGACAAACGCCAATGTCACCGATGTTTTTGTCATACCCCAAAATCCGCTAATTCATACTAAATGGTAGGAATTAAAATGCAACCCTCACATACGCACTTTTTCACGTTTTCTAGAAAATAATCGGATTTTTTTATAGGTTTCAAAAGTTATAAAAGCTTTTCTGCGCCAGAGCTGTCTCTCATGGGTAAACTAGACACATCTATGTTTGTAACAAGGAGGATTCATGGGTCAGAGAATTCAAGGTACCGAAGATCTTTACGGCGGCTATATGCGCTCTTGGGAGCATATGCAAGATGTTGCCCGCCATCTGTTTGGTACTTATGGCTTTGACCGCATTGAGACTCCTGCACTTGAGCAGGTAGACACCTTTGTTCACGGTATTGGTGAGTCAACCGATGTAGTACGCAAAGAGATGTTCCGTGTTTTTTCAGGCGCTCTACTTGATGATTTGCTGGCTGCCGGCAATGAGTCCGGTCTTAAGCCTCGTCAGCGTATGGCTATGCGTCCTGAGGGAACTGCTGGTGTGGTCCGTGCTGCCGTTGAGCACAACTTTGTGCCACAGGGAGGAACTCCTGCAAAACTTTGGTACGCTGAGTCAATGTTCAGGGGAGAGCGTCCTCAGAAAGGCCGTCTGCGCCAGTTCCACCAGGTAGGTGTCGAGTGGCTTGGAGCCTCTGATCCAGCTGCCGATGCAGAGTCCATCATCATGTTGATGAAGTTCTACGAGCAGATGGGTTTCTCGCCAGCTGATATGAAGCTCATGATTAACTCCATGGGTGACGCGGAGTGCCGCCCAGCATATCGCGAGAAGGTCAAGCAGTTCATTCTTGATCACAAGGATGAGATGTGTGAGGACTGTCTTGAGCGTGCGGAGATTAATCCACTTCGTGCGTTTGACTGCAAAAACGAGAGCTGTCACGCGGTTATGAAGGATGCTCCACTGATTTCTGACAACCTGTGTGATGATTGTCGTGCTCACTATGAGCAGGTCAAGGCATATTTGGACGCTGCTGGTATTTCATACGTTGAAGATCCAACGCTTGTTCGCGGTTTGGATTACTACACACGTACTGTTTTTGAGGTAGAGATTCCAAACGCTGGCGTTGGCGCTATCGGCGGTGGCGGCCGTTATGACGGTCTTGTTGAGCTTGAAGGCGGAAAGCCAACTCCAGGCGTTGGATTTGCTGTTGGCTTTGAGCGCATTATGCTGGCGCTGGAAGCTCTTGGTGTTGCAGCTGAGCCCGCAGCTCCAAGCTGTGTGTATGTTGCTTGCGCAGGTGCTGAGCAGGCTCCTGTTGTATTTGATACCGTGCTGGCATTGCGTGAAGCTGGTATTAGATGCGAGGCTGATCGTACTGGTCGTTCGCTGAAGGCTCAGTTTAAGCAGGCAGATAAGATGGGCGCAACGCTTTGCGTGGTTATTGGCCCAGATGAGGTTGAAGCTGGTGCGGTAACCCTTCGTGATATGGAGTCTCACGAGCAGGTACAGGTACCTGTTGACCAGCTTGTTGTTGAGGTTAAAGCAAGACAGTAACAAATAGGACTGGAAGTCAAATTTAAACCTCTCATGTCTTAGGCATGAACTGCCTCCCATTTATTGGACACGAGAAATGGGAGTCAGTTCATTAGGCATGAGAGGTTTCATTTAGGTGGTAAATACCGTTTGTAGAATAATAAAAGCCGTTTACGATAGTTATCAGTGAGATCAATTAAACGTAAACGGTTTAAGCTCATACTTAATACTGTAGAGGCATATTTATAGCTTTATAACTAATAAGCGCCTTCATTTATTTGTAATCCAAAGAAATTGTAGGTGAAGAAATGAAAAGAGCGTACCGCTTTATTGTTTCTATCATAGTTGTATTAATCGCCCTCTCTTCGTTTTTGGTGGGAAAAGGCTTTTTAGAAATTATTACTTCCCGAAAATTCGATTCTTGGCTCTCTAATCAGCCGCAATTTTATACGTCACAGATGTCTAATGAGACAAAAGAAACATTTGTGGCAGTTGTTAGGTCTTACGCACAAACTCACAAGATGATTCTTATAACTAAGAAAACGGAATCAATTACTGAAGGGCCTAGGATATTGACCGTTGGTGTGCTGTCTTCCCCAGGCAGTGAAGCTAACAGCTTTGATTCTTTTGATATTCTTGGCACTCAAGTTATAAATAGGCAAAAAATCAATGAACTTCTCGGACATTCTCCAGAGTCATACCTTGGCTACGGAATGGATACGAATAATAAAGTTGGTGACTTACCATATGTTTTGGGTTCAGTTTATTTCAAATTAGATCAAATTACTCCTGGCTATAATTTGGGAAATTCTTGTGCTGTTTTAGGCCTTTCTCCTGAAGAATTTGATGAGTTGGTTAATCAGATTTCAGAAGCTACTGGCCTACATAAAGAAAAATTTATTACAAATTATTCAGGATCAGCGGTTGAAATTGGACTCTTCTACTACGTTGCTGGGGTAACTTTTATAATCCTGAGCATATCGTTTTGTTTACTGACGTATTACAACTCGTTACAAGAATTAAAGAAACTCGGTGTTCACGTAATGCTTGGCTGGAGTAAGAGCGATTACGTCGTTCATCATTATTTTTTCTATTGTGCTTTAGCAGCTGTTTTACTGCCATTAGCCTTTATGTGGACAATGGTTAATTGCTCCGGATTTGATATTACTGGCAGTTTTTTACTGTTTACGTTTACCTCGGCAATGCCAGCAATACTTGTAGTTGTGGTTTCGGTACTAATTTCTGCTGCTCCACTTCTAACAATTCGGCCTGTAGATACAATTTTAGGAAGACTGTCGCAAAAGGGTCTGTACGTTCTAACGGCGATAATTTATGCACTTTGTTGTGTAGTAGTTTTTGCTGGTTCTACGTATATGGATGCTCCTATAACAATGTACTCAAATCTACTATCCACTCAAGAAAATTGGTCTGTATATAAAGATTGGTATATTGTCCGAAATCATGTTTCTCAAGGTAATTTTTTCAACGGCCGACCAATGGATAAAAGTAAGGAATTATTTGATTGGTATAAAACCCACGAGCACGATACAGGCGTGTATATTGCTCATGTAAATCAAATAGGTGAAGCAACTTTGAATGCCTATGAAGTAAATTCATCGATTTTGAAGCCATTTGATGTTCTGGTTGCATCCCCATCTTATCTAAAAGAAATTGGGGTAGCGTTGACTGATGAACAAGTTAAAAAAGCGGAGAATGGAACAAGGATTTATCTCGTTCCAAGTTCGTACTCAGAAGAACAAAAATCTCTGTTGAGAGAGCTTGTGGCTAGAAGCGACAAGATATTTGAGTCAGACATTGTTACACCCTATATGCAAAATCCTTCAGCTGAATTTATTGAATACGATGCTAGTGGAGGATTTTTTACCTGGTCAACAAATATAGACAGCCCTTCTATAAGCACAAATGTTGTAATCAAAGTGGTAACGTCAAATAACATGGTTCCTACTGAATCAGAAAGTTTAGTGGCTACGGGGCTTGATAATAGTTACATAAAGTTATCACCTGAGGCCGCTGCAAATTTGTTGGATTCCAGCGGTGTTGTAGAGCTCTCTGATGATGGTTTTGGAACACAGTTCAGTTCGATAGAGAGCTTTATAAAGGACTACAGAAAATCTCTGCAGGAGCTCTTCCTCTTATTCGGTGTTGTAATTGTGCTTATGTTTGCAGCTATAACGGTGATTCAAATAAGTATGATTTCAATTGTCCAGAGATTACATGAGAGAAAAATTGCTGTTGAATGCATGTTGGGATTTGGCGTTTACAAGCAATACATAAATATTTTCCTCGTAGTGAATCTCATTGCACTTGTTGGAACACTTTGCATGATTGTCATAGGTTCAACTCTTGGAATAATAATGGGCTGCTTAATGTTATTGATTTCCAATTTGACTATCAGTATTTCTGCAAATAGAAGCACCATGAGAATTGTTCTAGAGAATCTCTCTAAGGAGTAGCTATGAAAACATTTCTACAGGTAGATGCTCTCAATAAGTCATTTGGAAGCAATACAGTTCTTCATAACATTTCATTTGAGATAGAAAGCGGAGAGTCAGTGGCTCTCGTGGGCCCTTCTGGATGTGGAAAATCAACGCTTCTTAATATCATCGGTCTTCTCGAGACTTTAGATTCAGGCACAATCAACCTTGAGGGAAGAACATATCCTTCAATCAATAGCAAAAAAGCAACACTTATGAGGCGTACTGAAATCAATTATCTATTCCAATCTTTTGCTCTCATTAATGACTGGAAAGTAAGCAAAAATCTCTTATTGGCGCTTCAATACACCAAGCTTTCAAAGCAGGAACAGGAACGTCTTATTAGAACTGCCTTGGAAAACTATGGGATTGGCGAGAAGCTCGATGCAGTTGTAAATGAGCTTTCTGGTGGAGAAAAGCAGAGAGTAGCAATTGCTCGAGCAATGATAAAGCCAGGTAATTTAATCCTTGCAGATGAACCAACTGGATCACTTGATAAGGCCATGGCCACTATTGTTATAGACAGTTTGCTAGATTCCGTTCACGCAAACCATAAAACGCTTCTTATGGTCACACATGATATGGGTATTGCCCAGCGTTGTGATCGAATTATTGAATTACCAAAGCATCAATAGAAATATTAACGGCGTTAAACACACCTAGCTTAGCAATGTGTATGAGGAGCGTTAAACAGCGTGGTCTTAGGCAACTTTTACAGCAGGAAGGCTTGCGGTTGAATCTGCTGACCTTGTATCCTGCACGCGTGGCCATGCGCAGCTACGAACATCGTCAGAGCATGAGCAGCTACGAACATCGTCAGAGGTAAGACCAAGCCAACGAGCACGATGACCGTCAATTTTTGCTGGGCGTCGATGGAGCCACAGGGAAATTCCTAGGGTCCAAAGAGGAAGCAAATAGAGGAAGCTTGCAGCTAGAAGGCTCATAGAAGGTGCGCCAATTGCAGAGAGCACTGAGATGTTTGAAATGGACCACGGTACTAGTGGAGCAAGAATTACAGCGCTATTCTCGATATCCAGAGCAAGAGCGCTAGAAGAGTCTTCTGCGTTTTCGCACAAATCATTTGTCAGCATAATAGCCAAAGTCTGATTACAAGAAACCATTGAGGTAAACATGCTGGTAATCAGAACGCCAAAGAAAGGCGTGGAGTTATCGGAAAGGTCGGCTACCAGCTGGCACATACGGCGAAGCAGACCAGTTGTTTGGAAAAGACCAGCGTAGCTTGAAGAAATGGTGACAATCGTCAAGACGCTCATCATTGAGAAAACGCCACCACCATTCACCATGTTTGCCACGGTGGCTCCTGGGGCGCGAAGTCCAAAGAGCAGAATGACTGGCAGGTCCGCAAGTGGAACGCGCTGAATGGTAACGCAGAGAATGCAAGCAAGTACCAAGCTGGATGCCATGGTAACAATGACATCGACTTTCAGAATTGAAAATACAATTACGAGAAGCGCCGGCGTAAGTGAAATCAAAGAGAGCCTAAAGGAGCGGCTGAGAAGACCAGTAATATCAGGGATTGTTCCCGTGTTTGCCATAAAGAAGTCCCACGCTACATAGATAGCGCATGCGGCAATGAAAGGAACTACGCTGGTTCGAAGCATGCGGTTAATGTTTTTGGATAGATTAGTATCGGTGAGCTGTGAAACAAGGATTGCGCTGGTAGACATAGGGGAGCAACGATCTCCAAAGTAGCTACCTGCAAGAACGGCACCACCAATAAAGAACTCGCTTGCTCCAATTGCCTTACCAATAGACATGCAGATGATTCCCATGGTTGCAGCAGTACCAAATGCGGTACCCAGAAGCATGGACATCATGGTGCAGAGTAAGAATGTTGCCAGAATAAAGATAGATGGAGAAATAAGCGAAGCAGAAATGCTGACAATTTCTGGAATAGTTCCAGATGCACGCCAGGCAGCACTCATAGCGCCAACCACAACAAACAGCGCAATGATCGTTTTAACTTCCCAGACAGATTCAAAGGCTGCTAATAAAAGCTTTTTTGCGGAGATTTTACGAGAAAGTCCGTAACCAAAAAAGAGGAAGAAACCAATGGTCAAGATAGATGTAAGGGGGAAAGATAGGGCTGTGCCTACGATGAGCATCACCGCAAAGGCACTTAGTACTATTAGCTCTACCATGCATCCACTCCAAACGAATTTCTTATGTAAATAGAGTAGGCAACTAAGAAGTTGAAGTCCAACTGTTTTCAATGGTTATAATTACAAGTAATTTTTGTAATTCAGTAGGAGCAAAAATGAACTTTCAGACCATGGATTATTTTGTTGCTGTTGCAGAAGAAAAAAGCTTCACCAAGGCAGCTGAACGCCTGAGCGTAACGCAGCAAACGCTCTCGGCAAATATTGCTGCTGCAGAAAAAGAACTTGGCTCTAAGCTGTTAGAACGTACGGTTCCGTTGTCTCTAACGTTTGCAGGAGAAGAGTTCTTGCGGTATGCGCGTAAATTCCAAGCACAGCGTCGCGCCATGGATCAAGAGTTTCTTGATATTGCGGGCAATGAGCGAGGTCGCTTACGCGTTGGTGTTACCGCCACACGAGGCCACATCATCATGCCGCGCTCTATTGCTGCTTTTCAAAAATTACACCCAAATATCTCCATTGAGCTTGATGAGGGTGAAAATGACGAGCTTGTCGAGTGGCTATCTGAAGGTCAGCTCGACTTGATTGTCGCAACAGTCAATTCATCGTCGTATGACTTAGTCGTTAAAAAGCTTTTTGACGAGAAGATCGTTCTAGTAGTATCTCAAGCGCTTCTTGAATCTCTGTATGCAGATAACGTTGGCTCGGTTGTCTCGCAAGTCAAAAAGACGGGAAAGCTTACAGCCCTGGAAGCCTGTCCCTTCCTAACGGTGGGCAAGCGAGACATTGCAGGTAGTTTTGCTCGCCATGCGTTTGCTGCGTCGGGCATTTCTCCTACTATCAAGGTTATGTCCAGAAACTCCGAGACGCTTTTGGCCCTTGCCATGAGAGGAGTTGGCGCGTGTTTCTTGCCATCGGAGTTGGTGGCTTCTTCTTACTACGACTTTGAAACGTCTGGTCTCCACATTATTGAGCTGGGAAAAGAGATGTCGTATTCGGTTAGCGTTGCTTGGCGACGCACCGATCATGTGTGGAGCACAATCGAGTCATTTGCTCAGGTGCTTTCTGAGCAGCGGTATGTGGTTAAGCGAGGCGAGTAGCATGGATGCGCCTCAGACTGACAGTAATCTTGAGATTTTGTATAAAGATGAGTATCTGCTTGCCGTGAATAAGGCAGCGGGAATTATCGTTCATGCAGACGGCACTAATGAACCCTCGTTAACCGATGTAGTTTGCGAGAAACTTAGCGCACTTGAGGGCTTAAGAGAGGTAGATCTTTCCCAGGTTCAAGCATTGAATCGTCTTGATAAGGAGACTACGGGCATAGTGCTTTTCTCGCTCAAAAAAGAAACGCAGCCGCAGTTTGACCAGCTTATTGCCTCTAAGGAGCTTTCCAAAGAGTATCTTGCAGCTGTTAAAGGAGCGTTTGAGCCAAATAAACTGCTGATAGATAAGGCAATTGGAAAAGATAGACATGACGCTCAAAAGATGAGGGTCTCAGCAACAGGCAAGCCCTCTCAAACGGAGGTATGTCTAGTAAAAGTTGCTTCATCAGCACAAGGTCAAATTCACAGCTTGTTACTGGTCAATTTGCTGACGGGAAGAAAGCATCAAATTAGAGTGCATCTCTCGTCACTTGGATTTCCTCTGGTAGGAGATGCGTTATACGGAGGAGTGTCTTCTTTGCAGCGTGGATCAAAAAAGAAGCATAAACAGCAGCCGCTAATGCTGCATGCATATCGTGTTGAATTTATTCATCCAGTCACAGGCGCAAAAATTGTGATTAAAACGGACATTCCAGAGCGATTTTCTTATTTTGGTGTCACTGAGGTGGACTAATAGTACATACTTTGTGATAGAGACATGCATTCATTTTGTGCAAATACGTTGCCCAGACGTGCATAAAGTGAACGAGGAGGGGGAGAAATGCCTGGCACAATGCGAGGTGTATATACCAACCTGACTGAAATCCGCAGGAAGGTATTTAAAGAGGTTTCGACGCTTGCCTATGAAAAAGCAGATAAAAGCGTTGATGAAATTGCTCGCCAAATGGAAGAGCTGCCCTATAAGATTATTCCAGGTGATATTGCAACGTACCGCGAGAGCGTCTTTTTAGAGCGCGCTATTGTTGGTGAGCGCATTCGCATGACTATGGGCATGCCTATGCAAGATGTTGATCAACGTGATCATATTTCTGACGGTTTGGAAGAAGCTTCTAGACCAGAAGTTTATTATCAGCCGCCTCTGATTAACATTGTTAAATTTGCCTGTAACGCATGCGAAGACAATGTGTATCGCGTTACCAATGCATGCCAGGGCTGTCTTGCGCACCCGTGCCGAGAGATTTGTCCTAAAGAAGCAATTAGCTTTGTAGATAAAAAGGCATACATTGACCAGGAGAAGTGCATTCAGTGTGGTATGTGCTTCAAGGTTTGCCCTTATCAGGCAATTCATCACCATGTACGTCCTTGTGCTGCTGCATGCGGCATGGACGCGATTGGCTCTGACGAGCATGGTCGCGCAGACATTGATTACGAGAAGTGCGTTTCTTGTGGTCAGTGCCTGGTCAATTGCCCCTTTGGTGCTATTGCCGATAAGAGTCAGATTTTCCAGGTAATTCAGGCAATTAATGAGGGTTATACCGTTGTTCCAATTGTGGCTCCTTCGTTTGTTGGCCAGTTTGGCAAGGGTAGCGTCGGTCGTCTTCGTGAAGCCTTCAAGGAGATGGGATTTGCCGAGGCAGAAGAGGTAGCAACTGGCGCTGACCTCTGTACCGTTCAGGAAGCAGAAGACTTTGTCAAAGAAGTCCCAGAGAAGTTGCCATTTATGGGAACAAGTTGCTGCCCTTCCTGGTCTGCAATGGCTAAAAAAGAGCATCCAGAGCATGCTGATGCTATTTCTATGGCACTTACTCCAATGGTTCTGACAGCGCGTCTGGTAAGAAAGCAAAATCCAGAGGCCAAGATTGTCTTTATTGGACCATGCACTGCTAAGAAACTTGAGGCACTGCGTCGCTCCGTTAAGTCCGAGGTCGATTTTGTTTTGACCTTTGAGGAGCTTGCAGGAATGATGGAGTCTAAGGGTATTGACTACACCAAGCTTGATGACGACAACTCCGACTTTGAAAACGCCTCCCATGACGGTCGTGCTTTTGCAGTGGCCGGTGGCGTAGCAGGCGCAGTTGTAAACGTCATCCACCAGAAGTACCCTGATAAAGAAGTTCCTATCATGGCTGTTGACGGCCTCGCTGAGTGCCGAGCTATGCTTAAGGATGCTGTTAAAGGTAAATATCCAGGCTATCTTCTTGAAGGTATGGCGTGCCCAGGAGGATGTGTTGGCGGTGCTGGTACGTTGAGTGCAGTTAATCGTGCTGCGGCAGCAGTTAAGCGTTATGCAAAGACTGCCTCATCTGAGCTTGCCTCTGCCAATAAGTACAACGATCTTATTCCAGAACTTGCTGGTACCGTCTCTGCTGAGGTTGAGATTGCTGAGGTCCTTGAGGTTCAGAAGCCTGTTGAGTAGACAGGTTCTCTCAAATTTCAAGTAAAACGCCGGTGCACTGTGAACTGCCTCCCATTTCTTAGACACGAGAAATAAGAGGCAGTTCAAAACACACCTAAGTCGGATATTCTGCCAAAAAGACGTATACATTACGCGGAAATTACCACAATCATGCAGAATATCGTCATTAGATGTGTAAAATGCCCGCATCTGAGCAGAATATCTGACTTAGGTGTGTTCCGTAGATACAGAATTTATCGATAGTTAAATTTCTAATATTAGTCTATTCATGTTTAAGCATATTAGATTAAGTTTATGCATAGAGATGCATATCAGGCAGTATAACCTCCTAGCTGCCTACTATCTTGATTAAGAACATGTCGATTCTTTAGCAGAACCTACCAAAGCTGCGCTATTTTGTGGGCCAGGCCTAAAAGCCGACGCTAACACGCTGCAGAATCATAATCACCCGCATATGAACTGCCTCCCATTTCTTATGTCCAAGAAATGGGAGGCAGTTCACTGCATCGGCGTTTTTTTATACAAGGGGTAAATAAACAAGGACCTGCGTTAACAGGTCCTTTAAGTTTTAGCTGAAAGGTAATCAACAAAATGCTGATTATTTTGAATTACTCAGATTTTTCGTTTTTCATGGATGCATAGAACGTTGCATGCGCAAAAACGTCTTTAATGGTTTTTCCATTAATAAAAGGAAGCGCGAGAAATTCGTCTACCGTTGGAACTAGTTCAGAACAATCTACAAAGTGGTTTTTTGAGTTTCTAATACTGGTGTCTTGAGCTCTCCATGCTTCAAAATTGACATCAGTGAGGTAATAAACCTGGTGTCCGACTTGCATGTACACAGAGTGATTACTGTGCAGGTACTCTACCAGGTCTTCGTAAGAAATCTGGAGAACCTCAGAACTTTTCTTGCCCATGATGCAATCCTTTCCACGTCGCTTGCGCGCAAATTATGGACGCACTTTTATAGACTATACCGCCCTCAGAATACGCTTATTCAGACGAATTGAGAGGCATAGGCAAGCGGACGTTTTTTCTCGCTCAACGGCAATGATGAATGGTTGTAATTTTTAGTGCTACTATTTGAGAATTTCTTGCACCATTTCTTCTGCTGTATTGCAAAGTGTGGTAGCACCTGCAGCTAGAAGCGTTTCTTTATCTCTAAATCCCCAGGTAACGCTAATGCAAGGCATGCCGCTGTTGTGTGCTGTTGCAACATCAACCTCGGAGTCTCCAATGTAGACAGCATCTTGAGGGTCAACGCCAATTTGAGCAAGGGCGTAATGGACAGGCTCAGCATCAGGCTTTCTTTTAAGGTCATCTCGCTGACCCAGAGCAAAGTCAAATCTACCTGGGAAGAAATTGCTCATTAAATCTGCAATAGCAAAGTCTGGCTTGTTGGAAACAACAGCGCATTTAACGCCAGCTGCCCTGAGCGTATCAACCGCATCAAGGATGCCAGGGTAGGGCGCAGTGTTATCTAAGCTGTGATCAGCGTAGTGCTCCTTAAAGCATGCGAGTACGCGCTGGTATGTAGCATCATCGGTACCCTCTGGCACGGCGTCGCGGATAAGCTTCGCAACGCCATTTCCAACCATCTGACGTACTTCATCAACGGTATAGGAGGGCATGTTGAACTGCTCAAGAGCGTAATTTGTTGCCCAGGCAAGATCAACAATAGTGTTCAGAAGTGTTCCATCTAGATCAAATACAGCGGCTTTATAGGCCATGAAAGCTCCAAGTTCTTCTCGCCCTGTGAGAGGGCTCATGTGTATCAATTTCAGTCTAGCGTAAAAGCGTAAACATGAGTTATTTATTCTGCGTGATTGTGCTTAAGT
>ERZ773180.540-NODE-540-length-22358-cov-3.525490_pt1 | contig 22358 bp, 18 predicted proteins | sample MGYA00511080_ERZ773180 | MGnify/ENA primary metagenome ERZ773180 (study PRJEB29015, sample SAMEA2738175) | human oral metagenome | biome: human oral; feature: human-associated habitat; material: saliva | place: China | collected 2178 ...
CTGAGCCAACTCCAGAGCCTACTCCTGAGCCTCAGCCGGAACCAACTCCAGAGCCACAGCCAGAACCTCAGCCTGAGCCAACTCCAGAGCCTACTCCTGAGCCTCAGCCGGAACCAACTCCAGAGCCTCAACCACAGACTCCGGAAAAGCCTAAGACTCCAAAGAAAAAGAAGGCTGTTCTTCCAGACACTTCTGACATTTCTGGTATCTCTTCTTTAATTGTTGGAATTACAGGTACATTAAGCTCTCTTGCTGGTGTCTCAATGCATCTGAGCAAGAAACGTTTCTAAGATTACAGGATTTATTGAATCTGTTTCAAAATTTGTTTATGTATATCAAGTGAACGACCTGTGCATTTAGTAATTTGAAAATGTATGGGGAGTTCACTTGATTTTTATAAGGTGAGTACAGATTTCCTCAGTTTTGCCAGTTAAAAATTTGAAATAATTGTGTTTAGTGGTGGATATTATCTTTATTTTAATGTCTAATTCCCTTACTATAGCTAGAAGTATTTACTTGTATGATTCGGTTTGAGGGAATTGAATTGAATAGATATAAAAACATTGTTCTTGGTGTTTTAGTTGCGCTGACGCTCGTTGTGTCAGTCATCACTCCAAGAATTGCCTTTGCAGACTCTAATGAGATTAGTGCTTTCGCTTTTGATAAATACACACATGAACCAATTGAGGGTGTACATGTTGTAATTTATCAAGGTGGTTCTACTGTCGTAGCCGAGGGTGACACGGGAACAGACGGTTACTTTAGACCTTATCTTCCTCTTCCTGACGGCGCTTATAGAGTTGAACAAACCACTTATAAAGAAGGTTATGTTCCTCAGGTCAACTCTGTATTTTACGATTTTACTGGTGCTTCATCTGGTCTAGGTGATGTGGTTGTTGCTGAAATGGAGAATCAACCACTTTTAGGCAACATCATTGTTAAAGTTGTTGATACAGATGGCAATCCTATTGCCGGTGCAACTCTTAAGGCTACTGCCGCAAACGTCGCTGGACCTCGTATCCCAACACCTCCATTTACACAGACTGGTACTCTTACCATGGAGGCTGATGGAAGCTACTCTCTTACAACTGGTGCAGATGGTACTGTTGTAATCCCTAACCTTATTGGCAACACTTCTACTACCATCACTCAGCTCACCACCATTGATGGTTATCAGATTGATACCACCGTCCGCGTTGGTCAGATCACTGGTACAAATACTACTGCCACAGTAACTTTTGTTGATCCTCGTATTCCTGCTCCAACACCTGCACCAGATCCAACACCTGCTCCAGAGCCAGAGCCAACTCCAGCACCAGAGCCACAGCCTCAGCCTCAGCCAGAGACCCCAAAGGCTAAGAAGGTTAAGAAGTCCGTTCTTCCAGATACTGGTGATAACGCTCTTACACTTCCTTTGATTATTGGTGTTGCTGGCGCAACTATCGTTGTTGCTGCCGCAGCTCTTTTCCTTCATAAGAAGCGTCAATAAATCTTCACAAGCCTGGTTTCATTTACATAATTTTGCACGTATATCAAGTGAATGACTTATACTTATCCAGTTCAGATATGTATGAGGAGTTCACTTGATTGCTCTTGCGGATAAGATTTCAAAGTCATTTGGTGGCAGAGTTCTTTATTCAAATGCAACACTTCAGCTCAATGCGGGAGAGCGTTGGGCTTTAGTTGGTCCTAATGGTGCGGGTAAGACTACGCTTCTAAAAATCATTATGGGCTTAGAGTCTGCCGATGAAGGAACTATTACCTTTGCAAAAGATGCTACCCTGGGATATCTTGAGCAAGAAACAGAGCTCATGGGAGATAGAACTGCTCTTAATGAAGTCATTGAGTCTGCCCATGAGATTAAACAGTGGGAGAGAAAGGTCAACGACCTTTCAATCAAAATTGCCGAAACTCCCGAAGGCGCAACGCTTAATAAGTATCTTGAAGACTATGCTCATGCTATGGAGCGCTTCGAGCGTCTTGGTGGCTATGAACTAGAGAGTAGAGCTCGCCAGATTCTTGCGGGATTGGGTTTTCCCGTTGAAGATTTTGACAAGCCAGCTAAAGAGTTCTCGGGCGGCTGGCAGATGCGTATCTCTTTGTCAAAGCTGCTTCTGCGTCGTCCTGATGTTCTTCTTCTGGACGAGCCTACTAACCACTTGGACTTGGAATCTGTTCAGTGGCTTGAGAGGTTCTTATCGTCATATGACGGCACGGTTTTGCTGGTAAGCCATGACCGTTCATTTATGGACGCATGTGTAACGCACGTGGCGGCGCTTGAGAATCGTATGCTTGTCACGTATACCGGCAATTATTCAGGTTATCTGCATCAGCGAGAAGAAAATCTTGAACAACTCCGCGCTAAACGAGCTGCTCAAGAGCGCGACATTGCTCATATGGAAACCTTCATTGAGCGATTTAGGTATAAGCCTACCAAGGCAAAACAGGTTCAAGAGCGCGTAGCAAAGGTCGAGAAGATCCGTGAAGAACTGGTAGTTCTTCCAGAGCAATCTCATCACATGCATTTTAGGTTCCCAGAACCTCCTCGTACCGGTGACACCGTTATTTCTCTTGAGGGTGTGGCTAAATCGTATGAGGATAACTTTGTCTACGATAACGTTGACCTTAAGCTGTATCGCGGAGATCACGTTGCGCTTGTTGGCCCTAACGGTGCTGGTAAATCTACTCTTATGAAGCTTATTGCTGGCAAACTTAAGCCAGATGCGGGACAGATTAGCCTGGGTCAAAACGTCACTGAAGCCTATTATGCACAGCACCAGCTTGAAGAGCTTAACCCTGCAAACACGGTACTTGCTGAGCTTGATACGGTAGCTGCGGGCTGGACTACCTCTGAAGAGCGTAGATTGCTTGGAGCCTTCCTTTTCCATGGCGATGACGTTGAGAAACGCGTAAATGTTCTTTCTGGTGGAGAGCGCGCTCGTCTGGCACTTGCTAAGATGCTGGTCTCTCCAGATCCACTGTTACTTCTGGATGAGCCAACTAACCACCTGGACATTGACTCTGTTGACGTTCTAGAGAAGGCACTTGTTGACTTCCCTGGAACCATCATCTTGATTTGTCACGATGAGCACCTGGTCAGAGCTGTAGCTAACAAGGTTGTGGACGTTCGCGACCACAAGGTTACGGTCTATGACGGTAACTATGATTACTTCCTCTTTAAGCTGGCAGAGCTTCAAGCAGCAGCGCAAGGGGAGACGTCGAGCAAAACGGTATCCTCGTATGGCACATCGGGTGCAAGAGCGGTTAAGAGTTCTGGCCCAGAGGCAGGTCAAGCTGCAGGTTCTTCTCGCAATGTGAAGACTAAGGAGCAGAGAAGAGCTGAGGCTGAGGAGCGCAACCGTAGAAGTCGTGCGCTGAGGGAGACCAAAAAACGTCTGGACGAAGTTGAGGCAGCACTTACTCCCGCACACAAACGATACGATGAGCTCATGACGCTTATGGCCGACGAGGCGCTCTATAACGATCCGCAAAAATTTGATGAGTGTATGGCTGAATACCAGGCACTTTCTAAGAAGATTCCTGCGCTTGAGGCAGAATGGTTGGAGCTTTCGGAAAAAATGGAAGCAGACATTGATGAGTAGGTAGTTTTGCCAATCTTGGGTAAAATTGTCTTGTACCTACTGTCTTGTAACTAACGTCATGTTCTTGAGAGTCTTTGTTTGTACGTGCCCGTCTGCACGGTTTTTGCAGATGTTGAGATAAGGATTGTTGTGCCAACTGCTTTAACATCAGTTCCATCGCTTTTGACAACGCTCGCTGAATTTGCACTGGTAATCTTTGCCATTGTGGTTCACGAGGTTGCGCATGGCTTTGTGGCATACAAGTGCGGAGACCCTACCGCTAAAATGTCTGGCCGTTTGACGCTCAATCCACTGGCACACATTGACTTGTTCGGTACGGTTCTTTTGCCGTTTATGTTGGTATTGATGGGTGGTCCTAGCTTTGGTTACGCAAAGCCTGTTCCCTATAACCCCAACTACCTCAAAGATCGTCGTCGTGACGAGATTCTTATAGCACTCGCAGGTCCAGCTTCTAACATTTTGCAGGCGTTTCTCGGCGCACTCTTGTTGCGTTTGCTCAACGCATTAGCTGTTGCATTTGGTGCGGCACTAAATCCGCTGGTAATGTACTACGTTTCTTCGCTGGTAATCTTCTACATTCAGATTAACGTAAGCCTGGCAGTCTTTAACATGCTGCCTATTCCACCTTTGGACGGCTCTAAGCTGCTGTTATATTTTCTTGGCGAGAAAAACCGTCAAAAGTTCTACGCCATTGAGCCTTACTGTATGATTGCTGTAGTGGGACTCATGTTCTTTGCGCCTGGCTTTTTCTCGTCCATTATCGGTGGCATTTCTAACGTCATTTTGAGCTTGCTTGCGAGAATCATCTAATGTCGTACAAAGTAAACACTGCAACATATTCTGGCCCGTTTGACCTGCTGCTTCAGCTAGTAAGTAGGCAAAAAGTTGCTATTGGCTCTATTTCTATCTCTGAGGTTGCTGATCAGTACCTGGCAGAAGTTGACGCCATGGAAGAGCTTGACCTAGACGTTGCCAGTGACTTTGTCCTTGTTGCGTCAACGCTTTTGGACATGAAGGCTCATGCCTTGGTGCCTCAAGATGTTTCGCTCAAAAGCTCATATGATGAAGATGAGTATGATGACGAGCTGGACGGGCTTTCTCCTGACGAGGCGCGAGAAGTTCTTATTGCTCGCCTTATTGCCTATAAGCAGTTCAGAAATGCGGGCGCCGCGCTGGGTAGCCGCATGGAGGCAGAGTCGTACATGTTCCCACGCTCAGTGGGCCCAGATCCTGATTTCTTGAATCTCATGCCAGACTATCTTGAGGGCATTACCCTCAGAAGCCTTGCCGTCATCTGTGCGGACATTGACTCAAAACGTGAGACATTCTTGCTTGAAGCGGAACATGTGGCGCCAAAAAGGCTCCCAGTAGCTCTGACGGTAGCTTCTGTGGACCGACTCACGCGCTCTAAGGGCAAGGTGACGTTCTCTGAGCTCTTAGACGGTCAAGATACGCCAGAAATTGTGGTTGCAAACTTTTTGGCAGTGCTTGAGCTATTTAAGCGCGGTCTTGTTCGTGTTCAGCAGGATGTCATCTTTGGCGAGATTGAGATTGAGCACATAGAGGGCGCAGATTCATACCAGCTTGATGAGTCAGTTCTTTTGGAACTAGAAGAACTTTCTGGTGATGAGCCAGACCTTGAAGGATTTAACTTGTCTCAAAATGCGCTCCAAGACGTCCAGCAGACGCTTTTATCGCTAACCCATACGCCCGATGAAGCACAGAAAGAGGCGGAATAACTTATGGCAGAAGAGCTTACTTATTTAGATTCTGAGTCACTCAAAGGCGCTTTAGAATCACTGCTTTTGGTTGCAACAGATGCAATCACCACGGCCGACTTTTCCAAGGTCACCAATGCAGCTCCTGCCGAGGTTGCCCAAGCGCTTAAAGAGCTTGCAGAGGAGTATACGCGCTGTAACAGGGGTTTTCAGCTCAGGGAGGTAGCTGGCGGTTGGCGTCTCTTTACGCACCCAGCTCACCATCAGTTGGTCAGCGATTTTGTGCTCTCTTGGGATACGCGCCGCCTTTCTCAGGCAGCGCTTGAGACGCTGGCGGTTATTGCTTATCACCAGCCCGTTACTCGTGAGGGCGTCCGTGCTATTCGTGGTGTTAACTCTGATGGTGTTATCTCTTCACTTCGCGAGAAAAACCTTGTGCGTGAAGTGGGTAAAGAGGCAGATAGGGGACAAGCCATTCTCTATGGCACAACAGCCCTTTTCTTAGAGCGTTTTGGGCTCAAGTCTTTGCGAGAGTTGCCGCCGCTGGAAGACTTTGCCCCTGACGAGGAGTCCAAGCAGTTTATTCGCGAGAGACTCTCCGGTAGAAGCTTCACTTCAACGCTTGAAGAAGCCGCAGAAGACATTGACGATGAGCGCTCTCTTTTGGGAGACAACTACGATACGCAAGAGGATGCATAGGCCGTGGCAGAAGAGCGTATTGTCCCCATGCGCCTGCAGCGCTTTTTGGCGCGCGCAGGAGTGGCTAGTCGCCGTGGCTCCGAGCGCCTGATGACCTCTGGTCGCGTCACGGTGAACGGCCAGGTAGTCACCGAGCTTGGCAGTAAGGTTGATCCACTGGTAGATGTTGTAGCAGTTGACGGCATTGTCTGCTCAATTGCCGAGAAACCCGTCTACTTGATGCTCAACAAACCTGCAGGGTATCTGACTACTATGAAAGATCCTCAGGGTAGACCAACCATTGTGGACATGGTTCCCACTGACAGATACCCGGGACTTTTCCCTGTTGGACGTCTTGATATGGATACCACGGGTCTTTTGTTCTTTACTACCGATGGTCAGATGGCCCAAGAGCTTTTGCATCCCTCAAAACATGTGTGGAAACATTATGTTGCTCATGTTGTTGGAACACCTACAGAAGATCAGCTTAATCGTTTGCGCGAAGGTATTAAGCTTGAAGACGGCCCTGCAGCTCCTGCTGAGGTTGAGATTGTTTCCAACGATGTCAAGATGAAGGCACTTCTCGCCCCACAGGGTTTAGGAAAAACCGGTGGAGGAGAGCCAAACTCCCTGGTCAGCGTAACTATTAGAGAAGGCAGAAAGCACCAGGTCAAAAAGATGCTTCTGGCTATTCACCATAGAGTTCTTGCACTCCACAGAGACACATTTGGGCCGCTTCACCTTACAGGCATTAAAGAAGGTGAGTGGAGACTTCTCACAGAAGAGGAAGTTTCCGCTCTGGAGCGCACTATTGGCAGAGAACCTGGCGCTTCTCCCATCATGCCTTTACATGCCAGCAAATAATTACTAGTCGCACAATTACTAAGCGCACGTCAAACAGCTCAAACACGCCCAGAGAGGAGACATAATGCAGCCATTTGAAGTTCCAGCTCAGGTTCATCGCATTTTGTTTATGCGCCACCCAGAGAGTGTGGCTAATACACAGCGCTTTTTCAGCGGCAGAAGAGACGTTGAGCTTACCGAGCATGGCGTTGAACAGCGAGAGCGTGCTGTTCGTGCACTTGTTGCATTTCATCCAGATAGAATTTGGACCTCTCCTTTGTCTCGATGCAAAGATATGGCTGAAATGGTGGCCATAGAGCTTGGTATTCCTTATGAAGTAAAAGATGACCTTGCAGAGATGGATTTTGGCATTTTGGAGAGTAAGCGTTTTGCTGATGCAGAAGAGATTCTTAAGCCGTACGGTCTTTCGTTTCCTTGGGCCTCAGATGAAAACGGTCACTCCATACCTGCTCCTGAAGCAGAGTCATATGAGCAGGTAAGAAGCAGATGTCGCAATATTCTTAACGAGCTTTCCAGTCTTTCTGGACGCACTGTTTGTATTTCTCACGGCGGCTATTTGCGTTCTATGATGGCAGAGATTTTTGGCATCCCAGGAAGTTCAAGCTGGAACGTACATCTTGCAAATGTCTCTTCAATCTTCTTTACTAGTACAGGCAGTTTAGATTTTAAGCTTGGTGGATTTAACCTTGATCCAGAAGAGGTTATTCGTCGTTCCACTGAGCCAAGTTTTTACGATTTTCGTGACATTTGGGGTGTCACCAAGGGGGATAAGTAATGATTGTTGCTATTGACGGCCCAGCAGGTTCCGGAAAGTCCACGGTAGCTCGCGCCCTTTCTGATCGCCTGGATCTGATTTTCCTTGATACGGGTGCAATGTATCGCTCCGTAACCGTAGAATGCCTACGTCAGGGCATTGATATGACTGATACCGAGATAATCATTCAGATAGCACGCAGCATTAGCATCTCGTTTGGAAACTCTGTTAATGGTCAAACCGTCTTCGCTAACGGTGCAAATGTCACCGCAGAAATTCGTACCCCAGAGGTAGATAGAAACGTTAGCGCTGTTGCAGCCATCCCTGAGGTCCGTGAGGCTATGGTCACGCTTCAGCGTCGCGCTGGCGAGAATGGCGATGTAGTCGCAGAAGGTCGTGACATTGGCACCGTGGTATTCCCCGAAGCTGATGTAAAGGTTTTCTTGACCGCAGACCCTGCTGCTCGAGCTCACCGCCGCGCTGTTCAGCGCCAGGGTGGGGACGCAGCCACCGGAAACGATGCCCAGGTAGACGCCAAGAGTGAGGAGAAGATCCTCGAAGACATCAAGGCTCGCGATAAGGCTGATTCTGAGCGTAAGGCAGCGCCACTTCGTGCAGCAGAAGACGCTCATCACATTGACTCTTCTGCGCTTTCTGTTGAAGAGGTTATTGCAGCTATTATTGCTCTGCATCCTGGACTCGGCAAAAGAGATGCCCGCAACCACAGGTCTTCTCACCAGGGAAATGGATCAGAGAGCAGCTCTTCTGATGACGGGAAGTCTCACACGGAAGAGCCTAAGCGCTCCGAGAAAAAGTCTTCTATAGCAGCGGCATCTAAGCGTTTGCGTCCTTTTGGCGGAAACTCATTTGACGATTATTACGATACCGCGCTTGCTGATTTTCCAGCTCCAGCCAAGTTCTTTAAGTGGCTGGCAGTAAGTGTACTTGGACTGATTACAAAAATCTGGTTTAGATGGCGCTGGGACAATGACCAGCTCTTTGTTGGCGATAAGACCCCTCGCGTTCTTATTATGAACCATCCAACGTTTTTGGACCCTATTGTTACTGTTGTTCACCTCCTTGTTCACGGTATCCCCGTGAGAACCATCTACAAGAGTGAGTTCAACAAATTCAAACCGCTTCAGTGGGCACTCTCTAGACTTGGTGGAATTCCCGTTGATCGTGGAACTGCCGATATGAAGGCAATTCGTCGTGCAACTACCGCACTTTCTAGGGGAGAAATGCTTCTTATCTACCCTGAGGGCACAAGGATCAGAAGTAATACAGAGCGTGGAGAAACTCACGGTGGTTTTGCCCTTATCGCGCAGCTTGCCAAAGTAGATGTTCAGCCACTGGCCATTATTGGCGCGCTTGATATTAAGAAAAAAGGTTCTCCTCTGGTTAAGCCTGTAAAGGTGTATCTTCGTGCAGGTCAGAAGGTTTCTTTTAATGATCTGACTTCAACTAAGCGTAAAGATCAGGCAAAAGAGATGGAAGAAGTGGCCATGGAGCGGGTATACGAGCTAAGAGATGCAATGCTCAAAGAGCATCCCGGAAGGAATTAGTTCGTGCCTACTATCAAAATTGCCGATGAAGCAGGTGCTTGTTACGGTGTAGAAAGAGCTCTTCAGATGGTCCAGCAGGCCGTCAAAGATGCTCATGCGCCCGTGCGCACGCTTGGTCCGCTTATTCATAATCCTCGCGTTGTTACGTCTCTTAAAGACCAGGGCGTAGAGGTAGTTGATTCCGCTTCTGAAGCTGCAGGAAGTGCGCTATTGTTGCGCACCCATGGTGTAACTCCTCAAGAGGAGCAGATTGCCAAGGACGGCTGTGTTGACGTACTTGACGCAACCTGTCCGTTTGTAAAGAAAGCTCACGGAGCTGCAGAACTTCTCGCCAAGCAGGGCTATGCCGTGTACGTGGTAGGAGAGTCTGGACATCCTGAGGTGGAAGCTACGCTGGCTCACGTGCCAGGTTCTTTGGCTATTGACACCGTGGAAGAAGTTGCCACTCAGGCGGACGCCATGAGAGCTGCAAAGAAGGTTGGTCTAGTGGTACAGACCACCATGAGCGCCGCTAAGCTCTCTGAGGTAGTTAGCGCGGTGCTTCCGCTTGTTGACGAGCTTCGTGTCATGAATACCATCTGCGAGGCAACTGCAGGCCACCAGGACTCGTGTATGAGGCTTGCAAAAGAGTCTGATATCATGATTATTATTGGCGGCAGGATCTCTGCAAATACCACTCGCTTAGCAGAGATTTCTAAGCTCTATTGCCCCGCAACCTATCACATTGAAGGCGCTGATGAGCTACAGACTTCTTGGTTTGAGGGAGCAGAGCATATTGGTATTACCGCCGGCGCTTCTACGCCGGAAGCTCATATCAATGCAGTTAAATTAGCTATTGAACAAATCGTAGGCGCCTAACATGGAACAGCGCGCAGACTACGGAAATACAAAATCTGGTGGACTTGGTGCGCTTATTGAGTCCGTTGAAGAGGGTAGTCCCGCGTGGAAGGCTGGCCTTGAACCCAGCATGATTATCGAGAAGGTCAATGGTGTAGTACCAAAAGATCTGATTGATTGGCGCTGGGAAGCCGACGGCTCCCTCTGTGAGCTTGAAGTTTCTGTTCCTGGTGATGATGAGCTCTATGAGTGTGTGCTTGAGCGTGAGTCCGGAGAAGACTGGGGCGTTGACTTTGTTGATGTGCTCTTTGACGGCATCAAGACCTGCGTAAACGCGTGCCAGTTCTGCTTTATGGCCATGCTGCCAGAAGACATGCGCCCTTCTCTTTCAATCAGAGATGACGATTATCGCCTGAGCTTCTTGCAGGGCAATTTTGTTACGCTCACTAACCTCACCGATGAGGACGTTGAACGCATTATTTCTCATAAGCTTGAGCCCATGAACGTCTCGCTCCATGCAATCTCACCTGACGTCCGTCGCAATCTGATTGGCGCTCGCGCTGCTAGGGGCATTGAAGTGCTTGAGAAACTCATGGACGCTGGTATTGAGATTCACGGCCAGATTGTTTTGTGCCCTAACATCAATGACGGTGAAGAGCTTGACAAAACGCTTGATTGGGTAGAAGCTCACCAGCAGATTACCTCTTTGGCCATTGTTCCCCTTGGCTATACCAAAGACTCCAAACGCTTTACTCATTCGTATTCTGATGACGTAGAGCTGTCCCGCTCTGTAGTTAAAATTGTTGAGCCCTACCAGGAGCGTGCACGAGCTTCTTTGGGCATTACGCGATTCCAGCTCTCTGACGAGTTTTATGTAGATGCCCAGCTACCTATTCCGCCAGCGTATACCTATGACGGTTATCCGCAATTTTATGACGGCATTGGTATGCTCAGAAGCTTCCTCGATGAGGCTGAAGAGGTCTGTAGCACTATGCGTACCGCTCTAGATGAAGCAGATACCTATCTTTCTGCGCGCTCTCGCAAGATTTTGCTGATTGTAGGCGAGGCTGCTCAGCAAACCATCCAGACCTTCTGCGACGACTGGTCAGCTGACGGCAACGTTTCTACTTTTGCCGTGCGCAACGATTTCTTTGGTGGAGATGTTAATGTCACCGGACTTATCTGCGCCGTTGATCTTCTCGCCCAGGTCCCAGAAGACCTCACGAACATTTTGGTAGTGCTCCCTGAGGTCATGTTTAACTTTGATAAAGTCACGCTTGACGGCATGTCACTAGCCGATTTAACTGCGCAGCTAGAGGCACGCGGAGCAAAAGTCATCATGTCAATTCCTGGTCCCACAAACATTGCTGAGTCATGTATTAAAGCGCTCAAAGAGTGGGATTAGCCACGTATTGCTGGTATTATTAAGTCAACTGAATGAAAGGTGAGACATGGCTAAGCCCATTGTTGCTATTGTTGGACGCCCAAATGTTGGAAAGTCCACGCTGGTAAATAGAATTGCCGAGAAACGCGATGCAATCGTACACGAGTCTAGGGGAGTAACCCGAGACCGCTCATATCACGATGCTGACTGGAATGGTCGTGAGTTTAAGCTCATTGATACCGGCGGCATTGAGTCTATTAAATCGCAGGATCGCTTTGCTCCACACATTCGTGAACAGGCTCTTCTTGCATGCGAAGAAGCAGATGTCATCGTTTTTGTGGTAGATGGATCCACTGGCGTTACCGATGAAGACGAAGAGGTTGCACGCATTGTCCGCAAGAGCGAAAAGCCCGTGTTCTTGGTTGTCAACAAGAAAGATAACCCTGCAACAGAGCAGGATGGTCTTTGGGACTTCTATGCACTTGGTTGTGGAGAGCCTCTGCCTCTGTCTGCCTCCCATGGTCACGGCACTGGTGACTTGTTGGATGACATTGTCAACGCATTTCCTGAGGTAGATGAAGAGCCAGAAGATGACGGTATTCTGAACTTGGCTATTATCGGCCGTCCTAATGTGGGCAAGTCCTCACTTGCAAACCGCTTAGCAAACAAGAAACGCTCTATTGTTTCTGATGTTGCTGGTACTACGCGTGACGCTATTGACACCATGATTGAATGGAAGGGAACTCCCATTCGTCTTGTTGATACCGCCGGTATTCGCAAAAAGAGCCAGGTACACGAGGACGTTGAGTATTACAGTCTGGTCAGAGGCCTGCAGGCAATGGACCGCGCAGACGTCTGTCTTCTTGTTGTTGACGCCTCTGTTGGCGTAACCGAGCAGGACCAGAAACTTGCAAACATGGCCGTAGAGCGTGGATGCGCGCTGGTGCTCCTGCTTAACAAGTGGGATCTTATTGATTCTGAGGCAAAGCGCGATGAGGTAGCAGTCTCTGTAGCAAAGCGCCTGGCCTTTGCACCTTGGATTGCTTCCATCAACGTTTCTGCACTTACTGGCCGCGCTATTGATAAGGTACTTGCCGCTGCTCTTTCGGCTGCAGAATCCCGCGCACTTCAGCTCAAGACTTCCGAGCTCAACGAGCTTCTCGCCCAGATTAGAGAAGGCGGACACACGGTTTCTGACCGAGGTCGCCGTCTTAAGATTCAGTACGCTACTCAGACGGGCTCTAAGCCTCCTGTCATCTCGTTCTGGTGTAACGCTCCAGACCTTGTTGATGACAACTACGAGCGCTTTATTGAGAACAGACTTCGCGAGAAGTTCTCTCTGGTTGGCACACCTATTCGATTGAAGTTCCGTAAGAAGGTTGAGTCTAACTAATGTCTGGCATTGTTGTTGCTCTAATTTTTGGACTTATTGCATTTGGCCTTGGCGGCATTCCGTTTGGCCTGATTATTGCAAGTGTTATGGCTCATGAAGATATTCGCAAACTTGGATCAGGAAACATTGGCACCACCAATGTTGCAAGAAATGCTGGTAAAGCTGCAGGTATTCTTACGCTTCTTTGCGATGCAGGTAAGGGCATTGTCAGTGTCATGCTGGTTCGTTGGTTCTTAGGAACCCAGGAATTTACTCCTCTGGTCTCGGGAAATGATTACGCAGAGGCTGAGCTCATCATTTCTTTTGTGTATGCCTGTTGCGTTCTTGGTCATATTTTCTCGCCTTGGCTTCATTTCCATGGCGGTAAGGGAATTGCTGTTGGATTTGGCGGTGGCCTTGCAGTAAATCCACTTGCTGCTCTTGTAGCTCTTGCGGTGTTTATTACGCTTGCCATACCAACTAAGTACGTATCGCTTGGCTCCATTGGCGCAGCTGTTGCCATTCCACTATTCTGCCTGCTATTTGGCATGGATCCCGTGGCAACCATTCCCGTATTTGTTGTAGCAGCAGCAGTTATTTGGGCTCATCGCGAGAATATCAATCGTCTTAATGCTGGTAGTGAGTCTAAATTCTCTTTCGGCGAAAAGAAAAAGGACAACTAATCATGAAAAAAGTTGCTGTTATTGGTTCGGGATCATGGGGTACCGCGCTTTCAACACTTCTTGCTTCAACTTCTGATGAGGTAATCATCTGGTCCAGGGAGGCCGATGTTACCGAGTCCATCAATAAAGAGCACGTCAACTGCAGACATCTTTCTGATTCTGAGCTTCCACACAATATTGTGTCTACCACTAGTGAGGCTGAGGCTCTCACCGGTGTAGATGCTGTTGTTATGGCTGCTCCTTCCGCGTTTTTGCGCTCTGTTTGTGCTGCTTGCGCACCATATCTTGATCCAGAGGCTGATGTTTTGATTCTCTCCAAGGGTATGGAAGCAGGCTCTCACAAGCTTATGCACGAAGTTGCTGCTGACGAGCTTGGAAACCCTGCAAGAATCGCCGTATTATCCGGTCCAAATCACGCAGAAGAGGTCATTAAACAGGGAATTTCTGCAGCAGTTGTAGCATCTGAAGAAGTCGAGGTTGCTAAGCGTTTCCAAACGTTGCTTTCCCGGCCTTACTTCAGAACCTACGTTAGCTCTGATGTACGCGGTGTTGAGGCTTGTGCTGCAGCTAAAAACGTTGTTGCTATTGCCTGTGGTATTGCTGTTGGTCTGGGCAACGGTGATAACGCTCTTGCAGCCCTCATGACCCGCGGTCTTGCAGAGCTTGGCCGCGTAGTATGTGCTATTGGCGGAGACCCACTCACCTGCATGGGTCTTGCAGGAATGGGAGATCTGGTAGCAACCTGTACCTCCGAGCATTCTAGAAATAGAACATTTGGAGAAGCCTTGGTCAAGGGTAAAACTCTTCAGTCTTACCAGGAAGAAACCGGCATGGTTGTTGAGGGTGCTCAGGCTGTCATTGGTCTTTATGAGCTTGGTCAGCAGATGAGCGTTGAGATGCCAATCACTTCAGCTGTTCACGCTGTACTTTACGAAGGTGCTACGCCAGAAGAAATTACTTCTCGCCTTACAAACCGCCTTCCAAATGAAGAATTTTATGGAATGACTCGATAGGAGAGTTTGATGAATAACGTCCTGGTAGCACCATCTGTTCTATCTGCAGATTTCTCCAAGCTTAAGAGTGAGCTTGATTCAATTGCAAACGCTGACTACATCCATTACGACGTGATGGATGGTCACTTTGTTCCTAATATCTCATTTGGTCCAGATATTTTCTCGTACTGCAAAAAGTCTTCTGAGCTGCCTATTGATGTCCATCTGATGGTTACTAATCCAGCTGAGATTGCACCTCTGTTCCTTGACCGTGGTGCTGACGTTGTTACCTTCCATTACGAGGCCGAGGTTCACGCTCATCGCCTTGTCCACCTTATCAAGGATTCCGGTGCTAAGGCTGGTATTTCACTTTGCCCAGGAACTCCTGTAAGCGTTCTTGAGGATCTTATCGAAGACCTTGACCTGGTGCTTATCATGACGGTTAACCCTGGCTTTGGTGGTCAGAAGTTTATTCCTCACTCACTTGAGAAGCTCAAGGCACTCAAAGAGCTCTGCCGTAAGCACAACGCTCATCCTCTGATTGAGGTTGATGGTGGTATTAGTGCAGCTAACGCAGCTGATGTTGTAGCCGCTGGTGCCGATATGCTTGTTGCAGGCAGCGCTGTATTTGGCCAGGAAGATCGCGGTGCAACTATCCAGGCAATCCGCGACGCTGGCGAGTCTGCTCTTACCGTTCAGGGCTAAATTACAGCTCAATACATCATTTGAGCAACCGCATACCTTCAGGATTGAACAAGCAGAAAACACGTTATGAATTACGTTTACCTAGACTATGCAGCTTCAGCACCAATGCGTACAGAAGCGCTTGATGCCGAGAAAACCTATGAGGCTTCACCTGTTGCAGGGGTGAACCCAAACTCTTTGCACTCGCTTGGTCGTCAAGCGGCTCGAGAGCTTGATGGCGCTCGTGGCGTCATCGCACGTGCAGTGGGTGGTAAGTTTAGGGCTCCTGACGTGGTCTTTTGCTCTGGCGGAACTGAGGGCAATAATCTCTCAGTTCTTGGAATGGCAGAAGGTATTCGTAATAAGGACCACAAGCGCAACACGGTGGTTTTCTCGGCAATTGAGCACGATTCTGTTTTGGATCTTGCGCCTGTTCTTCGCGAGAAGGGTTTTGAGGTACGAATTGCTCAGCCTAACCGTCAGGGAAAGATTGAGGCTTCAACCCTTGAGGGTCTTTTGGACCAGTCGGTAGCTCTTGTTTCTGTGATGTATGCCAACAATGAGACTGGTGTTATTCAACCAGTTGTAGACCTTGCTCAAGCTGCTCATAAGGTGGGTGCGCTTTTCCACACTGACGCGGTTCAGGCGTTTGGCCGCATTCCTCTTGAGGTGTCAGACGTAGATGCCCTAACTATTGCCGCCCATAAAATTGGTGGACCTCTTGGTATTGCTGCAGTGCTTATGCGCTCCAAAGTTCCGTTTAAAGCTCAGAGTTACGGCGGGGGACAAGAGGCTGGTAGGCGTCATGGTACCCAGGACGTTCGAAGCGCACTAGCTTTTGCTGCCGCAGCTCAGTGGTGCCTGGAGAACCTTACTCAAACGCAGGAGAGCGTTTCTGCGCGCGCTAATAAGGTGTACGAGACTCTTTGCGCTTCTCCCAAGATTAAGCCAACCACAGAGGCGTACGCTGGCAAAGATCACATGCCTGGCACGGTAAGCATTATGGTTCCCTCAATGGATTCTGAGACGCTTATCTTAAAGCTTGATCAAGCGGGATTTGAAGTCTCAGCTGGCTCTGCGTGTTCTTCAGGCTCTCTTGACGCAAGTCATGTTCTCACCGCCATGGGCATCTCTAGAAACGAGGCTCTGGGAAGCTTACGTATTACCTTTGACGAGCGCGTTTCTGATGCAGACCTTGATGCATTCTGTGCAACCTTGCTGCAGATTGTTGGATAAATTTTTCACATACTAATCTCTACATTAGTTATGTTCTGCGTCTGATACGTCCTTATATACGGTAGACTAGATGAGTAACCGTATATGAGGAGGCCCTATGAGTGAGTCTGTTAATCTGATGCAGCTCCAGGATATTGATTTACAGCTGCTAAAACTCGCATCCAACTTGGCCTCAATGCCACAGGTTCAAAAAATTAAAAACGCCCAACTTGCAGAGAAAAAGATTGCTTCTCAGCTTAAGCAAGTACTTGGCGTTAAAAAAGACGTAGAAATTGATATTTCTGACCTCAATGAGCAGCGCGCCCATTATGTCCTTAAAACAGATGAGGTTTCTGCTGCTGTAGAAACTGCAACTAATCATCGTGCTCTTAGAGACTTTGACCAGCAGCTTTCTTCTTTGGCAAAGAATATCGAGAAGTGCGATTTTAAGCTTGCAGCAAAGGCAGAAGAGCTTGAAAAGTGCAAGAAGGCTTACCAGACAGCTCAAGACTTGCAGGTAAAGCTTATGAAAGAACGTGAGAGTCTTTCTCAGTCTCTTGAGATTGATTCTGCAGCACTTCGTGCAGAGATTGTAGAGCTCTCTAAGTCTCGAGAAGAACTTGCAGCTCAGATTTTTGCGAATACGCTTGAGCGTTATGAAGCTGCACGTAAACGTTTTAAGGGCCTGGCAGTTGAGCACCTTGTAGGTAATGTTCCTAGCGTTTGCCGCGTTAAGCTGCAACCAAGTTCATTCCACGATCTTCAGCACAGCTCCGAGATTGCTGAGTGCCCTTATTGCCACAGGATGCTTATTACTTCTACAGCGTTTGAAGAATAAAGGAATTTCTCGCCATGTTGGATAAAACCGCCCAGCCCTCTGTATGCCTTGTGGTATGCGGAGGCATTGCTGCATATAAAGCCTGTGAAGTGCTTAGAGATCTTCAGAAATCAGGTTGCGACGTTCGAGTTGTTATGACAGAAGATGCAACTCAGTTTGTAGGAAAGACTACCTTTGAAGCTCTTACGCATCATGAGGTGGTGCAGTCGCTCTACAACAATGCCGAAACTCCAGTTGCTCACGTTGACCTTGCTGACTGGGCAGATTGCATGGTAGTTGTACCAGCTACTGCCAATATCATGGCAAAAATGGCTCATGGTATAGCTGATGGCGCTGCAAGTACAACGCTTCTAGCTGCTCATACACCAGTTCTTGTGGCTCCTGCCATGAATACACATATGTGGACAAATCCAGCCACTCAGGCAAATGTAGCGCTACTCCGTCAACGCGGCATCCACATGGTCATGCCTGGGTCAGGTCATCTTGCCTGCGGTTATACCGGAGACGGAAAGCTTGCTCCGGTTCAGCAGATTGTTGACGCTGCACTGAAGGTTCTTTCTGGTAATGACGTGGCGTCATCCAAGCAAGATCTTGCAGGTAAAAAGCTTCTTATTACCGCAGGACCAACACACGAGAAGATCGATCCAGTTCGCTTTATTGCCAACTGTTCTACAGGAAAACTTGGCTATACCGTGGCTAAAGTTGCAGCTAGTCGTGGAGCAGATGTCACCCTTATCTCTGGACCCACATATCTTGAGGCTCCTCAAGGAGTCAACGTGCAAAGAGTAGTGTCTGCTGAAGACATGTATAAGGCATGTGTAAACGTCTTTGACGGTGTTGATGCCGCTATTTTGACGGCAGCTGTTGCCGACTATACCCCAGCTCACCCCGCAGATCATAAGCTCAAGAAATCACAAGAGCATCTTGAGTCTATTGACCTTAAAGAAACCACCGATATTCTCGCCAGCCTGTCAAAGACGAAAAAAGGCCAGGTTGTAGTAGGTTTTGCAGCAGAGACAAATAACCTTTTGGAGCATGCTCAGGCTAAACTTGAGCGTAAAGGTTGCTCCATGATTGTGGCAAATGATGTGTCTAGACTAGATTCAACCTTTGGCTCAGATACAGACCGTGTGGCTTTTGTAACTCCTCAAGGTGTAGAACAGCTTGAGACTTTACCACTTGTTGACGTAGCCTCTGAGCTTTTGGACCGTGTGGCCAAAATGCTTGAGGAGCGTGCATAGCGTGCGACCAGAAGATCTTTTTATTGGATGCCATCTCTCGGCAGCTAAGGGCTGGGAGGCAATGGGTAAGGATGCTCTTTCTATTGGGGCAACTACCTTTGCTTTCTTCACCAGAAATCCTCGTGGTGGCAACGCTAAGGCTCTAGATGAGGCTGATGTTGCAAGGCTTAGGGAGCTTCTTGAGGCTCATCACTTTGGGCCTCTGGTTGCGCATGCTCCTTACACCATGAACCTGTGCTCTGCAAAAGACGAGACCAGGGATTTTGCTCGTCGAGCACTCACAGAAGATCTTGAGCGTATGGAGTATCTGCCTGGTAATTATTACAACTTTCATCCCGGTAGCCATGTGGGTCAAGGCTCTGACGTGGCCATAGAGCAGATTTCTGAAGCGCTTAACGACTGCCTTTTTGAGGGCCAGCACACTACGGTTCTTCTTGAAACTATGGCGGGCAAGGGTACAGAAGTTGGTAAAACGTTTGAAGAGATTGCCGCGATTTTAGATAAGGTAAACCACCCCGAGCTTATGGGCGTGTGCCTTGATACCTGTCATGTTCACGATGGCGGCTATGAGATTGTAGAAAATTTTGATGCTGTTCTAGATACGTTTGACCAAATAATTGGCTTGAAAAAGCTTAAGGCTTTACATCTTAATGACTCCAAGAATCCTCTTGGGGCTCATAAAGATAGACATGAGCAGATTGGCAAAGGCTATATTGGCTTAGAGACGTTCCGCGCTGTGGTGACTAATCCGCGCGTCAACACGCTTCCTATGATTTTGGAAACTCCTCATTCTGAGCTTTCTGGTTGGGGAGAAGAAATTGCGTTACTTCGTTCTTTTTTAGGTGATAACTAGTGGGAATTCTAGTAGGTTGCGAACAAATTTCTATGGAATGGCCTGGTAAGAAGGTTCTTACCAACCAGACTATTGGCGTTAATGAGGGTGACCGTATTGGTGTTGTGGGCAAAAACGGCGATGGAAAATCAACCCTCTTAGATCTTATCGCCAAAAGAATTGAGCCCGATTCTGGTAACGTAATTTGGAGAAGTGGCATCCAAGTAGGCTATATGGGCCAAAGTGATTCACTTTCTGATACACAGACAGTTTGCAGTGCTGTTGTGGGAGACACGCCAGAGTACGAGTGGGCATCTGACGCTCGCATCCGTAAAATTATTGATGAGCTCATTGGAGACTTAGACTGGAATGGCCTGGTAGGAGAGCTTTCTGGAGGTCAGCGTAGACGCTGCGATTTGGCTCGACTGCTTGTGGGCACCTGGGACTTAATGCTTATTGACGAGCCAACTAACCACCTTGATCTTCACGCTATTCAGTGGCTTGCAAATCACCTTAAAAACCGCTGTTCAGAGGGAAATGGCGCCCTCATTCTAGTCACACATGACCGTTGGTTCTTGGATGAGGTCTGCGACCACATGTGGGAAGTCCACGATGGCGTTATTGACCCATTTGACGGCGGCTATTCTGCCTACATTCAAGCTCGAGTTGAACGTGATAGACAGGCAGCGGTGATGGAAGAGCGCCGTCAGAATACGCTGAGAAAAGAGCTTAATTGGCTTGCTCATGGTGCAAAGGCGCGCACGTCAAAGCCTAAGTTTAGGATTGACGCTGCCATGGAGCTTCTAGCCGAAGATCCACCACTTAGAAACACGCTTGAGCTCAAACGCATGGCAGTCTCTAGGCTAGGCAAGCAGGTTATTGAGATGCATGACGTCTCGTTTGCCTACAAAAATGCCGCACAGAGTACTGATGAAGATCAAAAAACGCAGCTAGATACTCTAAACAGTCAAACAGATGTCATCAAGCATGTTGAGTGGCTCATTGGCCCTGGAGACCGCTATGGCATTCTGGGTGAGAATGGCGCTGGTAAATCTACGCTTCTTGAGTTGATGACTCAGCAACTGCAGCCGACATCTGGTCTCGTGAAGGTAGGAAAATCCGTCAAATTTGGTTGGCTTTCTCAGCAGATTGATACGTTTGCCACAAAAGAGACGTGGACTGTTCTTGAACTGCTTGGCCAGTACAAGACAAGTTACCTGGTAAACGGCAAAATGCAGAGCCCTACGCAGCTGCTTGAAAGTTTGGGTTTTGATCGCCGAGAGTTCACTAATCGCTTGCAAGACCTCTCCGGTGGCCAGCATAGGCGTCTAGCACTTCTGTGCGTCCTTCTGGAAGAGCCAAACGTGCTGGTACTAGACGAGCCAGGCAACGATCTGGACACGGATATGCTTGCTGTCCTGGAAGACCTGCTGGATTCCTGGCCAGGAACCCTTCTGGTAGTCAGCCACGATCGGTTCTTGATTGAGCGCGTAACTGACGACCAATATGCCCTCATAGATGGCCATATTCGCCACGTCCCCGGCGGCGTAGACGAGTACCTCAAGCTTGTTGATGCTGCAAAGCAAACGGCGAGAAGAGCGGGGGAGCTGTCGGGTACACGCGGAAACTCAGGTACAAATGAGTCGCAGGTAGACGGGTCTTTTCGCCAGGAAAGCTTAGTGCTGAGCAACGCTGAGCGTCGCGAGATGAAGAGGCGCTTTGACTCGATTGAGAGGCGTATGGGCAAGGCTCAGGAGCTGCCTGAGCAGATTAGGGAGCAGATGAGTTCCGCTGATGCTACTGACGCGCAGCGTTTGATGGAGTTGCAGCAGCAGCTTGATGACGCAGAAGCTGCGCTTATGGAGTTGGAAGACGAGTGGTTAGCGCTAGCAGAGAAACTTGGTGAAGCGTAAATGGGAGAGTTGCTCTCTAGGTTTGTATGGCCAAAGTATGGTCGCAAGAGTTTTGTTGCCGTGCTTTGTAAAGGTGTTGAGGTCATTGGTGACCTTCTTACACCTTTAATTATTGCGCGCATGATTGACCTGGGAATTCACGGGGCAAACATGTATGACATTATTCGCTACGGAGTTTTGCTAGTAGTTATTGCAATAGTTGGCTTTAGTTTTACGCTTGTCTGTCAGAAAATTGCTTCTATTGTTTCTCAACGCACGGGAACTGACCTGCGCAATGAATTGTTTAAGAAGATTCAAGAGCTCTCAAGTACCGATATTTCTGCACTGGGAACAGATACGCTGGTAACCCGTCTTATCAACGATGTTAATCAGGTACAGGTAGCAGTTGCTCTGGGTATTCGTCAGCTGGTCAGATGGCCAATCTTAGCGGCTGGATCTATTATTGCCACCCTTATGCTTGATGCTCAGCTTGGAATGGTCTTCTTGATTGCAACAGTGTTGGTAGCAGCTATTTTCTTCTTTGTTGCACGTAAATCTACCGCGCTCTTTACTGAGCTGCAGAAGCGCCTTGATACCGTTTCTTTATATATGCGACAAATGCTTTCTGGTATTCGTGTTATTAGGGCTTTTAGGCATGAGTCAGAAGAGAAGGAACAATTCTCCGAGGCAGTTCTTGCTCAGACAGAAACAGCAACTGATGCCGCAAATTATTCGGCTCTACTGAACCCAGCAACCTTCCTTGTTATGTACCTGGGAATTGCCATAACGCTTTGGCTTGCGGCTCCTCAGATTACTGCAGGTACTCTATCCCAAGGAACCGTGGTGGCACTTGTCAGCTATATGACCAGTGCGCTTTTAGCTATTGGCTACGTTGCTAACCTGGTTATTATCATTACACGCGGAACTGCGTCTGCTGCACGCGTAATGGAAGTTCTGAACACCAAGCCTACGCTCTCTGATAAGGCAAATCAACCTCACAGAGTCCGATTTTACTGGCACAGCTGTGGCATTCAAAGACGCCTCACTTGTCTACGGCGGCGGGGGAGAGCCTGCTCTTTCTGACATTAACCTTTCCTTAGAGGCTGGCCAGACGCTGGGTATCATCGGCGGAACAGGTTCTGGTAAGTCCAGTTTTGCTGCCCTCATCCCACGTCTTTTTGATACAGAAAGTGGCTTTGTAAGCGTC
>ERZ773180.543-NODE-543-length-22274-cov-21.712993_pt1 | contig 22274 bp, 26 predicted proteins | sample MGYA00511080_ERZ773180 | MGnify/ENA primary metagenome ERZ773180 (study PRJEB29015, sample SAMEA2738175) | human oral metagenome | biome: human oral; feature: human-associated habitat; material: saliva | place: China | collected 2178 ...
GTGCCGAGCCTAAAAGTATAACAGAGTTGAGAGAATTTGGATTGACTCGAACTCGGGCATCTAAAAAAGGTGCAGATAGTATTCTGAATGGTGTACAGCGCATCCAGGATTATGAAATTATAGTGCACCCGAGATGTGTTAACTTTCTTACAGAAATCAGCCAATACCAATGGGAGAAAGATAGATTTGGTAAGTATACAGGCAAGCCTGAAGATGAAAATAACCATTTGATGGATGCTATGAGGTATGCATTTGAGAAATTTGCTGTGGTTAAAACCGGCAAAGTTGATATTTATTAGGAGGCTTATTATATGGCAATATTAACAAATGCTCGTAATGAAGAATATGAGCTATTACATGACGCCTATTATGGTACAGGTATGTTTGCAGCTGGTGGTGCGTTAAAACAACATCCACGTGAGGACGCTAAGAACTATGCTTTCAGACAGCATTTATCTTACTTTTTAAATCATACTGCACTTATCATTAATGCGTGTGTGGATCCCATTTTTAAAGATACGATTTCTCGTAATTATAATGAAAGCGAATTGTTCAAAACGTTCCTTAATGATGTAGATAGATTAGGAACTACACTTCAAGAGTTTATGCGTTATAATGCTACGCAAGCAAAAATCTATAGTGTTATGTATATTTTAGTTGACAATGTATCTGAAATAGGCGAAACAGTTGCCGACCAAGTAAATAATAGGCAACTGCCTTATTTGGTTGCTATTGAGCCTAAAAGCGTATATAAATGGCTTACAAATGATATTGGCGAACTTGATTTCTTTGCATATTCAACAACTGTATTTGATGATGAGGGCAAAGCAAAAGCCCAGTACCATGAATGGACTCGAACATCTTGGACATTAAAAAATGATGAGCAAAAAATAATTGCTACTGGTGAGCATAATCTTGGCAGAGTTCCTGTGGTTCAATGGTTTGGTCGTTCATCTCGGAAAGTGGATATATTACCACCTCCGGAATATTGGCCTATTGCTAAGACAAATCATCAAGTATACCATCTATGTTCTCTATTAACTCAAATACTTAACATGCAAACTTTTAGCACGTTAACGTTACCGGATAACGGACAGGGCGTTGACGATATTACGCTAGGTACAAACAATGTGTTGATGTACCCTGCGGAAAGTAGTCATGCACCGGCTTTCATTGCTCCAGATAGAGGCCCGGCAGAGATTATCATGAGTGTTATTAAAATGCTCGTTGATGATATGTATCGCCTATCTGGAATTAATTCAGTAATAGGTGTACAAGAAACAAAAAGCGGGGTGGCTAAGCAGTGGGATTTTGAACGTACAAACCAACGCTTGGCAGATTTCTCCGTACAGTGTGAAAGTGCTGAATACGATATTATTGAATTGTTTGAACTCTGGACGAATACAAGCGTTGATTATAAATGCGACTATCCTCGTGAATTCAAAATTAATGATATTGCAGATAGCCTTGCACAATCTCAGGCCGTATTAGATCTAGGACTCGGCAGTAATACCCTTAAAGTTGAAATAGGTAAAAAGGTATTAGACAGCTACTTGCCTAATATTGAGCCAGGTACGTTTGACGATATTGTCGCTGAAATTGAAGAAAGCGTTCAACGACAGGAGCAAGACGAAACATATCATAATGACGATGTAGAGGGCGGTGAGGAAGATGAGAACGCAAAGGGAGATAAACAAGGCGATAGATAGCTTTGAAAATGAAGTTAAAGTGCAATTAACACTTGGGCTCAAACCTAATGAGGCGGTAAGAAAAGCGTATGCGAAATATCCTGTAATGGATATGATGAAAGCTACTTTACAAGCTGAATTAGTCAATACTTTTATGGCAGGGTATGGCGATAATGTTCCGTACTCTGCTAAAAGCATCTCACAAGCCATGTCAGAAAGTTGGACGAGTGATGATCTTACACTTTCTAAGCGTTTATACAGACGGTCTAGCACTATACGTAATGAAGTAGCTGACACTATTAAACAAGCCTTAAAAACAAATAAGACTGTAAAAGGGTTAGCAAAATCGATATTCGATGGCTATGGCAAAGGTGGTATTATTCCAGAGGCCAGTATACCTAAATTTCTCAGCAAGCTATCAGATATAAATATAAGTGGTGAGGCTACTCCGGAGGCTAAGCGTAAGGAACGTGCGTTATTACGTAGTGTTAAAGGTAAAGTATCAAGGCTCGATACTCCTTATGTTAGGGCTGCATATAATGAAGTGGCTGCAGCCGTTGAAGATGGCAACGAAATTAGATTACAAAAGGCAATTTATAATGCCACGCAAGAAAAAGCACGTTATCATGCTGAGCGTATAGCACGAACAGAAAATGCAAGGGCTTATGCTGACGGACAGATGAATAGATTTCTTGATGATGATATTATCGCCTTTCAATGGAAGTTATCCGCTCGCCATCCAAGATATGACATATGCGACTTTTATGCTAATGCTGATCTATACGGACTTGGCAAAGGGGTTTACCCTAAAGACAAATTCCCTAGACTGCCAGCACATCCGCATTGTATGTGTCATATTAAGCCAATGACTGAGCTCGATATTGATGTTAATAAAAGACATAACAACCTTGAACAGGCAGGGCTAGAATATATAAATTCATTATCTAAACGACATCAAGAAGTGTTGCTCGGTGTTAATGGCCGTGAACAGGTATTAACTGGCAAGGAGTCATGGCAAAACCTTGCAAGAGGTTGGACGTCTAACACGTTCAATGCAAGGTTTCCTGCTATGCTACAAGAAATGCCTAAAAATACTGTAAAACTACACCCACCAAAGGGAAACAGTATAAATTCTGATTATATCATTGACACAAAAGTTATAAACAATAAGGCGTATCGTGATAAATATAACGAATTAGGCTATTCAAAAAATATAACTAAACTAATATATTCAGAATGTATAGCATGCTTAAATGTTGCAAATGGTTATAATCGAGAACGTGGCATAATGATTGATCTAGCAACTAAAAAAGTTGGCAAAGAAAATATCGGCAAAATAGGCTCGAACAATATAAGGGTTTATTATCCTAACAACGATAAAACATCTACAAATCGATATGTAGTAATACATAATCACCCTAAAAATATCACTTTTTCTGTTACTGATATAGAAAGTTATTTGAGGAGTCGCAGTGTTCATAGTGCTGTCCTTGTCGATAGTATGGGGCATGTATATCAAATAAAAAATATTAATAGAAACATAGACGTAGATAAGGTTGTAAATGATATGAAGTCACTGTATAATGATATTAAACAACATCAGTCTACATGGAAAGCGATGGATTCAGTTATACAGAGGCTTGTAAAAGAGGGAATTATAGAATATGAAGAAAAATAAAAAGAAGAAAAAGGATATACCATTCTTATTGGTGGACGATAGTCAATATGACGATTTGCCTGTAACGAAAACTCCAGATAACATAATTACTGAAGAAGAACAGGCACAAATAGATGAAATACAAAAAAAATATGACTTTTAAGCACATACATAATTGTATGTGCTTTTTTTTGCGCCCTTTCATGTGTGATGATTGGGCGTATTTTTATTGGTGTAATTAGACGGAGGTCTATTACATATATTTTTCTCATGTTATTACGGAGGTTACGACATGAACATCGCAGAAGTTTATCAAGCACTCGAACAATTGGAGAACGGTCAAGAACTTATCACAGCTATTAAGGGGGAGACGTCCCGTCTTAATAATGAGGCTAAGACAACACGTGAAAAGTTACAACAACAAATCACGGAGTTAACCGGTGAACGTGATACGTTGACAACTCGTGTTACCGAATTAGAACAGTCGGCAGGGGCCAATACTGGATCTAACTCTCCTGAATACAAAACACTTGAAAAGCAATTAAAGGCTATGAGTGAGAAGTTCGAACTTGCTGAAACTAAGGCAAAAGAGGCTGAGGCGAAACGCATTCAATCTGAAATTATGGCACAGACACTTGACGCCTTTACTAAGGCAAATGCGGTAGATCCGCAAGAGTTTGCAAGATTGGTTGCCAATGATATTAAAGTACAAGCCGATGGCACTTATGGTTATGAAAAAGAGGACGGCACAATAGGAACTATCCAAGACCGTACAACAGAATGGTTGCAAGGTAAAACATGGGCCGTTAAAGCTACTGGCAATACAGGTAGTGGACAAGGTGGCGTTGGTGGTAGTGGTGATAATATCATGAAAGAATTCGCTGCTGCAGCCGGTGTAAAACTTTAATCATTTAACTAATGGAGGTTATTAACAATGCCAATTAACACACTTCAATATTCTCAACAGTTCCAAACTGTACTTGACGCACAAATGTTAGCAGGTGCAACATCTGCTTTTATGGAGGCTAATGCAGGCCAAGTTAAATATGACGGTGGCGATACTGTACATATTCCTGAAATTTCTATGCAAGGTCTTGCGAAGTACGACCGAGACGAGGGCTTTAATCAAGGTTCCGTTACTTTGAAATTTAACCCTTACAAAATGACTCAAGACCGTGGCCGTACATTCCAACTTGACTCTATGGACGTTAACGAAACTAACTTCGTTGCAACTGCCGGCACTGTAATGGGCGAATTCCAACGTACACAAGTTATCCCAGAAATTGACTCCTATCGTTATTCTAAAATTGCTGCGTTAGCAACTGCAGAAAATAAGGTTACCACTGGTTTTACTCCTGCCGTTGCCACTATCTTGGAAAAGTTAGAGGCTGAAATCACAGAAATTCAAGACGTAGTAGGCGAAGACGAGGGCTTAATTATCGTTATGTCCACTAAATTGCGTACTATCTTGAATAATGCGGATAAGTTCAACCGCTATTTAAACGTTGCAGAATTCAAAAACGGCTCCGTAAATACTACTGTTAAATCTTTCAATGACATTCCTATCTTGGGTGTACCATCTGCACGCATGAAAACTGCTTACGTATTCAATGACGGTAAAACAGCAAATCAACAAGCAGGTGGCTTTAAAGCTGATACTGGTGCAAAGGACATCAACTGGATCATCATGCCACAACGTGCACCTATTGCAGTATCTAAAACTGACAAAGTACGTGTATTCACTCCTGAATTGAACCAAAAGGCAGATGCATGGAAAATCGATTACAGAAAATACCATGATTTGTGGATCCCTAAAAATCGTTTTGCTGCAATTCGTGTTAATACTGGTGCGTAATTAAGGGGTGTTAATAAATGACAAGACTTGTACGATTGAATGAAGTTCAGTACGTAGAAACAGATTACGATATTGAACGTTTATTATCTGAGGGCTTTGAAGTCGAAGTGTTAGAGGAACCTAACAACGCTGACGAGCCACCTACTGACGAGCCACCTACTGACGAGCCACCTACTGACGATGAAAGTCAAAAAGGCGGTAAAGGTAAGGGGAAAGGCAGTAAGAAAGCCGAGGCGTAATCATGTTACCTGCTGAGGTGTTCGAACGACGGTTGAGACAGGCCGTTAAAACGAGCACCTTTATGGTACAAGATGAGGCACAGGCAAAACATAACTTTACATCTAGGACAGCCAATTTAGAACGTGCTATTGATACACGGTTCGACTTTAATAATGGCAATAACATTGGGGTTGTATATCTTGATGATAGGGCTGCACCTTATGGTGTATTCGTCCACAAGGGTACACGACCTCATATTATTCGTCCTAAGACGAAAAGCGTTTTGCGATGGGCACCTATGGCCGGTAATGGTTTTATATTTTCTAAAAAGGTCCATCATCCGGGAACGAAATCTGATCCATTCTTATATGATGCTATTAATCGTAAGCGTGGCGATGTGTATGCTACATTCGCAAAGGCTACGAATATGGCACTTGAAGATATAAGCAACAGTGATTGGCTTGGTAAGACAGACCGTGAAATTAGAATTCGATTATAGGGGACTCAAATGTTATACGACTACACGGAAATGCAGTTCACCGATGAGCTATTAGGCAAAGAGGTACTGCCACAACATGTCGAACGTGCCGAGCAAGGACTATATGCATTCGCTAAGCGTTTAGGAGTTCCACAAAATGATGTAATTAGAAGTTATCTTGCAGACGAGCTAGTACAACTATATACATATCGTTTTGTATGCTTTGACAAGGCTTATGCGTTGCCGGGTTCGTATACTGTTAACGGTTCGACTGACGATTTTTACAGTAAGAAATTACTGTATCTTGACGAACGTATTAAGATTTTAGAAAAGCAGATTACTCCGGAAGATTTAACAGGCGATGCGAAAAAGTATGCTCGCTATCGTACAGTTGAAATATACAGGGGGTAATATGTGGCTAGAATTAATGCAACATATTAAATCTACTATCGATAATAGCGGAGCTGCATTTAATGTAATGCTAGGTGCTATGCGACCACAAGCAGCAAAGATAGACGAAAATGGGGTTATTATGGTTATTCGTGGGGAAACTACGAGCGGTGATAATTCCATTCAATCTGAATTGCAACAAGAACTATATATCGAGGTTTGGGGGCGTAACGACAACCCAGATTTATCAGTAGGCTATGAATTAATAGCTAAATTGGAGGATAGGTTCGAGGCAATTATTAATGATCTACGCAAACGTTGTGGTGAATTAGACGAAATTGCATGTATATTGCAGAAAACTGGCTATCAGATTATAGATTTAGTATGTACAAGTAAAATTGGCGACCATGATAGTGTACGTCCTTTAGTTGGTACGCAATATCGCTTTATGGTTCGCCTTATTGATTTAAAAGAGAAAACTAACGGAGGTATTTTCTAATGGCACCAGCTGCAACACCAAAAAAATTATACAAACCGGTTCAAACCGCAATGCCTACAGCCGGCAAGAATTATCTTATTTATTTAAATGTAGGCACTGACGAAACTACAAATGCTGAATGGCTTATTTTGGGCGGTCAACGTAGCGGCGATGTATCTCGTAAGGCAGACTCTATCGACGCATCTAGTAAAGATAGCGGCGGTTGGAAAGTTACAATTCCAGGCCAAAAAGAATGGTCTATCGACCTTGAAACACTACTCATGCCAAACGAAGAAAGCCTTGTATTGCTTGAAAAGGCGTTTTTAAATGATGAAAGAGTTCATTTAAAATTTGAATATCCTGACAAGTCTTACATGACAGGATATGCAGCTATTACAGAGTTGTCTTTAAGTACACCACATGATGATGTGGCTACATATAAAGGCACTTTGAATGGTGCAGGTCCATTGTCTGAATTGAAAAAAGCCTAATTTATTAAGGAGTGTGCAAAATGAAAAAAATTAATTGTGATCTTTTCGCTACTGGTGAAACTATCTTTTTCAACATTGGTCGTATTGCTGAGTTGGAACAGCTATGGGGTGAGCCTATCTTTAAAGCGGTACAAAGTGGCACAATGACTTTCAATCAGCTTATCACTGCATTGGTCGTAGGTATGAAACACCACGGCAAAAAGCGTGATTACATCTATTACCAAGATAAATTGCAAGAACTCTTTGACGAGGGGACAGTTCAATATGCCGACCTTGTACAGTTGATTGTACAAGCCCTTATTGGCAGTGGTGTATTTGGTAAAGCTGCATATTACGCATTATTCCCAGATGAGGCCGATGAGCAAGCACGCTCCGAGGTTGAGGCTGAAAACGAAACAAAAAACTAAGAGGGGGCGACACCGCCCCCTCTTTTAAAGTATGGATAACGAAAGCCGAACGCATGGCGTATGGTCCACTTAATCTTAAACCGTGGGAATTCATGAATTTAAGCCCTATGGAATATTACAAACTTGCCGAGGGTTATGAGTTAAGAACGGAAATAGAGGACCGTAAGCAAGCGTATTTTGCGTGCCTAATGACAAATGTACATATCGCAGGCAAACGAAAGTTGACTGTCGAGGATATTATGAAGCAACTACATCCAATGACATTGGCCAAACGCAAAAACGAAGAAAAGTTATTCATGGAAGAATTCAGACAAGAGGGAGGTGAGATATAGCATATGGCCGAAAGTCAAATTAATGTCAAAATTGTTGGCTCGTCTAATGGTGCGGAGCAGGCACTTGATAGAGTGGCAAGGAAAGCGGAGCAAGCACTTGGCAAAAGCATTTCCAATTCGCTTGATGGCGTAAGAAATAAAGCTCAAAAGGTCTTTGGGGTTGAAATTCCGGGGCTTATGAACGCTGCAAAGTCTGGTGCTGCATTCGCTGGTGCTGCGATGGGCATTGAGGCAGCCGGTAGGGCGTTAAAAGATATGGCCGTTAGTGCAGTTAAAACAACGGACCAATTGACGCAATTAAGGGCTCGTATTGATCTTATCAATGATGGCAGTCAAAGTACCGCCGAAATTATGGATAAGGTATATTCTGCCGCCAATCGTTCACGTGGTAGCTTTTTAGATATGGCTGATAGCGTGGCAAAACTAAATTTGTTAGCGAAAGACGCTTTCACCTCCAACGATGAGGCTATTTATTTTGTTGAACAACTAAATAAACAATTTAAAATTGCCGGTGCAGGTGTACAAGAAACTACATCCGCTATGTACCAATTAACACAAGCTATGGCAGCAGGTAAGTTACAGGGCGACGAATTCCGTTCCATTATGGAAAATGCTCCGATGTTGGCACAAAGTATCGCACAAGAAATGGGGCTATCTGTAGGGCAATTAAAAGAAATGAGCTCGCAAGGTCTTATTACTGCTGATATTATCAAAAATGCGTTATTTAATAGTGCAGAGGAAACAAACGCAAAATTCGCAGAAATTCCTATGACATTCCAAGATATAGGAACTAAATTGCAGAATGATCTTATTGCTGCGTTCCAACCGGTAATGGAACAAATCGGCTCGATGGCAAATTCTGATTTATTGGCAGGTGCCCTTAATGAGTTGGCGTTCTCGTTCAAGGTGGTAGCTGTGGCTGCACAAGTTGCAATAGCTACTATCAAAGCTGCGTTTACAGGGTTAAGTGTTACTATCGGTGTTATTAAGAACGTTATAACAAGTTTTGTTGGAATATTTACAACATCAATGCCAGCCGTTAGGGCTGCGGTAGTAGGTGTTACAACTGCTTTTATTGCCTATAAAGCAACATTATTATTGTGTAGTGCACAAACTACTGCACTTACTGTAAAAGTGGTAGCATTAAAAGCTGCGGAATTAGCGTCTGCAACTGCAACAAAAGCACATGCGGCAGCTATGGCAGTATTAAGAACTGCAATGGCGGCAGGTGCTACGGCATCCGCTCTACTTGCTGCGGCATTGGCAACTGTTAGGGGCATATATATTGGTGTTCGTAGTGGTGCGTTGGCTGCGGCTGCGGCTCAGCGTGTACTTAATGCGGTAATGAAAGCCAATCCAATCGGTTTATTAGTATCAATCCTTATGACATTGATTACTGTATTCGCAACGGCAGCAGCGGCCTCTAATGGGTTTGGTAATACATTAAGCTCGGTATTCTCTACAATCGTACATACCGCCGTTTGGGGTGTTAATAAGATTATTGAGGCATTGAACTGGTTAATCGCTAAACTTAATAGCGTAGGCGATAAAGTGGCCAAATTCTTTGGCGGAACATTTACTGCAATTCAACAAGTAGATACAATTTCTGCTGATACTGCACAAAGTATCGTCAATACTGCCGGTGATATTATGGGACAAATCACATCAGGCTTATCCGGTGGAGGTGGCGAACTTAGTGGAGGCGGTGGAGGTGGCGACTCTTCCGGTGGTGGCTCCGGTGGCAAAGGTGGCGGAGGCGGTAAAGGTGGCAAGGGTGAAGATCTAGCAAAAGAGGCTAAGCAAATTCACGAAAAAATCTTGCAATCTTTCCTTGAAATGCAAGGCAACCAAGTAGAGTTAATCGAACTTCAATACAAAAAGGAGCGAGAGGAGCTTGAAAAATCAAAAACCGCTAATGAAAATTACCACGAGGACTTAAAACTACTTGATGAAGTTTATGCAGAAAAGCGTATCAAGGCGAAACAGGAAGAAATGACAAAACTGCGTGCCATTGAAACTGGTATTCGTGATATGCAACAAGATTTTGCGTTTAAAACTGCTAGTAAAGATAGCACAGGCAATGTATCTCCTGCCGTGCAGTTAAAAAATGATTATGAGAATGCCATAGATGAAATTGAGGACCGTTATGCAGAAATGGTCGATAAGTTCATGAAAATGGACAAAATGGAGCAACAACACCATATTGATCTGTTAAAGCAACGAGGCATTGAATTCGAAATGAGTGCTGACGGACAAATCTCCTACGAGCAAAGGAAAAATGAGGAATTGTTAGCACTGCAAGACGAGTACGCTAAAAAGGCATTACAACAACATACTGATCTAGTTAACGAAAAGTATGCTATTGATGAGGCTATGCGTACTCAAAATTTCGATGCGTTACAAGCTGCATTGAGTGATGAATATATTGCAGAGCAACAGCACTATGACTCGAAAAAACAGCTCCTTGAAGAGTGGAAACAAGCCACAGTCGATGCTCATTGGAATGGACAGCAACTATTAATTGACGCTTTAAACGCTGGCATAGATAGCATGCAGAGTGGCATTTCAGGTCTTATTCAAGGTACTACCTCTTTAATGAGTGCCATTCAAAATATTGGTAAAGCTATTTTAAAGACTATTGCAGATTTTATCGCAAGTTGGATAGCGGCTATGGTTAAAAAAGCCGTATTCAGCAAAATGATGCAATCGCAAGAAACTACAACCAGTATTGCTGCGGCTAACGCTCAATATCCGGCGTGGTCTGCATTGGCTCAACAAGTTAGTATGGCGACATTTGGTGCTAGTGCTGCAGCTGGTATGGCTGCATGGACTGCTAATACTACCGCAGGAGCAGGGCTTTCACTTGCTAATGGTGCAACAAGTTTTGCATCCTTAGGATCTGCAAAATTAGACTTACCAAAAATGGCAAGCGGTGGTGTGGCTTATGGCTCGACATATGCTGAAATTGGCGAGGGCAAGTATAAAGAGGCCGTTTTACCTCTAAGCGAAAGCACATACGACGAAATGGGTGCAGGCATAGCACGTGCCGGTGGTGGTGCTACTGGTGGCATTACGTTTAACGTATCTGCTATGGACGCCAATTCGTTTGGCGACTGGTTAGAGAATTCGGCAGGTCGTTCTTTGCGACAGTTTTTAGTTAATCAAAATAGGGAATTTGTGGCTACGGAGGGTACATGGTAATGGCAGATTTATTGAAATTTCCGGACATTAGAACCCTTGCGTGGAAGTCTACAAAGGCTCAAAAATGGGACACTAAAATCAAACGTACTGGCAGTGGTCGAGTGCGAACTATGACTACTTGGCAATATCCTCAATATACCATTACAACAGAATTTGCAGTACTAAGCCCAGAAGAACATAAGCGTCTAATGGGCTTTTATGCATCTGTAAAGGGTGGTACTATTCCGTTCTTATGGTTAGATCCCGAGGACCATGAGGAGAAAGGCGTAAGGCTTGGAACTGGTGCACAATCTGAATGGCAAGCAGTTCGCTTATATGGTGATTTTAGGGAACCAGTAGCACATATTGAAAACCTAAAATTATATGCCAACGGTACGCAAGTTAATGCCGTATCAGATAAAGGCGTTATAAGATTGGCTGCAGGTGTTAGGGTGTCGCCTACTGCTATTATTACCGCTGATTACACTTACTATTGGAAAGTTATGTTCAGCGGTGATTATACGGACGAGGCCGTTTTTAAAGACGTATTTAAGTCTAAATCGTTTAAATTGGTTACAGTGAGGTGAGTAAATGAAGGAAGTCGGACAGATTTTAAGCAATCATTTAAGCACATCTCAATCATTCTTGTCATGTGATTTGTATGAGTTAAAACTAAAAAGCGGTATCAGCTATTACTGGGCCGATACCGATGCAGATGTAAATTATGGGGGCCACACTTATAAAGGTGATGGCCCTATTATTACGCGTGAAAAAATAGCTACGAACAGTACTGTTAGTGTTGATAAATTAAGCGTAACCATTAGTGCTAGTCAAAACGACCAAATTGGTGGTGTGCCTGTATTGGAAGTCGCTCATAATGGTGGTTTAGACGGTGCAACGCTCGATCTACGCCGTGCCTTTTTTGACGATGCTGGCAAGGTGATTGAGTGCATTGACCTATTCCATGGAATTTGCGAAGTAACACAGGGCGGTGGGTTTATATTAAAAATTAGTGCAAAATCAGTTGTGCAAAAACTCAATATAGAATATCCGAACCGAAGATATTACCCTCAATGCCCTTATAGTATTTATTCAAAAGAATGTGGTGTCGATATTAAGGCTTATCGCAAGAAAGCAAAAGTAACGGCTGTTACTGGTACCAATACCGTGCAAATCGATATACCATTTCAGGACGGCTATTATACAGCCGGTGGTATGGAATGGATAAGCGGACCATTAGCAGGGCAAGCAACGCAAATTATGGATAGTAAAAATAGCACTATTATTTATATGAGTGCGACTAACACATCACCTCGTATTGGTGATGTAGCTTATATCTATCCAGGGTGCGACAAAACACCGACTACTTGTAAGAATAAATTCAATAATTTTAGTCGGAATAGGGCGACACCTTATGTTCCTTTAAAGGAGACGATACGATGAAATTAACAACAGGTGAACGTATAGCAAATGCTGCATGTGAATGGTTGGGTACGCCGTATCAAAATAACGCTATGGTGAAAGGTAGGGGCGTAGACTGCTCCTACCTTTTAGTTGCTTCATTAGTGGATAGCGGTTTGATGAAACCAGACCGGCTGCAGATTGAAAACTATTCAAATGAATGGCATCTGCATAGGTCGGAGGAAAAATATCTCAAGTATATCGAGCAAGTAGCCTGTGAAGTGCCCCTTGATGATATGCGTATCGGTGATTTTCTTTTGTATCAGTACGGACGATGCGTTTCTCATGGTGCTATATATATCGGAAATAACCTAGTAATACATGCATTTGTTGATTACGGCGTAATACTTTCATCTATCGACGATGTATTATTTTTTGATAAGAAAGGTAAAAGCCGACTACGTGCGATATATCGATTTAAGGAAGGGGGCAATTAATGGGCTTTTTATTTGGAAAAGGAAAGAACACGACAAATAGAGCCGATATGATTGGTGATTTTCAAATCAATAGTGCCTCATATGGTGAGGTAGTTCCTGAAGTGTTAGGCACTACACGATTAAGTGGCAATATTATTTATTATGACGATTTCACCCCTCATGAGCATAAATCGACTACAAGAACTGGTAAGGGCGGCGGTTCAAAGCATACGGAGATAACCTACACATATACAGTGGCATGTGCTATTGGCTTATGTGAGGGCCCTATCGCCGGTATAGGGAAAGTTTGGCGAGATAAGGAGATATACACCTATCCGAGTGAAAAAATCGAACTGACGGCATATAATGGCGATTATGGGCAAACCCCGTGGCCTTATGTTTTGTCCAAACATCCCGAAAAAGCATTACCTTATAGTGGCTTGGCATATATGGCTGGGGTGGTTGATTTAGGGGAAAGAGGGAGCCTACCTCAATTTAATTTTGAAATTAGAGGGAAGCTATTAGATACTGGCGACGGTATCGATGTAAACCCAGCCGATTATATTGTGCATGTGTTAAAGTCTATCGGCATTGATGATGTAAGTATAGACGGATTAGAAAATTATCGTGCTTATTGTAAAGCAGCAGATATTCTAATTAGTACACCTCCGGACAGTAAAAGCTCGAAGGCTCAAACTGTAATTAATGATATAGCTGAGATTACAAACAGTCTTGTATTTTGGAGCACTGACCGCCTCAAAATCGTACCATTAGCCGATAAGCCAATTGGCGATTGGTATCCATCTAATCAAATTCAATATAACTTAACGGCAGATGATCTTATTCCGGCTAGCGATGGACAACTTATTGTATATAAGCGAAAAGATAGCTCGGAAACATATAATCAGGCAACAGTTGAGTTTATTAATCGTGCCAATAGCTACGAGAAAGAAACCGTATCATTCGAGGTGGTAGCAGACGTTCAAAAGAATGGCCTTAAACCAGCCTCTAAGAAGTCCGCTCATTATCTCTATACGAAGGCAAGGGCTCAATACTACGCTGAACAGCTTGCTATGAAACGGCTATATGCAAAGAATCAATATACATTCCATCTCGACTGGGCTTTTTGCAGATTGGAACCAGGCGACCTAGTAACAATTACAGATGAGTTATGCGGATTGCGTGAGCAAATCGTAGTTATAACGTCAGTATCAGAAGCTGCAGATGGACAACTTGAAATTACAGCAGAAGGTAAGCCAGCAGGGACATACGCGCCAGCACGTTATGATGTGCATGAAAACGAACGCCCTTTTGTGGATTACAATCAAGAGGCGCCTAGCGTCAATGATGTGGCAATATTCCAAACAGTTGGCGACGTTGGCGGTAATCAAGTATTTATCGGCGTAAATGCGCCAAGTGGCTGGGGCGGCTGTTCCGTGTGGCTATCTGATAATGATGAAAACTATGCAAGAGTAGGTTCTATCACGCAGCAGGCACGCATGGGGCGAACGCTTACCGCATTGTCTAATACAGGCGACAGCGTAAGCGTCAAACTCAATCAAGGCAGCATGAAAGGCGGTACACACATCGACGCCGAACGTGCGAATACCCTATCATGGATTGACGGCGAGGCATTGAGTTATGAGGGCGCGCAGCTGCAGACAGACGGCAGCTATAAACTAACTGGATTTGTTCGCGGCCAATATGCAACTATACCAACAGACCACGCAAGCGGTGCGCGGTTCATTCGAATTGATGAGGCGCTATATCGCCATTCTTATAGAAAGGAAGATATAGGGAAAACAGTATATTTGAAGTTTACATCAATGAACCTGTTTGGCACGAATGAGCAAGGCCTTGATGAAGTGCAAGCTTACCCGTATAAGATAGTACCTTACTATATCCCAGAGGTTGGTAATTTAGCGCTATATACCAAATATTACGAAATTGGTAACGGCGTATTATCCTTTGACGTAGTGGCTCAATTCGATGTACCTCGTATAAATAGCCTTGATACAGTTGAATTGTGGTATAGAGAGCAAGGTGGCACATGGAAATATGGCGGTGCTGGCGAGGGACTTATTACAGTTAGCGGGTGCGAATTAGGGCATACATATGATGTGAAATTGCAAGTAAAGGATACGCACGGCAACACATCGCAAGGCATTACTAAAAGCATTACAGTTGAAATGAAAAGCGAAATACCGAATGCACCGCAGGGCTTTTCTGTTTCATTCGGTGATATGGCGCATTTCAATTGGCTAGAAGTTAGAAATGCCGATGTAGATTATTATGAAATCAGATTAGACCTCAACGCAGGGCAAAATGACGGACTAATTGGCCGAAGTAATAACACCACATTCAGCACCCTATTAACGGAACGTACCTCAAAAGTGTATTGTATCGCTCATAACCCTGCTAAAGGATACGGCGCACCAGCTGAATTGACGTACAACGTGCCTATACCAAAGCAACCGACCAAAGTCAAAGCAACGGCCAATATCAGCGGTATAGGCGTTACGTTTGAGCCGTTTCCAGTCAATTGCAAGGGTGCGAACGTATATATTGATGACAATGTGTATTACATCACTACGAACGTTATCAATGTACCGCTCGAGGCTGACGTATACGCTGTACAAGTTGCCTATGTTGACATGTTCGGAGAGGGGCCACGCAGTAGCGCCGAAAATGTAGCCGTAAAAGCTAAAATCGATAAGTCCCTACTCGATATGGAAAGTCTAGGCCTAGATGGCATCGACAAAGCGGTAAATGACTTAAAGAGTGAAGTCGGAACAGTCAAGACTACTGTTGATGGTATGAGTAGCAAGATAATCAACCTTGGCAACGCGTACCAGCGCACTTTGAGAGACTATCAAAATAACGTAAATTCACGAATCACGCAGATTTCAAACGGTATTGAGCTAAAAGTAACAGAGGCTATGAATAGCCTTGACGGTGCAGAATTGGTGAGCCGTATTAATTTGAGCCCAGCAGGTACACGTATAGACGGCAAATTGTTGCATGTTACTGGCGAGGCATTGTTTGATAACAGTATCATTACTAAAGGAATGATACAGGCTGGGGCTGTTACTGCTGATAAAATGCAGGTGGATAGCCTTTCATCTATCACCGCAACAATCGGCACATTGCGAACTAAAACGAGTGGCGCAAGGGTTGAAATTAGCGATAATCTTATTGAAGTGTATGACGATGACAATCAATTGCGAGTGAGGTTAGGCGTATGGGAATAATTACATTTTTCAAGAAGTTATTTAAGCGATTATTTAAGCATGGGGGTGAAAATAACATGCCAGCTGGATTACAAGTATTTAATAAGAACGGCGTTCAAATTGTTAGCTTAACGGATAGACTTACAAAAGTATCTGGCGTTAAACGGTTTGATGTAATTGAGGAAAGCGGCAGCGCTACAGTCGAATTGAGCAAAGACCAGCATATATGGTATTACTTAAATTCGTATGCAGGCGATAATGACGACATTTTGTATGGATTCGGGCCTAATTACAATATTGTTGTTGAGGGTGGTAAAATTTCGTGGAATTTAAAAGCGCCTAATAACGTCAATAAACCTTGTAAAGTAGCATTAATCTATGGGGTGATGTAATATGAAACATTTTGAAAGTAATAATAATGACAGCATAGTAACAATTAACGATACAGATAGTTGCTTGTACTTAAAATATAAAATCAGCCTCAAGGGTATGCCGATTAAACAGTCGATTGAAGTGGCACAAAATAAATATTACGGATACAACGGCGACGGAATTATATACGGCGTTCAAAATACGCCAAACGGTGATATATACCACGCTAATTTATACATTCCAATCTTACAGCGACAAGTCAACGAGCAATATGTATATGCTATGAGTACGAACATGCCTATCAAGGACATTGAACTTGCAGAAATAAGAAATAAGAACCACCCTACTCGTGTGGGAAAATGGACGAATTACTTACGAATTACTTTTAAAACGGATAGACTTGAAAATATTCGCAAGATTGCCGATGCTATGGAAGTATATGTATTCTCTAACAAAATGCCTAAAACAGATAAATATGGCATGGAAATATACGATAAGAATGGCAACGTTATATTTAACAGCAATTTATTAACAATGCGGTTAGCATTAGTCATTCATAAGGATTATCCTGCTACATTCCTATCTAAGGAAGAGTACGAAATCGGCAAGGTCAAATTTCATGGTATTAAAAAAGCTGGGTTGAGTTTTACCTATCCATTGGCAGCTATTGGCTCAGATAGTGGCTTTATGGCCCATAAAGTTAGCTGGGACGGCGACGGCGTGGATATTATAACAACGTACGGCGGAAATGCTGGCGGCACTATTAGACAAAACTCAATCACAACAACCCAAGTATTGATTTGTGAACTTGACGGAACTCAAAATATTCCAGCTATTGAAATAATGATGATTTAATAGCGAGGTACATATGAACTTTATCAGAAACGAGCCAGAAACATTACACATCGGCGCGGACTATCGTAGAGGTTACGAGGTCAGTGCCGATTTTGATTTAACTAACTGTACGGCGGTTATGAAAGTGCGGAGCCTACAAGGCAAGCTATTGGCCGAGGCTGAATGTGTGGTTCACGATAATATTATTTACTGCACAATCACAGCCGAGGCAACTAAGAACATAGGCCGCAATTATAGGAGCGGTCAATATGATGTGTTCCTTATTCATGGGAACGATACCACTAAAATCGTAATGGGTGATATTAAATTCATTCATGATATTTCAGCACATTAGGGGGTGCAATTATGAAAGATACAAAAAACTATGAACTGGTTAATATTCAAGCAAGGGTTCCGAAAGTGATTGACATTACAATTCCGGGAACGCAAGGCGTACAAGGAAAGCAAGGAAATCAAGGGCCACAAGGACCACAGGGCGAACAAGGGTTAAGAGGCGAGCAGGGTCCTAAAGGCCCAAAAGGTGAGGCAGGTAGTGCAGAAAATGCAGCGCAATTATTAAAAGAGCATGGCGTATGGTTGGCCGATGCGAGTGTTGACACAGTTCTCGCAAAAGTAATCGAGCTAACAAAGTGCTATGCCAATTACCAACCTAAAGACCTCGAATTTGTCCAACCGAAAGCCAGCGCCACTTATATCGATTTCACAGGCGAACCTCACTTCAAAATATCCATAAATAATGGTGAAATGAGAGAGTTTGTATCTGACAATTTAAGAGTGAATATTGATGAAAGTTTAAAAGGTAATATAAGGGTTGATTACTACGGTTTAACTGATAACTTAATTACAACCAAAATAATCGAACTCGTTAAACCTACTACACAAGGGCCAGACCTTGGCGAATTTGTAAGAGAAGTTCAGTTAAGCACAGATGAACCAGATAAAGAATTGAGCGGCGTTGGTAAAATATATGCTAATGGCATTCAATTAATTCCTACTAAATTTACTGCAAAGTATGATAACTCTTTAGGGGGGTTATTTGATGAAATGTTTAATCAAACAGTGGCAGGAAAAGTTGTTAATATTGTTGATATTGATTTTACGAAAGTGAATAATACCGACAAAACAAAGGGGGTCATGTTTAATAACATCCAAGTAAATAATTACAATTCCAAGGAAGTGATTATACTAAAAGTCGATAAATCACAGGTGATATCTGAAGACGGTACACCATTCAAGCCGAATTCTGTAGGAATTTCTGATACTATTGCATTAACAAACTTTTCTGTTCTTACATATAAAGTACAAATTAACAATTCAGAACTTACTGAAATAGAACCCCTCAAAACATACTCTTATAGTTTTTCTACTGACACAATCAGCGAAGTTAATTAATGATGTAAGGGGACACATGGGAGAAATAACACAATTCATGAATGAGGTGTGGCGAACTCTGACAGACTCATTCGCTATTAAAGCCTTACTTGCGGTCATAGCCGAGGTTGGCATATATATGTTAGGGCTCAAACATGTTCAAGTACTAGGGATATTCATTATACTGGTATTCCTAGACCTTATAACACGTTGGGCGGCTATTAGCTATCAAATGCTTATTGATATGGGGGCGAACCCAGAGAATATAAGCGGTTATGATAAATATATTGCCATTCCTGCTGCATGGGGTAAGGGAATAATTTCATCTAAGCATATGCGAAAGCCCTTTGTTACAAAGGTGCTCACATATTGCTTAGCAACTGCAGGGGCGTATTGCTTTGACTTTATGGCTGGCAATTATGCGTTTGCAGTAAATCTAGTGTGGCTATATCTTGGCTCGGTTGAGTTTCTAAGCATCCTCGAGAATATGAGGGACGGCGGGAATACTACCATATCTGGCTTGCTTGATGTGGTTCATGCAAGAGTGGATATGATACTCAAAAAATAATATAGTGTTGTTTGTGCCACGCTCACGATATATGGGCGTGGCTTTTATATTTGAATTTTTGAAATAACGATAAAAACACTATGAAATTATCGTTAAGAGCAGAAATCGAGGTGTATATAATGAAAATTGGCGAATATTTCAACGATTATGAATTTTCTTGTAAGTGTGAAAGGCATGGCGTAGATAGTAGCGGTCATAACGTACTAGACCATGTCATTGACAAGCGACTAGTTGATTTGCTAGACGCTATCCGTGAACGCTTGGGCGTTCCTATCTATATCACAAGTGGCTATCGTTGCGAGGCTCACAATGAGGAAGTAGGGGGCGTGCCTAACTCTTACCATACGCAAGGGGTGGCCGCCGATATTACATACGACGGCATCGATGTAGATTACCTCGCACAAGTGGCCGAGGAGTGCGGTGCCGACGGTATTGGACGATATTATAATCAAGATTTCGTTCATGTTGATGTGCGAGGCTGGGCCGCTCGTTGGACAGACCAAGACTAATATAGGGGGCGTGTGATGTATGAAATTATCAAGAACAAAATTGTACATGCGGTTACTATTCGGCGCGTTGTTTATGGTGCTATTGGCATTTTGCTCGTCTATCTCATTGGCAGCCTCGCCAGCGGATACTTTGAAACAAGAGCCGACTATAAACGTACCTTTGAGCAGTTGGAACGAGCTCAAGAGCAACAACGAGAAAGCCTTGAACTTAATCGAAGCATCCAACATTCCATTGACAGAAGCGCAGACCTTAGTCGTGAAGCAGGGGCAAGAATTGAACGAAGCGCACAATACAATCAACAAATTGGAGGGCGAATTAGCCAAAGCCAAGGAAACCTCAGTGAAGCAAGAAGCTACCTTGAGCGAAATGCAGAAATCATTAGACGTGTTGAAGAACAAAATAGAGCGGGACAACCGCACAATCAAGCGACTACGAATGCAACGCAATCTATCCCAAGTAGTGGGAGCGGGAGCGATAATCGGAGTAGTAATTCATCGATGACTGAGAGGTGATCCCCTTATCTCCTGAGCAGGAGCAGGTGGACTCCTGGATTGACCTAAAGTAGTAAAGACCATGTTAGATTAATTTCTAGCATGGTCTTTTTTTGATTTTATTCGTGATTTATATATAATAGTATATATAATGGAGGTAGACCTATGATAAAAGTATTTAGTCACAGAACACATATCGACCGACGGACAGGTGAGACACGTGTAGCCTTTGATAGCGAAATCGGTGAAGTATCAACCTATGAGGATGCATGGGGTCTAATTTGTAAGCATGACTCGGAGAGTGAGGGGCTTCTATTTAACATACACAGACATGATTGGGAAAACCTCAAGCTAGACATCCGATTCCCTAATTTTAAATGGCCAGAAAATATTAATTTCGTATATTTTACAAATGAAGCTACTTCGCCTGTTATACCGCCTAGTGCGTATACTGAAATTTCTGTTCAAGAATTAATTAGAATTCTGAAACTTCCATATAGATTAGAAATTACGGAAGATACAAGCTGTTAAAATGCTTAAAAATTTTTAAGAGTTGCTCAACTGTTACTCAACTTTTTAAAAATAAGTATCTTATAAACATAGTAAATGAGCGGTTTTGTATAGATGTCAAATTTGTACTCCAAATAATTTGGCGCTATTGCCCGCAGTGCTATGCACTGCGGGTTTTTGTATATATTGTGTTGTATTATATTATATTAAGAGGGTTGGTTATGATATTATCAAGATTGAAAAAATGGGGGTTATGTACTGGTTTATTAATATCCTTTGCTGCAACTACGGTAATGGCTGAAACTATTACCATTAATAATGCTACAGTAATGGACGTTAAATCGTATATTTTAGCTAACCGCGAGTTGAGGCACCCAAATTCAACAGTTAGTCTTATTCCTAATCATGGTAGCGCATTTCAAATGGGCAGTAGTAGCTATGAAACGATTGTTTTTAAGTCAACTAAAAAACTAAGAGTTGGATTATTTGGTGAAGCTTCGGTTAAGACAAATCGGGATACATATTTTTCAATATCTACACCATTAAATCGTGTAGGTGTTGAAGTTTCTTATTTTGAGAGTACTGAGTTATATAATCCTAATAAAGGTAAGTTTGATGATCAAATAACTAGCACTGATGAATCAGAAAAAATCATTTTAAATAAAATCAAACTTCACTTTGATGGCGGTTATACAAATGGATACACTTTGAGTCGTGAAAAAGGCAAGAAGGGCTATCCGATAGAAAAAATTAATCCCCATGGTCCTGCTGAAAAAGCGGGATTAAAAATAGGAGATGTAGTTGTAAAGATCAATGGACAAAAAGTTAACTTTAAAAAAGACATTAATACTTTTAATATCTCAAATAATATTGGTAAGAAAGAGACTGAGACTGTAACTATAATTACTGATAGTGGCTTAGAAAAAGATATAGTCATAGAGACCGCTTTTTGGAATCCTCAAACAGGCATGTTTGAATAAACGTGGATATATAAGCTTTATAAAAATTAAATTTGTAAGAGTATAATGCATTTGTGACAAGTAAATAAAAATGAGAAGGAACTCTGTTATAATGAAGCTGCACGTTGTTATCATACTAGTAGACAACAAGTACAACGTTGGGTAAAGTGTTTCGACGGGACTATCGATTCACTTCGATTGTATAGTCGTAAATATAACAGAGTACTTTATGAATCATGAGGCATAAGTATTTGTCACAAATGTTTGATTACTCTAGAACAAAGGTAAAAATCATAGTAACTTTTAATTGACACAACCCCATAAAATCTGTATACTATTTTGAGTAAGCTTTAGTC
>ERZ773180.545-NODE-545-length-22235-cov-46.623535_pt1 | contig 22235 bp, 19 predicted proteins | sample MGYA00511080_ERZ773180 | MGnify/ENA primary metagenome ERZ773180 (study PRJEB29015, sample SAMEA2738175) | human oral metagenome | biome: human oral; feature: human-associated habitat; material: saliva | place: China | collected 2178 ...
TTCCCCTTAGAGGAGGGGGAACACAGGGGGTCTCTGCCCTTAAACCAGAGAGGTACTCACGTACCCCGCAAGTTTTAGAAAGCCTTGTTTACCAGCGTAGCAAGACCGGACTTCTTGTTTGCAGCGGTCTTCTTGTGCAGAACACCCTTAGAAACAGCCTTGTCCAGCTTACGGTTCACAAAACGCAGAGCCTCAACAGCTGCTTCCTTGTTCTGTGCCTCAACAGCAGCCTTGACCTTGCGGGTCGCGGTCTTCAGCTCGGACTTTACAATGTTGTTGCGCAGACGAGCCTTCTCGTTGGTGAGGATACGCTTCTTCTGAGACTTAATGTTAGCCACAATTAAACTTTCTGTTTTGTCTTATTGGTCGGTGAGGGCGACGCTGGCCGATCATCGACTGAGCGGCGTGGGGATGCCTATGGCAACCGGCCAGCAGTGCCCGATGACCATCGGACACTCAACCACACATAATACCAGATGAACAGCCTCCACGACAGACCCTCGCGGAGAGAAAAATACTGTGAAAACCGCTACACGCAGCCTCCACATCCGGCGCAGATAATCGGCACCGGTCGCCGGTGAAACTACCGGCACAGGGCGTTAGCCGTTATGGCGAGTCCACGCACGCTCAATCAGGCGGAACGTATCCTCCGGCATAATCGCACCCTCACGGCGCATCGCATCCGGGCGAACACGAATCACACGGTTCAGCTTCACCTCAGAAGCGCGGCCCTGCGGATCCCACGGACCCGAACCAATATCAAGGTAGTTCGAATCAGCGTGCTCACGGTTATTGTGGTCCTTGCTGGTCATCATCAGCGCCAGCAGGTACTCACCGTCACGACCCACCAGAAGCACCGGGCGGTCCTTACCCTGCGAGTGGTCCTCCTCGAAAGGGACCCACGTCCACACGATTTCACCCGGGTCAGCGTCGCCGTCCAGGGAGGGCGAGTACTCAAAGTTGATCATGTCACGGTAATCGCCCGGGTAATCCGAACCATTCGATGCGCCGGTCGAAGCCGGTGCGGAAGGCTTAGGTGCCGAGGATTTTGCCGAGGAAGGCTTCGGGGCGCTCGGCTTAGGCGCCGAAGAGCCGGAGGTACGAGCCTCACCCTGACGAGATTCACCCTGACGAGATTCATTCTTCTGGGAGGACTCGGAGCCGCCCTTAGACGCAGTAGCGTCGTTGAGGGCATCCTCTGCCGCCTTCTGCAGGAAGGGCAGCAGGGCAAAGAAAATTTTCTTCAGAATTTCGAGCATGGGCTCTATTATGCACTACAGCCGCGGAGGTAGAGCAATCGCCAAAACAGCCTGCTCCACCGCATACACAGCATCCTGCGACTCGCCCTTCAGCTGGGCGTCCGCATCAGCCAGAAGCTGCACAATATGCGCCAACTGGGCGCCGGTAAAACGGCGGCCGTCACGCTGAGCCTGCTCAACCTGCCACGGTGACATACCCACCTCACGCGCCAGCTCGTTAGCGCTCATACGCACGTGATGCACGCGCGCAATATTGCGGATACGCATAGCGAGCGCACCCAGCATCGGAATCGGCTCCGTGCCGGTGGCAAGGGAGTGGCGGAGCAGACGCAGAGCCTCCGGGGCGTTACCGGAAATCGCGGCGTCACTGACACGGAACGCGGTGACTTCGGTGCGGCCGCCGTAGTAGCGGTTCACCGCCTCCTCGGTGATTTCGCCGGGTACGTCTGAGAGCAGCTGCTGGCATGCGGCGGCAAGCTCCGCAGTGTCGGAGGAGGCGGCAGTCAGCAACGCCAGGGCGCCGCCGGTAATGGGACGCTGGGCGGCGGCGAACTCCCCCGCCAAGAACTCGCTCTTCTCGCGGTCGGTCTTGAGCGCCTTGCAGTTGATGAGCACGAACTGGGAGCGCACCAGGTCGATGAGCTTCTTGCCGCGGTTACCGCCCGAGTGGTTCAGAATGAGCATGATGTCCGGCTCGGGGGCGTTCAGGTAGGCGAGCGTATCGGTCAAAAACTCGTCGCTCATGGAGGCGAGGTTCTCAACCTCAATGATCTTCGCCGAACCGAACAGGGAAGGCGAAGCGTGCAGAATCAGCTCCCCCGCCGTGTAGGTGGCGGCGTTAATCTGAACGCGGTCCACCTCCGGGTGGATGCTGCGGAACAGCTCACGCAGGCGTGCCGCGGCGCGGGAGGCGAAGTATTCCTCCGGGCCGTAGAGCATGACGGCGGGTGCCGGGGTGACGGTACGCCACGCGGTGTCGAGGGCGGGGCCGCCTCGGCGGGCGTAGCCTCGGGAACCACCACGCTGGGTTGAACGCTTACGCTCGGACACGCTTATCACTCGCCTTTATCTGCAGGGTACGGGCTGAACTCGAACCCCGCTGCGCACGGGGGTGTGGCACGGGTAGAGTCTCGAGTATCCATCATAGCGTTTTCTTATCGGGTGCCTCCTAGCGTTGGGCAGGGTTAGTCGGTCAGCGCGAGTTGGTTAGGTACGGGCGGGTTGCTGGGTGCGCTGATAGGCGGGCGCGGTGTGCGGTACCACCCGCACATACTGCCGGTGCGTGACCGCACGGTAGCGGCGCGCATCCACCCACCAGAGGGCAACGCTCAACGCCAGCACGCTAAGGGCGCTACACACCACCGCCGGCACGCTCGAACCGGGCTCCCACGGGTTACCCGGCGCGTGCGCGGCAGTGTGCGCCGCCCACTCGATACCCTGCGCGGCAAGACCACCGGCGCGAAGGCACACATCCGCCAGAGCGGGCAGGCCCAGCAGCATGAATCCGAGCGCCACCAGCCCAGCGAGCATACTCAGCGGCGCCAAAGGAGCAGCAATCAGGTTCGCAGGAACAGAGTAGAGCGGCACCTTACCGCTCATCGCCAAAATCAGCGGAGTACACCACAGGGACGCGACAATCGGTGCGGCGAGCATTTCCGCGCAGAACACCGGCATAACGCGCATAAGCAGGCGAATCAGCGGCGGACCCAGCAGAATCAGCGCGGAGGTTGCCGTCACCGACAGGGCGAACCCCATATCCACGGCGAGGTGCGAGGCGGCAAGCAGACATATCAGCACCGTGGTTTGAAGCGCCGCCAAGGACTGGCGACCCGAACCGCGCAGCATCGCGTAGGCACCGAGCAGACCCATGGCGAGGGAACGAATCACGGAACCCTCAGTCTCCAGCAGCATGGCGTAGGCGAGCACCGCCGCAACCCCGCACAGCACCATGACGCGGTGCGGAATGGCGAGAGTGCTGAGCCGGTGCACAAGCGGTGGCAGGGCGTGGGCGTTTGGCGGGGTAGGTTGCTGTGGTCGGGAACGACCCACCCTTCTCCCTCGCAACCGCTGCCTCCAGGAACGAAGCAGCAGGTACATACTGGCGAAACGGTACGGGCGAATCGCCGACACCAGCCGGTACGCACCCAAAAACACAATGGCAATATTCGCCCCGGACACCGCCGTAATATGGCTGAGCCCGCTGAGCTTATACTCCTCCCGCGCAGTGGAACTCATCAGCGAATCATCCCCGTAGGCGGTGCCCAAAACCAGCGCCGCCGACTCCGTGTCGAGGGTGTCCAGGGCGCGGGTGCGCAACTGTTCCTTGAGCGTGGACAGGTACGGCTCCTCCGCAGTGCGGGTGGTAGCGTTCGACCCGGCACCGTAGGTGGGGGCAGGCATCGGGAAAATGGTTGCGCCGCTCAGCTTCGCCGTGGAACCGTTGAACTCCACGGTACCGAGGGCGGTCACCTTCATGCCCGGATAGATTACCTGCGAGCGCGCAGTGCCGCTCCCCCGCTGCTTAGCCGCCGAGCTTACCTCCGAACTTGCTTCCAGATGCTGCACGGCGCTCTTTGCCGAACCGTCACGCCGGTACACGCGCACCCGCTCATTCACCAGCGCACGCACGCTCCGCCCCTGAATTTCCTCCAGCTTAATAACCACCAGAGTAGTGCGCGGATCCACGCGGCGAACCTGCTCCACCGTGCCATTCAAACGAAGCGAAGCACCCTGTGCCTGCTGCAGGGTGGCGCGGGATGCATCCACCCCCGTAGCGCACAAAAGCACCGCCTGAACCGTCACAATACACGCCAGAAAAACCAGCTGACCGGTCGTGCGAAAGAGCAGGCTGTAGGGCATCACCGCACGCGGCGGAAAGAACAGCAGAATCGCCAGGCACCCCAGCAGAGCAATGAGCACGCACGCCAGCGGATGCACCACCCGCCACGTGCCCACGGTCAGCGCCACCGCGGTAAAAGCCCACAGCGACAGCACCGTAAAACTCAGGCGAAGGTCCAGGTGAATGAGGCTTCCCTGGGCGCGCAGCTCCTGCTCATCACGGCGGGTACGCCACCGTTCAGCGCCGATGCTCCAGCGGTAGCGGGCACTGTCATACGCCGTAGCCGCCGACCGGGTGAGGCGCCGGGTGAGGCGCAAGGAACCGGGAAATAGCTCCCGCTCCCCTGCGTGCTGGCGGTTCTGGCGGCGGTTTTGCCGATGGTTTTGCCGGTGCATTAGACCGTCACCAGCGGGCGCAGATTCTCCAGCATCGACGGGCCAATGCCGGGCACCGCATCCAGCTCATCCACGCTACGGAAACCGCCGTGCGCCTCACGCCAGGCAATAATGCGCTGAGCCATCGCCGGACCAATACGCGGCAGGCTCTGCAGTTCCTCCGCGGTGGCGGTGTTAATGTTCACCGGGGTTGAGCCCTTCTGTGCGCTGCCCGCTGGAGTTAGCGTGCGTGCAGGCTGAGGCTGAGTGCCACTCTGCGAAGCGCCGTTCTGCGATGCACCATTCGCCGCGTTACCCTGACCCGCATTCGCCGTTCCACCGTTAGGCTGAATCTGCGCCGGAGCAGCCGTCTCACCACGATGCGGTACATAAATCTGCACCCCGTCACTGAGCGCACCGGCAAGGTTCACGCGGTCCAGGTCAGCATCCGCTGCGGCACCGGAGGCGGCGGCAATCGCATCCACGGTACGGCCCTGCGCGGGTAGCGTGTACACGCCGGGGTTGTTCACGGCACCCGCCACGTGCACCCGCACGGTAGCCTCACCGGAGGCGCCACCCTGCGCGGATTCACTCGCGCCCGGCTGGGCGGTGGACTGGGTGCTCTGCTGGGCGCCCACCGCCTGCACCGACTCGGCGGTAGCACTCGGGGAGGCAATCTGCTCGGCACGCGGCGCCGCCGAAAACTGGGTCACACCCCACACCACGGCAACCAACGCCACCACCGCCACCAGAAGCAGCACGCGCGGCGACAAACCCCAACGGGTACTGCGGGTGGTGCCGGGCTGATCAGCCTGCTCCCACTCCGCCCAGTCGTCCACCTCGTTCCAGTCGGGCTGCTGATCCCAGTCAGCCCAGCCATTCGACTCCGGGTGGGATGCCGGTGGCTGAGTGGTAGATACACGCTGGCTGGCAGGTACGGACTGGGCGGCGGGTGCTTCTTCGGCAGGTACCTCTGCCGGTGTTACCTCAGCGGCAATAGCCAGCGGCACGGTGTCCTCGGCATCCGGCGCACCGTTCTTGCGGGCGCGCGGGCTGCGGTAGAGGCTGTTCATCAGGGAGCGGGCGCTACGCTGCGCACCGCCCTGCTGAGTCGTGCCACCCTGCTGGGCTGCACTGTCCTGCACAGGGCTCTGTACAGCATTCTGGTCGGGGTTGGGGGTCATGCTCGTCATACCCCTACCCTAGGCTCACGCGCGCGACCGCACGAGCGCACACAAAGAACCTGTGGATAACTCCCCTCGCACAACGCAAAAGGAGCCATCCACAGGCTCATTTTTGAAAAATATGCGGTTTTTGTTCAAAAACAGCGGGCTGCGGTTTGTCACAAAACCGTCACAAACACCTCAGCCGCACGAGCTTCCCGCACCGCGTAAGACCGGAATCTAGCCTTCGCCTAGTCCTCGCGCGGAAGCTCAGTACCCGGAACGCCCAGCTCCGAAGCACGCTTATCGGCCATCACCAACAGGCGACGAATACGGCCCGCAATCGCATCCTTCGTCATCGGCGGATCAGCCAGACGACCCAGCTCATCCAACGACGCATGCTTATGCAGCACACGCAACTCACCGGCGTAACGCAGATGATCCGGCGCCTCATGCCCCAGAATCTGCAGGGCACGCTCCACGCGGGCGCTCGCCGCAACAGCCGCCTGAGCGCTACGGCGCAGGTTCGCATCATCAAAATTCGCCAGACGGTTCGCGGTCGCACGAACCTCCTTGCGGGTGCGCGCCTCACGCCACGTGGTCAGGGTGCTAGTCGCACCCATACGCTCCAGCAGCTGCGAAATGGTCTCACCGTCACGCACCACCACACGGTCGGTGCCGCGCACCTCGCGTGCCTTCGCAATAATCTCCAGGCGACGAGCCGCACCCACCAGCGCGAGTGCCGCCTCCGGGCCGGGGCAGGTAATCTCCAGGGAGGAGGAACGACCCGGCTCAGTCAGCGAACCGTGCGCCAAGAACGCACCGCGCATGACCGCCTCGGCATCCTGCAGGGAGCCGTTCACCACAGCCGGCGGCAGGCCACGCACCGGGCGGCCACGCAAATCCAGCAGACCGGTCTGGCGAGCCAGCGCCTCACCGCCATGATCCACACGCACAATGTAGCGGCCGCCTCGACGCAGACCACCACCGCTGACGCTGGTCAGCTCAGAGTCGTGACCGTAAATCTCCGCAATGGTGCGGCGCATGCGGTGGGCGGTTGCCTCGTGGTCGACCTCAGACTCCACCACGATTCGCCCCGAGACAATGTGCAGGCCTCCGGTAAAACGCAGAATCGTAGAGATTTCTGCCTTACGAGCAGAGACTTTCGTTGCCTCGTAGTTGGCGAGTTCGTCCTTGACGAGCGTGGTTAATGCCATGAAAGGTCCTTCTGGGCGTAGTGTTTAAGTCTAAAAATCAGGAAAAGAGCGCACAAAACAGCCAGCTCAAGCATCACGCCTGAGCCGCAAATCCAAGCCAGTCAATCTAAGAGCTCAGCTCAAACGCTTCGTTATACGCAGCCGCAAGCTTCAGCGGGTCGTGCACATTCGGCTGGGAGCTCGAACGCAGATGCGCCCACACAACCTTCGCACCCATCGCAGAAGCCTCACGCTCCAGCTCGGAACGGTGATCAGCCTGCATGTCAGCGTCAGCAATCACCGCGTCCAGGTGAAGCTTCGGGGCGTACTGGCGCAACAAATCCAGGTGCGTTGCCGGGGTGAAACCGACCGTCTCCTTATCGTCGGAGAGGTTCATGACCACGCAGCGGCGCGCCTCCGTGCGGATAATCGCCTCACGCTGAGCGTCCAACAGCAGATGCGGCAGAACCGACGTACGCCACGAACCCGGACCCAAAACAATCCAGTCAGATTCCTCAATAGCGGAGAGCGCCTCCGGGCAGGGGCGAGCATTCTCAGGGGTCAGACCAATATCGTGAACGCGTTCCTCCTTCGAGAGGTTCACCTGGCCGACCACTTTCACACGCTCAATACCGCCGCCGTTATGCTCACGCAGCACGGTGCCGTAAATGACCATCGGATCCAGCGCCATGGGCAGCACGCGGCCGCGCGCATTCAGCAGGGCACCCGCCCAGTCCAGACCGGCAACCGGGTCATCCAGCAGCTGCCAGAGAGTCGCAATCAGTAGATTACCGAGTGCGTGGTAATCCAGCGGGAACTCACCCTCGTAACCTTCGGGCGCGCTAAAACGATGCTGCATCACATCACGCCACGTGCGACCCCAATCGGTGTCATCACACAGCGCAGAAAGCGCCATACGCAAGTCCCCGGGAGGGAGAATACCCATCTCCTCACGCAAACGACCCGACGAGCCGCCATCGTCAGCAACCGTCACAACAGCCGTCAAATCAGGCGTGACGTGGCGAAGCGCAGACAGGGAACCGTACAGCCCGTGGCCGCCGCCCATCGCCGTGACCTTCGGCGAACGGTGCGTGGTCTTCAACAGGCGCAGAGCCTGAGTCGGCAGAGCCGGCAGGCGCGGAATACCCTGAGTGTCATAACTGGTCGAATGGGTGGACATAGTAATACCTCACATACCCGGAAGGAACGGTATGCCGGCCCCACGGTGCGGGGCCGGACGGCGGCTAATGAATCACGACGCGGTGGTTGGGACGCGCCGGGAAAAACCTACTCGCGGCCCTTGTCGCGGTGCTGAACATTCACGTTCAGCTCACCGAAAGCAGAGAGACGACGAGCCAGTTCCTCCGTCACAGCCACGGAACGGTGCTTACCACCGGTGCAGCCAATAGCGATGGTGGCGTAGTACTTGCCCTCACGGCGGTAGCCCTCAAGCACGGGGCGCAGAGCCGCAAGGTAGTTGCTGATGAACTCCTCGGTGCCCGCGTGCTCCAGCACGTAGTCGCGCACCGGGGCGTCCTGACCGGTCAGGGGGCGCAGCTCCGGAACCCAGTGCGGGTTCGGGATGAAACGCATATCAGCCATGTAGTTAGCGTCCGAAGGCGCACCGTACTTGAAGCCGAAGCTCATCACGGTCAGGTTCAGCTTCTTATCCGCACCCTCAGCGAACATTTCACGCACGGTACGAGCCAGCTCGTGAACGTTCATGCCGGTGGTGTCAATGGTGCGGTCAGAAGCGAGGCGCAGACCTTCAAAGAGAGTGCGTTCAGCGCGGATGCCGTCGAGGACGCGACCCTCACCCTGCAGCGGGTGCGGGCGGCGCTGAGCCTCGTAGCGGGCAATAATGGTCTCATCCTTGGCGTCAAGGAAGAGCATGGAGAAGTCAATATCGGACTTGCGCAGAGTCTCAATCGCAGCGGGAAGATCGGAGAACAGGGCGCGGGCGCGAACGTCAATACCGAGCGCCACCTTCGGAACTCGCGCACCGTCGCGGGTCACCAGTTCAGCCAGGGAACCGAGCATCTGCGGCGGGATGTTATCGATAACGTACCAGCCCTCATCCTCCAGTACATTTGCGACAGTACTGCGGCCTGCACCGGAAATACCGGTGATCACCAGAATCTGAGGGCGCTCCTCACTCTGGGCGGACTCTACCGTGGCGGGCTTGCTCTGATTCTCGGGCATGGTGCTTCTTCCCCTTCGACGCGAAATACTCTCTATGCCATGATACAAGACCTTTATCTGACGGTTCAGGGGTACGGTCAGAAATTTCACCAGTATGACAGAAATATGAGGCACTCCCCCGAGCGAACCCCAGAAGAAAGAAACCCTCATCACAAGTGCTTGCGCATAATGCTCTCCAAGGGGTCTAGAGAAGAAGGCGGGCGGCAACCTCCCAGCGGGTACAGCAAAGCCCGCACGATACCTCCCACAGGAAGTACCGCACGGGCTTTGAAGATATGTAAGCAAGCGCGCACCAGCTGAGTAGCTACGCGGACGCATGAGGATTCTTAGGCAGAAAGCTCAGGCAGGAAAGCCGCCACATGCTCCAACAGACGCACCGACAGCTCCTTCTTCGAACCGGAGAACACCGGCGCCTCATCGTTCAGAGTCGACAGCAGCGTAATCGTGTTATCGTCCGTGCCGAAACCACGATTCACACCCACCGCATTGACCGCCAAGAAGTCCGTACCCTTACGCTGCAGCTTCTCACGACCGAGCTCCAACGGAGTCTTCTCCGCCGAACCGGTCTCCGCCGCAAAACCAACAATGAGCTTCGGGCCGAGGGTGCTCTCCCCCGCCTCACGAGCCTGCTGGCGGCGCACAACGACCTCACGCAGAATATCCGGGTTACGCACCAGCTGAATCACCGGCGCATCCTCAGAATCGGCGCTCTTCTTAATCTTGAACTCGGCAAACTCGGCGGGCCTAAAATCAGCCACCGCCGCAGACATGATTAGCACATCCGCCGCCGCGCTCGCCTCAAGGGTCGCCTCACGCAGCTCCAGGGCGCTGACCACACGGGTCACCTGCACACCCTCCGGCGCGGGAACCTCAAGGTTCGCACCAATCAGGTGTACGGTCGCGCCCAGGTCGCGTGCCGCCTCCGCGAGCGCCACGCCCTGCTTGCCGGTCGAACGGTTGCCGAGGAAGCGTACCGGGTCCAGCGCCTCACGGGTGCCGCCGGCGGTAATGACCACGAGGCGACCGGCAAGAGGACCACGCAGCGATTCGGATGCGCCAGTTGCCTGGCCCGAATCAACCTGGCCCAGCAGCGCCGAAGTCAGCGTTGCCGCACGTGCCGCCGCCAGACGCTCCTGCTCCGTACCCGTGTACAGGGGCTCGGTCGGCGCGTAACCGGGCGTGTACACCGGGTGCACCTGCCCCTTTGGGAAGCGCGCAATCACATCCAGAGCCACCGCGAAAATATCCTCCGGCTCAGGCATGCGACCGGGACCAGAATCCGGGCCCGTCAAACGCCCAATCGCAGGCTCAATCACGTGATAACCCCACGAACGCAGAGTCTGAACGTTCGCCTGAGTCGCCGGATGCTCCCACATCTGGGTATGCATCGCGGGCGCCAAAATCACCGGGGCGTGCGTCGTCAACACCGTGGAGGACAGCAGATCATCCGCACGACCAGCCGCCAAACGAGCCAGCAAATCAGCGGTCGCCGGGGCAATCACCACAGCGTCAGCCTGTTCAGCCTGACGCACGTGGTTCACCTCCGGCACACGGTCAAACACGTCCGTTGAGACGGGGTTGCCGCTCAGCGCCTCCAGGGTGGGAACACCCACGAACTTCGTCGCGTTCGGGGTGGGCATGGCGATTACCTCGTCGCCATTCTTCGCAAAAAGACGAAGGAGCATCGCCGCCTTGTACGCAGCAATGCCCCCTCCAATACCAACGATAATGCGCATGGTACGTCAAAGAATCCTTGTAGAAGCAGATTACTCAGCGGACTCGTCGAGGATAACCTCTTCGATAGCGATAACCTCTTCGCTACCTGCGGGGATGTACTCCTCCTCGATAGCGCCGGGGAACTCAGCCGCGCTGAAATCAATCACAGCGGACAGATCCTCGGGAACCGGGTAGCCGTCCTCGTCGAACTTTGCGCCCGGGCGGTGCTCCGCCACAACACGGTCAGCAATGATTTCACGCATTGCCACCGACAGGGACTTCTCGTTCGACTCAGCGTCAACCAGCGGGCCAACGTGCGCAGCAGTATTGTCCTGCAGGTTAGCGTAGTACGCGTTAATCTGGCGTGCACGGCGGGCACCGAAAATCACCAGGCCGTACTTGGACTCCGCCTTCTCAATCAGCGCGTCAGCGCTGGGGCTCACGATGCCCTCGGGAGCGACACCGTCAACGAAGTTGTAGTCCTCGTGTTCCTTGTTTTCGTTTGCCACTAAAAACTCCAAATAGCTTGATGGAATGTACGTACCGAACGCCCCCGCACACCGTTCGCGCTATGGCGCAAACCGGGCACACTGAGGGCACGGTCAAAACTAAAGAACCATTCTACCCTCTCAACGGCTAAAACGCACGTACCAGCCCGGACAAAAAATGTCAGCCCGGACAAAAAGGTATCAGGCCAGACAAAAAGATGTCAGCCCAGCCAAAAAAGGTGGGGGCTCCGAAGAAAACTCTTCGAAACCCCCACCCTTCACAACGCCTCACGGCAGAACTACAGGTCGGAAGAAACTCTAGCCCCACCGCAAACGCAAAGCATGCAGATTAGGCGGCGCCAATCAGCTCAGCAATTTCCTTCGCTGCACGCTCAACAGAGTCGTTGACGACCGTGACGTCAAATTCCTTCTCAGCAGCCAGCTCAATCTTCGCGGTTTCAAGGCGACGAGCCTGCTCCTGCTCACTCTCGGTGCCTCGACCCACCAGACGCGACACCAGCTCATCCCAGCTCGGAGGAGCCAAGAAAATCAGGCGGGCATCAGGCATGGTCTCGCGAATCTGGCGAGCACCCTGCAGGTCAATCTCAAGAATCACCGGGCGGCCAGCGTCCAGGGCCTCCTGGACCTTAGCGCGCGGAGTACCGTACTTGTTCTTACCGTGCACCACAGCGTACTCAAGCATCTGACCGTCAGCAATCATCTGGTCAAACTCTTCCATCGAAACGAAATAGTAGTGAGTACCGTCAACCTCACCGGGGCGAGGATCACGAGTAGTAGCGGAAACAGAGAACCACACGTTCGGGTAGTTCTCACGAATGTACTGGCACACCGTACCCTTGCCAACAGCAGTGGGGCCAGCCAGTACGGTGAGAGTCGGCTGAGACATAGCTTCCTTACTGCGCCTTCATCGGCTGAAGGCACGAGGTATTAGGACTGAGAAGACTCGGAAGACTGACCAGCAGTCTTACGACGTGCACGGTTCAAATACCGCGAATTACGGTTGAAGTACTCCACCATCTTGCGACGCTGGTGTACACCCAGGCCGCCAAGGCGGCGAGTCGGTGCAATATGAAGTTCTTCAATGATGCGTTCAGCTCGAACGGCACCAATGCCCGGAAGTGCGCGCAACATCTGCCCCACCGGCATTTTAGCCAGTGCAGGGTCGGAATCGACCATGTCGAGCACCTGACGTACGGAAAGTTCACGGTCACTCAGTGCACGCTTAATTTCCTGGCGGTGTGCTCGGGCAAGTACTGCCTTCTCGCGGGCGGAGGCGCGCGCATCCTCAGTTAGCGGAGTCAGCGGCATGGTTGGGTCCCCCATTTCTGCGAGTTATAGAATTTTACTTATCAACTAATGTAACACGGATAGCACGAGAACCCCCGTTCTACCCGCGGCACTCACCCTCACACCAACAATGCGTCTACGCACGTCAGCACGTAAATATCAGGGAGTACCCCTATAGCATAGCGGAGTATTCGCCCTATCAAAAGTGGAGCCATGCACGCATCTCATAGAGCAGGCGCACTCCCCGACTACAGAGGTGAGCAAACTCGCACCACGCTGAGCACCTCAGCCCCCGCAATACACGCAAAAAGGGCGCGCACCCCGAGCAGACTCTCAACAGAATCCACCCGGAGCACACGCCCCTCACGCAACACGCGAACTATGCGCCGCGAGCCGCCAACAGGTCATCACGAGCCGCCTGCGCAGCCTTCGCCAAACCCTCAACCGACGGGCCAGCAGCCAGCACGCCACGGCTGGAATTCACCAGCACCTGCGACTCAACGCCAGCAAACACGCGGTACAGATCAGCCGCCGAAGCGCCCTGCGCACCATAACCCGGCGACAGAATCGGGCCGTTGAACACGCTCAGGTCAATACCCAAATCAACCAGCGCCTGACCAACGGTCGCGCCAACCACCAGACCGCACGGGCCCATCTGCTCCCACTGGCGGGAAGCGTTCTCAGCGGTAGCCGCAGCGATAATACGCTTAGCCACAGCGCCCTCGGACTCCGATGCGCCCACGTGCTGCACGCTCTTACCCTCGGGGTTCGAGGTCAACGCCAGCACGAAAGTGCCGCGGTCATTCTCATCCGCCAAATCCAGCGCCGGACGCAGCGACTCAAAACCCAGGTACGGGCTCAAAGTCACCGAATCGGTGCCCAGCGGCGAGGAGGAGCCGAGCCACGCATCCGCGTACGCCTTCATGGTCGAACCAATATCGCCGCGCTTAGCGTCAGCAACAATCAGCACACCATCAGCGGCAGCGCGGGCAAACAGCGCCTCCAGCACAGCAAGACCAGCCGAACCGTGACGCTCAAACAGCGCCACCTGAGGCTTCAACGCCGCCGCAAACGGGGCGCAACCCTCATAGACCGCCTCAGTAAAAGCGGCCAGGCCGGCAGCGGAATCCTCAAGACCCCACTGCTCCAGCAGGTTCGGATGCGGGTCAATACCCACACACAGCGGGCCGCGCTCCGCCATCGCCTTCGCCAGACGATCACCAAAAGCAGCGGACATTACGCCTCGCCACCCTCAGAACGAGCATCCACAGCGGCAGCCAGCTGAACGCCGTGCTCCTGCAGGCTCATGATGTCCCAGCTGTGCTCACGCAGAGCATTAATCGCCTGAACAGCCGCAGCGAACTCAGAAATGGTGGTCATGACCGGGCAGCCCACCGAAACCGCAGCGGCACGAATCTCGTAACCATCGCTACGAGCAGCACCACCGGCAGGGGTGTTCAGAATCAGGTCAATGTCACCGTTGCGGACCATGTCCACAATCGAGTGGTCGCCATTCGCCTCAGCGAACTTAGAAGCCACCAGCACCGAGTTCAGGCCGTTACGGCGCAGAATCTCAGCAGTACCACCGGTCGAAACGATCTCAAAGCCCAGCGACTCCAGCATCTTCGCGTAAATAATGACGTTACGCTTATCGTGGTTAGCCACCGAAATGAACACCTTACCGGAGGTCGGCAGCGGCGAACCAGCACCAGCCTGAGCCTTCGCGAACGCGGTGTCATAGTGCTTATCCAGACCCATGACCTCACCGGTCGAACGCATCTCCGGGCTCAGCAGCGAATCCACCACAACACCCTCGGGGGTGCGGAAACGAGCGAACGGCAGAACCGCAGCCTTCACAGCAATCGCAGTCTCCTCAGGCAGGGACGCGCCATCCATGTTCTGCGGCAGGTAGCCCTCAGCCTTCAGCTCAGCAATGCTCTTACCCAGACCAATCAGCACAGCAGCCTTAGCCATCTGCACGCCGGTAGCCTTCGACACGAACGGAACAGTACGAGACGCACGCGGGTTCGCCTCAATCACGTACAGGTTCTCAGACACGTACGCGAACTGAATGTTAATCAGGCCGCGCACACCGGTGCCGCGAGCAATCTTCTCGGTAGCGTCCTTCACCTTCGCGATGATGTCCGGGCCGAGAGTAATCGGAGGCAGAGTACAAGAGGAGTCACCCGAGTGAATACCGGCTTCCTCAATGTGCTCCATGACGCCGCCCAGGTACAGCTCCTCGCCGTCGAACAGGGCGTCAACGTCAATCTCGATAGCGTCCTCAAGGAACTTATCAATCAGAGCAGGCTGCGAAGGCGAAACCTCGGTAGCGTTCTCCAGGTAGCGTGCCAGGTTCGCCTCATCGTAGACGATCTCCATGCCACGGCCGCCCAGCACGTACGAAGGACGAACCAGAACCGGGTAACCAATCTCGTCAGCGATGCGCTTAGCACCCTCGAAAGTGAACGCGGTACCGTTCTTGGGCGAAATCAGGCCGCCCTCCTCCAGCACGCGGGAGAACTCGCCGCGGTCCTCAGCCAGGTCAATGGCCTCGGGGGTGGTGCCCAGAATCGGCACGCCCGCATCCTTCAGGGCACGAGCCAGCTTCAGCGGAGTCTGACCGCCCAGCTGAACGAACACGCCCATCAGACCGCCGGTACGACGCTCCGACTCAACAATCTCAAGCACATCCTCAAGGGTCAGCGGCTCGAAGTACAGGCGAGTCGAAATATCGTAGTCAGTCGAAACAGTCTCAGGGTTGCAGTTGACCATGACGGTCTCGTAACCGAGCGAACGCAGCACCAGCGAAGCGTGCACACAGGAGTAGTCGAACTCGATACCCTGACCGATACGGTTCGGGCCCGAACCCAGAATCATAATCGAGGGCTTCTCGTGGTGCGCAACCTCATCCTCCAGGTCGTAGGAGGAGTAGTGGTACGGAGTGAACGCCTCAAACTCGGCTGCACAGGTGTCAACAGTCTTGAAGACCGGGCGGATACCCAGAGCGTGGCGAACACCGCGCACAACATCCTCAGAAGAGCCGATAATCTCAGCAATCTGAGCGTCCGAGAAACCGTGACGCTTAGCCAGCTTCAAGGTCTCCGGATCCAGGTGGTCGCGCTTAGCGTGAACCACGCCGGCAACCTCATTCAGCAGCACCAGCTGATCCAGGAACCACGGGTCAATCTTGGTCGCCTCGTGCAGCTGCTCCACGGTAGCGCCAGCCAGCAGAGCCTGCTGAACCTGGTAAATACGCTGAGTGGTCGGAACCTTAGTCTTCTCAATCAGCTCAGCCAGCTCAGCCTCAGACAGGGACAGCGGCTTGAACGAGAAGGACGCGCCCTTCTGCTCCAGCGAACGCATCGCCTTCTGCAGAGCCTCAGTGAAGTTACGGCCCAGAGCCATCGCCTCGCCAACACTCTTCATGGTGGTGGTCAGGGTCGGGTCAGCAGCCGGGAACTTCTCAAACGCGAAACGCGGAACCTTCACGACCACGTAGTCAAGGGTCGGCTCGAAGGACGCCGGGGTCTTCTGGGTGATATCGTTCGGAATCTCATCCAGGGTGTATCCCAGGGACAGCTTGGTTGCAATCTTCGCAATCGGGAAGCCGGTAGCCTTCGACGCGAGCGCCGAAGAACGAGACACGCGCGGGTTCATCTCAATGACGATGATGCGGCCGGTCTTCGGGTCAATCGCGAACTGGATGTTACAACCACCGGTGTCCACGCCAACCTCACGAATCACGTTGATCGCGATGTCGCGCAGCTTCTGGAACTCACGGTCGGTCAGGGTCAGTGCGGGTGCCACGGTGATGGAGTCACCGGTGTGCACGCCCACGGGGTCGAAGTTTTCGATGGAGCAGACGACCACGACGTTGTCGTTGGTGTCACGCATCATCTCCAGCTCGTATTCCTTCCAGCCGAGGATGGACTCCTCCAGCAGGACCTCGCTGGTCGGCGAGTACTGAATACCGGCGCCGGCAATACGGTAGAGGTCTTCCTCGTTGTACGCCATACCCGAGCCGAGACCACCCATGGTGAAGGAGGGGCGGACCACCATCGGGTAGCCCAGCTCCTTAGCGGCTTCCAGCGCCTCCGGCATGGAGTGAACAATCACCGAGCGTGCAGACTCGCCGCCGGCGCGCTCCACCACGCCCTTGAATGCTTCACGGTCCTCACCGAGGTTAATCGCCTCAATGTTCGCGCCGATGAGCTCAACATTGTACTTGGCGAGCACGCCGCGCTCATCCAGGGAGATTGCCGCGTTCAGCGCGGTCTGACCACCCAGGGTCGGCAGGATTGCGTCCGGCTTTTCCTTCTCGATGATCTTCTCAATCACCTCGGGGGTGATGGGTTCAATGTAGGTGGCGTCCGCGAACTCGGGGTCGGTCATGATGGTTGCCGGGTTCGAGTTCACGAGGATGACGCGCACGCCCTCCTCCTTCAGCACGCGCAGCGCCTGAGTGCCGGAGTAGTCGAATTCCGCTGCCTGACCGATGACGATGGGGCCGGAACCGATGACGAGGACGCTATTAAGGTCAGTACGACGAGGCATTTATGCTTCCTTTGCAGTCTTGGTTGCGACCATCAGGTCGATGAAACGGTCAAAGAGGTAGGCGGAATCGTGCGGGCCCGCAGCAGCCTCGGGGTGGTACTGCACGGAGAACGCGGGGATGTCCTTACAGGTCAGGCCCTCAACCACGTTGTCGTTCAGACCCACGTGGGAGACCATGACCTGACCGAACTCGGCGTTCGGTGCGGTCACGTAGTCGCCAATCGGCGCGTCCACAGCGAAGCCGTGGTTCTGCGCGGTGATTTCAACCTTGCCGGTGGTCTTGTCCATGACCGGCTGGTTGATGCCGCGGTGGCCGAAGGGCAGCTTGTAGGTGCCGAAGCCCAGGGCGCGGCCGAGCAGCTGGTTACCGAAGCAGATGCCGAAGAACGGGGTGCCCTTACGCAGCACGCCCTGCAGCAGCTCAACCTGCTCGTCAGCGGTTGCCGGGTCACCGGGGCCGTTGGAGAAGAACACGCCGTCGGGGTTGTAGGAGTAGATGTCCTCGAGGGTTGCGTTTGCGGGCAGCACGTGCACGCGCACGCCACGCTCAGCGAAACGCTGCGGGGTCATCGACTTGATGCCCAGGTCCAGGGCGACGATGGTTGCGACCGGGGGTGCGAACCAGTTGAACTGGTGAGGCTCAACGGTGTAGGCGGTATCAACCGAAACGGAGTCAGCGAGCTTACGGCCGGCCATCGGCTCGGAGGCGCGCACCTCCTCCAGCAGTTCAGCTTCGGGGCGTTCTGCGTGCTCACCGGAGAACACGCCCGCACGCATCGAACCGCTCGAACGCAGGCGGCGGGTCAGGGCGCGAGTGTCAATGCCCTGAATACCGACGATGCCCTGCTCGATGAGCTCTTCGTCGAGGGTGCGCTCAGAACGCCAGTTGGATGCCACGCGTGCTGCGTCGCGAACCACGTAGCCTGCAACCCAAATCTTGCGGGACTCAGCGTCGGTGGTGTTCACGCCGGTGTTGCCAATATGGGGAGCGGTCTGAACCACAATCTGACCCGCGTAGGAGGGGTCGGTCAGGGTTTCCTGGTAGCCGGTCATACCGGTCGAGAAAACCGCCTCGCCCAGGGACGCGCCGGTTGCGCCGTAGCCGTAGCCGCGGTAGACGGTGCCGTCCTCCAGGACGAGCAGCGCGCGGTCCGTACGCAGGGCGCCGGATCGTGTCATGTCAGTCATGCTCTTCTTCCTTTTCTCTGGTGTTCTCCCCCGCTTCCTGTACGGCCTCTACCGTGCAGGTTCCGGGGTAGTCTATGGTGCCTTCGGCGGGGTGTTCGCCTGCCGTCAGGCAAAATCTATACGTTTCGCGGTTTGTCCGGGGTTTAGGCTTCCGGTTCTGCCGCCCACTTCTCGGGCGCATCCACCGCGTTCGGGGCGATGCGGCGCAGCTCCTGCAGTACCGCCTGCTTGTCCTCGGCGTAGCGGGTGCGGAAGCCGGTCTGCACGCGGTGACCGTCCAGCGTCCAACCAATCACAACCAGGCCGTTCTTCTCCACAACCTTGCCCGCCATACCGCGGTCGGTGGTGATGACGGCGAGCTTCTTCGCCGGAATCCACAGGTCCTTCGCGCCGTCACGGGTGAAGATGATGCTGTCCGGGTAAATCAGCAGGGTGGACTTGCTCTTGAAACCGAGCGAGTCGAAACCCACGCGGTCCAGCCAGTTGCCGAAGATCGTGGTGCTGACGTACTCGCCCTCGAAAGCGGCGTCAGCGGTCATGCCCTCGTAGCGTTCGGGAACTTCCTTGAGGGAGCCGAACATGTTCGCCTGGCGTGCCAGGCGCGAGCGCCATCCGTGCCACATGCCGTAGATGCACAGGGCAACCAGGGCGATGCAGATGACGGCGGTCAGGAACTTTCCCACGAAGGTTCTCTCTTTCGGTTGGGGCCTCAGGTCGGGGCCTCGGATTTGGGCTGGCGGGTCTGGGCTGGCGGGTCTGGGTTGGTGGGGTTGGAGGCGGTGCTCCCCGCAAGGCGATGGCAGGCGTGAACCTACCACCGCCAAGCACGGTCACTACGTACGGTTCGCCTCGCGGGTTAGCGGCGCGGGGTTGCCAGCTCGCCGTTCAGCACGGTCGGGTGGCCAGCGTAGAAGGTTGCACGGATCGAGCCGGGCACCTCCATGTCGCGGTAGGGGTTGTTCTTACCCTTGGTTGCCTGTTCCTCCGGCTTAATCACGCGGGTTGCCTTCGGGTCGACCAGCACAATGTTTGCCGGTTCGCCTTCGGCAAGCGGGCGGCCCTGCTCGTGGTCCAGGCGACCAATCTTCGCGGGCTCCTCAGAGAGGATGCGTGCCACATCGCGCCAGGTAATCATGCCGGTGTCAACCAGGGTCATCTGGATGATGGACAGTGCCTGCTCCAGACCGGTCATGCCGTTCGCGGCGCACGCCCACTCGCATTCCTTGGTCTCTGCCGGGTGCGGTGCGTGGTCGGTACCAATCACGTCGATGATGCCGTCAGCAACTGCCTGACGCAGCGCCATAACATCCTCTTCGGTGCGCAGCGGCGGGTTCACCTTGAAGACCGGGTCGTAGGTGCGTGCGGTCTCGTCGGTGAGCAGCAGGTGGTGCGGGGTTGCCTCCGCGGTCACCTTCACGCCGCGGGACTTAGCCCAGCGCACAACCTCAATGGAGCCCTTGGTGGACAGGTGGCAGATGTGCAGCTTGGAGTCCAGGTGCTCAGCCAGCAGCACGTCGCGGGCAATGATTGCCTCTTCAGCGACGGCGGGCCAACCGGCCAGACCCAGGTCAGCGGACACCTTACCTTCGTTCATCTGGGCGCCTTCGGTCAGGCGCGGCTCCTGCGCGTGCTGCGCAATAACGCCGTCGAAGGTCTTGACGTATTCGAGGGCGCGGCGCATCACGGCGGGGTCGTACACGCACATGCCGTCGTCAGAGAACACGCGCACGTTCGCGGTGGAGTTCGCCATGCCGCCAATGTCGGAGAGGCGCTCGCCCTTCAGGCCCACGGTCACTGCGCCGATGGGCTGCACGCGGCACCATGCGGATTCCTTGCCGAGGCGGTCAACCTGCTCAACGACTGCGGCGGTGTCTGCCACGGGCATGGAGTTTGCCATGGCGAACACTGCGGTGTAGCCGCCCAGGGCTGCTGCGCGGGTGCCGGTCTCGACGGTTTCGGATGCCTCGTAGCCGGGCTGACGCAGGTGGGTGTGGATGTCGACCAGGCCGGGCAGCGCCACCTGGCCTGCCGCCTCGACGACCTGTGCGTCTGCGGCGTCGATGTTCTCTGCGATGCGGCTAATCACGCCGTCCTCGATGAGGATGTCGGCGACCTTTTCGCCGTAGAGGCTTGCGCCCTTAATCAGGTACTTGCTCATGGTGTTGGTTCCTCTCGTTAGGAAGGTCGTTTAGGATTCGTCGCCGGCGTAGAGCTTGGCGCTGGAGCCGTCGGTCAGAAGCAGGTAGAGCACCGCCATGCGCAGCGCCACGCCGTTGCTGACCTGGCGCAGGACCCAGGAGTTGGTGGCGTCGGCGGCTTCGGTGCAGATTTCCAGGCCGCGGTTCATGGGGCCCGGGTGCAGGATTGCGACCGGCTGCGGCTGCGCCTGCAGGGTTGCGAAGCGTTCGGCGGTCAGGCCCCACAGGTCGGTGTACTCCTCTGCGGAGGGGAAGTACGCGGCGTTCATGCGTTCCTTCTGGATGCGCAGCAGCATGACGGCGTCGGGGTTGGTGGCGATGGCTTCGTCGAAGTCGTGGAAGATTTCTACGCCTGCTTCTTCAACCCAGGAGGCGGTGTTCAGCGGCAGCAGGGTCGGCGGTGCGACGAAGACGACCTGCGCGCCGAGGGTGCTCAGCAGCCAGAGGTTGGAGCGTGCCACGCGCGAGTGCAGGATGTCGCCGACGATGAGTACGCGCATGCCGGACAGGTCGGTGCCGCGGGGGCTGTCGAGGCCGTCGCGTTCTGCCTTGTACTGGCGCAGGGATACGGCGTCGAGCAGCGCCTGGGTGGGGTGCGCGTGGGTGCCGTCGCCCGCGTTGAGCACGGGGATGTCGGTCCAGCCTGCTTCGGCGAGGCGCTGCGGTGCGCCAGACGCAGAGTGGCGGATCACGAACGCATCCGCGGCAATCGCCTTGAGGGTCTGCGCGGTGTCCTTGAGCGACTCGCCCTTAGACAGGGAGGAGCCGGAGGCGGAGAAGTTGGTGACGGCTGCACCGAGGCGCTTCTCTGCGGCTTCGAAGGAGAGGCGGGTACGGGTGGAGTCCTCGAAGAAGAGGTTGACGACGGTCTTGCCGTTCAGCACGTTGAGGGTGCGGTTTTCGGCTTTGACCTGCGCCATGTAGTCGGCGACGTCAAGGATTTCGATGGCTTCTTCGCGGGTTAGTTCGCGGGTGTCGAGCAGATGCTTCATGAGAGCCCTCCCAGCTGGATAATGTCAACTCGGTCTGTTGCGTTGTCGGTTTCGGTCAGTACGACGCGCACGGTTTCGCTGGCGCTGGTGGGCAGGTTTTTGCCCACGTGGTCGGCGCGGATGGGTAGTTGCCGGTGTCCGCGGTCTACGAGGACTGCCAGGCGTACGAGGGCGGGTCGTCCGTGGGCGTTGAGTGCGTCGAGGGCGGCGCGTACGGTGCGGCCGGAGTAGAGGACGTCGTCAACGAGGACTACGGTTTTGCCTTCAATGCCGATGGTGGGCATGATGCTTTCCCCTGCGGTGTCTGGGGAGGTGGTGCCGCCGGTTCGCTGGTCGTCGCGGTAGGCGGTGATGTCCAGGGCGCCGATTCGTGTTTCTGCGTTGAAGTTCGGCTCGATGGCTTGGATGCGGGCTGCGAGTCGTACGGCGAGGGGCACGCCGCGGGAGCGGATGCCGATGAGTACGAGGTTTTCTACGCCTTTATTGGTTTCAATAATTTCGTAGGCGATGCGGGTGAGGGCGCGGCGGATTTCGTCCTCGCTGAGGATGGTGCGGCCGACGGTGGTCGCGTCCTCGGAGGCGTTTTGAGGGGTTGCCGAATGGGGGGCTGCGGTTACGTTTCGCCCCTGATTCGCGCCGGATGTGGGTACAGTTGACCCAGGCATAGCCGTCTCCTTCCCCGCCTCACGGGACGGATTTAAAGGTTTTGTGCTTCTAGTAGGGTACCACAGTTCACAGGCTACGTTCAGGTTCGG
>ERZ773180.546-NODE-546-length-22191-cov-34.850425_pt1 | contig 22191 bp, 20 predicted proteins | sample MGYA00511080_ERZ773180 | MGnify/ENA primary metagenome ERZ773180 (study PRJEB29015, sample SAMEA2738175) | human oral metagenome | biome: human oral; feature: human-associated habitat; material: saliva | place: China | collected 2178 ...
AAAAAGGAGTATTTACTTACATGGACAGTGATCTGACCTTAGATTTTATAATTATTATAGTATTAATCATCGCCAATGGCTTATTTTCCATGACAGAGTTAGCCATCGTCAATGCTAAAAAACGCCGTCTCGAAGAGATGGGTGAATCAGGTAATGAACGAGCTAAAAAAGCCTTTGAATTAGCAGAAAATCCTAATAATATGTTTTCTACCATTCAAATTGGTATTACCCTCGTTGGTATTTTAACAGGTTTGTATTCTGGTGCGACCTTTTCCGCTCCATTAGAAGAATTTTTAGTAGCTCATGTTCCAAGTATTGAACCGTATGCTACATCTCTTAGCTCATTTATCATCGTTGCGATTATTACCTATTTATCTCTCGTTATTGGTGAACTTGTGCCAAAACGCTTGGCTTTAAATAGTCCTGAAAGTATCGCAGTAGTGGTGGCAAAACCAATTTACTGGCTATCAGTAGCATTAAAACCAATCGTTAGCTTCCTCGGTGTTTCTACAGAATTTTTATTAAAATTATTAGGCGTTACTATTAAAGAAGAAGCTCCTGTAACAGAGTCTGAAATCAACAAAATGCTCACCGAAGGCGTAGCCATGGGTGCTTACGAAGAAGAAGAACCTATCCTCGTAGAAAATATCTTTCACCTAGCCGACATGGACGCATCTGACGTCATGACACCGCGGACGCAGCTTAAATGGATTGATTTAAACGCTTCCGAAGATGAAATCATGGAGGTTCTTAAAACGGCAAACCATTACCGCATTCCTGTAGGTGAAGATTCTCTCGATGAATTGCGAGGTATGATTAACGTAACAGATGTTATGGTTGAATGTTTACAGGGTGAAAGCCCCCTTCACCACGTCATCCGTTCTTGTATGACAGAACCATTGCTTGTACCTGAAAGCATTTCTCTTATGAAATTGCTCAATACATTGCGTAATGAAGGCGTTCACGAAACCATCGTCCTCGATGAATACGGTGGCTTTAGTGGCCTCGTAACATTACATGACATCATGGAAGAAATCGTAGGCCTCATGCCATCTGGTGAAGATGAACGCCAAGAAGAAGAAAACCGTATCATCGAACGCGGTGACGGAACATGGCTTGTAGATGGTCTACTCAACATAGACGAATTTAAAGAATTCTTTCACATCGACAAAGAACTTCCTCGCGAAGAAGATGATCTATACAAAACATTAGGCGGTCTCATGAACCTACTATTCGGTAGAATCCCAAGAGAAACAGACAAAACCCATTGGGAAGGATACACCTTTGAAATCGTAGACATGGATAATACGAGAATCGACAAAATTTTGGTTAGTTATGTTGAACCAGTTGTGGAACAAACAGAAGAATAGATTATAAGGCACATGGTGCTACCAAAGCCGACACGCTATCGCGCTAAAGCGGGACCCGAAGTCGTTTTGGTAGCACCATGTGCCTTTTTCACTCTTACTGTAGTTCGCACAACTGGTTAAACATAATCTATGAAAGAAACACGCTACGCGGAGCCCAACGAAGGGTGTGAGCTAACAGAGGAGCGTAGCGACGTATGGGAGCCACACATCGCTAATCCAGAGGCGTAAGATTTTCCCCAAAGGAAAATCCTCAGCATCTGGGAAAGTCATTTTTGGAAGTCTATTTTTTTATTACTAATATCCTATGATCCTACGTGCTCAAATTTTCATTTCTACTGTATTCGCACAACCTAAATTTCTCCCCGAATGTCCCCTACTCCTAATATTAGAAAATATATATGTTTGTATTTTTCAAATTCAGATTTGCAGTAAAAAAGGACTGGCTTGTCCCAAAACGACTTCGGACTCCGCGAAGCGCAGTAGCGTGTCGGCTTTGGGGCGAGCCAGTCCTTTGATATTGCTAAGCTATATTCTTCAAGCCATCAGGCGCAGACCGTTAAGGTAGCTGGAGGTTTTAGGAAGGTGCCTCGCAGTTACTAAATTTAGAAAACATATATATTTTCTAATATAATTAATATACATATAGAATTTTTGTTTAATATATAGTATTATTTAATTGTATAAAATATATATTTCATAGTAGTTATTGCTTTCACAATAATCTCTATAATGTGTGTGAAGGAGAGAATTATGAATCGTAGTGTATTAGGATTGACCACGGCGCTACTGATGAGTGCACTAGTCATCGGCGGTTGTGGTTCGAATCAAGAAGAGCATGATACGAGTCTCAAGGTACGGACGATTACGATTGGCGAGGAGGCTGGCACAACGAGTGCTGGGTATTCGGGAACAATCCATAATAAAACGGAAACAAATTTAGCGTTCCAAGTTGGTGGCCGTATTATTAATAAATTCGTCAGTGTAGGTTCCCCTGTTCAAGCGGGTCAAGTTATTGCCCAAATTAACGGCGCTGATACGGCTAGTCAAGTACAAAATGCACAAGGAGCCGTTACGGCAGCTCAATCGGCATATGAGCTAGCCAATACGAATGCGGAACGATTCCGTACTTTATATGAACAAAATGCGGTTAGTAAATTACAACTAGATCAAGCAGAAAATCAATTGAATGCTGCCAAGGCTCAGTTACAACAGGCTCAAGCAGGTCTCAATTTGAGCAGTAATCAAAATAGTTATACTACTCTTGTTGCTCCAGATAGTGGCCTCATAACGGCGCTTAATCTCGAGGTCGGTCAAGTGGTCTCCGCTGGTCAACCAGTAGGCACCTTGGCGGCTGGCCATGAACCAGAGGCAGTTATTTCGTTGCCTGAACAAGAAATGAGTAAGATTCGCATAGGTAGTACTGCTACCATCAGTTTCTGGGCTTTACCTGATGTGAAAGTACAAGGGATTATCCGAGAAATTTCACCAGTACCAGATCCAATTGCACGGACCTATACGGTAAAAATTGCCTTACAAAATCCACCAAAAGAGGTACAGCTTGGCATGACCATCAACGCGGTCATCAATCAAGTAGAGACAACGGATATTTCTATTCCATTGACAGCTTTGGTGAAAGACAAACAAGGTAATAATGCGGTCTATATCATTCGAGATAAAAAAGCACATCTCGTACCAATTCAAACGGGCGATTTCGGTAATAATTCGGTTATCGTTAAAAGTGGCCTCGCTAAAGGAGATATCGTTATCACCGCAGGCACCCAACAATTACAAGAAGGGACGGCGGTGCATGAATGAAGAACTTTAACTTAGCCGATTGGGCGTTACGCCACAAATCTATTATCTATTACTTCATCGCCGTACTCCTCACCTTTGGTATATTCTCGTTCACCCATATGGGACGCATGGAAGATCCAGACTTTACGATGCGTACCATGGTGGTCGGCGTTTCTTGGCCAGGCGCATCACCGCAAGAGATGTCTGATCAGGTAACGGATAAACTGGAGGAACGACTACGGGATCTTCCGGGTGTAGATTATACTAAGTCTTTCACAGATGGCAGTAAATCTGTTATATACATCAATCTGAAAGAAGATTTACCATCAAGTAAAATTCGTCCCGCCTGGGAAGAAGCACGTAACATGATCAATGATGAGTGGAAATCCTTACCATCTGGCGTTCAAGGTCCAGCTATCAACGATCGATTCGACGATGTATACGGCACGATTTATGCCCTTTCAGGTGACGAATTTAGTTACGAAGAAAAACGGCAACAAGCGGAAAATTTAAAACGACAATTGTTATCCGTTCCAAATGTAAAAAAGATTACCCTTATTGGAGTACAAGAAAAGTCCCTTGATATAACTATTAATAAGGATAAATTGGCCTCCTATAAGGTAACGGTTCAACAAGTGTTAAACGCGCTCAAACAGCAAAGCGCCATGGTGCCAGCTGGTATGGTTAACACCGATACGAACAATGTATATATCCGTGTGAATGGTGTATTCGATAGCGTCGATGCTGTCAAAAATATGCCAGCCCGCATCAACAATCAAATCGTACGACTTGGCGATGTAGCGGATGTAACAATGACCTATAAGGACCCATCTAGTCCTCAATTTTACTACGAAGGCAAGCCTGCTATCGGCATCGCTATTTCCATGGATGCTGGTGCGAATAATATCGAATTTGGCGAGGCAATTGATAATAAACTAAAGGAATTTAAAACGACGATTCCCGCTGGTTTAAACCTCGATCAAGTATCGAATCAGCCGCACATCGTTAAGGAATCCATCGGTGATTTCTCACAATCTCTATTCGAAGCCATCGCCATCGTATTGCTCGTAAGCTTTGCGTCCCTTGGCATTCGCACTGGTGTTGTAGTAGCGCTCACCATTCCTGTCGTTGTATCCACCGTCTTTGTGTTGATGTACGAAAACGGCATTTATCTACATAAGGTTAGCCTTGGTGCCCTCATCTTGTCACTAGGCCTCCTCGTAGATGACGCCATCATCGTTGTAGAAATGATGAGCGTTAAGCTTGAAGAAGGCTTTAACCATTGGCGTGCAGCCACCTTTGCTTATGAATCTACAGCCTTTCCGATGCTGTCCGGCACGCTCATTACCTGTGCTGGTTTCTTGCCTCTCGCCTTGGCAGAGGGCATGGTTGCAGAATTTACTAAATCCTTGTCCATCGTTGTGTTCTTAGCCCTCGTCCTATCTTGGATTGCATCTGTTCTGGTCAGTCCTGTACTGGGCTATAAAATCATCGAAAACAAGTCTGAAAAACCCGAATCCGAGTGGACTCGTCGCAATCATATTATGCATCGTCTAAAAACGATTTTTTATGCACGTTTTGAAAGTCTCCTCCACTGGGCACTCGGTCATCACAAGACCATATTACTCGCCACATTAGGGGCTTTCATATTGTCCCTCCTATCATTTCCGCTCATCAAACAGGAATTTTTCCCATCATCAACGCGGAATGAAATCATTGTATCTATGCAATTTCCTCAAAGCTCATCCATCGATTATACGCAAAGCCAAGCTAAATCATTAGATACTTTGTTAAAGAATAATGAGCATATCGATCATTACACAACCTATGTAGGTGAAGGGTCGCCGCGGTTTGTATTGACCTTAGAACCGGAATTACCACGTGCTAATTTTATGCAAACCATCATCGTCACAAAGTCCTTAAAGGATCGTGATGCATTGTTCAAGGATTTACAAGATCAGTTAAACAATCAATATCCATCTGCCCTCATCAATATGCAATTTGTTCAAATTGGACCTCCATCTAAATATCCTGTTATGCTTCGTGTATCGGGACCTAATGCATCTGAGGTAAAAACGATTGCTAATGATGTGAAAGCCATGATGCAGCAAGATAAGGACTTACAAAATATTGCCTTTGACTGGCCGGATACAGAGCCTGTAGCACAGGTTCATATCGATCCAGATAAGGCTCGTATGCTTGGCATCAATAGCTATGCTGTATCGCTTCATTTACAAAGCTTGTTAACGGGTACAAAAGCGGGTGAATATTACGAAGGTAACCAAACAATTCCTGTTACTTTCAAATTAGGTGGCAATGAAAACCACAATCTAGCGGCACTTTCATCACTACCAATCCAAACAGGCAATGGTTCCTATGTACCTCTCAGCCAAATTGCCACGATTTCTATGACCCAAGAGGAAGGGATTATTTGGCACCGCAACATGATGCCAACCATCAGCATCCATGCTAATGTTGGTCCTGGCGTACTCGGTAATGCTAAGACGAAAGAAATCTACAAGAGCCTTGAAGAATATCGTCAAAACTTGCCGACTGGCTATACTATCGAGCTCGACGGTGCCGCTGAAAAGAGCGTTACAGCCGTTAAAAAATTGCTCGTACCAATTCCTATCATGCTCTTTGTGATTATGACCATTCTCATGTTCCAATTGAAGAAAATTGCACTCATGCTCATGGCCTTATTCACGGCTCCTCTAGGACTCATCGGTGTTGTACTAGCCCTAAACATTACACGTACACCACTTGGATTTATGGCCATTCTCGGTGTTATCGCCCTCTCTGGCATGATCATTCGTAACTCCATCATCTTGTTGGACCAAATCGAAATCCACCGTGCTGAAGGCCAATCTGCCCGCGAAGCCATCATCAACTCCGCTACATTACGGTTTAGACCAATCATGCTAACCGCTATCGCAGCCATCCTTGGTATGATACCGCTCATGGGATCCGTATTCTGGAGCCCACTAGCCATCGCCTTTAGTGGCGGCCTACTCGTGGCAACGGTACTCACACTCATCGTACTACCAGTTATGTACGCAACATGGTATAAGGTAAAATAAATAATAGATATGTATTATACCTAACAATTGATTGACTACTAATTCTGATAGTGTTAATATATCTTTGACAAGGGAAATAAGTAAGTTGCAATGTATTCACGCAACAAAAAAACAGCAGGGTGGCGGCCCTGCTGTTTTATATTACCTTACATACATATCCCTATTTTAAAATAGAACAGGCCTGTTCTATTTCTTAAGAGACCCTTTATTACATACTAAAAGGCAGCAGATTACAAAATCTGCTGCCTTTTTCTCATCTAAACCTGCCGATGGTGTATTTAAGCAAAATAGGATAAGTAGTGTTTCCGAACGATTTTTTTCATTTAGCCTATTGTATTTAATAAGAAAAGCTGAGCATGACTTCCATGCGACTTTACCTTCACTGTGGATTTCATTTCATGAAATCTTACGTTCAGGACTAAGTGATGTGTGGGCCTCATGCGTCGCTTTGCTTCTCTGCTACCTCACACCCTACTTATGGCCCTTCTCACTCAAACCCGGCCGGTGGAAATTTTAAGCAAAATAGGATAAGTAGTGTTTCCGAACGACTTTTTTCATTTAGCCTATTGTATTTAATAAGAAAAGCTGAGCATGACTTCTATGCGACTTTGGCCCTGCGAAGCCCGAAGGGCGTAGTCAGACCCGGCCGGTGGAGCAGAGAAGTCATGCTCAGCTTTTTCTCCTTATTAAATTACAACGGCCGTTCCATTACATGTCACCATAAGCATGCCATTTTGTGCCCCTACGGTGCTGTATTGGAATGATACGCCAATAACGGCATTAGCGCCGATTTTGCTAGCTCGTTTTGCCATTTCATCGATTGCTGCTTGGCGTGCATTCATTAGTGAATCTTCATAGCTACCGCTACGACCACCAACAATATCACGAATGCCAGACATGAAATCTTTTACAAAGTTACGGCCTTCTACGACCTCACCAAATACGATACCTTTGTACTCTTGTACAGGTTTATTTTCAATATGCATAGTTGTGGTAATAATCATAATTGTATCCTCTCTAATTGACTACAATATATTTTGATTCATTATAGCAAGGCTTTTATAGAAAAACAATCTTATAATGATAGCTTTCATATAAAAACAATTACCTAATACTACATGTACAAAAAAAGACCTATTCACTACTTTCATAATGAATAGGTCTAATTGTATTACGTTTTTATTTATCAAAATCGCGATCTAAGTTTACTTCTTTCAATGGAACTAATTTAGTTTTATTAATCCATTTGTAACCGAAGTATACAGCGAAGAAGATTGGCAATCCGATGTAAGCAACGGATACGCCGTACCAGTCGATTGTATCGCCTGTGAAAGCAGAGTAGTTTTGACCAGCAATAATAAAAATACATAAAATTAAAGCCAAGATTGGGCCAATTGGGAACAACCATGCTTTGTAAGGCAATTCACTAAGATCTCTACCTTGTGCAATGAATGCACGGCGGAAACGATAGTGAGAAACTGCAATACCAACCCATGCGATGAAGCCACAGAGGCCAGAGATATTAACAATCCAAGTGTATGCAGTACCTTCGCCGATGAAGCTTGTAAGGAATGCAAATAAACCGATGGCTGTAGTTACTACCAATGCAGGAACTGGAACACCACGTTTATTAAGTTTAGCGAAGATTTGTGGCGCTTGACCTTCTTTAGCCAATGCGTAAAGCATACGAGTTGAAGAATACAAGCCGGAGTTACCAGCACTCAATACAGCTGTTAAGATAATAGCATTGATAAAGCTAGCGGCAAAAGCGAATCCAAAACGGTCAAATACGAGTGTAAATGGAGAAATGGATACGTTTTCAATGCTAGAATTCAATAGATTTGGATCAGTATAAGGAATTAAGAAACCAATTACTGTGAAAGCGCCGATGTAGAATAACAAAATACGCCAGAAAATGGAATTAATTGCTTTTGGCACGTTCTTTTCAGGGTCTTCTGCTTCCCCAGCGGCTACGCCGATAAGCTCAGTACCTTGGAAGGAGAAACCAGCTACCATGAAGATAGCAAGGATGGATTCCCAACCACCTACAAATGGAGCATCACCTGTTGTCCAGTTTACAAATCCTGGAGATGTACCGCCAATGCCTAGGATAAGCATTGAACCACAGAATAGGAATACAAAAACTGTAATTACCTTGATGGATGAGAATACGTATTCACTTTCACCAAAGGAACGAGTGGACAAATAGTTGAGTCCAAATAGAATTAATAAGAATAAAGCGGACCAGACGATGGCCGGCACATCAGGAAACCAATATTTCATGATCAGCGCCCCTGCCAGTACTTCGGCAGCCAATGTAATAGCCCAGTTAAACCAGTAGTTCCAACCTAAGGCAAAACCAAAGGCAGGGTCTACATAGCGTTTTGCATAGGTCCCGAAGGAACCAGGAATCGGCAAGTAAGTAGCCATTTCCCCAAGAGATGTCATGAGGAAGTACACCATAAGGCCAATGAGGCCGTAAGCTACGAGAGCACCACCAGGGCCTGCAGTACTTACTACTTCACCACCAGCTACAAATAAGCCAGTACCGATAGCACCACCTAGAGCAATCATATTCATATGACGCGCTTTCAGGGTACGTTTTAGATGTTGATCTTTGTTGGACGTAAACTCTACGTTATTATGTTGATTATCAGCCATGGTGCACCTCTTATAAGTCTAGATTACGCACATATTTTGCGTTATCTTCAATAAATTTACGACGAGGTTCAACCTTATCACCCATAAGTACGGTAAAGATTTTATCAGCTTCGATAGAATCTTCTAAGCTAACTTGTAAAATTGTACGATTTTCAGGGTTCATTGTTGTCTCCCACAATTGTTCAGGATTCATTTCACCTAAACCTTTATATCGTTGAATTGTAATACCATCGCGGCCTACTTCATCAAGTTTTGCTGTGAGCTCTGCATCAGAGTATACATACCAATGGGATTTGCCTTTTTTAATTTGGTATAAAGGCGGTTGAGCAATATAAATATGTCCTTCCTCTACCAAAGGTTTCATGTATCGATAGAAGAATGTGAGAAGCAATGTACGGATGTGAGCGCCATCAACGTCCGCATCTGTCATGATAATAATTTTATTATAACGGGATTTAGTAATATCGAATTCTTCCCCAATGCCAGTACCGAAAGCGGTAATCATGGAACGAATTTCGTTATTCGCCAAAATCTTATCAAGGCGTGCCTTTTCTACGTTTAGGATTTTACCACGCAATGGCAAAATCGCTTGGTAACGACGGTCACGACCTTGTTTTGCAGAACCACCCGCAGAATCACCTTCGACTAGATAAATTTCAGTCATAGATGTATCTTTTTCGGAGCAGTCCGCCAATTTACCAGGAAGGCTAGATACCTCTAACGCGTTCTTTCGACGTGTCAAATCGCGGGCCTTACGAGCAGCCTCACGAGCACGGCTCGCCATCGTTGCTTTTTCGATGATCTTCTTCGCATCTTGTGGATGTTCTTCGAAGAATGTTTTAAGACCTTCGGACACGATAACGTCAGTAATACCTTTTACTTCGCTATTGCCAAGCTTAGTTTTAGTTTGACCTTCAAACTGTGGTTCTAATACTTTCACAGAAATAACAGCAGTCAAACCTTCACGTACATCCTCACCGGAAAGATTGCTTTCATTTTCCTTGATAAGACCAGATTTACGGCCATAATCATTGAGTGTACGCGTCAATGCGGCACGGAAGCCAGATAAATGTGTACCACCATCAACGGTATTGATGTTATTTACGAAGGACAACAAGTTTTCGCTGTAACTATCATTATATTGCAATGCAACGTCAACAACTACATCATCCTTTGTATTTTCAATGTTGATAACAGTAGGGTTAACTGTTTCTTTATTTTCGTTCAAGAATGTGATGAAAGAACTTAAACCACCTTCGTAGTGGAAGCTTTCAATACGAGGTTCCTCTTGGCGCAAATCGCTCAATGTAATGCGAAGGCCCTTGTTAAGGAACGCCAATTCTTGTAAACGGAACTTCAATGTATCAAAGTTGAACACTGTAGTTTCAAAGATTTCTGGATCTGCTTTAAAAATAACTGTTGTACCGGTGCCTTCAGCTTTGCCAATTTCATGCAATTCAGATGTTTTATGGCCACGAGCAAAGGAAATTTCTTGAATGATGCCATTTTGAGAAACTTGAACCTTAGTCCATTCACTCAATGCATTTACAACGGAAATACCTACGCCGTGAAGGCCACCGGACACCTTATAGCCGCCGCCACCAAATTTACCGCCTGCATGCAATTTAGTTAATACCAATTCCACTGCGGACATGCCAGATTCATGCATGCCTGTTGGAATACCACGGCCATCATCTACAACGGTAATACTATTATCTTCATTAATGGACACTTCGATATGCGTCGCATAACCTGCGAGCGCTTCATCCACTGAATTGTCTACAACTTCATAAACGAGGTGATGCAAACCACGCACAGACGTACTACCAATGTACATCCCCGGGCGTTTACGCACCGCGTCTAGACCCTCAAGAACCTGTATATTCTGAGCGCCATAATTTTCTTCAGCCATTAAACAAACTCCTCCTAACAACATAAACCGCAATATGCTTATGCACAACACGTCTACGATTATAGTTTATCTCATTATTATACTATATATTACTAATAACTTGAAAGCTATATATTACTAATTACTTATTCTTCAAAATTGAGTAAAACTCATCAATACGTTTTTTCAAAGTTTTTAGTGATATACCAGATGCATACACACAATCATCTGTTACGATATATGTTTTTATCTTGTCTTCAGGCACCACGTTTATAACCTCAGCATCATAATACGATATGCCCGTCCTATGCGATTTTCCTGAATCCGCATGAATCATGGTAATGATTGAATTCATAGGGATACTCAAATTATCGCCAATATGTAAGTACATAAATCTCCTTATTCTTTTGAGGTGGATGGGGAGTGCTTTCTCGCTCCACCGGCCGGGTCTGACTACGCCCTACGGGCTCCGCAGGGCCAAAGTCGCTGCGAAAGTACTCCCCATCCACCTCATACAGCCTAATGCTATTCCAATATCCCCCTAAGCATATTGAGCTCTTTTTGTTTTTCTTCACTCAAGAATTTTGATCTATGTTTATTACACAGGTTAATCACATGTTGATCTGTTAATTCTTCAGGTTTTTTATGGGTAATGAGCATGGCTGCCATATACATGTGATTACGGCTAGTTGAACCATGATATACCTTGTCTAAATAAAAATAAATAAGTTCTCTCATAGCCATGGCAAAGTCATCAAAAGTGCAGTTTATATATTTACAACATTCTTTGTATTTTATATAAGGAATCCGTCGAATTTGCCGTTTAATATTGTTGATATGCTCACGATGAATTTCATATTCACAGGTAACACAATGTTTAGTAGCTCGATTCATCAGAATTCGACAGCGTTCACAACGATGATAGCCATGTTCTAATAAATAGATTTCTTTTTTACGACTGCTAATAATTACGTTTCTGAAAGTATCTTTTAATGTGTCATCAGAGATTTTGTTAACCATATTGTCGATAACATTTATATCATCATCGGATAAGACGATTTTTGACATATCTATATAGCCTTCTATATCAGGCATTTCTATATGATATATCTCCGGACCAGACGATTCTTTCACAAAGCTCTGACGATGCATCATAAGGCCCATTTCGGTGATAATCTCACCTTGATAATAATCATTAATGGCCTTAAGAATGCGTTTTTGGTTCATCTTAACCTCTTGCATCCACTGCGAATTATCAGCGCTAAGCACAATTTTAGGAGGTTTAATGTCGATGATGCGCGTATGGCCTGCATAAATTGGACCTACCACATCACGCCAATGATGAATCAGAGTATTCAGTTTAAATTTTTCAAGTATACCTAGCTCATCAAGACCACCAGCTAAGCACATATTAAGGCTTTCCATAATGGACTTGCCCCTCCTGACATTGAATAAATTGAACACCTTGTAGGTTTTCAAAATCGTGTATATCCGTCGTAGTTATGACGGTTTGAATGCGTTTATGGATGAACTGCAATAAATTATTCCGTCTCGCTTCATCGAGCTCGCTCAATACATCATCTAAGAGCAATACAGGATATTCGCCTACTTCGGATTTGATAAATTCTAATTCGCTTAATTTTAGTGAAAGCACTGCTGTCCGTTGCTGTCCTTGAGATCCAAATCGCTTTAAATCAATAGAATCCGAAAAGAACCGCAAATCATCACGATGAGGACCTACGCTTGTGGTCATGCGATGACGATCCTGCGGCAACGACTCTTGTAATAAATCGTAAAAGGCTTCCTTTGTATATACGAGATGATTGTCCTTTCCATAGGGTTGTTCATAACCGATAGTGAGATTTTCAAGACCGCCCGTCAATTTACGATTCATCAAATCGATGAGCAAATTTATTTTCTTTAAACTTTCCATTCGTTTTTTTACGATGAAAGCCGCCATATCCGCTAGCTGTATATCCCATTCAGCAAGAGGAATATTCTGCTTACCACGATATTCCTTCAACAAGGTATTGCGTTGTTGCAATAAACGATTATATTGCAACAATTGATGATAATAAGTAGCGCTGGTCTGCGATATTTCCATATCAAGAAATCTACGACGCCCCGATGGACTGCCCTTGATGAGCTGTAAATCTTCCGGACAGAATATAACTGTATTTAAGGTACCAATTAATTCCTTCTGAGATATTTTAGTATCATTTAAGCGAATATCTTTTGGTCCTTGGCGAAATAGCTTAATATTTACCTTCTGCGGCGTATCCTTTTTCTCAAAGTTCACCACAATGCCTGCTTCATCAGTATTAAATAAAAGCATATCTGACGTATCATTTGTACGATGGCTTTTACCAATGGTACCAACGTAAATCGATTCCAATATATTGGTTTTACCAGCCCCATTGGTGCCGTATAAGACGATGATTTCAGGATGTAAGGATATATTTAATTCCTTATAGTTGCGAAACTGGAACAATTGCAGTGAGTTGATTCTCACCGATTATGCCTCCTCTTTGGTAACGATGAATTCTACATCGAGACCATCTACACCTATCACATCACCAACGCGACATTTTTTACGTTTTTCTGTGACGATGACGCCATTTAATGTAAGTACTTGATCATCGATAAGGCTTTTTACTTGGCCTCCTGTTTCGATGACACCTTCTAATTTAAGTAGTTGATCGATTTGAATGTACTCCGTATGGATAGGTACATGTTGTTGTTTCATAACGTCCTCCTATGGTGGACAAATTACTGTATGTGACGATTAAGCATTCGTACGAACAGGTGTTACTACGTACGTATAGTTCGGATTATTATCTTGGCGAATCACAACAGGACCATTTTGTTTTAAATACATATGGATATTATCGCCTGTGCTATGACGCAAAATATCAGAAATGTAGCGACCATTAAAGGAAATGGTAAATGGTGTACCTTTAAATTCCACAGGAATTTCTTCCTTTGCCATACCAATTTCAGCATTTTGGCTAGACAAAGTCACTTGTACCTCGGACCAGTCATAGCGAATTACGTTGTAACTCATATCTTTTGCCAATAAGGATACACGATCAACGGCGCCTGCAAAATCTTTGCGGTCTACAATCGCACTAGAATCGAATTGAGCAGGAATTACCTTTTCATATTCTGGATATGTACCTTCGATTAAGCGAGAAATAATATAGATAGATTCAAACATGAACACGATTTGTGTGCGATTCCAAATGATTTTAATAACAGATGGATTGTCTGTTGGCAATAAACGAGATACTTCTGCTAAAGCCTTTGTTGGAATGATAACGCGCATTGGATTAGTTGCTGGTTCATCGATAGTTACTTTCTTAACCGCCATGCGATGTGTATCTGTAGCAACCATAGTTACTTCTTTGTCGTTTGCATCTTTAATTTCAAGTAAAGCACCAGCAAATACAGGGCGATCATCATCGCTGGCTGCTGCATAGTTCGTAAGGTCGATAAGTTCTTTCATCGCTTGGCTATCCATAGTTACATGATCTTGGTCATGAATTTGTTCAACTAAGGAAAAATCGTCTGGATGCAATGTGACAAGATTAAATTCAGAGGAACCAGATGTGATTTTTAAGGAATTGCCATCTTCTGGTTTGCTCAATTGAATTGTTTCACCTGGCAATTTGCGGATTAATTCTTGGAAGTAACGAGATGCAACCACCAAAGTACCTGGTTCTAAGATTTCTGCATCGATGGTAAGTTTGATGCCCAATTCAAAATCATTACCTTGTAGTTCCACTTGATTATTTTTTGTAGTGATATAAATGGAACCTGGTAGATTGGAACTTGTTTTGTTTTGAGATACTTTTTGTAAAACATTAATGGCTTTTTGGAGATTGGCCTTTGGGAATTTGATATTCATATTGTAAATACTCTCCTTGTTTGTAATATTCGTTGTGCGATTTACGTTGGTCCTCTATAGATAATCAACGATAGATCGGTTTTCTGATATGTTTTTGATTGTTTTGTAAGTTTAGTAGTATTTGTAGTAGGCGCTGTGAATGTGTGCAAATGTGAAAGTTTTCTAGATTTTATGCCTTTCTATAGTTGTGGATAAGTGTGTGTATACATTGTTTTAGGTTATCCACATACTCACAGAAAATCTTAAATTCTGCATTATCCACAGATTTATACACAATCTATCCACAGAGTTATCCACACCCATTTTAGTTGAGTGATGAAAGCTTGGCTTTGATGTCTAGGATAATCTGTTTTGTTTCAGGATTCTTGTCGATTTCTTTGCTAATCTTATCGTACGCATGCAAAATCGTCGTATGATCCCTCGAAAAGGCTGCTGCGATTTGTGGATAGCTTTCATTAATCACATCGCGACACAAATACATGGCAATTTGACGTGGGAATGCAAATTGAGCCTTACGTTTCTTGCCTAACAAATCTTGTTTCTTAATATTAAAATAAGTACTGATAAAATCTTGAATGGACTCGATATCAATCAGTGTTACCCGTTCCGTCGTGATGATGTCGGACAATGTTTTTTTCGTGTATTCTAGGTCGATACTGCTAGTTCGTTGTTCAAGGGATGCAGTACCGATAAGCTTATTGAAAGCCCCTTGCAGTACGCGGATGTTTTCATCGAATTGTAATGCCACGTAGTTAATGGCATCGTTGTCGATAACGAGATTCCGATTCTTGTTGTTTTCCTTTTCAACGAGGGCTTTCAAAATGGCGATGCGCGTTTCCAAATCTGGATTTTCCATGGTCGCTACATAACCTGCTTGGAACCTAGAACGCAAGCGATCTTCGAACTGATCCATGTCGTTTGGCATGGTATCGCTGGTGAGGACGATTTGCTTGTTATTGTCCAATAATTCGTTGAAAGTATTGAAAAATTCTGTTTTCGTACCCTCTTTATTTTCCAAGAACTGAATATCGTCGATGAGCAATACGTCGATATTGCGGAAGGTGTTACGGAATAGTTCGCCTTGTCGCTTGCGAATGGATTCGATGAACAAATTCATGAATTTTTCGCTCGTTGTACACATCACCTTAAGATTTGGATATCTTTCGACAATAGCATTGCCAATAGCGTGCATAAGATGCGTTTTACCGAGGCCAGACGGGCCATAGATAAAGAGCGGATTATAGTCGCCACCTGGATGTTCCGACACATTTTGAGCGGCTCCAAAGGGAATGCGGTTCGCATTGCCTGTAATGTAATTATCGAATCGATAGCCACGGTTGAGCTGAGACGACGACAAATCGATAGGAATATCCGTAGACTGCAGCGTTTGAGCAGCTTTTGTCTGTTCCATAGGGAACATCGGCTCATCAGGAATTAACTCATACGTTTCTTTTCGTTGAATATACACAGGTTCATCATAGACCGGCGTGTAAAACTCCTCTTGATAAGGAACCTCTTGTTTCGTAGGTTTTGTAAGTTCCGTACCATTTTTCAGCGTACTCAATGCAGTACTTACTGAGAAAGTATCCGTTACTTGCGGTGGCTCTACCGGTGTTTCCTCTTTGGGTGGAAATAAATCAAGTAAAACCATATTTAATTGTTTGCCCGTCACTTGCTGGATGGCATCTGTTAACATCTTACTCACCGTTTGCTGAGATTCAATGACATTTTTTATAAAACTCTGCATAACCACAATGTGAATAGAATTGTTATCTATACTCATCGGTATGAGAGATGTACTTAAACTTGAATAAATCGCAGGTGGCAGTGTTTGTTTCGCTACTTGTAATATATGTTCCCATATATCATTAAGATCAGTTGCTTGCATTTTATGCCTCTTGTGTATAAATTTTACTAAAAATGTGGATAACTTTTGTAATTATGTGCATAACTTATTCAAAAGCTGTGGAAAAATTAAAAATACCTGTGAATAACATGTGCACAACCTGTGAATAAGAGAAAATAAAATTCCCTTCCAACCTTATAAACACTAGGTTTTTACTATTCATAGGTTAAAAGAGAAAAAATGTGGATAACTTTTGTAAGCTATCTATAAAATACTTATAAAAACATATATTTTTTACCAATTTCAGTTATAATTGTACCAAAAAATAGGGGGATTGTCATTTAATCTGTGGATAACTTTTATGGAATTTGTTTGTTTTTGTATTTTTGTGTAGGTCGGTAAGGTTATCATTTTTTTACTCCACCGGCCGGGTCTGACTCCGCCCTACGGGCTCCGCAGGGCCAAAGTCGTAAAAAAATGATAACCTCACCTCTTTTGATCAAAAATAGTCAAAATAAACAAATTTCATATGGGTAGAAGAAAAATGGCTGGGTCTGACTCGCCATTTGGGCTTCGCAGGTCCAAAGTCGCTGCGAGAGTACCCTCTTAACCTTCTCAATATCTATTAAGTGCTGAGTAAAGAAATTATAAATTGGCGGAAAGGGTCTGTCTTCCCCGCCAAGGGAAGGTGCGCGCAATCTGTTTCAATAAAAAACAGGTATTTTATTATTTGTTTTTATTGATGCGAAACCGATAGGATGATCTTTGAATGGAATATAATTTGTTTGACGTTTTCATAGTTACAGTAGAATGAGGAAAGGGCCATAATTTTGCAGCGACTTTGGCCCTGCGGAGGCCGTAGGCCGTAGTCAGACCCGGCCGGTGGAGCGAAAAATTATGGTCCTTCCCTCATTACTAAATTATGAAAATGTTGGCAGCAAACAAATTATATATTCAAAAATAGTGTGATATCGGTTTCGCACATAGTAAAAATGCTAAGAAAACACCTGTTTTTTATTGACAGATTTGCGTTTTCCCTCTATAATTACCCTGTTATGGTATAAGTAAAACAAATATATAACGAGGAGGTGTTTTACTAATGAAACGTACATATCAACCAAATACTCTTTGGAGAAAACGTACCCATGGTTTCCGTGAACGCATGAAAACTATCGGTGGCCGTCTCGTATTAAAAAGAAGACGCGCTAAAGGCAGAAAACGCTTATCTGCATAATATAATGGCTCAGCAAGAGCTTTCAGAAAACTTGGCGCTCTTGCCAAGTTTTTCTATTCTATAGGACTCGGACGATACAATGGATTACCGCTTAGATAAAACGAGACGTATTATAAACAATAATGAATATCGCCTTGTGTATAAGCATGGTAAGTACGAGGTAGGACGCCTATGCGTTCTATATCGTATGCCTGTAGCGAAGCAAAAGACTCGTATCGGATTTGTGACGGGTAAAAAGGTGGGTTGTGCGGTTGAACGCAATCGAGCACGTCGCCTTATGAAAGAGGTATATCGCCTCAATCAGCATCAAATTCGCGAAGGGTATCATATTGTTATCGTTGGACGTGGCCCTCTGAAGGACGCAACCTATGAACGAGCGGAAAAGGAAATACTGTACTTATTGCGTAAAAGCAAGCTCTTAGTATAATCCTATATAGGACCACAAGCATGGACAGCGCTATGCTTTGGTCCTATTCGCGTATTATGAGGCCTATGGTTTAAATGTATATGCAATTTTAGACCTTAAGCCTAAATGGTGAATTCTATGAAAGATACATGTATAACTATATCCAACCTTATAAAACGAGGGGTAACCTTTGTTTTATGGCTCGTTATCCGCTTCTATCAGATTGCCATATCCCCTCTCAAACCGGGATGTTGCCGATATTATCCCACTTGTTCCGCATATACTCTGCAGGCCATTGAAAAATATGGACCCTTGAAAGGTAGCTGGCTTGGGCTAAAACGCATTTTGCGTTGTCATCCATTTCATAAGGGCGGCTATGATCCCGTTCCTTAATTTGGTATTGGTGAAAGATAAGACTAGTACAACTTTCACAATTGACATTAGTTTGAGTGAGCACAGTTTTGGAAATACCTAAGCATCTGTATGGATGAAATTTAGACCATACCATAACGATATATGGATGCGCAATGGTGTCCTGTTTAGGTCTACATTCGAAGGAGAAACAATGGAAATTTTTAACTATTTAGTTGAATTTATGCGCACGCTTGTGACATATGCATTCAACTTGACTGAAATGGTCGGATTCCCAAGCTATGGGATGGCTATCATCATCCTTACTGTTTTTATCAAAGCGATTCTAGCGCCGTTGACAGTAAAACAAATCAAATCTATGAAAGCTATGCAAGAGTTGCAACCTCGTATGAAAGAGCTTCAAGATAAGTACAAAAATGATCCTGCAAGAATGCAAGCTGAAATGGCTGCTATGTACAAAGAATTGGGTGTAAATCCACTAGCTGGTTGCTTACCTTTATTGGTTCAAATGCCTTTCTTGATTGCTATCTTCTATGCATTGCAAGGTTATCCTTACAATCCTGCATTCGAACATTTCCTCTGGCTTCCTAGTCTTGGAGAAGCAGATCCATACTACATCTTGCCTGTATTGAGTGCTTTGTCCACATGGGTTATGTCCAAACAAACTGGTATGGGCGCTTCTGGTGCCGCTGCACAACAACAAAAGATTATGACAATCTTTATGCCATTGTTCATCGGTTACATTTCCTTGAACTTCCCATCCGGTCTTGTTATTTACTGGATCGTATCCAATGTGTTCCAATTTGTGCAACAACATTTCATTTACAAAGGCTTAGAAGCTAATAAATAGGAGGCACTATGGAATTTATCGATGTATCTGCTAAAACAATTGAAGATGCCATCGCTAAAGGGGTTGCAGAACTCTCTATAGATGGTCGTGAATTGGTAGAAACAAAGGTTATTGAACAACCTTCTAATGGTTTTTTAGGCATTGGCCGTAAACCAGCCGTTGTTCGTTTGTTTTATACAACAGTAGCTGCTACGGCTACAGTAGAAGAAAAAGAAGAAATCGCTGAAACTTCTGTTGCTGTATCTAATGAGCCTGTGGCTACTTCTGAAAGTAATATTACTGTTTCTGAAAGCTCTGCTGATGATTTTGAAATCGACGCAGTTGAAGAAGAAACAGAAACTACTAAAGAAACGAAAAAAGAACTTTCAAAAGAAACACAACAACTTATCGCTGAAAAAGGTAAGAAATTCCTTGAAGATATGTTTGGCCAAATGGGCCTTGTTGTGATGATTGAAAAAATGTTTACTAATGATAAAATCACATTCCAAGTTCACGGTGAAGATCTTGGTATTTTGATTGGTAAACATGGTCAAACTCTTGATGCTATCCAATATTTAACGAATTTGGTAGCTCATAAAGAGGTATCTGGCCACTGTCACATCGTGGTTGATGTGGAAAATTACCGCTCTCGTCGCGAAGAAACGTTGATCAATCTTGCAAAACGCCTTGCTTCTAAGGTAAAACGTAATCGTCAAAAGGTTTCCTTAGAACCTATGAATGCATTTGAACGTAAAATCATTCACACTGCGTTGCATGATGATAAACATATCGTCACAGAATCTGCTGGTGATGAACCATTCCGCCATATCGTGATCTCTTACAAAAAATAAAAGTGTTTGGTGGCGATAGCATTCTGATAACCTCCACCGGCCGGGTCTGACTCCGGCCTACGGCCTCCGCAGGGCCAAAGTCGGTTTCAGAATGTCACCGCCACCACCATTTTATTTATACGTAATACAATAAGTTATGGTGAAAGCTAACTTAAGGTAATCTTCGCGTGCGTAGATTGGTTTAGTTTAACTTTCACAGAGCGAAGGATTACAATACGTATTGGTTGGCTGCGGCTGACCTTATTTTATATGTAAATTCTTGTGATTACGATTATGGTACGGTCTGTAATCGATATGGAGTCATATATGTATATAGATGATACAATAGCGGCCATTGCGACGCCGCCCGGCATCGGTGGGGTTGGCATTATTCGTGTCAGCGGCAAGGATAGTTTTTCTATTGTAAATAGCCTATTTAAAAGCGCTGGCACGGTTCCGTTGATGGACCGCCAAAATAGAACGATTCAATACGGAACTATTGTGGATCCAGTAACGAACAAGACCATCGACGAGGTTCTTGTGTTATTAATGAAGGGGCCTCATTCCTACACGGCAGAGGATGTGGTGGAAATTCAATGTCATGGCGGTATTGTGCCGGTTCGACAAATTCTAAAATTGCTCGTCAATCACGATGTGCGCATGGCAGAGGCCGGCGAATTTACGAAGCGCGCCTTTATGAATGGACGTATCGACCTCACGCAAGCGGAGGCAATCATTGATATTATTGAAGCAAAAACAGAGGACTCGCTCTCCCTTGCTGTATCGCAGCTGGACGGCACAGTTTCGTCCTTTGTAAAAGATGTGCGTGAACAGCTCATCGCTATGATTGCTCATTTAGAGGTAACTATCGACTATCCTGAGGAGGATATTGAGGATGTAACGAGCCAAGAGGTTCGCAATCAATTACAGCCTATTTTGAAAGCTATGGATGAACTCTTGTCTACAGCGAATACGGGACGTCTCATTCGCGACGGTATTACGACGGTTATTGTAGGTCGTCCAAATGCAGGTAAATCGAGCCTTATGAATGCTCTCTTGCGCGAAAATCGTGCTATTGTAACGGATATTCCGGGGACGACGCGGGATAGTATTGAAGAATATATGACCGTAGAAGGCATTTCATTGCGCCTCATCGATACGGCAGGTATTCGAGATACACAAGATACGGTAGAAGCCCTCGGCGTGGAGCGTGCTCGTGATTATATCAACAAAGCAGACATCGTGCTCTGCGTTATCGACGGGTCTACCCCATTGACCCCTGAAGAAATCGAAATTTTGACCTCTGTTAGCGGTTTGAACACTATCGTACTCCTCAATAAGTCCGATGTGGCACAAGTCGTTACAGACGAAACTATTAAAGAACACGGAAATTTTACAGCTATCGAACGTATTAGTGCCAAAGAAGGCGAAGGCTCTGCAGTTCTCTCTAAATGGGTGCAAGAACTCGTCTATGGCGGTCGCGTAAAACAAGACAACAGCGCCATGATCAGTAACGTGCGCCACATCAGCCTCATGGAACAAGCAAAGGCTCAAGTAGAACAAGCCCTCTCCTCCATCGACATGGGCATGCCAGTAGACTTTGTCGCTACCGATTTGCGCAGCGCTTGGGAACTACTTGGGGACATCACAGGCGATACCATCCGAGAATCTATGATCGACGAACTATTCAGTCGTTTTTGTTTGGGGAAATAAAGTAGGGCTTGAGGGAGCAGAGGAGCGTTAGCGACGATGAAACCCAAGCATCACTTTGTTCCGAACGTAAAATTTTCTAGGCTACAACGTAGCCTAAAGAAAATTCACAGTGAGGAACTGGACTCTGGGATATTCAGCCTCGTAGTTTTGAGTTAAATAAACTTTCACAATAAGATAAGTAACAAATATAAGGAATTCAATTGATATGTACACAGTAGATAATTATGATGTCATCGTCATCGGTGGTGGTCATGCTGG
>ERZ773180.549-NODE-549-length-22115-cov-4.894832_pt1 | contig 22115 bp, 19 predicted proteins | sample MGYA00511080_ERZ773180 | MGnify/ENA primary metagenome ERZ773180 (study PRJEB29015, sample SAMEA2738175) | human oral metagenome | biome: human oral; feature: human-associated habitat; material: saliva | place: China | collected 2178 ...
TTCTGACGTCACGGACGCCGCAAACGTTGCAGACGCTGCTGACGTCGAGAAACCCGATGCGCTCGCCGAGTCCACAGAACCTGCACCAGAAACCGCGCCCGACAACTCCATCGCAGCTACTGAGGTTATCGCACCAGCAGAAGCTGATGAGCCAGCTGACACTGCAACCGATTCAGACGTAGCTGACCCAGACACAGCCGATCCAGACGCAACCGTCCTCGCAAAGTATCCAGCAGGTGACGATGACGCAGCCGCTGCAGAAACCTCGCTCCTAGAGGCGCCAGCTGACGACTCCTACATCTCCCCAGATGAGGCGCCTACCGTTGTCGCCAGCGCTGCCGGTGATTCTGCCGCTGAACTCGATCCAACCACTGTCGTTGACCCGGACGCCGTCGCAGGCACTGACGCCGACCCTCCCGTTGTCGCAGACGCTGAGGAGCCTACAACCTTCATCAACGACCCTGACCGCATCAACGTCTTTACCCCTACCGACTATGATTCAACTGCAATTTCGCACTTCGATCCTTCGCAGTTCACCGTTGTTTCAAGTGGACCTAGCTCCGTTGAGCGCAAGCAAACCAAGGACGGCTCAGACGCACTTCGCAAAGTTGCCTTTGGCCTGCTTGCAGCTGTCCTAGTCATAGGAGTTTTAGCCGTTGCTTGGGTTTTCCAATCCCACCAAGACAATGCCGCGCAGCGTAACGCAGTCCAACAACGTATTGCTTCGTATCAAGAGCAGATTGAAAGCGTAAATGTTGATCCACACAGCGATAGCAGCCGCGTTGAACTCCTCAATCAATACGAGAAGCTTGATCAAATCGCAGAGCAAATCACCGGTGACCAGAAAAATGGTCAGTTCCGCTTATCCAACGGCACCGACGACTCTGGTGTAAATATTTTAAATAGTTCAATCTCAGATCGACAGAAAAGCATCCGCGACTGGTTTGACGCCGACTACAAGCGCAGACTGACGGCAAACAGTTTCAATGACACAGACACGGCAAACACCGTGGATCAAAAATCCGTCGCAAGTAAGCTTGCTGAACTGCAAGCTCTTCTCGGTGATATAGAGCACGAGAAGGAAATCTGGGGCAATGATACCAACGGTAATTCAACGTATGACTCATACCACTCTCGTGTTTCCGACCAGATAAAGAAGGGTGAAACGCTCAAGTCTGGTGTGGCCGAAAAGAGTAAGAAAGAGCAAGAAAAGAAAGAAAAAGACAAAAAGGATCTTGAGAAAGCACAACGATGGGTGGGTACCTATAGCGGAACCGGCACTGACGGTAAGTCTATGGAGGTAGTCATCCAAAAAGATGGTACTGTTATTTGGCGAATTGGTGGCGAGCCTGATGTAACAGGTTCATGGACAGGTGACGAGAAGGGCATTCAGCTTACCTTCAACGGACAGGTAAGCCAAAGGAGCGAGCCATTTACCCTTACCTCCACAAATGGCGGTCGCACGGTTTCAATCAGTTCTGAAAGCAGCACCTGGGACACTGATACTCTGACCAGACAATAAGAGATTTCGTTGAACGAACGGGCTCAAAAGGCTGCTCACCGTAAACACAAATCCAATAGAGACCACTATAGCCAGCATCCAATATGGACACTGGCTATAGTATTATGCCTACACTAACCTGCTACTTGTTACTCCGAGAAGGTAACATTTTTAGTAAAAGGCGAATACATGGGTATACGAGCGTCATGCGGATGCACAGTATCATCAACTGAATACGTCATCTTTATATCTTTATCCAAATATTGATCCAAGCCATCTTGAGGGTCAACTTCAATCATTGTTGCACGCATAATTTTATAACTTCTGTCATATGCAGCACGTCCCGCAACGTCCTGCATTTTATCCAAGACAAAGACGTATTCACGCTCTGTAGAATTTATTTGTCCAGGATATTGTATTCCTTGCAAATCAAGAATCTCTTGCAATGTCAAATATCTAAGTCTTCCCTGAACCGTTATTTGCTTTTTATCTGCAATTGATACCTCTGAGAAAGTTTGCGCGATAGACGTCCTATCCCTACTGTCAGACCAAGTAATTTCTTCTCCCTTCATATCATCAGGAAGATCTGTAATAGTGCCTTCCCATTCTTTGGTCGAAATTGCACCAGGACCAGAGAGCGTATATCTGTAACCGAAACCATCGCCAGAAACGGAAGCCCAGCTTACTGCAATTAACCCGTTTTTATCCTTATCTACTGTCAAAGAACCTCTAAAACCGCCTGCAGATGCGACTCCTTCTATAATGCCCTTTGTATTTTGAACCTCGTAAGCTTGTTTTGTGTCCTTATCGAAACTAAAAATCTTTACAGTATTGACGTTGTAATCATATTCAGTCTTTAAAAGAAGTTGAGGGATATCAGGATTAGCACTATCCATATACACTAGGGCGTACATATAAGTGCGCGGCTTATTTGATGGAACGCTTCCAAAGTCGTAACTTGAGGCATTATCAATAATCTCGCTGTATTGCTCGTACATTGCCTTTTTGACTGGATCTACTTCTGGTGCGTCTTCCTCTTTGTTATTTGTTTCTTGAGTGCTCACTTCAGCCTCTTGGCTCTTTTGTTGAGAAGGGCTAAATACTCCAACAGAGTAAGCTATACCTGCTCCTACAAAAGACAACGTGACTATTCCAATAGCAATTTTTGTAGCAAGCGATTTAACGCCTAAGCCTGCTGCCTTTGTAGCAGCTGTCTTAGCGCCTGCAGATGAGGCAGTCTTTGCAGCTAACGTATTGCCCTTAGTCGCGGCTTTTCCTGCTACTTGTGCTGCACCAGCTCCAGAAGCTGCGAGAAGATGAGAAATCTTTGAAAGCGTTTCTGCCATAATTGTGTCGGAGTTTTCTCCATGCGCAAGCCACATAAAGTACCAAATAGGAGACATGCCAAACAGACAAATACCTTGCTTCTTCTCCATCTCACGAATCTTTGTATTAAGAATCTCTTTACTGCTAAACAGTCTTGATTTAACCGTTCCTAACGGAATGTTGAGATACTCAGCAATTTCTTTTTGCTTTTTGTTTTCAATGTAGAAAAGTTCAATACAAAGACGCTGCTCTTCAGTAAGTTCATTGAGCAGTACATCCATGATGTTGTAAGCTTCTTTTTTGTCCAATCGTGCTTCAGGATTAAGCTCTACGCTCTCATCAGCAATATCAAAGAACTCGTCTTCAGTATCATCTGTCTTTTCAGCTTGATGATCCCAAGTCCTCTTTTGACTTCTAACGTAATCAATAATGCCCGACTTAACAACTGTATTAAACCAACCTCTAAAAGCTGCAGGCTGACCCTTAAACTGCTTCATGTTTTTAAAAGCACGCAGATAGAGCTCTTGCATGCAATCTTCAACATCTGCTCCTCTAAGACTTTGGCAGACAAGTGCTCTTACCCAACCTTCAGTACACCTATAGATTTTCTCGACAGCATTTTGATCGCCCTTAAGGAACTGAATTGCATAACAGCCCAATTCATCTTCAAGCTTGTTTCCACAGATGTGACAAAACTTGTCAGAAGAGTCGTAGAGTTTATTACAGTTCAAGCAATACATTTTCATTTGGCGTTTATCCTCCTATTTGATCTACTTATCATTTTGTGCCTTGTAAGTAAGCCCAGGGGTTTGTTTTTTTAGCTCATTTACAAGCTTTTTTTCGCTTTCGGATAACAAGGTTTCAATCGCATATTTGTCTGAAGTTGAAAGTGAGGAATCATTGCTGGTTTTACTTCCACAGGAACCGCAAAATTTTGCATCACGAGGCATTTTAGCTCCGCACTTGCTACAAAAGCTATTTTGTACCCTTGCTCCGCACGAGTAGCAAAACTTTGTGCCCTCTTTTAATTCTTGACCACACTGAATACATTTCATTTGAACTCCCTTTTTGAAGGTTTTCCTTGTCTCTTACTAAGACGAGACAATTCTCCAAAAGGTTCATTAGTTTTTATATTCAATTAGTTTTTATCAACGCACATTGTTTGCAATTCTATACATATTTCTTGTCATTTATTCTTGTAATACTCACACTCCACAAAAATATGGCGAGAAGACCGATTGATCTTCTCGCCATTTCTTTACAAAGTGAACGCTGTTCTACACGGTAGTCGTTCTTCTTGCCAAACTCCTATGCACCAAGTGCGCGCTGTCCAAGCACCAAAGCACCTAGAATGCCCTGGTTTCCCTCGCAACCTCCAGGAACAACGTAATTCTGTATGTCCTCTATCTCTGGAGTGTTGATGTAGCCGTTGAGGTACGCAACAAGTTTCTGCTGGATAAGCGGGAACAGTTGCTTCTGCTCCATGACGCCTCCGCCCAAAATAATGCGCTGAGGTGAGTAGCACATTACATATGTGGAGAGGGCTTTTGCAAGGTAGGCAGCCTCAAGCTCCCATACCTCGTCTTTTTCGGTCAGCTCAACTGCTGGAAGTCCCCAGCGCTCCTGAATAGCTGGGCCTGACGCCAGTCCCTCAAGGCAATTCTGGTGATAGGGACACTTAGTTTGCTGCCAAGGGTCATCTGCCTCGCGTTCAACAAGGATATGTCCAGCCTCGGGATGAAGCATGCCGTGCTGGAGTTTTCCTTCAAGCAGCACGCCGGCGCCAATTCCGGTTCCTACTGTCAGGTAGACAACGTTATCAAGGCCGCGAGCTGCGCCAAAAACTGCTTCTCCTAAACAAGCCGCATTAACGTCGGTATCGTATCCGACAGGGACATTCAATCCATCCTTCAACGCCTGCAACAGATTGAAGTTGCGCCAACCTTGCTTAGGAGTCGAGAGAATCTTTCCGTAGCTAGGCAAGTCAGGATTGACTCCCGTGGGGCCAAATGCGCCAACACCTAAAGCCCAGATAGAGCGAGCCTTGAACCAGTCCACAATCTTTGGCAGCACAGACTCTGGCGCCGTTGTGGGAAAGACCTCACGCTCGCAAATTTTTCCATCTGGTGTACCTGTGGCAAGAACAATCTTTGTTCCGCCAAACTCAATACCGCCAAGAAGCGTCTCTGCACACATGTTTTTCTCGCCAGCTACTTGTTAAGAAGCTTCTCGTACACGTCAATAAAGTCCTCAGCAATAATGCGGAAAGACTCGGCCTGCATAAGCTGGTCCTCAGCGTGGAGCAAGATGAGCGAAAACTCAACATTGCTGTTATCAATTGCGGACTGCTGCAGCATGTTCAGATGCGTGCTATGGCCCTCATTAAAGATCTCTGTACCAGCAATAATATCTGCACGCGCGCCTTCGATATCGCCCGTTTTTGCCTTCTGGATAGCGCCAATATACATTGACTTTGCTGTTCCAACGGTAGCAATAATCTCAAAGGCTGCTTCTTGCGTAGCAGTCATGCCGTCATCTAAATCCATTTTTACCCCATACTCTTTTCTTGAGCACCTGGGAGCTCAGAAAATCTTTTACCGCTTATTTAATAAGCTCCAGTGCGTCGTCAAGGATTTTTGCAGCGTTCATCCTGCCGTAATCAACCATAGGAATAACAGCTACAGGAGTAGATCCTGCTGCAGCCTCAACGTCTGCCTTTGCATACGCAATCTGAGGTCCAAGCAAAAAGACGTCTGCGCCATCGATAAGCTCAAGTGCCTTATTAAGAGGATTTGCAATAATCTCTGCATCCAAACCACGAGAAGCAGCCTCTTTCTGAAGCTTCTGAACAAGCAGGCTCGTGGACATTCCGGCATTGCAAGCAAGTAAGATTTTCATGTGATCTCCTTTTGATGAGCCAGCCACCAAATACGATGGCTGGCTTCAAGTGATACTCAGATTATAAGCTCACAAACTACTCTGCATCCTGAGCGTTCTCTGCAAGAGCCTCAGCCTGCTTGGCCTGTGCGCGCTCGGAAATCTTCATGAATGGCAGGTAAATTGCCATGGCGAGAAGAACCTCGATGACCTGCCAGATAACGGCACGAATGTCGCCACCGGTTGCCAGCCAACCACTCAGGAAGACTGGGGTTGTCCAAGGAACCATAGCAACGCAAGGGTTAATCCAACCAAGGTTGGTGAACAGGTAGGTCAGGCCGATGAACAAATCTGGAACAAGAACAAATGGAATCATCAGAGGAAGGTTAAAGACGATTGGGTAACCGTAAATAACTGGCTCGTTGATGTTGAAGATACCTGGGAGAAGAGAAAGTGCTGCAACATCTTTGGAAGCCTTGTTCTTTGAGAAGACAAAGGTGTCAAGAAGCAGCATCAGAGTACAACCAGAACCGCCGATCAGCGCAAAGGTGTTGATGATCTGCATGTTCATGTAGTGGTCCTGAGGAATTGGCTGACCAGCTGCAAAGGTTGCCATGTTATCAACAATAAGCATGGTCAGGATTGGCTCGATCAGAACACCAGAGATGGTGGACTGGTGAATGCCAAGGCAGAAGAGCAGGTTTGCAAAGGTGTAGATGATGATGACTGCAAATGGACCAGCATTCATGAGGCCCTTCAGTGGGGCAGAAATGCTTGTTGCAATGATGGTCATAAGGTCAGTACCAGCACAAACTGCAAGAAGAGCAGAAGCAATACCAAAGACGGTAAGGGTCAACATCATAGGAATCATGGTGTTAAAAGAATCTGCAACCGCTGGTGGAACGCCCTCACCAAGATTGACCTTCAGCTGCTTAACGCTGGAAAGCTTGATGAAGATGGTGGTGGAAAGCAGACCAATAATGATTGCACCAAAGAGGCCGTTAGTACCGGTGAAGGAAGTGGAGAAAGCACCAGTTACATCAACGCCGGTAACTGCATAGCCAGTTGGCAGGAGCTTAGCGACATCAGCCACAGGAAGCGCAACTGCTGCAGCAGCTGCATCAGCGGCGTTAGCTGCGTGAAGAACAGCGCCTGCGGTAGCAACAATGCTCTGAGGCATCATGATGATAAGAGCCGCAATACCAATAACAACACAAGAAATTGCGTTCTCAAAACGCTTGTTACGAGCAAGGCAATAACCAATAATGCCTGCAAGAATAACTGCCGAGAAACTCAGAGTGCCCTGAGCAACAGCTGCACCCCAAACCTTGAAATTAGCCAGGGTAACTGGGTCGTTTGCAAAGATGAGTGGGAACAGAACGTTGTTGATCAGTACTGCAATACCAGCCAAAATATAAATTGGGCTGACCGTTGCAAATGCATCGCGCAGGCTCCTCAAGTGAACTTGATTACCCACTTTTGCAGAAACTTCTGCAAATTTATCTAGAAACGATGCTTGGCCATTATCTTTTGCCATGAGCAAACTCCTTTCACGAGTTTCTAGTCAACTATATGTGTAGTGGCAACCTGCCTAAGCCACTCAGCTGATTTCTTAAGACGGCGGTTGTAGTTATCTTCCAGGTCAACCTCAACAAAGCCATAACGGTTCTTGAAAGCATTTGCCCAAGACCAGTTATCGATGATGGCCCAGTAGTGATAACCACGGCATTTTGCGCCGTCCTGAATTGCACGAGCAATCCACTCAAGATGACGACGGACAAAATCAACACGGTAGTCGTCCTGAATTACGCCGTTTTCGTCTTTCTTAAGATCTTCTCGCTCTACGCCCATGCCATTCTCGGAAACAAACCACTCAAGCTCTGGATACTCATCGCGAACCTTCATGGCAAAGTCGTAGAGACCCTGTGGGTAAATCTCCCAACCACGAGAAACATTCATCTCTGCTTCTGGCCAGATATAGGGATCGGCAAAGTTTGGAATGCCATTCTCGTCAGTATCTTTGGAAGGAGCCTGGATACGCTCTGGGTGGTAATAATTGCAGCCCAACCAATCCACAACGCCGTCGGCAAGAATAAGCTTGTCCTCAGGGCGGATAGGCAGGTCAACGCCACGAGTCTGCAGCGTATCAATGACATCCTGTGGAAGCTCTCCCTTGGTTACCAGGTCAAGCCACCAGCGAATGTTAACGCCGTCAGTCATACGCAGCGCCTCAAGGTCTGCCTCAGAAGGATTCTCTTTGGTATATGGTGGTGCAAAGCAGTTAATAAGGCCAATGCGAGAATCCTCAAGCATAAAACCTGCTGCTTTTGCGCGGCGATACTCGCGAACACCAAGCGCGTGAGCAAGTGAAATGTTGTACTGAACAGCACGGGCGCGAGAGTAATTCTTTACAAAGGGGTACCAACCACCCAGTGTGTAGCGAACCTCTGGTTCAACAATTGGCTCATTAAAAGTGAACCAATAGCGAATCTCTTTTCCAAACGTTTCAAAAGCAATACGAGCGTAATGCGCATATGCCTCAACAACCTCACGGGACTCCCAGCCACCGCGGTTGAAGAGATATTCAGGCATGTCAAAGTGGTAGAGGTTTACAAAAATCTCAATACCAACCTTTTTAGCAACAGCAAAGAGGTGGTGATAGTACTTCTCACCCTCTGGATTAAGCTTGCCGTTAATATCCAGCAAACGACTCCACTGAATAGAAGTGCGGATGGAATCCAAGCCAAGAGACTTGAGAAGCTGAAGATCTTCTTCCATTCTTTCTGTAAAGTCATTTCCGGCATAGGAACCAACGCGGTTGTGAAATGCGTGGATGTCCAGGTTAGACCAGGTGTCCCAAAGGTTTGGCAACTTTCCGCCGTCTTGCCATTTGCCCTCGGTCTGTGGACCAGACATTGCCCCACCAAAGAAGAAATTCTCAGGCAACTGATACGACATGCCTATCCTTTCTCAAACGTATTGAACCTAACATGTCAACTTTTTAAAACAGATATGTTAGATTTTCTAAGTAGTATACTAATGCAAATCAGATAGAATGCAAAGTAAAATTTTGCTGCCTGAGGAGGTGCTATGAATAAGTACGAACTGATTGTCCAGGATCTAAAAACTGATATTGCTATAGGCACGTATCCTGCTTATTCTCGCCTGCCTTCCGTTGCTCAGCTCTGCGAGCAATATGAGGTGAGCAAAATTACCATTAACAAAGCACTAGAAGTTCTTGAGCAGCAAGGACTTATCTTCAGGCGAAAGGGCTCTGGCACTTTTGTCAAAAAGCTGGAAGAAGGAACGCAGATTAAGCCAAGTAAAGAGGTCTCCGGTCAAATGGAAGGCTTTATGGCTGAACACGCCGCCCGAGGTGAGCGCGTTAAATCAAAGGTCTACACCTTTGAAGTTGAGCGTCCTTCTGAATACATTGCTAAAGCTCTTGATATTACTACCGAAGATTTTGTGTACAGAATTGTGCGCGTCAGGCTTGTTGAAGGAATCTCGCAGGTCATTGAGTATACCTACATGCCCATTAGCTTGGTTCCCAATCTTAAAATGGCTCATCTGGAGCACTCGATTTACAACTATATTGAGAGCGAAATTGGACTCAAGATTGCCAACGCGCACCGTGTTATCAGGGCTGTTATGCCCACAGAGGTAGAGGCTTCAAGGCTAGAAATTAGCACAGGCGATCCCCTCCTGGAGGTTGAGCAAATCGGTTATATCGACGATGGTCGTGCGTTTGAATATTCCATCTCACGACATGCGCATGGCTATGAATTCATGACCATTTCTATGCACTAACCCCTGGTATAACGTTACAAATATGGCGAGAAGACCAATTGATCTTCTCGCCTTTTGCGTGTATGGGTGCGCGGCGCGGGGTGCAGCACGCAGCGCAACGCAGCCTGGTTGCTGCTCGGCAAGCGCTCGACGGCTGCTCGGCAGCTGCTCGGCAACTACTCGCCGAGAATGACGTGCCTGAACTCGCCGTCCTCGTAGATTCCGCAGCTATGGGTGCCGTCCTTTGGAATGCCCACGGAGCCTGGGTTGAACACGGTGACCTCTGGGTGGTCAGCGCTCTGCATGTTCACTTTTCTGTGAGTGTGGCCGTACACAAACGCGTCCATACTTGGCGTCTGAGGCCATTTATCAACGCTGTTGTGAATGCCAGGGCCAAAGACATGACCGTGAGTAAAGAAGATAGTGAACTGCTTGCCCGTCTTTGGATCTTTATCAAACAAGATGTTGTAATCAGCCATGCAAGGGAAGTCCAGAACCATCTGGTCTACCTCTGCCTCGCAATTTCCGCGGACCGCAATGACCTTATCGGAAATGCTGTTCAACATCTCAATAACGCGCTTTGGTGCGTAGTCTGCAGGAAGATCGTTGCGAGGGCCGTGATAGAGCAGATCTCCAAGAAGCAAAACGTACTTTGGCTGCTCCTCCTCGATAACCTGCATGAGCTTCTCGCAATAGTCGGCAGCGCCGTGAATATCTGAAGCAATTACAACCTTCATCAACGTATCCTCTCTATACGTGTTTCTACACGTAGCTTCATACGCGTGTATCAATAAATTATTTTATGGTATTGATGGCGTCCAGCCAGTTACAAGCGCTGGCAATTCGGTCACCGTGCAAATGCCTGCTTAGAACCTACCGGTCATCCTTGCGTCAGGATCAGCCTCGGAAACACGTTGACGAAGATCTGCAATAGCCGCAGGTATCTCGCCTGTGTTGTACGGCGTCATCTGGTACACCCAGTTAATCCAGTTGCGATACAGCAAGTTTGCGTGCGCACGCCAGGTAAACAATGGCTGCTTTTCTGGATCATTATCAGGGAAGTAATTCTCTGGCAGACGAATAGGCAGACCCTTATGGAAGTCGCGCCAATACTCCTCTGCAAGTGTGTCTCGGTCATATTCAAAATGCCCGGTTACAAAAATCTCGTGAAAGTCTCTTGTGGCGAGAAGTGCGGGTCCGCTGGTAAATCCCTCAGAAAGCACCGCAAGCTCAGGATGATCCACCAGAGATGATGTCTCAATCGCAGCATGACGAGAATGTGGCATGTAATGTACCTCGTCAAATCCATTGGTGAGGAAGCAATACTCATCGCATAAACGCTGCGGGAAAATACCAAACAGCTTAGCGCCCAACATCTTCTTGGGAATGTCGTGCAAGTAATACAGGCCAGCTAGTGCGCCCCAACACAGGTACATGGTAGAAAAGACATGCTCCTGAGACCAATCAACAATGCGACAAAACTCATCCCAGTAGTCAACGTCCTCGTATTTAAGGTCCTCGATAGGAGCGCCGGTAACAATCAGACCGTCATAATTTTTATCTTTGAAGTCATCAAAAGTTGAATAAAACGTAACCAGATGGTCGGCTGCAGTGTTTTTAGATTCATGCGAAGAGATACGCATAAAGTCGCAGGTAACCTGTATAGGAGACTTTGAAATCAAGCGGAGAATCTGTGTCTCGGTCTGAATTTTCTTAGGCATTAAATTCAAAATTGCCAGGCGCAGTGGACGAATCTCCTGGTGCTCTGCAACTTCTTCCTCAAGCGCAAAAATGCGCTCTTCTTGCAGCGTCTTCTTAGCTGGTAAACCATCTGGAATATTAATAGGCATGGCAACTTCCTTTAGCTAATCGTTGCACATAAGTATACTTGTTTGTATGGAAATAACTTTTGCCGAGCTCGGGCTAAACGAGCAAATTCTGGCAGGCGTAGCAACGCTTGGGTTTAACGCGCCTACTCCCGTGCAGGTCGCGGCAATTCCCGTTGTCCTTGCGGGCAAGGATGTTGTTGCGTCAGCGCAAACGGGAACAGGTAAAACTGCAGCGTTTATGTTGCCTACGCTGCAGCGCATTGCTGGCGAGAAACCCGGTGGAGCCGAGAAGCCCGACGCCAAGAAGCGCGACGCAGCCGCCGGGCGCGACGCCAAGCGCAACGCCAAACGCGGCGACGCCAAACGCAACGCGTATCCCCGTGCACTCATCATCACCCCAACACGAGAGCTTGCAGCCCAAATTGACGACGTTGCTAAAAGCGTTTGTGCATCCACTGGCCAGCAAGCTGTCATTGTTACTGGTGGCGCTCGCTACAAGCACCAGATAACCGCGCTGCAAAAAGGTTGTGATGTACTGGTAGCAACACCTGGCCGCTTGATTGATCTTCTCGACAAAAAGCATACAAGCCTAGAAAACATCCAGGTGCTGGTGCTTGACGAGGCAGACCGCATGCTTGACATGGGCTTTTGGCCAAGCGTTCGCCGCATTATGGAGCAGCTACCCAAGGCGCACCAAACGTTGCTTTTCTCGGCAACGCTCCCCGCGTCAATTACCTCAACCATAGATGCGCTGCTCAAAGATCCAGAGCGCATTGAGATTGCAAGAACCGGACAGACTGCGGCAACAATCGAGCAACATTTGTGCTCAGTTACCCAGGGACAAAAACCGCTGCTCTTAAAGGCACTTATCGACTCCTTTGATCCTGCGCCAGAGCGCGTTTTGGTGTTCTGCAGGACAAAGTCGCGCGTTGACAGCATTTACAAAAACCTCAAAGCCGCAGGTCTCAAGGTTGATGTTATGCATGCGGACCGTCCGCAAAAGGCTCGCGCAAGAGCGCTTGAGCGATTCCGCAGCGGCGCTATTCAGGTTCTTGTTGCAACCGACGTTATGAGCCGCGGCATTGATATCCAGGGCATTGACGCGGTAATCAACTTTGATGTGCCGCTTGACCCTGAGGATTATGTTCACCGCATTGGCCGAACAGGCCGTGCAGGAGCCGCAGGTCAGGCGTTCACTTTTATGGGACCAGATGAGGTCACGCCGCTCAGAGAAATTGAATACTTTACAAAAGCGCTCATTCCTTCATGGGATCTACCTGGCTTTTCTTATGATGTGGGGCGCATTATGCTCCAGGACTCCCGCTCTACCTCCAAGACCACGCGATCGATGTTCTCGGGTTCAAGGTCAAGGGGTAAAGGATTTGGATTTGGCGGCAGATATGGCCGACACACGTAATCTATAATCAGATGCAGTCAGCTCATACAGTAAAGGAATCAAAATGGGCCCTTTTAATGGCGTTGGTGTAATTTTTGCTCTTGGAGCAGCAGCTCTTCATGTGGTTATTTTTTATCTTGAGTCATTTGCCTGGACTTCTGATGGCACGCTTAAAGCCTTCAACATGACAAAAGAAGAGGCAGAAAGCACCGAAAAAATGGCTTTTAACCAGGGATTTTACAATCTCTTTCTTGCCATTGAGGTATTCGTTGGCGTCTTCTTGATGGCCACCAGAAATCCAGCAGGTAAAGCGCTTGTTATCTTTGCTGTATGTTCAATGGCATTTGCCGCAATTCTTCTCTATGTAACTTCTCCCGAAAAACGCTCTGCAGCCATCAAGCAGGCAATATTCCCCATTATGGCTCTCTGCAATTTGATTCTGTAACTTTTAAACATCGTCGCTGGGCACATACAAGCACCCAGCCTTTTGTAAGCACTTCTCGCGAGAAGGAACATCATGAAGCAACTCCGCCCTTATCCACAGGTTATTGTCACCAAGAAAGCAGCTCGCGCGCTTGCGGGCGGACATCCTTGGGTCTTTGAGGGCGAGGTTATCCGTGTAGAACCGTCTCCAGAAACCGGCGAACATGCTCAAAATGGTTGCATCGTTGATGTTTTTGAGGAGAACGGAACCTACCAGGGAACTGGCCTTCTGTCAGAAATGAGCAAGATTCGCGTCAGAATTGTGACAAGAAACGCCAACGATAGGCTCAACGAAGCGTTTTGGAGCCGAAAGATCAGCTGGGCGTGGGAGCACCGTAAGACCACTATGGGAAACCGCGCTCTACCAGGGACTGAGCCCGACACCAACTGCTGCCGCGTCATCTTCTCGGAGGCCGATGGTTTTCCTGGCTTGATCGTAGACCGCTACGAGAACGTACTTGTTGCGCAGGTGGGAACTGTTGGAATGGAGCGTCTGCGTGACGTCATCTATCCGCTGCTGCTTGAGGTTTTGTCTACAGATGGCCAGGTAATTGATGGCATCTACGAGAGAAATGACTCCCCTTCGCGCCTTAAAGAAGGACTTCCACAATATAAGGGCTGGTGGACAAGCGCTTCTCCTGACGAGAATGACTTGCTTACAGAAAGCTCCCTAGCTCTGCCTTCAACTCATGTTCTTGCAACTGAAAACGGACTCAAATTCAATCTTGACCTGGAGAACAGTCAGAAAACCGGCTTTTTCTTGGATCAAAAATATAACCGCCGAGCAGTTCGCCAGCTTGCAAAAGGCCGTCGTGTGCTGGATTGTTTCTGTCACGTTGGTCCGTTTGGCCTTAACACTGCAGCAGGAGGAGCAGAATTTGTCCGCTGCGTAGATGTCAGCCAAACCGCCATTGACCTTGCACGCCAAAATGCGGAGCTCAACGGCTTGGCAGATTGTATGGACTTTACCTGTGCAAACGTCCTTGAATACCTGCCAGAGCTGGCTGGCGACCGCGGTCAGCTCAAAGCAGAAGGAGGCCCGTTTGACCTCATCATTCTGGATCCACCTGCATTTACTAAGACGCGCGACAAGGTTCGCAGCGCCATGCGTGGCTATAAGGAAATCAATGCTGCAGCCATGAAGCTGCTACCTCGAGGTGGCTACCTGGCAACCTGTTCCTGCTCTCACTTCATGACCAGAGATCTTCTCGCCCAGGCAATTGCCGAGGCAGCTCACCATACTAACGTACAGCTCAAGCAAATTGAAGAGCGACAGCAAGCTCCTGACCACCCAATTCTTTGGGGTGTTCCCGAGAGCCATTACCTTGATTTCTTCATTTTCCAGGTGATTTAAAACTACTTATTATTTGCTTTTGCGACACTCTTTGAAGAAGGCTTTGAGCTGTGCAGATGCCTCGTCTGCTAATACTCCGCCTGAGACAGCAAACTCGTGATTAAGTCTTGGGTCACTGCTCACATCAAACAACGTACCCGTTGCGCCGCCCTTGGGATCAAACGCACCAAACACACAACGATCAATACGAGCGTTGACCATCAATCCCGCGCACATCAAGCAAGGTTCCAGCGTTACGTAGACCGTACAACCCGAAAGCCTCCAGCGTCCAAGCTTTTTTGAGGCCTCCTGCATGGCGAGAAACTCAGCGTGCGCAGAAGGGTCGTTATCAATCTCACGGCGATTATGTGCAACGGCAATAACCTCTCCATCGCACACCACAACTGCTCCGATTGGCACTTCTCCTATCTGCGCTGCAAGTTCTGCCTGCTCAAGAGCAAGTCTCATGTATTTCTGGTCAAGAGCAGCCTGTGGAGTCAAAGGCTCTTGCGCTTCATCACTCATAGCTGCTCCTCTCTTGTCCGATTGCTGGCGTAAATCTGCTGCAGTTCTGTCGCGGTTCTGTCGCGAACCTGTCACGATTCTGACGCGAATCCGTCGCGATTCTGTCCCGAACCTGACGCTTGTTTGTCTTCACTCAATTATGAAGCAAAACCTAACTTGCTAAATCCCCTACTCGCAAAAAACTGAATTATGCGGTAGGATATTACCGCTTTGGAGAGGTGGCAGAGTGGTTGAATGCGGCGGTCTTGAAAACCGTTGAGCGGTGTCCCCGTTCCGAGGGTTCGAATCCCTCCCTCTCCGCCATTTTTGGCGGCCCTCAACTCCATGTTTTACTTCCAGAACTTCCATTCCATTTCACGTCATTTCTAGCTCAACGTTCTTCTCGTCAGTGTGTGGGCGAGCATTCCATTTACCGAAAGATTCCTTAACAAGTTAAAAGCTTTAATCAAAAACGCCTTAGATTTTTAGTTTTGGGTATAATTAACCTGTCCAAATGGATGGCTGACACAAAATTGTCAGTGATTGAAAGGATTTAGCATGATTATTGCCGCAGTTGTAGTTATTGTCCTTCTGGTTTTCTGGGCCATTAGCATTCACAACAACATCATCCGCGCAAGCAACAGGTGCGATAACGCTTGGGCAGCTATCGATACGCAGCTTCAGCGTCGTAACGATCTGATCCCTAACCTGGTCAACACCGTTAAGGGTTACGCAACTCACGAGTCTAAGACTTTTGAGGCAGTTACCTCCGCTCGCGCTGCAGTCGCAAACGCTCACACTCCTGAAGAGAAGATGCAGGCTTCCGGCACTCTTTCTAACGCTCTGACCAACCTGTTTGCTGTTGTTGAGAACTACCCAGAGCTCAAGGCAAACCAGAACTTCCTGGAGCTCCAGGCAGAGCTTACTGACACCGAGAACCGCCTCAGCTACGCTCGCTTGAGCTACAACGACGTTGTTATGAACTACAACAACATCATCGCTGTCTTCCCAAACAACCTTCTTGCTGGTGGACGTTCCCCACGTACAAGCTTCCAGGTCACCGACGAGTCCGCTCGTCAGGCACCAAACGTACAGTTCTAAGAGCTGTTTCGTTACACTTTGTACCAGCTCAGCCCGGTATCTGCATTCCGCAGGTACCGGGCTTTTTTGTGCGCCGTGAAGCTTTGCGGATCGGGCTGGTCATGCGCTGACCGTGCGCTGACCGTGCGCTGACCCGCACTGTCCACGCGCTTGCGCGTCGCCTATACGCTGCTTGCGCGTCTGCGCTAGCCAAATCCGAGCAGCTAGATTATGTGAAGAGTCTTTACAGCCTCGCGAGAAAATCGTTAAAATAGTTACATCTGTGAATTGTCCTCGCAAGCACAATTCACGTCCTATTGGTTGAAGAGAAAGGTCAGCATGAAACCTCGACCTCACAGTCGCTGACCTCTTGCGGTGTGCCGATTTGCACCGTGAGGGGTGAAATCGCAATGCAGTCCCCGTGGCAATTACGCGGAGTTTCTCGCCAATGCCACGCTTTAGTCTTCGGACGCATGTAAGGAGCACACATGATTTATCTTTCCCAGTTAATGGGTAATCCGGTTCTAGATTCAGAAGGCGAGAAGATCGGTTCTGTCTCTGACCTTGGAATTGCTACCGGAGAAGTTTTTCCTCGCATTACTTCCCTTGCTTTTATGGGCCCTGGCCGCACGCCAATGATGATTTCTTGGCGCAAGTATGTTGATACCTACGATGAGGACGTCATCAGGCTCAAGGTACCTTCAACCGAGATTCGCTTCTCGTACCTGCAGCCTAACGAAGTTCTTCTCGCCCGAGATATTCTGAACAAGCAGATCGTTGATACGCGTGGCATTCGTGTTGTCCGCGTAAATGACCTCAAGCTCTCCGATACCAGCTCAACGCAGCTGCGCCTTCTGGGCGCGGAGGTTGGTGCACGCGGTCTGCTGCGCAGCCTTTCTCCCCAGCTAGAGCACCTGGTCACTCGCATTGCACGCGCTATGGGTCATCCCATGCAAGAGCGCATCATCGCATGGAGTTACATGGACCTGGTCGAGCGCGACCTCTCCAACGTCAAGCTCTCCGTTTCCCACAAAACGCTGGACGAGCTGCACCCTGCTGACGTTGCTGACATTATTGAACGCCTGGACTCTCGCCTGCGTAGCCAGGTGTTTGCCCAACTTGATGACGAGCAACGAGCCGGAGCAATGGCAGAGTTCAACGACGACGCTATGGCGGTTGAGCTCATCGGCGGCCTGAATGAAAAAGAAGCATCTCGCATCCTGTCCGAGATGGACCCAGACGACGCAGCCGAGCTTGTCTCCGAGCTGAGCTATGACCGTGCCGAGAAACTCCTGCGCTTGATGGGCGTTAAGGAGCAGCGCGCTATTAGGCAACTGCTGGGATATCGCGAGTACACCGCTGGTCGTATTATGACGTCTGAGGCGCTTTCTGTTCCTGAGGACCAGACCGTTGCGTACGCCTTTGATCGCCTGCGCAACCTGGACGAAGACTTTGAGACCGTCCGCTACCTCTACCTTACTGACGAGGATGGCCGCCTGTCTGGAACCGTTACGCTGAACCGCCTGATTGTCTCCGAGCCAGAAACTCGTCTGGAGGAGATTGCTAATAAGAACCTGGTCACCGCCTCACCAGAGGACGACCAGGAGGACGTTGCTCGTAACATTGCAAAATACAACCTGCTGGCCATGCCTGTTGTTTCTGACGATAACCGCCTGCTGGGTATTGTTACCGTCGACGACGCCCTTGACGTTCTTGAAGAGGAGCACGCTGAGGACCTGCAGATTGTTGGTGGCGGTAGAAGCGATTCCGATTCTGGTGACCGTGGCCGCAATATTATTTGGTTCCTCCACCGCAACCTCTGGCTTTTGTTCTGGGTTGCTTCCGTTGTGATTGCTGCCTTTGTAGGAACGGCTGCAACATCTAATCCAACCATGGGTATTTTCGCAGCTCTTTGCACTATTACCATGCCAATCTCGCTGAACTTGAGCGAGAATACCGTCAACTACGTGACAAACTTCTTCCTCACAGACGATCCTGGCAGCGAGAAGTCTCCTTCTATCTTAGGCTTTGCCTTCCGCTCGCTTCTACTGGGTCTTCTGGTCAGCGGACTCATTTGCATCCTTGGTGCCGCAGCTCACGCACTGCTAGAGGCTCTGTTCCATCCTTTTGATCCAACTTCAACTGCAGCTATATCCTACGCAGCACTCTTTGACCAGACCATTATCCAGATCTTTGGTGCAGCAGCTGGCTCTACGCTCATCTCCTTCCTGCTGACCCCAATTTTCTTGGCTGTTCTTCGCCATCGTGACGAGAAAAATCAGGAAACCTCAGGTCTCACGCTTACCCTGATTTCTATGAGCCTTTCGGTGGTGACATTCTTCGTCCTCTCTTACGCTCTCTCGCTTGTGAGCGTGATGTAAATGGCGCAAGAGAACGCAGAGGTAAAGAGCACAGCCGCAGAGCAGGACATTGCTGCAGAGCAGAGCGCCGCTGCAGAGCAGGACGCGGCTGGCCAGGACGCCATCGAGCAGGGCAAACGCACATCTAAAGAGAAGGCTCCGGTCAACAAAAACAGCCTCAAGTACATCTTGATGGCAATGGGTCCCGGTCTTCTCGCCGCATTTGCTGGAAACGACGCCGGTGGCATTGCAACCTACTCAAGCGCGGGCGCTACCTTTGGCTACTCGCAGCTGTGGACCGTGCCGCTTATGTGCTTCCTGCTGATTGTGGTTCAAGAAACCGCAGCTCGAATGGGCTGCGTCACCGGTAAAGGCATTGCATCGCTGGTGCGTGAACGCTTTGGTATCCGCCTTTCCACGCTGGCAATGGGCGCACTGCTGCTTTCCAACATTGCTGTTACTTTCTCCGAATTCGCAGGTATTGCGTCCAGTATGGAGCTCTTTGGCATCCCAACGTACGTCTCGGTGCCTATTAGTGCTCTGATGGTGTGGCTTCTGACTGTTGGTGGATCGTACCGTCGCATCGAGAAGATTTTGCTGGCAATTAGCTGTATTTTTGTCACGTACGTGGTAGCTGGCGTGCTTGCTCAGCCTGACTGGGGCGAAGCTCTGCGCGTCACCATCATTCCGCAGCCTTCCGCTGAACCGTCATACATTTCTCTGTTGGTTGCAAATATTGGTACCACCATCAGTCCGTACATGATCTTCTTGGTTGCATCAAATGTTGTCGAGAAGAACCTTGATACCAGCGATATTCCCGCACAGCGTGCAGACAATGTTGCCGGCGCAGTCCTGGCCGAGGTCATTACCTGGTTCATTATGCTGACCACCGGTGCTGTCCTCTTCCCTCGTGGAATCTCTGTTGACTCCGCTGCCGACGCTGCTCGCGCACTTGAACCACTTGCAGGTCAGTACGCTAGTACCCTCTTTGCACTGGGCATGGTTGGCGCGTCCTTCCTTGCAGCATGCGTTCTACCAGGCATTACCGCAAGCGCTATCTGCGAGGCATTTGGTTGGGAGCGCGGAGCCGACCGTAGCTGGCAAGAGGCCCCTGTCTACCACGGTATTATTACAACTGTGCTGGTTATTTCTGCACTGGTTGTTCTGATCCCGGGCATGAGTCTCTTTGGCATCATGATGGCCGCACAGGTCATCAACGGTATTCTGCTGCCAATTCTGCTTGTCTTTATGGTTATCATTGCGGCCGATAAACACATCATGGGCAAGTACGCCAACGGTCGCATCTGGAACGCGCTGACCTGGTTTACCATCATCACCGTTATTATCCTGACCATTGTGATGTTCATTCTGCAGGCCATGGGCTTGTAGCGAGCGTCGCGCAACTCCGCTGACGCGCCAACTCTGCACGCGCGATTCCGCAGATCGCGACACAAAAATAGGGCGAGAAGACCGGTCTTCTCGCCCTTTGTTTTATGCGATTAACAGCGCTTTATTACTTGCTTGCCTTATCAAACTCATCTTTGAAGTCAGAGAACATCTTGCCCATGCGACCAAGTTGCATGCCAAAGCCCTTGGCTGCCTTGTTTGCAGTTGCCTGTGCCGACGATTTGCTTGCAGGCTTAGCGTCGGACTTGCTAGCAGCGGCTTTGTCCGAAGCAGCCTTTTCTGCGGTGGCCTGCTCCTCTGGAGATGGCTTCTCGAGGCGAACATCCTCTGCGGCAACGGGAGCTGGGCGTTCGGAATCGTCTTCTGCGTCGGGCTCGGTAGCATCTTCGATAGCTCGCTTTGCCTTGGCCAGCGTCTTACCCAGGGCAAACGCGCCCTTCTCGGTAGCCTCTGCAACAGCCTTTCCGGCTTTAGCTGTAGCTTCGGAAGCCTTAGCGGCAGCGGCTGCGTATCCCTCGCCTGCCTTTGCAGCTAGTCCGCCAGTGAGCTGGGCATCTGCTGCTTCATCGGAGAGGACCATTGCACCGTTAGAGTAACCCAACAGCCACTCAGGCTTGATGGTAAACGAGCCTACCAGCGCCTCAGATCCAGCGCCATCACCCACAAGAAATGCCGAGACCACACCAGTGACCTGGTCAAACTCAGCGCCACTCACGTAGCCCAGACTTTTTCCGCTCTTAGTGCGGGCTTCCATGCCGTGCCATAGAATGCAGGTATCAAAATCCAAGTTCAAGCGCTTGATTGCTGCTTTATCGACGTTATTCTCGGGATCTTTTACGCAAAGCCCCTGCTCAATGGTCTCCAGAGACTCCAGTGTGACAAACGCGTCATCCTGCTTAATCATGCCAGCAATGTCGGGCTTCTGAACCATCACGCCCACTACCTGCGAGGACTGGCCCTGTTTGAAGGGGGCAAAAACCACGTTGTGGATTCTTCCTAACTTGGAAAAACGCTCTTCTCCCGCATGCTTGCCCTTTGTAGCAGGCTTTTTGGGGAGAAGGACCTTTGCGCCTAGGAGCTCGGTTGTTTTCACGTGAAACCTCTCTATAAAAAACGGGACGTCATAAGGCGTCCCGTCACATTGCTTGTAAGTGAGGCTTATGCCTCCTGGTAGCCCTCGCCAGCGTTCTCCTGCTCGTGGGACTCAACGTTCTCGATGCGAACTGCCTGAGCCTCAGCGGTTGTGGCGGTTGGCTCTGGAACAACAAAGGAATCTGCAACAACATCAGCAGCATCTGCGACAGTGTTAGAAGCAGAGGTCACAGCGTCAGAAAGTGACTCACGGAGCTGATCCATGCGCTCGCGAGCAAGATCAACCTTTGCGCGGAGCTCATCGGTCTTTGCGTCAACAGTAGGCTTGACCTCGTCAATCTTAGTGCTCACAACCTTAGATGTGCGCTCATAAGAATCAAGTGCGGAATCCCATGCGTCATTGACAGCATCTGCAGCCAAAGCGCGAGTCTCCTCGCCGGAACGTGGAGCCAGGAAAAGACCAGCTACAGCGCCAGCAGCAGCACCAAAAATAGCGCCTAGAAAGAAACCAGCAGACTTCTTGCTCATAAGTACCTCCTGTTAAACAGCAAAACGCTGTACGTAATCATACCGCAATACGGGCGTTTATCGAACGGGCTTTGAACGAGGAACGTTAATCATGTTCCAGTCATCTGGGACGTCGGTGACCTCAGAGTCGTCAGTGGCGTCCTCGACAGCTGTTGCCTCGGCGAGCTCGTCGGCGGGTGCCTCGGCGGCGTCGGCTGCGGGCTCAGCGTCGGCAGCGGGCACGACCGCATCCTCGTCGGCTGCGTCAATACCTGCGACCTCGGCGTTGTTCTCCTCAGCGTCCGCAACCTCAGCCTCAACTGCATCAGCGGCTGCTGCATCAGCGACGTCCTCGGAGGAGTTGTCGGCAGCGTAATCCTCTGCGTCTACGCTCTCTGCCTGGGGTGCAGCGTCCGCCTCAGGTTCCGCGGAGTCTGCGAGCTCATCGGTCTTCTCGCCGTCAAGGCTCTGGATGAGTGCAACGAGGCCAGAGACGATTGCATTGATGTCTGGGTCGGCGTCCTCCTGGTTGCCATATGCCCAGTTAAGGAGCCACACAGCGCTGGAAAGCGAGGCTGCAACCAGCACGTCATCTGGACATGCAAGGATGATCTCATAGAGGCCGCGACGG
>ERZ773180.551-NODE-551-length-22108-cov-9.332018_pt1 | contig 22108 bp, 18 predicted proteins | sample MGYA00511080_ERZ773180 | MGnify/ENA primary metagenome ERZ773180 (study PRJEB29015, sample SAMEA2738175) | human oral metagenome | biome: human oral; feature: human-associated habitat; material: saliva | place: China | collected 2178 ...
ATGGTGCAAACGATTCTCGCACAAAAGAACTAGAAGCATTGGTTAAGTAATCGATTGCTTTAAAGAAAATACAACTATCATAAATGGTAGAAGCAACTCAAACCGCTTCTACCATTTTTGTTTTTAGGAGAGAATGAATGTCTCCTTTTATTTTATATCAATAGATACAATCCACTATTAGAGCGAAGGTTGTATTATAATACCAATCACTATAAACAATCAGATTAAACTTTTTAAAACCAATTCTTTTCCCTTTTATTAGTAATGTTAATTCTTTTCCTGCATGTCTACTTGTATTATATTTCCAATAAGTACATTCCATCTCATCTCTTATTATTATAAGCTATAACAGATGCTTTACAATGGATGTGCAGAAGTACAGAATAAGAGACAATATCTCTTGTTTTACTACGAGGAATGGAGTTTGTGTGGATACTAATAAAAGTAATCTTGTTCCTTAAATATATTGCTTTTCTAATCTCTTCTCATCAAGCCGATAGGGGGATAAAGAGCAAAAGGCGGACTTCACAGCCAGCCTAATACATATTATACAAAAACATTATGAATACTTTATTTAGCGAACAAGATCTAAAAGTATATCCTATTATTAAATAATTAAGCGGTTTCACAACCTGCGTTTATCTCCTTTTATTGTGCTTTGGTGCAAGTATCGCATTTACGTTTGCAATATCTTTCGCATTGAACTCGGATATCATATCCAAGTAAAGCACCTAAAATAAAATCTTCTTCAGGAGATAATTGGTTTAAAGGGCGATTAACCATCAGTTTGATAGCATTGATACATTCTTCTTTTCCGAAGAAAATATTGATGTTTTTATTGCCAACAGGCTGTGTAACGAACGAAATATCCTGGTTTGCTAGTCGTGAGGTTGCAAATTCTTCGTATTGCTTTTTGCAAGTGAAGAGCACCATAGGACGTACACCTTTTTGGTATTCGTAGATGTGGTTTACCAGCACTTTAAGGTCGGCAGGCATCTTTGCAAGATCAGACATATCGTTATCAAACTGATGATTAATCACCTCTTTAATTTAAATCTTTAAAGACTTGCTTTGATATTTTCTAACCAAGCGTCAATACGTTCTTCAGTTTTGTCGTCTTCATTTACGTCATCAAGAGCCAAACCTACGAACTTTCCGTCTACAACAGCTTCAGAGTCTTCAAATGTATAACCATCTGTTGAAACTTCACCGATTACATTTGCGCCACCTTCTTTAACGACATTGTAAATCTCTGCCATAGCTCCACAGAATGTATCGCTATAACTTTCAGCGTCACCGCAACCAAACAAGGCAACAGTTTTACCAGAAAGGTCAGCACCTTTCAATACGTCTAAACCGTCATACCAGTCGTCTTGCAATTCGCCTGCACCCCATGTTGAAGTTCCAAGCAAAAGATTTTCGTTTGCAGCAACTACGTCTGCTGTTAAGTTTGTTACTTCTAAAGCTTCTACGCCTAGCTTACTTGCAATTTGTTCAGCTATGCTTTGGCAGGTTCCTGTTGATGAACCATAAACAACTACTGTTGATTTCATATCCTTATAATTTTAATTTACTATTTCGTTATGTTGATGTTGCAAAGATATACACATTTTTTTGATTCGCCAATACCTAAAAGTAGGGTTTTTAGTAAAATACCTACAAATGATTAGGTACAATGTTCATTCGTTTTATTCTATCCCTAAAAAGAATGATATAACTATTTTTATCTCTTAAAATATGATAATCGAAAAGTTATTTTTATGTGTTTCCTATAGATTAATACCTACTTGTTGTGATGTATAAGTGATGAATGATGAGGATTAGAAGACATCAGCTCGAAATGACGTTGACGACCTTTATATATAATAGGTAGAGAGTCCGCTAGACAAAAGCAGTGCAATTGTGATGTAAAAGCAATGCAATTAATAGGCAAAAAGAATGCTATTGCAAGCTAAAAGCAATACTATTAAAATGTAGAAGGAATGAGGCCCTAAATAAAAATGTGTTTTTATACGGCTACCTACATTCTTTTTCGTAACTTTGCATAATTCAATTATAAATTAAAACAAAATGGAAAACAATAAAGATAGATATATAGCTGTTAGTTATAAGTTATATACAGTAGACGGAGACCAAGTTTCTTTGGTAGAAGAAGCACCAGCAGACAAGCCTTTTTCTTTCTTAAGTGGATTTGGTTTAACCATCGATGCATTTGAAAGAGAAGTGGCAGGACTAAACGAAGGCGATACATTTAACTTCACATTGTTGCCTTCTGAGGCTTATGGTGAGCACCTTGCAGACCGTGTTTTAGACTTAGAAAAAGAGATTTTTACAGTGAATGGTCACTTCGATCACGACAATATTTTTGTTGATGCCATTGTTCCTCTACAAAATGAAGATGGACATCGCTTCAATGGTCGTGTGCTTGAGATTACCGACGATATTGTAAAGATGGACTTAAATCACCCACTTGCAGGTAAAACTCTAAACTTTAAGGGTTCTATTGTTGAAGCTCGTGAAGCTACAAAAGAAGAGATTCAAGAAATGATTAATCGTATTTCAGGTGACGATAGCTGCAGTGGTGGATGCTGTGGAGGCGGTTGTGGACATCACGATCACGACCATGAGCACAGCTGTGGATGTGGTCATTAATTATTAAACGATAATGAAAGGTAAGTGAAAGAATAAGATGTGGTGCATTGTTTGTGCTCATCTGTTTTTTCACTTATTTTCTTTTAAGAATCAAAGGCAAGTGTTTACGAACTGGCTTTGTTGCTTTTGATAAGGTGTTTACAATATTGGAATAAATAAAGAACAGATGGCAAGCAATAGTTTTGGTAGTCTTTTTAGGCTCACTTCGTTTGGAGAAAGTCACGGAGAGGTTATTGGTGGAGTGATTGATGGTATGCCTTCGTGCATTGATATCGATTTTGATTTTGTTCAAGAAGAACTTAATCGCCGTCGACCAGGGCAGAGTTCCCTATCTACTTCACGCAACGAAACAGATAGAGTGCAGTTCCTAAGTGGTATATTCGAGGGAAAATCAACAGGTGCGCCCATTGCTTTTATCGTTCCAAATAGCAATCAAAACAGTTCAGACTACGATTCTTTAAAAGATATTTTCCGTCCTTCACATGCCGATTACACCTACTTTCAGAAGTTTGGAATACGTGATTATCGAGGTGGTGGACGCTCTTCTGGTCGCATAACTATTGCTCGTGTGGTGGCTGGAGCATTGGCAAAACTCGCTTTAAAACAAATAGGTGTAAGCATACAAGCTTATGTTTCGCAAGTGGGAAAGGTGCGTTTAAGCCAACACTATTCACAGTTAGATCTCAACAACATTGAAATCAACTCTGTAAGATGCCCCGATGAGCAAGTGGCTACAGAGATGCAGCAGCTTATTAAAGCAACAAAAGCAAGTGGAAACAGCGTGGGTGGGGTAGTAACTTGCGTGGTGAAAGGGTGTCCTATTGGGCTTGGTAATCCCGAATTTGCGAAACTTCATGCCCAATTAGGTGCTGCAATGCTAAGTATTAACGCCGCTAAGGGTTTTGAATATGGTGCAGGTTTCGATTCAGTAGCGGCTTATGGCAGTGAAATGAACGATGAATGGAGATGCGAAGCGGGTGAAATTGGCACCCGAACAAACAATAGTGGTGGTATACAAGGTGGTATTAGTAATGGCGAAGATATCTATTTTAGAGTAGCTTTTAAGCCCGTTGCAACCATACTTCAAAAGCAACAAACCATTGATAGTGAGGGAAATAATGTTGAATTTACAGCAACTGGAAGACATGATCCATGTGTTGTGCCCCGTTCTGTACCCATTGTAGAGGCAATGACGGCAATGGTTCTGCTCGATAATTACCTATTGAACAAAGCAACTCGAATGTAAATTTTGTATATTTTTTACGTTTAGGGCTTTATTTGCTCATCATACTCTTATCTCAAATCTATCTTTTCTACTTCTATTTTTTAGGCTTACGAACCCTTAGGAAAGAGTGATATAAAGTCTTTTTTTTATATTACTTTGCTCTCTTTTCTACGAAAATACTATAATATTATAGTATTAATCAATAAAAAAATGTTATTTTTGCATAGTCGTAAGTACTATATTGTCAATAAGATAATACATGTAATACTGGCAAAAAACATTTTTTAGTTATAAAATTTTTTATTTTATGAGAAATAAGAAACCCATTCTTCTTGCTCTATTTTTAATGTCTTCTTTATTTAGTACACAGTCTTTCGCTCAGAAAAAGATTGCAAAAGTAGACCCAAGAGCAGGTTGGCACAAACAATATACAGACGAACACAAAGGCATTAACCTTGTTGCAGCATTGCAATATATGAAAGAACAAGGCATAAAGCCAAAGAAAGAAGTGGTGATAGGAATTCTTGATTCGGGAATAGACACAACTTCTGTGGTGTTGAAAGATGCCTTGTGGGTAAATAAAAAGGAAGTAAAAGACGGCAAAGACAACGATCGTAATGGTTATATAGATGATATTCACGGCTGGAACTTCTTAGGAACTGCCGATGGAACATTTAATCTTTTAAGTGCAGGAACAGAAGAGTTTAGAGAGTTTAAACGCCTATATCCTCGCTATAAAAATGCCGATGCAACCAAAGAAGCAAGTAATGAGGAGTTTCAATACTATCAAAAAATGCGTAAAAAGGCTGGTATCGATCGCTATTTACGTTTTTACCAATTTGGAGTTGCAAAGAATAATGCATTACATTCATTAGATGCGGCAGTGCAAAAGGCATACACCACACAACGAGATACCCTTAGTTTGGCTGTTGCTATGCAAACTTTGGTAGCTAACGAAGCAAACAAACAATATATAGAAGCATTGCTTTCTGAGGTGATGAAGGCTGCAGAAGGAACTAAATGGAATGCTTTTGTGGCTCAACAAGATAGCTCTTTTGCTTTGACCAAAGCTCGAATTGATGGTATTGAGCACGACAAAGACAAACGTTTGTTGATGGGTGATGATCTTAAAAACGAGAAAGACATTTATTATGGCAATGCCATCTTAGGTTCTTCTGATGCTGATCACGGCACTTTTGTGGCTGGTATCATTGCAGGAAAACCAGATGAAGCCCACCAAAACTATGGCGGTGTATTTCCAGAAGCAAAGTTGATGATTCTTCGTTGTGTTCCTGATGGTGACGAATATGATAAAGATATTGCAACAGCCATTAGATATGCGGTAGACAATGGTGCAAAGATTCTGAACTTAAGTCTTGGTAAATACACTTCTCCCGATGCTCAAATGGTGAGCAATGCTATTGCTTATGCGGCAAAGAAAGATGTTCTTGTTATTCAAGCCGCAGGTAACAATAGGTTAGATATCGACACTGTGGCTTATTATCCCACAGGAAGAGATGCTAAAGGTAAGGTCTTTGATAACTTTATTCGTGTGGGAGCATCTAACATGAGAGGTACTCTTTCTGCCTTATCTAATTATGGTGCAGAGAAAGTAGACTTCCTTGCGCCTGGCGAACGCATTGCTTCTGTGTTTATGAATGATAAATATGCTTTATCACAAGGCACGAGTGTAGCTGCTCCTATCGTATCTGCTGTGGCTGCAATGCTAAAAAGTTGTTTCCCAAAATTAAAGGCAAAGACTATTAAGAAGATATTAAAAGATTCTGTAAACCCTGACACTGATGGTGTGATAGATGTGCTTGTGGCTGTTAAGTTGGCTCAAAAAAGAGGCAAATAACTGTAGGATAGCACGGGCTTATTAGTTTATCTACAATATAAAATATCTACAGAAATGAATTTAAAGGCTATAAAGAAAAACTTAAATCACGCCTTATCTATTGTGATATTTGGCTCTTTGGTGAATATCCCCACAACTATTTCTGCTCAAGAAAAGGTAGATTGGGATTTGGTGAAGCGTGGAGAAGAGTCTTTTTTATCAGAGTTATATCAAAAACAGGCTGTTAATGTAACTTGGGTAGCGGGTAGTCATTGGTTGTATTACCAGCAATCTACCCCTAAAGGTGTACAAGTGATCTTGCAAAATGCAGAAAACAGAGTGAAAAAGCCTTTATTTAAAGATGTTGATGCATTTGTTCAGCAATATAAAAAGCTATTAGGCGATAGCTCTATAACACGAGATAATCTGCGTTTATATAGTTTGCAAATGCACAATAACAATCCCAATGTGGTGTATTGGATAAAGGCTGGCAAAACATTTGCTTTCGACTTATCATCTCAAAAGTTGTCTTTTGCAAAGAAAGAGCTAAAACATTCTTATTTAGAAAAGCCTCAAAAGGAACTTACAAGAACCACTCACACTACTGATTCTGCCTTTACAATGTTAGGCGATCAATATAATTTGTATCTTAGAGACAATCGTTCAGGGCAGCACGTACAGCTCACTACTGATGGAAAAGAAAGTGCTTCGTATTGTGTTCGCTCTGCTAAAAAAGCCATAAAAGAAGGCAATGCGGCTGGAATATGGTGGAATCATATCTATATTTATTGTATGATTGATGATAGCGAAGTGAGTGATTTGTATCTTATTAATGCGCTATCGAAACCAAGACCATCGTTAAAAACCAAGAAAATGCCGCTTCCTAATGAAAAAGGGGTGCGCCAATATAAGGTGTTTTGGTGCAATGCCGATACTAAGAAGTGGGGCATTTTACCCATAAATAAGTTTAAAGACGCTGTATTGGATATCAATTATCAAATTCAAGATAATGGTATTCTATTCACAAGGCGTAGCCGTGGGGTAGATACTCTTGAGCTTTGTCGTCTCGATTTGCCCACAGGCAAGGCACAAATGCTTATTCAAGAGGTGGTGAAACCTCATTTAAACATCACGCTTTCAGGCTATAAAGTAATTCAAAAGACTGGCGATATCATTTGGTGGTCAGAACGTTCGGGTCGTGGAAACTATTATTTATATAATAAAAATGGTCAACTTAAGAATCGAATAACACAAGGCGATGACCTCATTGCAGGCTCAATCTTAGATGTTAACACATCGAATAATACTATTATCTTTGCTGGTTATGGCAAAGAAAAGGGCTCAGACCCTTGTTACACCTATTATTATAAGGCGAACTTGAATGGAAAGCAACAAGAATTGTTGACTCATGGTGATGGAACTCACGAGTTGTCGTTCTCAGACGATAAGCTTTTTGCTATTGATAGCTATTCAAGAATGGACCTTCCAACGGTGTATAATGTTGTATCCATTGTGCAGCCCAAGAAGAATTTTGAAGTAATTAGACGCTCAGATGAGGCTCTTAAGGCTGTAGGTTGGCAACCTCCGAAGCTTATTTCATTGAAAGCGGCAGACAATAAAACCATGCTTTATGGCTTGATGTATCTTCCTTATAACTTAGATGTCAATAAAAAATATCCTATTATATCTAATGTTTATCCAGGACCACAAGACGATCAGCTTCCACGTTCATTCACTTTAGATGATAATGGCAATCAAAGCTTGGCCAATATGGGTTTTATTGTGGTGAATATTCCGCCAAGAGGAAGCTCACCTTTGCGTGGAAAGGATTTCTATACCTATGGATATGGCAACTTAAGAGATTATCCTTTGGCTGATGATAAGCACAGTTTGGAGCAATTAGCAAGTGAATTTAGCTTTATAGACTTATCTCGTGTTGGCATATACGGCCACTCTGGTGGTGCATTTATGACAGTTGCGGCAATGTTAACCTATCCTTCTTTTTATAAAGTAGGTGTTGCTGCATCGGGAAATCACGATAACAACATTTATATTCAATGGTGGGGAGAAACCTTTCACGGCTTAAATGGAAAGATTCCGACAAACATTGAACTGGCAAAGAACTTGCAAGGACGACTCCTTTTGATGCATGGTGACATGGACGATAATGTTCCTTATGCTTCAACTCTTCGTTTAGCAAATGCCTTTATCAAAGAAGGTAAACGTTTTGATATGCTCATTTTGCCAGGAAAAGACCATAGTGTGTGGGGCAATTACTTTCAGAATAAGGTGAGATACTACTTTAAAGAACATCTTGTTTCACCTCAAAAAGAAGATATTAATATAATAAATCATCAATAATACATTTTATGAAAAGTATGAGAAAAGTACAACTTTTATTATGTATGCTGCTTATGATGGGAACTTTTGTGATGAGAGCACAAGACCAACGCAGCGCTGTTGATGTACTTGTAGACGTTATTGTCGTTGATAAACAAGGCGATGGACTTCCAGGAGCTACCGTAAAGGTAACAGGAAGACCCGTTGCTGTGGTATCAAACCTAGACGGTAAGGTGTCTTTATGGGTACATCGTGGGGATAAGATCACTATTTCTTATCTCGGAATGCAACCTCGAGTCTTTACTATTAACAAACCTTTGACAGGTAAGATTACATTAGATGAAGAAGAAAACACACTCGAACAGGTCGTAGTAAATGGTTATCAACGTACAACTAAACGTAGAATAACAGGCTCTGTTTCAACAGTTACAGAGAAAGACCTACAAGGTAAGCCTCTAACCAACCTCGATATGATGCTTCAAGGTAAGGTTGCAGGTGTGGATATCAAAGCAACTTCGGGTCGACCAGGTGAGAGTGCGAAGATAAGAATACGTGGAACAAACACCATTACGGGTAATGCTGACCCACTATGGGTGGTTGATGGAGTGCCTTTACAACGTGATATTCCAACTATTGTCACCTCTCAAATAAAGTCAGGAGACTTCTCTGACATCTATTCTAAAGGTATTTCAGGTATCAATCCTAATGATATTGAAAGCGTAACTGTATTGAAAGATGCTTCAGCAGCAGCCATTTATGGTTCTCGTGCCGCTGGAGGTGTGATTGTTGTAACCACAAAACGTGGTGCAGAAGGCAAGATGCGATTGAACTATTCTACTAACTTTTCGTTAACAACAAGTCCTTCTCGCAGTGTAGATCTTATGAATTCACGTGAGAAATTGCAATGGGAACAAGAGTTATGGGACGAATTTTCACAAGCAAAGTTTGCTAAAAACGAAACCTATCCTGTGATAGGTGCAGTGGGAATGATACGCTCTGGCTATGGAAAATATGCCGGTTTAACTCGTGAACAACAAGATGCTGAGATCGAAAAACTAGGTGCAAACACCACAGACTGGTTCAAACAGCTATTTAGAAACTCTATTTCTCATAGCCATTATCTATCTATGTCGGGTGGAGGAAACCGTAGTACATACTATGTTTCATTGGGTTATGAAAACAATAAAGGTTTGGTTAAACGCTCAAACTATAACCGTTACAACCTCAACTCAAAATTAGACATTGCAGCTAACAAGCGAGTGAAGCTCGGTTTGTCGTTAGATTTGTCATGGCAGAAGTCTAATGGCTCTGCATTAGGCGACAATCCTTTCCGCTATGCCTACTTTGCTAACCCCTATGAGAAGCCTTATAACGAAGATGGATCATACTCTTCAGATCTTACTTTCAAGAATTTTAGAGATATCAATGGTTTAGTCACCGTCAATAATCCACCTAATGGATATAACATTATGCGTGAGTTAGACCATACAGACAATGAGGCTACCAACTTAGGAGCCACTGCAATAGCGAATCTTTCAGTGAAGTTGTTAGACAATCTTACATTTGAAGGACTTGCTTCTTATGGCTATGTAAGTAGTAATAATGAGAATATCAACGATAAAGATACTTATGCTGCGTGGTTAGATCGCCCTTTTGAAAATTCAAGTATAGTGTCAACACGTACTTATAGTTCTATTTTCCAAAGCGAAACACACAATAAGAATTATAACCTTCGTGCACAGTTGAATTATTTCCAAACCTTTAATAAGATACATTATCTTAGCGCTTTGCTTGGAAGTGAGATACGTGGACAATATGCAAAGGGTATTTTTGCAAAGCGATATGGCTACGATCGCCTCTCAGGAAACAGCTCTATGCCTACATTCCCAGAGGGTTCACGCCTTACAGACTCTGATTTAAAACGCTATGCAGCTATCATTGACGCTTTATCAGGACAGAATATAAGTGAAGAACGCTTTGCTTCTTTCTATCTATCTCTCGACTATGTGTTGAATAATAAGTATATTGCGAGCTTCACTGCACGTACAGATGGATCGAATAACTTCGGTAGTAAGGAGCAATTTAACCCCACAGGATCTTTAGGTTTGTCGTGGAATGTGGATAGAGAGCATTTTATGGAGAAGCTAAAACCAGTGATTAGTAGTTTGTCTTTGCGTGCAGCTGTGGGCTATACAGGAAACATTAATAAGTCAGTTTATCCACAATTGATTATGGATTATTACACAAGTTTCCGCAGAACAGATACAGATTACTACAGAATGGGTTGGATTAAGAACGCACCTAACTCACTTTTACGTTGGGAAAAGACAAGAGATATGAAATTCTCTGTTGATATGGGAATGTTTAACGAGCGTGTTCGTTTAGGATTAGAATTGTATACACGTCGCACATACGATGCTGTTTCAGACATCAAGGTGCTTTCTACAACAGGATTCAGCACACAATCGTTCAACACTTCAACACTCGATAACTCGGGATTAGAAGTCTCTTTATTTGCGAAAGTATTGAAAACAAAAGATTGGAACATGTCTGTTAATGCCAACTTGTCGTACAACAGAAATAAATTGGTGAAATATACACCACCAAGTTCAGGGCTTTCTAATGGTAAATACGAAGGTTATCCTTTGGGAAGTGTATTCTCTGGTCGCATTATTGGAGTAGACGAACAAACAGGTCTTTATGCTTATGAAAAGCGTAGTGATGTCAACTTCAATACAGTTGGTGCTTACACCAATTCGAATAACTATTTATTCTATCTTGGAACATCTAACGCTCCAACCGTAGGAGGTTATTCAATCAACCTTTCTTATAAAGAGTTTGGTTTGAATTTAGGCGGTAGCTTCTCGTTAGGAGCAAAGGTTTTAAATGACGTTAATCCGTTTACAACCTACAATAACCTAGAGGGAACACGCTTAGAAGTGGTGCCTTCGGTATTGAACGACTTGTATGTTAACCATCTAAACGTGCGTCGTAACGCAACAAATAGATGGACAGTAGCTAATCCAAGAACCGATGCTCGTCCACGAATTATCGATGCTTATGGTGAAAATCTAGGTCTTAGAGATTATGTTCCTGCTGGGGATAGAATCAATAGAGCAGCTCTTTTAGAAGACGTTTCATACTTTAAGTTGAACACCATCTCAATGACTTATGCGTTTAGAGAGGCAGTTTTAAAGAAGATAGGAGTGAGTTCGCTTGGTCTTTCATTCACAATGAATAACCTATTCACCATCACTAACTATTCAGGAATAGACCCTGAGACTCCTGGAGCGGTGTATCCTTTGGCTCGAACATTTACTTTTGGACTTTCAGTAGGATTTTAATAATGATATTATGATAAAGAAATTAGTTTTTACAATCATAGCAGGTGCGACACTTTTCACATCTTGTGATAACTATCTAGATGTGAAACCATACGGAAGAATCATTCCTTCTACACCTGAAGAGTTCTCTGCTCTCATTCATACACATCTGAATAATATAGACGAAGGCTCAACTAATTTGATTAATAACATCAGCCGTATGTCTAATTTTGATATGGCGGGAGGAGATGATTTCGAAGCTTCGCTCACTCAACAAGCAGGTCGTTCGCTTCCTATTTATTTGGGTTCGCTTCTCACAACCAGTGCTTATGAGCCTTACACCAATCTTTATAAGCTTATAAACGATTGTAATATTGTGATAGAAAACATGAAATCAGATGGCACAAGCCTATCTAATGAAGTGCTTTCTACTGCTCATGCAATGCGTGGAGTGGCTTATTATCAGCTCATGCGCTTGTATTGCAAGGCTCCCGACAAAGATAGTTTAGATAAACAGCTTGGTGTTCCTCTTGTAACAACCTTCAATATGGAGGCACGACCAATACGAAGTACACTTCAAGAAACTATCAATCAAGTGGAGAGTGATTTGAAAGAGGCTATCAATCATCATAACACCAACACATTATATATCTTTACAGAGAATGTGTGCAAGGCGTATCTCACTCGTCTTTATTGGTGGACAGAGCAATGGGATAAGGCTCTTACGCTTTCTAAAGAGTTGCAATCAACCTATCCACTCTTGTCAACTACAGAGTATAAGGATATGATAAGCAATCCAACCAGTAAGCCAGGCAACCATATTATTGCAGCTTATGCACGTTCAACAGAAAGCAACAACTCTGTGAACTTGTCGCTATGGCGTTCGGCTCAATATCGTCCTGTAAGCAAGCGATTCATCAATTGCTTCCAAAATGGCGAAGAAGCAACCGACGTTCGTTATGAATTAAGCTTAGATAAAGAGCGTAAATTGGTTAAACCTTTCTTCTGTGGCATGAGAGGAGCAGAACTAAAGCTTATCGAAGCAGAATGTTATGCACATTTAAATCAAACAGAAAACGCCTTAAAAGCATTGAATGAGTTGCGTAAAGCACGTATTTCTAATGCAACAGATTACACGCTTACAACATTGCCCGATGTGGTTTCTACAGAAAAAATCACAGTAGATGCACAAGGAAAGGCATTGACAAAGTTGATGGCAGCCATCTTAAACGAGCGTCGTAAGGAGTTTTTTGCAGAAGGAGATCGTATGTTTGAGCTCAAAAGAAATGGTGCTCCAGAGTATTATGTGTTATATAATGGCTTGCGTTATAATAACTTAAAGTATATGTACACATTCCCTCTACCTGAATCAGACATTCGTATAAATCCTCAAATCATACAGAACGAGGGTTATAAAGAGGTTATTTCTAACTAAAAGAAGATTGAATTATGAAAAAGATAGCACAATATTTATTGTTGGCAATGATTGCTTTTGTTGGCGTGAATGTCTTTTCTGCTTGCGATAAAGCAGACGATATGCCACCAATAACAGACAACAACACAACTGGTAACAGATCTTATAGATTGCCAGACCCTACAGTTAATACTGCAACAGAAAAGCAAGAAGCTGATGCTATTACTGCGGAATATGAACAAGGAATTAAATAGAAAGATATATGAGAAGACATATTGTAAAATTATTATTCATGTTGGTTGGCTTGATTGTTTGCTTCTCGTGCTCTGATAACGAGCAGGTAAGCAGCAATGTCATAGGAGTTACTACACCGAAGTATAGCTTAACCAATAAAGTAGGAGCGTCTTTGAACGTTTCTATTAAGGCTTTGAAGCCTGTAGATGCAGATGTTGACGTGCCAGTTGTGTTCAATGGAGCAGAAGAGGGCGTTGATTTTAGTGCATCGGAAAAGGTCTTTCATTTGAAGAAAGGTGAGACGGAAGCGCAGATAACCATTACACGTTTGCGTGTAGAACGTACAAAAAATATGTTGATGGTTCTGCAAACACCTTCTAATGCACGTTTAGGTATCATGAGTTATTCGCAAATTGACCTTGTAGGAGCAAATGTTTATACCTTTGAAACCTCTTCTGATGTATTGACTTTAAAGAAGTCTTATAACATAGAATTGCGCTCAGATGTAGGTGCTCGTTTCTCTTTTAACGATACAACTCGCATTAGTTTGGAGGTAGATGCAGCAAGTACTGCAGTTGAAGGTGAGCACTTTAAATTTGAAAATGGTGCTAAGCAAGCTGTGTTTGCACCAGGAAGCAGTACAGGTACAGTAACTCTTGAATTCTTAAAGCTTGAGGCAGGTAAAGATAATATCATCTTAAAGGTTGCAGATAGCGAAGGAATGATTGCAGGAAGTAATCCAAGTATTTCTATAAAGATTGTTGGTGCGACATCATTCAGCGGTACATGGGCATTTAAAGAGGTGTCTAACTATCAGTGGTTGCGTGATAATATTGGTGGAGATACTAAGGTGTTGTTCGACGGAACAGCTGCAAACGATTACTTCACTTTCACAGCTTCGGGTAAGAACTATACCTTTACTCCTCACTTTACAGGTGGTCTTCAAAACTATTTCACTGCTGCAGGCACTGCAACCGAAGATGGAAAGAGTCGTGAATACTTCCAAGAATTGGCGTCAGGACGTCCTCCACGCTATGAATTGAGTATGTTTAAGTTCGATAATATCAATGCTGCTTTCTCGGCAACAGATAAGGATCTTAAGACTATTCGTGTGGGATTCCGCCTTATCCTTGATAGTAAAACAAAGCAAGAGCTATTGGAAATGACTATCAACGATTATGCTCCAACAGAAAATACTAAAGCTATGGACTGGGGAGAAACATGGAAGGGTACTTATGAAACACTTCGTGCCAGTGGTGATACGCCTGTTATGAGGTCGGCTCCAATACGTATTCACTTCACAAAGGTGCCATAAGAAAGAGCATCTTATAACGCTATATTGAAGACATTTCATTTCGGTGGAATGTCTTCTTTTTGTATAGTTCAATCGAAGTAGGTGGGAGGTGGATTGTAATAAGACTGCTTTTGCTATTTAAAAGCAATCGTTTTAAGCAATAAAAGCAATGTTATTACGATGTATTATCAATGCTTTTATAAGAGAAAAGAAAGGTTCTTTTAAGGCAAAGGTATGCTTGTATTCAGCGGAATGTAGAGTGGGGTGTAGAGGCTTGTATTGATGTTAGACGTATAATTGTATCATTTAGTGGCGTATAAGGCCTCTTATCGCAACGAAACCCCTAAATGCAATAAATCCTAGGAATAGTAATCTACTCCTAGGATTTATTGTTGTTTGTTTGGAATAAGTTTTATTTATAAATTAAGCTTCAGCTTCTGCGTGAGGGATTACTGATACATAACTCTTATCTTTGCGACCCTTACGGAAGTTAACAACTCCGTCTACAAGTGCGAAAAGAGTATCATCTTTACCAATACCTACATTTAAGCCTGGGTTATGTTTTGTACCACGTTGACGTACAATGATGTTACCTGCGATAACATTTTGACCACCCCATACTTTAACGCCTAATCTTTGTGAAGCTGATTCACGGCCGTTCTTAGAACTACCAACACCTTTTTTATGTGCCATTCTTAAATCCTCCTGTTTTTTTAAGCGATAACTTGTTTAACTTCTACTTGAGTGAATTGTGCACGGTGACCATTCTTTTTACGATAGTCTTTGCGACGTTTCATCTTGAAAACGATAACTTTGTCACCCTTTACAAGTGGATTCACTACTTCAACTACAACTTTTGCTCCGCTTACAGTGGGAGTTCCTACTGTGACAGCACCTTCTTTGTCTACAAGAAGAACTTTGTCGAATTCAACAGTTGCGCCTGTTTCTACGCCTTGAATGTGGTGAACATAGAGCTTTTTGCCCTCTTCTACCTTGAACTGTTGACCTTTAATTTCTACAATTGCGTACATTATTATAATAATATAAACATTATTTCCGCAAGGCGAATAACACCTTTGTTATTACTTATACGAGCCTATACGGACTAAATCGGCGCAAAGTTACTAAATTTTCTATACCTAACGCTGCATTAATAGTTTTAACTTCTATATTTTATAATAGATTAACTAAGTTGTAAGGATACTCTCTTAAATAAGTCTTTATTTGTGAAAATATATTTCATTTTATATTCTTGAGCGACTTTTTTTATGTTTGCTGGAGTAGGTCTGCTATTGAATATTCTCAAAATAGAATGATTTTAATTAGCTAATGCATGAAAAATGTGGGGAGCTCTTAAAAGAGAAGGGTGGATTGTCGAAGGAATATATTTAAATTTTATTGTACTAAGGGATTGTATACTAGTCTTTTGTGTTCTTATTACATTGCATATAATAGGAAAAGTATTGACATAAAAAAAAGCGATGGCCTTCACAGGTAACCGCTCCAAATCTTCAATAGGTATTAGTCTCTTTAAGGTAAAAAGATTGTTTTCAGGATAACGAATGCAAAGATAAGGATTTTTTCTGAATAACCAAATATTTTCTTCGCTTTTTTTTGCAAAAACTTAAAATATTTTCTCGTTTATGTTTTGTAGTGTTAATATATTTCTTTTAATTCCGATATTTAGTAAATAAAAGTATATGTATGTTTAAATATATTTCATTTATTTTACTTTTGGGATATAATAAAAACACATCAATACATAAATTAGAATGTATTGATGTGTTGAATAGTGTGTGTATGGATATAAAGACTCGAGAATTATTCTTTAAAATGTATTTTAATTATTACAAGTTTGTCGCCACCTATTTATATATATGAGGCAACTTGCTCTTAAAAGCATCACTATTGCATTGCAAAAGCGTTGTATTTACCTTGTAATACCATAGAGTTTGCACATTAAAAGCATTGCTATTATTTTTAGATGGTATTTCACCTATTATTATATAGCATTATGCTCTTTTCTTGTTCGTGCACCTTTTAAGTCTATTTCGCTTAGTCTTTACAACTTGTCTGCCTTGCAAAAAGAAGGCTTATTTAAAGGTAAGCTCTTCTTTATTGGGTACTTTTCCTACCGAGATAGTATCACCAAGCTTGATAGTATCAGACAAGATAAGCTCAGAAATGCCATTCTCAATATAGGTTTGAATAGCTCTTTTTAGTGGGCGAGCGCCAAACTGAACGTCATAACCCTTTTTAGCAACGAACTCTTTAGCCTTATCTGATATTTCAATTTGATAGCCAATTTGTTCAATTCGCTTTGTTAACGAAGCCAGTTCGATATCGGTAATCTTTAGAATTGCATCGAGGTCGAGTTGATCGAACATTACGATTTCGTCGAGACGGTTTAAGAATTCAGGAGCGAATTGTTTGCTTAAGCTCTTTTGTATAATTCCTCTTGCATATTCTTTGTCGCTCTCGTTGATATCACTTCCAAACGAACCGCCAGCGTTAAAGCCCACACCTCGTCCGAAATCTTTAAGTTGTCGAGTACCAGCATTTGATGTCATGATGATGATTGTATTGCGAAAATCGACAATTCTACCATTTCCATCAGTCAAACGACCTTCGTCTAACACTTGCAATAGCATATTGAAAACATTGCCATGAGCCTTTTCTATTTCGTCGAGTAGAATGATAGAGTAGGGCTTTCTGCGCACTTTTTCGGTTAATTGTCCACCTTCTTCGTATCCAACATAGCCTGGAGGAGCACCAATTAAGCGTGAAGTATTGAAGCCTTCGCTATATTCACTCATGTCGATTCTTATCAAAGCATCGTCAGAGCCGAACATAATTTGAGCCAACTTCTTAGCTAAATGTGTTTTACCAATACCCGTTGGACCTAAGAACATGAATACACCGATAGGGTGATTAGGGTCTTTTAATCCCACACGATTGCGTTGAATGGCTTTTACCACCTTGTCGATTGCGTTGTCTTGTGCGATAACTGTCTTCTTAAGTGTATCGCTCATAGCTTTAAGTCTACTGCCTTCAGCTTCTGCAATGCGCTCAACAGGAACACCAGTCATAATAGAAACCGTTTCGCTAACTTCCTTTTCGGTTACGATATCAATGTCTTTGTGTTCACCTTTAGTCCAAGCTGCGTTCAATTCGTCAAGTTCTTTTTCTAAAGCGCATACCTTATCTCTATAATTGGCAGCGAGTTCATAGTTCTGATTCTTAACAGCTGCGCTTTTCTTTGCATTTGCTTCTTTTATTTCTTTTTCCTTTTCTTCAACCTCTTTGGGTACCTTTAGGTTACGCAAGTGCACTTTCGAACCCACTTCGTCCATCACATCAATAGCTTTATCAGGGAAAAAGCGATCGTTAATATATCGTTCTGACAGATTGACGCATGCTTTTAATGCATCATCAGTGTATTGAACGTGATGATGTTGCTCGTATCTATCCTTTATGTTCGATAGGATTTGCAGTGTTTCTTGTGCAGTTGTTTGTTCAATGATGATCTTTTGGAAACGTCGTTCCAATGCTCCGTCCTTCTCAATGCTGTTTCTATATTCATCAAGAGTGGTGGCTCCGATACATTGAATACCTCCTCTTGCCAACTCAGGTTTCATGATATTGGCTGCATCCATACTGCCTGGAGTGCCTCCCGCACCAATAATTGTGTGTATTTCGTCGATAAATACAATTATTTCGGGGTGTTCTTTCAATTCTTTGAGCAAGGCTTTAATGCGGTCTTCGAATTGTCCTCGATACTTAGTACCTGCCACAATAGACGCCATATCGAGTGCTACAATCTTTTTATTGAATAGCACTGGCGATGTTTTTCTTTGAACAATAAGTTGCGCAAGGTTTTCAACAATGGCACTTTTGCCCACACCTGGCTCACCTATAAGTATAGGATTGTTTTTCTTTCTACGGCAAAGAATCTCTGCAAGGCGTAGAATTTCACGCTCTCTTCCTACCACAGGATCAAGTAATCCCTCGCTTGCCGCCTTGGTTAAGTCGGTAGAAAAGTTGTCGAGTATAGGTGTTTTACTTTTTGTTTGTTCTGTTTTTGTGGCAGTACTACCTGCACTTTCACGATGAGAAGAGCTAAAATTGCTGCCTTCAGATAGTTCTTCTTCCTCGTCTCCCGATAGCTCTAGGCCATCGGTTTTAGGTTTAGTGCTGGGGTATAGAAATTCTTTTGTATTATCGTAATTCATGTTGTTCGATTCTAAAACAATTTTTGCGTTGTTTAAATAGCTATCGTGTAAGATGGCTAAGAGGACATGTTGAATATCAACTATTTGCAAATGCAGAAGGCGTGCTTCAACAATTGCAAGCTTTAAGACATTGTTTGCCTTGTCGTTGAGTGCAATATCTGTGGTGAAAAGCGTGTTAGAGCTGTTTTCGTTTTGTATTTTTTCTTCGAGTTGTGCTCTGACATCGTCTTTATTTATACGCATTTCTGCAAATAAATCGTTGATATATTGGTTGTTATCCTTTATTATTCCTAGCAGCAAATGTTCTGGACCGATCGATCCACTAGCAAGCCTTAGGGCTTCTGCTCTGCTGAAAGCAAGGATCTCAGACACTCTTGGTGAGAATTGATTGGTCATTATTGTCTACCTTTCTTTTATATATATTATGTGTAATTGTTTGCAAACTCTGTGCCAATTACTTGAAAAGAGTGCTGTTTTCTGCTGGGTAATGCCATCAAAATACCATTTCATAGGTGTTTATGGCACATTTGTTTAATGATACTTAACGAATGGAATTAGAGATATGGTTAATGTATTGAAATTAATTTCTGCTTTTATTCGTTATAAATGTGATTATTTACAAGAGATAAAAGTTTAGGAGAAAATAAGAGAAATAGAGAAAATTGAAAATTAGTTGGGAGTTAGTTAGTTTTTGGTATGATGTAATTCTTTTTGAAGTGTGGTAGTATTTAATTGACTTTGAATTGCTTATAACTCCTTTTATGTAAGAATAGATTTCTAATTACTTGCTCTTTTGCTTTCAAATGCAATCGAATTACTTAATAAATTCATTGCTTTTGCACTTCAAACTCAATGCTTTTGCAAGTTAAAAGGATTGTTTTTGTTGATTAAAAGCAATGTTATAGTAGTGTAAATTCATTGCTTTTATGATAGTAGGAGGTAAGCTTTTCTTTCTTTTATTGGTGTAGAAAGAAACTAAAAAGGCTAAATTTGAGATGTTATCTACCTAGAATGGTAGCAAAGAGTGGAATATTGAATTTTGAATAGATGTTAAAAGTAGAGCATTTGCTCATGTCCTTTATTTCTCTTTCTTCTCTTCTGTGTTCGATTGAGATTGTTTACTGCCTTCACTCTTGGGTGTTGGGGGGAGGGTGTCGGGTGTTATTTCTGTTGTAGGTTTCAGCTTCTCTTGGCAACCCAAAATCATGTTGAGAGTTTGTTGCTCGTGAATATTGGGCAAGTTGTTGTCGTTATAGCTTTTAATTGATTGCTCAAAGGCATTGAGTGCCAACTGCCATTCTTCGTTAAAGAGATGGCAAAAGCCTATTCTATAATAGATATAACCTTTTTCTTTGTTGTCGGATAGAGGCAAGCCTTGCTCGAAATTGGTGAGCGCTTGTTTGTAGTTTTGCTCTTGAAAATGACTTTCTGCGTTGATAAAATAATACACAGCTTGCTCACGAGGGGCGAAAACGGTGAGCGATTGCAAAAGTGTGTCGAGCGTTTCGGTGGTTTTCTTAAAATCGTTGTCGTGATAATAGCATACAGCCATATATGCTTTAAATCGAGGATTTAAAACATATCTACTGTTGAGTTGTTCGAAAAAGAGTAGTGCCTCGTGATATTTTGTACCTTGATAATAATCTATTGCCTTTGCTAAAAGTTCTTTGTCGTTGTTTTGTTGGCGTTTATTTTGCGCCAAAATGCAGGTGGGCAAGATTATGAACAAGAGGAGTGCAACAAGTTGTTTGCCTCTAATTATCATTCAATTACTTGGTGTAGAAATTAATAACATCGGTTAATGCCTTACGACAAACAGTGCAAAAATTAGGAATGTCGTTTGCTCTCATTCGGCAATTGCGTTCGCCTCGATACACACCTCTTAGCGAATAGCCTGCACCTTCGAAAGCTCCGAGTGTGTATTTTTTATTATTGAGCGGTGTAGGTATTGGTGTTTTGGGGTCTAATAGGTTCTTCCATTTCTTGTCGAACTGCACCAATGTGGTGATATTAGGCTCCCATGGCTCGATATCTAACGGATACATGTTGAGCTGTTCTTGCTCGTATGCATACTCATCTGCTAGTCCTGCAAAGCTATGTCCAAACTCGTGAACCACCACAGGCAAGAAAGATTTGTGGTTACAGCTAGATAAATTGTAGAAATTAAGAATACCTCCGCCACCATATTCAGATGTATTTACTAATATAATAATGTGTTCATAGGGTAAACCTGCAAGCCATTGGTGAATCTTTTTAACGTGAAGTGTGGTTAAATAGCGATCGCTATAAAAAGTGTCGAAGCTACTTTGTAGGGCAGTTTCTTTCCAAATGCCTTTTGAAGGAATACTTGTTCCACTCTCTTTAGAAGGAGATTTTACAGCGATGATATTGAATTTGCTTTGCAATTCTTTAAAAGGTTCGTGAGCAAACAAAGCCTCTGTGGCTCTTTTGGCATCGTTTATGAAGGCTGGCATCTCGCTTTCTGTATAGCCTTCTGCAAGATATGCAATTCGAATACATTTGCTGGTGTCGGCTGCTTGATATATGGTTTCGAAAGGAGTGCGGTCTTTAAATCCATCTTGACGAATGAGAATGTCGTTGGGATTGATAGTGTGTGTAAATGAAACGGTTTTCTCTCGTCGGTTATTAATCATATATACTTCTACATCTACAGCCTCTTTAGGCATAGGAATAAGTAGAACATTTTCAAAACTTCTATCTACCTTCAATGCTTCATCATAGGTGATCCATTCTTGAAACAAGGTAGAGAACGAGTTAAGATAAATAAGTTGCTTTGTATTGTGTAGGCGAACGGCTATTTGTGCGTTGCCTTCTACAGGAATCTTACTAAGATTTTGACGTTTACCAAACCAACGGGGCGACATTGTTAGCTGGTCTAATGCAATGCTTTGTTTATGTGCATTTCCGCTGAATGTATAGGCAATGCGAAGGGTGGAGTCGCTAAATAATTTGTTAAACTCTTGTGCCTTAGACGTAATTGCACAGAAAATCAAAACGAGAAGTAATGTAATATGTCGCATTTTGTTTGATGTTGAATAGTTGTCGATTATTGTTTTACATCGAAAATACTTATCGATGTTGTGTTTACAAACTTAATAAAAAAAACTGACATAGATTGTTTTTATTTGTGTTATATGCGCCTTACATCTTGTTTTGGGTGGAATTTAGAGGGAAAGGGAGTCGAAATCGTAGTGTTTGGTAGGTTGGAGAAGTTGGTAAAATGTTGTAGAATGAATAATATGTAAATACTTCTTCTTAAAATAATAAATCGTCAAAGAGCCGTATCGAAACTCATTGTTAGGGTAGGATATTGGGGTGTTTTAAAATTTTGTATACTCTTCGGTTCTTAGATGTTAAGATAGAATGGGCGTTTTGTCCCTATATAATATAAATAGGTGAAATTGTTCTTGTGGTTGATTTTTCTATTTGCAGACTAAAAAAGTTGCTTTTTTTTGAATTTTCTTTTTGAATTATTTGGATAGTGTTTTAAAAAGTTGTACTTTTGCATCCGCTTTCGAGAGTTATCTCTGTTAGCA
>ERZ773180.555-NODE-555-length-21989-cov-3.325568_pt1 | contig 21989 bp, 17 predicted proteins | sample MGYA00511080_ERZ773180 | MGnify/ENA primary metagenome ERZ773180 (study PRJEB29015, sample SAMEA2738175) | human oral metagenome | biome: human oral; feature: human-associated habitat; material: saliva | place: China | collected 2178 ...
ACTGTTTTTATATCCCCCGCCTTGGTGTATGAATACCTTGTTTCATACCCATCCATATCTTTTTTAAGTATCACTCTTCCCAAAAGATCGTATGAAAAGTACTCCTCTTCTCCAAAGGCATTTATAATACATTCAACATCTCCCATCAGGTTTCTTTTATATCTTGTTATCCTTGATACATTGGTGTCTTTAAGGCTTGCGGATATTTCCTTACCGTATATTTCTTTTATTTTTGTTCCTTCTTTTAATGAATGTTTTCTTTCTTCATATTCAATACATGAAAGTAATTCCCTGCTTCCCTCATGTCTGTATACCGTAGCGAGCCTTCCCGCCTTATCATATCCGTACTCTGTTCTGTTTCCCATGGCATCTAATACTGAGGTAAGTTTCCCTCCCGGAGAGTAGGTGTAACTTGTGCTGTTTCCTAAGGCATCTATCTCTTTTATTACATTGCCCATGGCATCGTATTCAAAGCTTTGTTCCTGTAAAAAGCTGTTTTTTATTTTTGCGATACGGTTTAATTTATCATAAGTAAATTCAAGAAATTCACCTTTGTCATTTTCTCTTTTTATAAGCTTTCCTGCTTTGTCATAGCTGAATATCTCATACCTTTTATCAGGATATATCTTTTTATGTAAAAGTCCGCCCTTACTGTACTTATATACGGTCTCTTTTTCCCCTGTTTTTACGCTTGATACCTGCCCAAGCTCATTGTATTCATACTTTTTTGTATTGCCGAGCATATCTGTCTCAAGTACTATCCTTCCAAGTATGTCATAGTTACAGGTATATGTTCCGAGTTCATTGTTTATCTTTAAGCTTCTTTTACCGTATTCATACTCTGTTACAGCACCTGCTTTTTCTTTATGATATACAAGTCTGTTTCTTTCATCATAAGAGTACTCTTCTATGCCTCCCAGAGGATCCGTGACCGATATAAGATTTGAGTTTGCATCATAACGGTATTCATACTCTCCCTTGTTTTGTAAAATCTTTTTCTCTACCAGATTTGCTGCATTATAAACATACCTTACCTCTCCACCGTCAGGGTGGATCTCTTTTGTAAGGTTTTGACAAAGGTCATACTCCATCTTAAAGTTTTCACCGTCAGGCAGGGTAAAATCCTTTATCTTATTCATTTCGTTATAGTTAAGCTTTGTAATGCTTCCTCTAAAGTCTTCAAAAAGGGATAACTTGCCGTTTTCGGTATACTCATATCTACAGGTATTGCCTATAGCATCTTTTACCCCTATAAGCAAATCCTTGTCATTATAGGAAAACTCTGTTCTGTTTCCTTCTTTGTCAATGCTTGCTCTTACCCTGTTTAAGGCATCATACTCGTATGCCAGTACACTTCCGTTCTCTTCTTCTATCCTTGATATGTTGCCCCTTTCATCATAGGACAGCTTATTTTTTGAACCGTCAGGAAGGGTCATGATAACGCTTTCTTTAGTTTCCTTATCTTTTTTATATTCACTTTCTTTATACTCTATGCTTGTGATCTCTCCTAATGCATTCTTTCTTTCAACAAGCCTTCCCTTATCATCATAGGTATATCTTTCTATCTCTTCTTTATTTTTATAGTATATACTTACATTTCCGTTTTCATCATAATCCATGCCTTCCACCTCTCCATCAGGGTGGATGCAGCTTGTTAAGTTTCCTTTTTTGTCATACTTATATACCGTGGTGTTTCCCCTTTTATCTGTATATGATGTTAAAAGGTTTCTTTCGTCATAGGTAAAGCTTTCGCTCTCTCCCGCATACTCGCTTTCGATGTTTCTGAAGTTTTCATCATGTACATGTACTTCTATATTTTCATTCTGGTTTGTTACAAAGGTCTTTCTTTCCTCGCTGTCGTACTCATATCTTATTATTCCTCCGTCGGCAAATCTTTGTATCTTTACCCTGTCCGCACCGTCATAGAGGTTTTCTAGCACATACACTCCTCTTGGATTTTTTATTTTTACCAAAAGCTCTTTGTCATAAAAGTAATCATACGCCCTTTGTCCGCCATAGTATACCGTCCCAAGCTGACCGCTTTCATATCTGTACTCTATCTTTCTTCCGGTATGATCTTTTACTTCTCTTAGTTTCCCCAGTTCATCATACGAAAGATTAAGGCTGTTTCCTGCTTTATCGGAAACGCTTAAAAGTCTTCCCTCGGTATCATAGGAAAGTAATACTTTAACCCCGTCTCCTCTTTCCATATAAAGAAGTCTTCCTTCTTTATTAAAAGTATACAAAAGTCCTGTTCCACTTTTATACTCAAATCCTTCCTTTGTTTTTTGAAGGCGGTCAAAGTCATCAAAAACTGAAACTATTCTTTCTTCATCATCTAAAAGATAGGCTTCATCCTGCCCATCTGCAAGGTGTAGTATATATCCGTTTTTTTCCTTTTCTACAGATATTTCATAGCTGTGCCTCCACCCTTTTCCAAATACCCCACATCTTTCTTCCTTACTGTTATAAAACCTTGTAAAGCTTAAAGGTATCCTTGACTGTATCTTGATGTCTTCTTTTATGTAGATGAAGTTTCCCGTATTGGCATTTACCGGATCTCCCGTCATGGCACAAAGTGCCGCTCTTGCACCTTTTAGAAAATCTTCCATTCCATGGTTTTTCATAAGGTCTTTTAATAAAGCATTCCATGAGGCAAATGCCGGACCGCCTTTTTCAAGCATAGCCGATATGATCTTATAGATCTCTTGCCTTAATCCTTCTTCATTAAGTTCTCCTGTAACAGGCTTTGCATTGTTTCTTACTCTGTTTAATGCATTGGTATAGGATACGCTATAGCTTCCGTTAGGGTTTTTAGTGATATTTACTCCCGCACAGGCGGCAAGCCCTCCCATAAGCTTTAACATAAGCTTATCTTTTTCACCTGGTACACCTGCAGTGACCGGTAAACCTCCAAGCATCCGTGGAAGCAGCTTTTCAAAGTCCTTTGACATGTCTTTATACGGTTCTTTAAGATCTTCCCATGTCTTTGACTTTTTTCCCTTAAGCACCACGTCTTTAGATGCTATGTTTACCTCCCCGCTTAACTTTATGGAACTTCCTCTTAACTTCTTCATCAGACACTACCTCCGGTAACGCTTGCTATATTTTATCTATTGAATTGTGATTACTTATCTTGCTATTTCTATTATTTATTTTTCTATGATTTGTTTATATGATTTGTTATATGATCTGTTCTTCTCTTATACTTCTACTTTTCTTAATTCCCCCATATACTCTCCGACAAGGATATGTGGAATTTTTTTAATGTTCTTATTTTTTAAGATGTAACTGCAAAATACTTTTTCTACCGCCTTTTTCCAAAGGACAGCGATAATACCCTCATATCCTTTTAGAACAAACCTTACCCCTTCCTCTATTTCCGATTCGCTTAAGTCAAGGATCTTTGCTTTGTTTTGTATAAGTTCTTCCCTAATAAGGCTTGCATCCTTCTTTATAAAATCAGCTACCCAGTACCTTATGCTTAGCGGCTTATTTATATACAGACTTTCATCCGCTGCAACAAGCATGTATTTATAAGTTTTTGTATAAAGGCTTGTATTAAGAAAAAACAGGGCAATATAGGAAAGTTTTGTTTCACTTTTATCTTCCATGACCTCTGTCAAAAGTGCCATTATTTCTTCTTCCAAACTTTCTGTAGAGTACGTTTTGTATTCCTCGATCTTTTTACTTATCCATCTATACCTGAAAGTTTCAAAGTACTTTGTTTTTTTATTTTCTCTGTTCATCTTTTACTTTCTTATAAGTTCAATGTTCTCAAATATATTGATTACAGCTTTTTTCCATGCATTGGCATCCGGTTCTCTGCAATTAAATATAACCTGTATTATTTGTCTGTCGGTTTTTCCCATTCCCATCATGTGGAAGATCTTTTCATCTATTCCGGGTAGGATAAAATCAAAACAATTCATTTCAACGAAGCCTTCTTTGTTTAGTTTCTTAGCTTCAAGGAACTTGATTCCCTTATGTGCCTTTGAAAGAAGACTTCTAAGATCGCTTTGTAAAGTTTCTACATCTGCGTCTTTGCCTTCTTCCAAAAGACTTAGACTTAAATTTATATCTCCTGCAAGATTGGTTTTTATTATCTCCGGTCTGAAGCTGGTAGGATACTTTATTTCCTTTATTTCATCCGGCATATCTATAAAAGATGAAGGGGTGTATATGGATACAGAATCATTAAAGTATAAAGCTTTCGTAAATGTTTCAAGCTTACCTGATATATAGTGACCGTCTTCTAAGAACATGAAAATGTTATTATCAGTTTCTAGTTTCATAGGTATGATTTTTTCGTCAATATATCCTTTTGACATTTTATTCAATATACCTCACTTTCACATTTTCATAAAAATCAATCTTATCTGCTATTTCTTTACTCACAATTACTTCTTTTAGATTACCAGATCCTAAAAATATACTCATTCCTATATCAACTACTGACTTTGGTATATAAACTCTATTTAAATTTTTACAGTCTGTTAAGCACAACGTATCTATATATAATAATCCCTCTGGAAATTCTATATTTTTTAAGTTATAGCAATGACCAAAAGCCGACTCTCCAATTATCCTTAGCTCTTTTGGGAAAATCACTTTACTTATATCGGATTTCGAAAAAGCCTTATTTGCTATGCTGACAGTCCCATCTTTGATTACAACCTCTTCTCTTTTTTTATCTGCAAGCTCTATAAAATGGTTTCCTATATATTTGCAACCATACTCATCTTCTTTAATGTTATTATAAAATTTTGTATTATAAAAAGAATTACCAATATATAGTAAATTCCCTTCAAACATTATATGTTCCAAGTTTATGCAGAGGTTAAAAGCACCATCATCTATTTGCTTCACATTCTTTGGAACAATTACATTATTTAGTAAAACACAACCTCTGAATGAATCTTTACCAATATATTCAAGTTCTTTTGGCAATGCTATGTCTTTCAAACTCTCACAGTTTTTAAAAGTATTATTATATATATTAATAATAGACTCCGGTATTGAGATATCAGCTAAACTTTTGCAATTAGCAAACGCTCCTTCCCCTATATATTCTACTGTTTTCGGTATCTCTATATCTTCAAGATTAACACAATTTGAAAAAGTATAAGCTTCTATATTTTTCAATCCTTCGGGTAATATGATACTTTTTATTTTTTTTGAATCCTCAAATGCATTCCCCGCAATTACAGTAATATCTGATGAGATTATAATATCTTCCTTAAGATCAATTGATTTTAACAAAATATTATTGTAACATTTTAAACCATTCAAATCTGCCGGTATGTTTTTAACCCATTCTGTTTCAGTGAAACACTCCGTACCAATCTCTTTAATGCTACTTGATATATCCAGTTCTTTAAGATTTTTACACTCATAAAAAGCATAATCACCAATTTTTTCAATATTGCTTCCTAAATATACAGATGAAAGGTTTGTACATTCATAAAATGTTGCAGCTTCTAAAACTTCCAAATTATCAGATAAAACTGCTCTTCTTAAACCTATGCAACTAGCAAATATAGAATCTCCAATCTCTGTTACAGAAGAAGGAAGTTCTACAGTTTCAAGACTATTACAACCTAAAAATGCTGCTGACCCTATTCTAGTAACAGAATTAGAAATTTCTATATTTTTTAATGATTCACATTTGTAAAAAGCATGTTCTTTTATTTCTTTAATTGTATTTGGTAATGATATTTCTTTTAAATTACTACATTCACTAAATGCACTTTCCCCAATAAAAACCAGCTCTTTCGGTATGTTTATTTCACTTAGGTTTTTACAGCCGGCAAATGCTCCATCTTCTATTATTTCCAAGGATTGAGGCAAGTTGATTTCTTTTAATTTTTTACAATTTTTAAAAGCTTCCTTATGTATTATTCTCACACTGGACGACATATTTATTTCACTTATGAAATTACATTCTAAAAAAGCTCCATCCATAATTTCAGTTACTCCTTCGGGAATATATATAACCAAGTCTTTTTTATCATCTATGATTCCCTGTCTATACTTTACTAAAACATTATCTTTTATAATCATGCGTCCATTAAAATTTAAGACTATGTATATTGATAATATTACCAGTATGCTCAGAATAACGATTTGATATATTTTATATTTATGATTTTGCATTATTTTTTTTAACATATCATATATTCCCATCAACTTCTTATTTTAGAAACTCATCTTGATTATTAATTTCTTTTTCTATTACTGCTTTTCCTTTTTTAAAATTATTTATATCACCAATTTTTTCAATACTGCTACATTCTCCCCAAGAATATTTTTCTCCATAAGCCACAAAACTATTCCATGAAGACACCTCTGATCTGGGATACACTGCATTATTTGTACTTATGGCATAATGACTATTTTCTTCATATAATACTAATCTTACAAACTCTGCTTCCCAATTTTCCATATCAACATATGCTAAAAGCTGAGTGCACAGTGTATCTATCTCTGACTTATTAAAATTCACTAATATAAAATCACATACTGTAACAATTATTCCTAAATTTGTATTTTGTATGCCCTGAATTGTAATACCTATTGTTTTTATAGCAGATAGGATAACATTTCCTATTTCATCTCTTTGACTTTTTCTAAACTGAAAATCCAATAATGAATGGTATAAAATATAAGTATATGTTTCATCCAAATACAAAATATATTTTTTCATTGTAAAAAAACCAACATTCCTGGTAAACCAATCTTTGCAATTATCTGACATTACCCATTTTGCTATACCTATATTTGCTGCTATATGTATATTTTCTTGATTTCCTGTTAATATATACTCATACTCATTCAAACTTGGACAATCAATTTCAAAATAATAAAATCTATCAGACTTTAGTTCAATATCAGCCGCATACTTCCACTTAAAACCATTATTATTACCTCTATTAAACTTATTTATTTTATAAGAACCTATAAATTTAAGTTTTCCCCAATTAGCTTCATATAAGAATATACTTCCAATTACATTTTCTACGCTATTTCCTTGAAAACCTATCCCAAAATTATATAATCCCGGATTTGCTACTTTTATATAGCCTAAAAAGTCCTTATTATTAGCAGTTCGTATCCAACTCCCTTTCACATCTTCAACTATTTCTACGGCATCCGGTATGTTTTTACTCTTATAACTTGGCGATGTTTGCCCGGATGTCTTAAATTTTACCACTCCTCCTTTTAGGCATAATGCGGTGGCACTACATTCTACAGCGTATTCTATTTTCCCTGTAGCAGGGTCCTTGATCTTCATATCTTTATTACTTACAACACTCCAAGTTCCAAGTTTAAGTTCGCATCTGTACGAATTTCTCTTATTTATCTTGCATGTACCAAAGCCCTTTATATTTTCTGCTTTAGTGTCGCTTACTGTAATTAAAGGTCTTCCATCAGAAGTATATACTCCATGATCACCTGGCAGATTTAAAACACACGACCTACCCCCATATCCACAAACTACCTCTGCACCTCTTACTACATATTCAGATCCGGAATTCCCCTTAAGCTCATGATATTCGTACATTCTTTGCAAATTATCATCTGCCATTTTGCACCTCTTTCTTCAGATTTACATTACCTACTATCCTTATATCTCTTTCCTCACTTACATACACTATTTCATCTTTACTGTTCATCCTTATATTTCTAGCCTTTATACTTATCTTTCCGGCTGCACTTAGGCTTATACCGCCGGTTCCGTTTAGCCTTAGGCACTCATCTTCAACAAATATCATATCTTCAGACTTAAAAGACACTCCTTCGCAAGATAAACCGAAACTTATTTTCCCGCTTTCCATCATCTTTTGCTTTGCATCTTTTCCTTTAGAGGCAAAAGTCCTCAGTATATACATTTCTCCGGGCTTAACTCCCGATACATAAAGCTCTGCTTTTTCTCCGACTTCAGGTACTGCATATAGTGCATTTCCGGTTTCCGGATACCACTCAAATCCGTACTTTGCTTCCTTTTTATCACAGTCAAGACTTATGTATATTTTTTTATCCTTATACTTTTTGATTTTTCCCATAAGACTTAATCCTATGATATCTTCATTATAAAACGGCTTTATCAGCTCTTTAGTATAGGCTTTTTCTATCCCCTGAAAATTAAATATAAGTTCTCCTTTTGTAAATTCCACTTCTTTTTTATATAACAGCAAAACTTTATCCCCCACTCTTACCTGATCTCCTATCTCATAAGAGCCGTAAGTTCGTAACTTATATTCGCTTCTTTGTGTGCTTCCCTTGTCCTTTTTTATCTCTCTGCTCTCACTTATGATATCTTTAGGCTCAACAAGCCTTCCTTCTCTTAGCCCCATGGATATAGAGGGCTTATCTGATGTCATATCGGGGTATATAAAAGTTTTTAAGTTTGCAGCCATTCTGATTGCAAGATCCCAAGCACTTTCTTCATAACAAAGTAGCGGCTTTTCTATCCTTTTATCATTCACATCATAGGTTGCCATGGTGCCGGGATATTTTTTCATTATATCCTGTGTGATACTTATGTAGGTCTCATCTATATCCTGAAAAAGTTCTGTATGTTTATCTTTATCCAACTCTTTACTGTACGAGTATGCACTAAGTTTAAATCTATGTACATCTGCATCGGAGTCTACACTAAACTCCTCTACAGAGCCCCTAAATACAGTTTTTCCCTCATATTTAACATTGACATCTATATCTTTTTTATCTGTAAAAATACTTTCTGACGGATTGTCTGTAAGTACTCCAAACATATCAAGGCTTGCATGTCTGTTCGGCTCTGTCCTTATAATAAATCCCTCCACCATGTAAATCGGCAGTTTTACCTCTATTTCTAAATTTTCTATGATCAGCATAATACGAACTCCTCTACTTGCCATAAGATTATACTTCAATAACCGATATTCTATTACTAACTTATGTGAACTCCATCCCCGCTTACACTTATTCCGTCTTTTAGTATGATCTGTGTGCCATCCTGTAAAAGCATGATCCTCTTAGCGGCTGCTATCGATATATTAGACTCTTCACTGCTTATCTCGAAGGTATCTCTTGCTTTTATATATATACTACCGCTGCTTACTATCTTTACTCCCTCATCATCTTTTAATTCTATATAATCACCTGCACCTGCACTTATTCGTATTCCGTCCGGTGTAAGTCTTATTTCTTTTCCGTATTTATTTCTCCAGATCTTATTCTCTGGATCGGTTCTTACTCCGCTGCCTTCATTTTCATGTATTGCACTGCACACATAGGCATTTTCTTCATTTTCTGTAGGAAAATAAAGCCTTACACTGTCTCCCTTTTCCGGCATGCAATACCATCCTGCTCCGTCCTTTGAAGAATATACGGTAGAAAAGTTAAACCATCTTCCTATTTCTTCTTCCTTGTTTTCTATTTCATCTATAGCTATCTTTACCTTTTCTTTTTCTACATCAGTTACTTTAGCTGTAAGTGATGCTCCTATTATTTTTAAGTCAAACTTACTTTCTTTTTTTACTATATAGTCTATATCCTGTGTTAAATAATAAGTATGATAAAGTTCACTTCCTTCAGTTTTGGATACTATTTTTACTATACGGTAATCTTTTCTGTTAAAACTTACCCTGTCACCTAAACTGTGTATCTCCCTTGATCTAACTTCATACACTGTGTATTCTTTATTTACAACGATTCGTACATCTTGTGAAGTTAGGACTTTTGTATCTCTTTTTGGCATACCGAAAAAATACTTTACACCCTTACTCTGATAGTCCGGCATTACTACTGTCTTCTTCAAAGCGGCAATTCTTCGTATAAAGTTCCAGTCATTTTCTCTATATTGAACCAAAAGATCGGGAACTACCCCTTTTCCTTCTTCTCCTGTTATATAGTGTGCCTCTTCATACCCTTCTTTTAAGATATTAAGCATATCGGTATATTCTCCGGTACCTTTAGAAAAACTTCTCGTATGTACTTTTTCTTCCATCATTGAGCTTCCTGTGATCAATTCAAGTTCAACAAGGAAACTACCGCTTTCTTTAAAAAAACATATCTTTTCTAATAATCCGTAAAATATAGTACTCTCTTTATCCGCTTCATCAAGTGCATCGACCCTTACCCACCTTGTGTTTTTAGCAGCATTTACATACTCTTCTTCTCTTTTTTCTTCTATAATGGCTTTTATGGTTGCCCTTCCATGTCTGCCTGTTTCATGTTTTGCTTCATAACTTGTTACTGCAAGTACATCAAAAATATCAAGTTTTATAAGGTTTTCTCTCATAGATTTTGATCCTCCACTTCTATAAACTCTATTCCTCTAACACCTCTTCGTATAAAGCTTTCCGCAAAATCAAGGCTTACAATAAACTTTATCTTTTCATCCTTATCCCTAACCGCTTTAAAAGACTTGTTAAAATCGACAGTTAACAGGTTGTCGGTATATAACAGATAGTAGCTTTTTATCGCCCTACTGTTCTTATCTATCAGCAGTACTCTTTTTATAAACACTTCTATATCAAAAAGAAGCAGCACCTCTCTGAATCTTTCTGATATAAGAGGATATGTGTTCATCATCAAATCGGGAAATATAAAGGTATCAGTTTTTTCTATTTCAAGTATAAGATCTTTGGGAAGCTCATAAAATCTTTCATTAAGAGTCTCTATATTCCTTGGGATATCATCTGATGTATATATCCGTATCCCCCTCGTATTTTCAAAGTTTTCTTTTATATAAAAATAAGGTAACCTGTTTTCCATAAGCTCTCCATACTTATTTTTCTTATTCAAAGTTTTCTACCATTGGTGGTATTCTCTTGCAAAATCAAAATAAAAAAATTTACTTTTACCGATTTCTAAGATATCCCCTTCTTTTAAGTCTTTTGATGTATAGATTGCAGTTCCGTTTAATCTCACAAAACCCATAGACTCTTCTCCAAGAAGTGTGCCTTGTAAACCTCTTATATCATATGCTACAACTGCATGTTTTCTATCTCTTATATCTTCATCTCCAAGGACTTGTATATTCATAGTGTCATTTTGCCCTATATAGTTTTTTCCGGCTGTAATATTATAGGCTTTCCCCTGTCTTTTCCCTTCTATACACACAAGCCATGCATATATAAATTTTTCTTCTTCCATAGAAAGATTTTTTCCAATTCTTTTGTTTTTGTGTTTTTCTTCGTCAGTAAGGTTTTTTCTTTTAAGCATTCTATATTTTTTTTCTTTTTGAATCAGCTTATCCATATCTTCATTATCTGTATTTTCATATTCAAAATTTTTCAAGTATTTACTTGACTCAGATAAAAAATCAACATACATAAACTTGATATCACCTATTTCCAAAATATCTTTATTTTTAAGTACATACTTATCGTATACAGGTTTATTATCCATGTATACAATTCCGTCCGCTCTTGCAGGAATCAAAATTGCTTCTCTTGTTTTTCTATCAAAAAATATTAAAGTGAATTTGCCAACCAGTTTCTCATCCCCCAGCACCTGTATCTCATTATCCCTATCCGTTCCTACAAAGTTTTCTCCAAAGCTTATGACATAGCTTTTTCCCTTTCTTGCTCCCTCTACGCATACAATCCATGCACATACAGGTCTTTCTTCTTTTAGGGAAAGTCCGCACTCCTTCCTTAAGTTCACATAGACCTTTTCAGGTGTATCAAGATCAAAACCGCACTTTGGACAGATGCTGCCGTTCCTTGTCTTAGAAAACTTATGTCCATAAGGGCAATCCATTATGTTAGACATTCTTTCCTCCTTAATCCACCAAGATCTTTCTCGGACCAAATCCTGTGGCTTTATGCCCGTCCGGATCCTTTGCAGTGCTTAATATATCTAAAAGTCCGGTATAGATCTGCTTATTGCTAAGGTGCGTTCCATGTACCCTTCCTTCCTTAACTGCTATATAGTTTTCTATAACGGCTCTGGATATTCCTTCAACGCTGTTTAGTACCATATAGCAAAATGTTCTGTCTATGTCTTCACACTTTTTTGTATTAAGGTATTCTTTCGCATATACCTTCAAAACCTCTATATTGAAGGTTTTTTCTTCGTATCCTGCATAATCCGCATTCATCAAATGTATGGTGTCATACTCAGACCTCATATCTGCAAAATCAAGGTAACTGTCTCTTAATACAAAGCCTGATTTTAATAAAAAGTCGCACAGCAGGATCTCGTCATCTAAACTTTCCTCCTCTGTGGATAAGAAAGCCTTTATTTTAGTTACCTTCCAGTCCTTATCTACCGATTCACCGCTGCACTTTAGCCTCAGATACTCTCTTTGCTCCGTATGAGTATAGGTTACTCTTATTTCTTTACTTATCTGATATACCTCTCCCTTAAGCTTTACAAGCCCTTTTCCTATAATAAGACTTCTGTTTTCATGATCTGAACTTAATCTTAATCCCCTTATGACTCCGTTTGTATATCCCTCATAAAGTATGGACAGTAAATATTTCGGATAGTCTCTTATTACTTCGAGTGCCTCTTTTTTTAAGATCCTTCCGGTCTCAAACAAAGGGTATCTGTTCTCCATTAGTTTCTCCTTATGTCTTTAGTGTTCTCCATCAAAAAAATCACAGATCCATTCGTCCGTTTCAAACTTGTATTCCCTTCCTTCACCTGCATATAAGGTATCTTCAAGTCTGTATACCGGCACGATCTGAAATCCCCATTTTTTATAGTCTACAAAGGCAAATATCTTAAGCTCCTCGTTTTGTATATCATCTGTGTCTTCCTGTTTTATATATCCGCTGTATCTTCCTGCAAGCTCCATCCTGTCGGTTGCCCTCGCCTCATCTTTTTTGAAATGAAAAAGATACTCATAGCGTATACTTTCGGAAGCATCATACAGATACATTCTAAGCAGTATATCTTCCAAGCTCCTAAGTAAACTTCCTGTCATTTTATTGCTTTCAAATCCGTCAATAAGTACTTCTTCCTTGCCGGAGTATGACAGTGCTTTTATTTTATAGGGAATAAGTGCCTCTTCTTCCCTTATGTCAAATCCTGCGTATCCCGTTCGCTTATCATAAAGATATCTCATCAGTCCGTCTACACAGGCGAGTTTTAACTCTTCTTTTTTTACACTTCCTCCACTTTGCATCATGTTGCCGGGTACAAACTCTTTTAAAGCGTCTCTAAATAATCCTATCTTACAGGACTGCCCTGTAAGCCTTATCATGTCAAAGTTATAAAGCTCTCCGTTCTTATAAAGTCTTTCCATAAAGACCTTCATAACCGCATATATTTCCCCTGCGATAAGCTTTTCCGCTTCATAGCGGTTAAAACTTATCTTGGGCATTCCTTCCAGAATTTCAAGCCTTTCATTTCTAAATACCGATAACTTAAAGCGATCCGCCTCCAGTCTTAAAAGTCCCGTCTTTTCTTTTTTACCCTCAGGCACTTCTATAGCGATATCATTCCCCGAAAAAAGTTCCTGTTTGATCTCATCTGCCAAGGTAAATAAAAAAAAGTAATTATTCCTTACCCTGTAGTATCCTTCCTTTCCGTAAGTCTCAAAATTCTTAAAAGCTGTCGGAAGAACTTCTTCCACCTTTTGGTAAGCCTCCTGTAAACCCTTATAAAAGTTTTCAACGCCTTCTTCATCTATGTATCTGTAAGGGTCACCGGGCAGATCGTTGATAACTTCACTACCCAGATCTTTATCGCTGCCAAGCAGTTTTGAGACGATTCTGAGTTTTAAGATCTGCATGATCCTATATGTGATATTGTTGCCTCCAAAATCCGTATTACCGTTTTTATAACTGTTTTCCATCGTGTAGGTCTGTATATCACCTTTTGTATGTACTTTGAATTTGCAAGCACTAAGGTCTGTTGTCCCTCCTCCACAGTCCATTATCAGTGCTTTATAGCTTTCTCCGTCTTTCAGACGATTTTTCTCCCTCATCTTGCTGATAAAACTGTACAGTACTGCAGTGCTTTCATCCAATGTAACACTTATCTTTATGGAAAGCATCTCTGAAAGTATTTCCAACATCTGCTCGTATACATGCTTTTGTTTAACAGGGACTGTGATATACACTTCTTTTATCAGACACTTGAAATTATCTCTTGTGATATTAAGCACATATCTCAAATACTCTGCAATGATCTCTATTCTGGCTACATATCTGTATCTTCCTTTAGCATCTGTAAGCTCTTCTTTTTTTTCAAAGTCCCCTACCCATCTTTTGATGTCATAAAAAACCGAAAAACCCTTATCCGTATAACTTAAGTTGGCAAACCATAAAGCCTTTCTGCCAAAAACATACTCTATACCGTCATTATTGACATCTGTTACGGCTACAACTGTGGGTATCATGTTTTCTATAAAAGTTTCTCCTCCAACGGATTCAAAAAATAACGTATGGCAAATGGTATTTTCCTTGATACCTCTTTGTTTTGCCGTATGTATCTGTCTATAGTAGCTGCTGTCCGCATACATAGCTACAGTTGTATTGGTAGAGCCAAGGTCAAGTGCAATAGGCATATGAAGCTCTATTAGAGGAAGAATCTCAAAGTCCATTAGGGGAATTTTATACATCCTATACTTTGTAAGATCCTTCTTCTCCTCTTCTCCCATGTATATGCGGTATACAAACTTTGATGCTTCTCTTTCCATAAGATAGAGACTGTAGTCCTTAGTATCAGTAACTATACCTGAAAGCCCAGCTTCTTTTACCAAGTATAAAGAGTCTTTTTTATCTCCGTGTGCAACTACATTAAATACAGCACAAACTTTATTATCTCCGCTTACGATAAGAGCATTGGTATTAAGAAATCTGTCCTTATATTCTATTTTGTAATCATCTAAAAAGTTCAGTGCGGCTCCTTCGTAAATACTGATCTTACCGGATATGCGAAGCTCCTCTTTCTCGGGCTCTTTGACGCTGAATTTGTCAAAGCACTCTTCGATCCTCTCTCTTCCCCCTTCTTTTTCTTCCCTGATAAGATCTTCGTCAAAGGTTTGGCAGTAGGAAAGTATCATCTCTATAAGCTCTTCATTTGTCATGCTTTTATCAAGCCCTTTTACGATATGCTCCCTAAGGCAAACCTCTCTAAGTCGATATTCACTCATTAACTCAAGTTCTTTTCTTGTGTATGCCGCTGCTTGTTCTTCTTTTTGCACGACCCTGTTAAGCTTATAGCCCATCTTGTCTTCCTTCCCGTTTCGGTTTCTTTATTCTTAAAATCTTTAATATAATGCCATCTTCCCTATTTTCATACTTTCTTGAATTCCTATAATACCAAAGTGGTATTTCCAAAAAATATCTATCTCATAGGAAATCGGTAAAAAAAGCTCTTTTAACATTTCTATTCTTTCCATGTCTTTTTTTGTTTTATCCACTCCTGTAAAAAGAATAAGTTTTCTTAGATTTTCAGAGTGTATGTAAAGATTTGCCTTCGGATAAAGTTCTTTTAATGCTTTCCTGAAAATCGTTATATAATCTTTGCACTTATACAGATCAAGCAGGCAAAAAATAATCCTTTTGGCTTTATTAAATTCAAGTTCAAGCAAAGTTTCTCTCATACTTTTTAAAAATCTGCCTTCTTGTATTTCTCTTAATATATACATTGCCCTTAATTCTTTTTTATCTCCTCCACTCCTAAGATCCCATACTGCTACATAGTGGAACATCACATCTAAAAACATTGCTCTTACATTCTCATATCCGACCACATCCGGTAAAAAGATCTCTCCAAGTTGCGTAGCAAAACGATAAAGAGGATTTATCTCTATTTCCCTACCTTCAACAGTGTCGGAATTAAGAAAATCAAATGAGCTTTCTGTATAGGGACTGGGACTTTGACTGTTTATAAATATAAGTTCTTCCAAACCGTATCCGCTTTTTTTTGCCTTCAGTACAACCTCCCATACACAGTTCATACTTTACTCCTTTTTCATATCGTTCTTTATTTGATCATCTTTATAACTGTCTCAAATAGTACTTAAAGTTATTTGTCATACTATTTTTATTGTTCAATCCCCTTTGTAAGGTAAGTATTTTCCAAAACTCCTATGCATATATATTCATCAAAGTTCATCTGTAAATGAGAAACTGCATACCTTACCATTGCCTCACAGAGGTTACTGTCGCTGTTTCTTAAGAACCTTAAAATAAGTTTAGGACTTTCATTTGTTACCTGAAGATCATCACTTGAAAAGTTATTCATATCCGGAAGTATTTTACCGGTCTCCAAAAAATCTTTTTTCATCACCAATCTTTCACATGATTTAAGTGATACATACTCTTCAATATCCAGTTCTTCAATGATTCTTTCTATTTCCGCTTTAGTGTGGAGTTTATCCTTGCTGTTGGCTGACAGTCTTCCAATCAGGCTTTCTTTTCTTTTATTACTTATCAAGCCGGCAGGTAATTCTTCTTTTGTGTATCTTATGTCAAAAATATGATACCCCTCCAAATCGTCATAACTTTCTTCATAGGATTTTACTATGATTTTTTCTTCTTCCTGTCTTATCCCTACCATACCGTCTGTCTTTTGCACTAAGCACAAAATAATTTCCTTATCCTTTTGCCTGATCATTTCCCTCTCATAGTACAGTCCGTCTTTGCTCGGACTTAAAAAGTTACTGCTCTTAAATAAGGTTTTTTCTACATTCCACACAGGATAAATATTCTCTTTGACCATATCTGAATATTTCCCGTAATGCACTTCCACATCCCTTGCATTTTGTACTACCGTAGATAAATCAATATCAAAAAAACGATCAAGGTAGGCGGTATTTACCGTATTCCACCTAAGCCCGTTATGGGAAAAGGTTTCATTCAATTTACCCAGCTCCTGCCTATACCTTATAGCTTTTTTAGGCTGTACTGAAGTTGAGTTTTTTTCTCCGTTAATTGTGAAACTTACGCTTATTTTTTCCTTTGCAAAAGCCTTGCATACACTGTCATCCGCATTCAAGTATATAGTTTTTACAGTACTTGATCTTTCTTTAGAATCTTCTCTTATATCTCCTGAAGCATCATCTAATACATCCGCCTCCGATACCGGAAAAAACATCCTCAAAAATACATTGTCATTTTTAGAAAGTAAAAGTACCGCAATCTCATAGCTTTCTTCTTGGCTTTCAAGCTCATCATATACTTTTTGGTGCAGGGACTTAAATCTTTCTTCAAAGACCTCACTCATCTTGTAAAGACCGTCATATAGAACACTTTTTGCCAACGCATACTCGTCCTCATCCTTTATTTCCAAAAGCCTTTTCTTTACATATTTTTTTACATCAAATTCATCTAAGTACCCTGCATCCATCCGAAAATACCTCTTTTATCTTAATTTGACGAAGACTCCGCTTCGCTTGTATGTGGCTGTGTAGTTTCCGCAACTGTTTGTGGCATCTTTAATTCTTCCTGCTTTTTTTCATCAATTCTTTTTTGTACATCACTGATCTTTTTATCCATTTCTATGGTATTTATCTCATCTTTTAATTTCACATACAATCTTCTGGCGTACTCATAATTGTTCCTTGCTGTTTCAAAATCTCCTCTTAAAAAGGCTTCATCTGCCGTAATAGCATAATTTTGTGCAGCATTTTTTTCCTCTTCACTTAGACCTATTTTTTCATCTGCTGTGGATATCTTTTTCTCAAGTTCCTCAAGTCCTGCACTTTCACCTGATTTTTCCAAAAGATCTTTTGCCGTGTTATAATTGGCTCTTGCTGATAGGAAATCCCCTTTGCTTAGTGCTTCATCTCCGGCACTTAACATATCGCTGGCTGATTGAAGGTTTTTTGTTTGTTTATCGGCTTCGTCCTGCTTACCTTCCTCTTCTTTAGCAATAGCTTGATCCACTGCCAAGAGCTTTGCTTCGGCTTTTAACTTTCCTTCTTCATATTCGATTCTTCTTGCTTCTGTTTTTGCGTCTACATACCTTTCTCTGGCTCTATCGTATATTTCAGAATCAAAAAGTATATCTCCGTTATCAAGGCTTAGGTTTACACTTTCATACCCCGCTATAAAATCAAGCTTTCTTTTTACATAAGCAAGTCCCGCATTGTCAGCATATGGTATTTCACTAAGCATAAGCTCATATAGGGCTTTCGCTTCCTTATAGTTTTTTGCATCATACTTTTCATCCGCTTCAAGTATTCCCTCTATAACCTGTTCGTAATGGTATAAAAGCTCTTTCATTTCTTTATCTCTAAGACTCTCCGCCTTTTTGATGGTCTCTTCGCATTCTGTGCCGGCTTTTGTATAATTTTCCATGTCTATAAACTGAAGCATCTTTGTATAATGCGTATTCATATCCTCTTTTAATTCTTTTCTATAACGGTTATAAAAGTAAAAGGTGATACAGACTGCAAGTATAACAAGCACAGAAACAATTGATACTATTAAAATAAGCTTTCTTCTTTTTCTCTTCTTTGTATCTGATTCGACAAATACCTTATCAACATAAATCCCTGCAATCGTATAGTTATCAACATACTCCGGATTTTTATCCAGTAGTGCGGTTTCCACCCTTCCAAGACAGTCAGCAGGGTCTTTTCCGCTGTCGGCAAAAATGCTGTCAATTTCTCCTTCCGATACATTTTCCCAAATTCCCTTAGTATAAAGAATTAAAATATCGGTATCAACAAGTTTTATCTTGCCTGATATAACCGGCGAAAAACCTTTTTGACCTAGGAAAGTATAAAGATTACTTCTTTGTTCATGCCTTGATAAGGCATCTTCACTGATTATCTCCTTTGATACCATTTCAGTACTTAAGGATGTATCTGTGGTTTTATAAAACGGCTTATTATTTCTGTAAAGCTTTGCTCTTACATTGCCGGCATAAGCAAGGCGTACATTCTCATAATCAGTTACCGCAACTACAATTGATGCTTTAAGCTTCATGTATTTTTCCGCTTTTAAAAGCACCTCATTGGCATAACTTAGATAACTGTGTATTCTTCTTTTAGATATGGACGGCTTTTCTGTAAACTTTGCAATTATACTTTCTACCGCTTCTTTTGCCGACTCGGTGTCTGCAACATCTTCAATACCGTCAGCAAGTACATAGCAGGCGAATCCGTCAAGCTCGGCATAGGCAAAAAAATCACTGTTTTTTAATGCACTGCCTTCTTCTGAGATAAAATTTGTATTAAATTTGCTGTTTTGCTTACGCATTCTCTCCTCCTAAATCCCAATCAGTATTAGTCCAAGATTATCCAAACCTTCATTATCTTTCCTTTTTACTGTCTCAATAATCTCCCTTGCCGTTTCCCTACACCTATGTCTCTTTACAAGAATATCTTCCAATTCTCTGACAGAAATATTTTTTTGAAGTCCGGCATTTGTCATTACAATTATGTCTTTTTTCTTTAACTTTATTTCTTCCTTGCTGACAAGCGGCTTAACATAATCATCTCTTCCTATACAGTTATATGCCTTATCGGTATCCGCAATCCTAAGAGCTGCTTCTTTGCTTAAAAGTCCCTTATTTACCTTTTCTTTTATAAGTTCTTCCATTACCTGACCTTTACTGATAAGTATAAGTTCTTTTTTACGAAAAATATAAATATTCATATGTCCTGCAATTCCATAACTCAAACGATTTCCTTTGAGTATCAGACAGGCTGCATATGCTCTGCCGTTTTCTCCTCTTAATGCATTTAATACATTGTTATTAGCCACTTCAAATACTTTGTCAAAGAAGTACTGTGTACTTTGGTTATCTTCATAGCGGTTATACAGTTTAGTAAAAGTTCTAACACTTGTCAGTGCTGCTACCTTTCCTACATACTCTTTTCCTTCTCCCGCACTGAGAACTGCCATCAGTTTGTTTTTTTCATGTTTGAATCCATATGCATTTGCCTGCACTTGCTTTTTTCCTATATCAAGCAAAGCCCCTATATCAAATATTTGGCTTTTTTCTTCTTTAATCCATATCCATACTCTCCATGTCAAAACTCCCAAAGCGGTTATGATAAGAATTAAAGCCATCCAAAAAGCAGTTTCCATATTGATTTTCCCCTTAGTATTTTTTTCTTTCTACCATGAAAACTGCTTTCCACATAGAGCAATATATAAAAACTCACTCTCACCCATGGTAATAACATCGTAGGTTTCCAATGCTTGAGGCGTGTAAACAGCCTTCCCGTTCAGGTAGGTGATCCCTCCGCCTTCCGTACAGATAAGGGTTGCCTCCAAGTCTTTTTCATCAAATGATAAAATAGCATGATTTTCCTGCTTTATAGCATTATCCCCTATGATCTGAATATCCATAGCATCTGTTCTTCCGATATAATTCTTTCCGAATACCACACGGTAATCTTTTCCATATCTTGGTCCCTTGATACACACAAGCCATGCACATACCGGTTTTGTTTTTATTTTTATTAAACTTTCCTCTAATTCATTATCATCAAATGATTCTTCAAGTTCTTTTCTTTCCGTCATGTCCATGTTGCAGTATGGACAGATATTTCCATATCTTCTTTTTGAAAACATATGTCCGTTTTTGCATCGTATTAAATTTCCCATGATAATATCCTTACCTTATCTGTAGTTTATTAAGTCCTATAAAAATATAGTCTTTTTTTGAAAGCTTGCTTTGACCGTCTTTAATATTATAAAGCTTATCTTCTAAAAATCCTTTGATCTGTGTTCCGTTCTTACTTTGCATATCCTCTATGTACCAAGAACCTTCCACATAGTTTAATACCGCATGAACCTCACTTACCGTTCCCGCAAAGTGAGTACCTGATAGATCTATATCTATCTCTTCTTCACTGTTTTTCTTTCCTATCACTATGGAATTTTTACCCAGAATATTCCAAGTTTTTACCGCTGTATCCTCTTCACTTAAAAGTACAAGTTCAGACAAAAATGTATCTTGTATCTTTTCTTTTTCAAGTAAAAAGTCCTTTATAGAAAAATAGGTCAATGAACCTACAACTAAAAAAGAAAACATATAAAATATATATTTGCCCTGCCAACCTCTTCCATAGCATAGGGTAACTATAGCACATAAAACAGCTATAAGTATTCCAAAAATATCAAGTAAAAATCGCTTATTCATAATCCCTGCCAATTTTATAAAAATAGGCTGCACGACAATAAATGTCTTGCAGCCCAAACCCTTAACGACTGATTTTATGTTACTCGGCTGCGTATCCGCCTTCAACTATCAGACCTGCCATCTTATCTTTTTTCTGTTTTATTACAAGAGTAAAGTTTCCTACTCCCTCTTCATCACCATGTCTTTCCGTATATGCAACTACGAATGCATTTGGAAATACATACTTTCTTTTTGTGATTCCGGCTACTATCTGTTCTACTGTAACCTTTCTATAACAATCCTTATTCTGTGCCGGAACCATTGACCAAAGTGCCATGTTCCTTGTTGAATCGAAAGGATCTCCATCCACCGCTGTTAAGATCTTGCCGGTGATTTCCATAGTTGCTCCGGCATCATTGGTACGGGCATTGGAATCAATAGGAATGTCTGTAGATAAAATTACGCTGTTTACGCACTCCTTTGCAAGTTCAAAAACTTCATTACCTTCTATTTTTACTTTGTATGCCATGCTCTAATCCCTCCTATTCCTTTACTCTCCGGCATATCCGCCTTCTACAGCTACCTTCGCATTGTTATCCTTCTTTTGTCTTATATGGATATAAAACTCTCCGGTACCGTTTACATCATCTGCTTTTTCAGAATACTCCACCACGAATGCATTTGGAATTATATACTTTCTTACAACAGAGCCGGCAGATACCACAGTTACTTCCGCCACTCTGTAACAATCTGCATTCTCTGAAGGGATCTGAGACCATTTGGCAAGTTTTAATACATCATCAACATCCGCTCCGACATTATACAAAACTCTTCCCCAAACCTTTATGCCCAAACCGTAGTCTGTTGCCTTAGCATTGGAATCCTTTGGAGACTCAGACAGAAACTCTGCATTTACTATACTTCTTTCGTCAAAGTCTGCCACTTCTGAACCGGTT
>ERZ773180.566-NODE-566-length-21780-cov-11.880460_pt1 | contig 21780 bp, 12 predicted proteins | sample MGYA00511080_ERZ773180 | MGnify/ENA primary metagenome ERZ773180 (study PRJEB29015, sample SAMEA2738175) | human oral metagenome | biome: human oral; feature: human-associated habitat; material: saliva | place: China | collected 2178 ...
ATCTTTTTCATCTTGATCTCCAATTATTTTATCGCTTTCAGTATAACATAAAATACCAGAAGGCATCATCAAAAAAAGAAGTAGATATAAAATCTCCTTCTCATTTTCTTATTTTTAAGCTTAGCTCCATCATTTCATGCACAAGCTTGGTTCTTTTACGCGTAGGGCTGCAATTCTGGATTGATAGGTGTATTGGCCAAGTTATTGGCATAGTTACAGAGACTAGCCAAACTCACACCTAGGACCACATCCAAAGCATTTTGGTGACTATAACCTGCTTCTAAAAATTCAGCTAAGGCCTCATCTCCAACGCGTCCCTTGGTATTGATCACTGCTAGGGTGAATTTAGCCAAGGTATCCAATTTCGGATCTGTTTCAATCGGAGTACGATTGCGCAGAGCTTGAAGAAGGTCGTCATTCATTTGGATCTGTTTAATCGAAAAAGCTGTATGCCCTGCCACACAGAAGGCACAACCGTTGGTCACCGCAGCAGTGATTTGGACAACTTCACGTTCAACTGGTGTCAAACTGTTGCGACGGTTAATCGCACCGACTGTACGATAGGCTTCTAGAGCTGTCGGCGCATTTGCTAAAAGACCGATGAGATTTGGAATATAGCCATTATTATCTTTTTGAACAGTTTCAAGAACCTCTTTTACCTCTTCTGGCGCTGTCTCAACTGTATGAATCTGAAATGTTGTCATAAATCTACCTCTTTTTCTCTTGGTGACACTTAGTCTATCATAGAATAGAAAGCTTGAAAAATATATATTTCATATACCTTCCATAAAAAATAGTTATCACCAAGAAGAAAAGATTCAGACCTATCGACCCCACTTCTGCTCCCGTTCCAAGCAACTACTTCAAGAGAAAGGGCCTTCTTCTCATTTCCCTATCCTTCTAAGCCCGAGCAAGTAGCAGATAGATTAACAAGACTAAGAAAAAGAGGACACTAACGATCAAGGTCGCTAGTTTCATCCCTCGACGGGCTAGCCAATAGTTTGGCTTCCCTAAGTTACTGGTCGCATCTGTTGATAGTGATTGTTGTTGACGAGGTTGAAACATCACCAACAAGATTAGACTGATCGATAGAAGGAACATCAGCACAACAAATAGCATTTCCATCTTATCCTCCAAAAACTCGGAAAAGGGTGAGCAGTACCCCCAACAAGATAACGAGACCGATGACAACATTTAAGGTCAGGTTAACTTTTTCCGAGCGCGTTGCTTTTTCTTTTTCCGCGGATCGTCGCTTCAGAGCATTCATTCGTCCTTCTACTTCTTTATAGAACAAGTCCTTCTTCTGATCAGGCATTTCTATCACCTATCCCTTCTTGGAATCTCGAACGGAATACTTCCTGTTCGATCGCATTAGACTGTGCAATTTGATTTGAAACTGCGTGTCGATAGTTCTCTATTGATTGATAAATTTCTTTAATGCGTGCTACGAGTTTGTCTTTTTCTCCTTGCCTAAAGACATTTTCTTGAGCAAGATAAGGCGGGTCATGTAAGGTCTGCTCAAAGCCAAGGATTAGCTGTCGGTGCTCAAAGGCCTTGCGAACAATCCCTTGTACCTCCCCAAAATGATTGATGTCTAGATAGATACTAGATTGGTGAAGGAGCTCCTTGATCCGCTCCTGGCTAATATTCTGATACAGGACCAAATTGGGGTAGCGGACTAGAGACATGAGCTCTGGAGACATTTCTGTCACTGCAGCAACTCGGAAGGTCACATCCGGTAATTGCTCTAGCAAATAAGGTAAGGCTTCAATCTGATCTGAATTTGTTAATACAAAAGCATCCTTACGAACATCATCTTTGATTACAAAATCATAGATATAGCCAAGAGGGGCAAAAAAGCCCCGCTGCTCTGGTGATACCAACTTTAGAGCACGGAGATAGGGCTCCCTTTGAGGGATGAAGATCTTCTTCGTCCGTATCTCTGGACTGTTTAGGATGAGTTGCATATTGCCTGGCAGACTATCCCGTAATGGCTCTTGCCAAACCAAAACATCCCGGCCTACCAGTCCCATTTTGCCGAGTTGCAAACTCAAAGCAAAAGACTGAGCCAGCGTATTGAAAAGCATCTGATCTAAAGCAAATCCTCGGTATTGGACATAAAAGACGTAGAAATCTAGTCGATTTTTGAAGATACGCATAGGCTCATGATCCAGTGTCAAGAGCAGATCACCTGTTTGATGATTTTCTGTCAGGCGTTCAACTTCTTCTTCAAAGTAGGTGGTTAACAAAGGATTGCCCTGACCATCACAACTGGTTACTGCTATTTTGCGACCATACTGATCATAGCGATCCACTGTCCTTACTTGTCCCTCTTGATTGAACCACTCTACCCGCTCAACGATTCGCTTATGAGTCGCTCCTTGGTAATAGATACGCGCTTTTTCTTGGCCGTAATAGGAAATCCGGCCACCAGATGTATCTCCAGTGATTTCCCAAAAATCAGGAACTAAAATTTCGTTAAAGAAGCGCCCCCGTTTTTCACCTGTCGGTCGACCTAAAAAGTAAAGAAAAGGCGACTCCACTCCATCGGGTAAAAAACCATTTGCTTCCAAGACGATTGTTGGATGCCTATAACCTGCTCTTTGTAAAGAATAGAGCAGATCTTGGCTTTCGCGCGAAAACCAATCAAACACATTAAGCATGGGTCACCTCCTCAATCAATTGAGACCAAGCTTTTTCAACCTTACTGGTTAGAAAACCTTCTGCACGCGCATAAGATGCTTGACGCATGGATGCCACCTTTTGACTCTGGTATAGCAAGTGGATCTTTTCAGCGAAGGACCTCGCTATCCTGTCCACAATCTGGTCTGGTTCAGTCGGAAGCAAGTAGCCATTCTCCCCATCTCTAACAAAGTTCTGATTGCCGTAGGGTACATCAAAGCCAATGATTGGAAGACCAGAACCAATTGCCTCCATCAAGGTTAGGCCAAAGCCTTCGCTGGTTGAAGCCGATAGATAGACTTCATAATCTTTGTAAATAGCGGTCAAATCCATATGCCCTTTGAGCTGGATATAATCCGTCGCTCCTAACTCTTCAATCAGCGACCGCAGTTTCTCTTCCTCTCCGCCTTTTCCATAAATATCAAAAGAGAGAGCAGATAGCTCTTTTTTTGCTTCGACAACTGCTCGAATTAACCAGTCGATGTGTTTTTCTGTCGCCAGACGCGAAGCAGTTATCAAAGAAAAAGGTTTACGAGAGTCATTTTGCGGTAGACTTGCAAGACTTCCCACCGGAATGGTGTAGATAGCAGGAGAATGCTGGGTATATTTTGCAAATTGCGCTGCTAAAATTTCCTTTTGGCGATCTGTCGCGACAATAAAGAAGTCTACCTTATCCGCATTAGTAAATTGGTAATCATAATAATTGTTCCACAAAATATATTGATCATCAGTACTGTTGACACTATAGTGCTCCGCATGGACCACGACTCCTAGACGTGCTTTTTGGGCCTCTTCAAAAATGGGTTGGCCGATGTCCGTCTCCCGATCCAAAATAACCAAATCTTGTTTGGTCAAGTTTAGGGTTTGCATGAAATAGCGAATCAGTTCCTGCCGGCCCAGGAGATAAAGATCTGGAAAACGGTAAATCTCCTGACCATCTGCTACCTGCATCTGATAGGCCACACTTCCATCCTCATTGTAGAAACGTCGTTCAATCAAATGGGCTTGATTATTTTTGGGGATAAAGTACTCTGTACAGTAGCGAGTATAGGAAAAATAATCTTTTCTGACTAGGATCCCTCGGGAAACATACTCACAGCGCTCTACATAAGGACTCTTTTCGTCTCGAAAATAGCAGGTCAAAAAACTGTCTTGGTCTTCGTAGAAATAGCGTTTTACCTTCCCCATGGTCTCTTCTCGCGTTGGGCTCCCAGCGAACCCAGCCAGGACTTGCTCCACCGTGTAAGTCGTCGGCGCGATCTTGATATCTGTAAAATGGGTGTAAAGCCATATGATTTCATGGTCTTTAAATCCAATATTCTCTGTTAAGTGTTGAATATTGTCGGCTAATATCATATCCATAAAAATAAATTTTGCAGGTTCTTGGATCTGTCGTAGCAGCTTGGCCCGATAGGCTTGTGCATACTCGACGCCACTACTGGCCCATCCAATCCCAAGATTGATATTGTATACTGTCATAAATCCTCTTTTATGGGAAATACAGGACAATTTCCCCTTTTGTATTGATTTCTACTCGACTGAGTAAAAGATTGCGAACCATCTGCTCTTTTGCCATAGCCTTCATCCGATCAAAAGACAAGTAGGCTTCTTGGTAAAATTCGACCAGCGGATTCTTTTGACTGGTGTACTGGCCAGATAAGGCCACACGTAATTGTTGCAAATAATCTACTTGTTCCACCCAATTTTCATCAATAGCCTTTAATAGTACCATCCGTTGAAATTGAGCAATGATCTCGTCAGATTCAAGCGTTTGATATTTAGCAAGCAACTCAGAGCGGGCTAGCTCCCAGAGAAAATCCTCTTTTGCCTGTTTAGAAGGAAAGGCTTGAGGAATCTGGGTAGGAACAACCTGATAACTGATATGATCTAGAATATAGTGATAGAAGGCCATCGGGTCTTGGTACTTCTTGTTTCTAGCTACCTGGGCAAAAACTTCTCGAGCAATTTTCTCAATCAGTCCATCCAAGCGTCTATCTAACCTGATTAAATGATCCCGTTCCTTATAAACCAAATCTCGTTGAATGTTCATACTCTCTGCGAACTCTAAGGTCAAGCGACGACTAGCTTGCGCAGCACTTTCACTCGCATCCTGAGCTTGAGCGATTATACGTTGGTATTTTCTCCGAGTCAGAGGTTTGGCTTCTTGGAGTCGATCCTCTACGTCATAATCTTGATACCTATCTTGGATCCAGTTTGGACCCCAGTTTTTGATCAAGTCATCCTCCAGAGAGACAAAAAACTTGGTTTTTCCAGGATCTCCTTGACGTCCTGATCGTCCTCGAATCTGGAGATCTATCCGGCGATTCATCATCCTCTCCGTCCCGACGACCACTAATCCGCCTAAGGCAGCAACATCCGGCCCTAATTTGATATCAGTCCCCCGACCTGCCATCGAGGTCGCAACTGTCACTGCTCCTTTTTGACCAGATTCAGCAATCATCTGTGCTTCACGAGAAGCCTTGTTGGCATTCAAGAGATTATGGGGAATTCCTTCACGAAGGAGAAGGTTTGAGTACAAGACAGACATCTCAACCGATCCGGCAAAGATCAAAATCGGATTTCCCTTTGCATGGACTTCTTTGATGTAGGCCATAGAGGCATAAACTTTTTCTGGCAAGGTCTGGTATATCTCATCTGGAAGATCCTGGCGGATGCGTTTTCGATTGGTTGGGATCTGAACCACTGACATGGCATAGGTCTCCAGAAATTCAGCTTCTGCAACCTTCCCGGTTCCCGTCATACCACCGAGTTTCCGAAACATCTTGAATAAGTTTTGGTAAGTGATCGAAGCCATGGCCCGTGTCTCTGGTGTCAAGGGAAGTCCTTCCTTAGCTTCAAGCGCCTGATGAAGTCCCCCTTGAAGGCGAGTCAATTCCATAAGACGCCCCGTTGCTTGATCTAGAAGGACAATCTCCTTCTCCCCTTTTTCATTAACACGGACGACATAATCCTTATCTTTTGTATAGTTTTGATGCGCTTGTAATGCCAAATTGATATGGCGAACGAGATCACGATGTTGAGGATTATACAAATGTTGAATGGATAAAAAAGCCTCGGCCGCCTTCACCCCTTTAGGGGTCAACCAAACTTGTTTCTTGTCTCCGTCAATCTTGTATTCTTCTCCTTTTTGAAAGGTTCGGACCAAGGTATCTACAATCCCATATAGATTGGATTGAACTCGAGGAGAACCTGAGATAATCAAGGGCGTCTGAGCACTATCCAACAAGATAGAATCGATTTCATCCACAATAGCATAGTTAAACTTTGCTAGGAATTGACCTTCGACAGAGGCTGTTAAATTTTCTGAAAGATAGTCGAAGCCCAAGCTACTATTAGTAGTGTAGACAATGTCAGCTTGGTAGAGCGTCCGCTTCCTAGCTGGGGAGAGTTCGCCCTCCCTATCTTGGAGTGGAACCCCGACCGTTAAACCTAGGAAACGATAAATCTTACCCATTTCTTCCGCATCACGAGTTGCCAGATAAGTATTGGGGGTAATCACCATAACCCCCTTCCCTTCTATAGCATTCAGGTAAGCTGGCATGGTTGCCGTTAGGGTCTTTCCTTCCCCAGTTTCCATCTCTGCAATATTTCCTTGGTGGAGAACGATAGCTCCCATGACTTGAACATCGTAAGGAAACATCCCCAAGACTCGCTGAGAGACTTCTCTCACGACTGCATAAGCTTCTACTAGCAAATCGTCCAGTGACTCCCCTTTTCGGAAACGACGGCGGAATTCCTTTGTCTTTTCTTGTAACTGCTGGTCTGTCAATTGAGACATTCTATCTTTCCAGCCATTAACCTCTTTTAAAATCTTTTTTATTTTTTTCAATTGACTAAAATCCACTAGGTCCTCATTTACTGCAATCTATCTAGCTTGTATCAGAATAACTCCTTGTTCAGACGAAATCGGTGAAATCGTGATATGGTGAAAGGTAAACTCTTGCATCCCAGCACTGAGGAGACGCACTTGGTAAGAATAAGCTTGCTCTGGATAAACAAACCTGATCTGCCCCTCTGTACTGACCTGCCGGTCCACTACCTTGCCAAAACGGTCCTGACAGACCATTTCCAACATTACCGTATGAGCAGGCCTAGAAGTCATCTGAGCTTCAAGCACATATGTCTGGCCTCTCTGTAAAAGTGGTAGACTGGGGGCCATCCGATCCTCCCCATAGCTTGTGAGGGATTTCCAGGTTTTTAAGACTTGACCAGAAGGCATTAAAGGATTCGTAAACCGAATCTGATCGACTGCCAATCTCTGAATAACAGACCCCCATAAATAATCTGCCGAAGAGGTTGATCCCCAATAAATCTGGCGACCTTTCTGTTTTCTCATCCTAATCATCCGCTTCTACCAAAATCTCTTTCCATGATTTCTTTGTATTGGGTCAAGAACCACTCGATGATGGATTCCGTTGCATCATTGTGGCGCCCCGGCCGACTCGAACTAATGATCCGAACCGGTTGGTGATAAAGAGCTTCTAAAATATCCGAATAAGCCTTCTGGTCGTAATCATCATCTCGCATATAAGCCAAGGCTAATAGAGTATCCTTTAAGGTTACTTGACCAAATCGATCCCAAAAACGCTTGTTCAAGACCTCAATCCCTTCACTCGTCACTTGACCGACGAGTAACTGCATCATATCGAGTGATGTCCCAAATTCATCTGGCCGTTTAAACTTCAGATTGGCCACCACATCCCCAAGATTGACAATAGGTTTTCCAACCAAGATCGCATGTGGCGAGTATGAAGCTCCATAGTAGAGGGCTCCATAAGTGCCCATCGATAGACCTGAAAAGTTCAATTCTTTTGGACCAAATCCTAAGGCTTGGAGATGGTAATCGATAAAATCCTGAATCTTCTTTTCTAACTCTGGAGAGCCAAGATAGAAGCATCCTCCCTCTAGACGCGGATCCGAAAAGAGAATGAAGGGAGCTCCCATATTTTTCATCATGGAAAAGCCTTCAAAGCCCTCCGCAGGACGATAGCCAGAGAAATAGATATTCAGCGGTGGCTTCAGGTCTCCTGGATGGAAATAAGCAAAAATTTCCTGACGCTTGCTGTCTCTGAGAACCTGGGAGCCAAGAGAAATTTCTCCAAAGGGACCGTGAGAGAAGCGCTTGTGCAAAGCACCGATAATCAGTTGTCCCTGCCCCCTCGCTTCCAGTGAAAAGGATAGGTAATAAGGACTAGTCTCGTCAATTAGAACCGGCCTTTCCAAGTCTACTTCCGAATAGACGAGTTCCTTCTCTAACGATCCCAGACTACCACTCTGGAAAAATTGGACCCGCAAACGGATTTGACAGCCTGCCGTTTTCTCGTACTCTAACCATAAATCCGTAGGAATGGTCCCATTATAAGAATAGGTGTTGACCCACTGGGCTATAGGAGTATACTCCTCTCCATATGAACCGTCTAATTCCAAAAAGTGTTTCCCTCTGACCGTTTGCATCCCTTCAAAGTCTGCTCTAATTCGTAAATCTCTGACGCTAAAAGCATCTCCGTACTGACCGTCATAAAGGAAACGATGAAGTTGATAGAGAAAGTGAGCCTTATCAGAAAAATCCCAAGCCTTAGCCTGAACCAGTTGCATCAAACGATCCAGTTCTTCTGTAAATGACTCTTGATCATATGTTTGATCATAGAAAACAGTGTAGGGCTGAAATAGAGCCAGTTCTTCTTTGAAGTTCAATAGCCTTTCAGGATGATCCAGCACCAAGGCCTTAAACTGCTTGATGCCTTGCTCCGCCATGTAGTCCTCAATCTGTAGAGGGGGTTGGATAGAAAAATAATGCCAGTTCAGACCTTCTGGGAGCGTCACTTCTCCCTGCCAATTTGTAGGTCCAATTTGAAGAATATGGCCTGTTTCCAACTTCCTGTCCATCCTAGTTTTCCATCCATCCTTCCCATTTGGCAATCAGGCGCTGGCCTGTGTATTCTTGAATCTTTTCGACGGAATAAATCAGCGATTCATTCCATGGTTTAAGATCTCTAAGGAAATAGTCCATCGCTTTTTCTAGCTCTTCCTCCATCTCCCCCAGGACATATCCATTTTTTAAATGGTCTACATACTCCGTTTGGGTGCGATTGATCTGAGGAATCCCTGCCGAAATGCCTGCAATCTGTGTATACAGATTGGGTTCCTCACTCATATCTACTATTAAGCGAGTCTGTTCTAATTCTTTGATGATGTCGTTCTCATGAAAGAAATTTTGAACCTTATAACGATCTAGCTTCTTTTCAAAGAGAGAAGCATCTTCGAGGATGTGGTTTTCTCCCAGCTCGCGAGAATCAACCTGAACACCTCTAGCAGCCATCCCCATCTCGCCAGCTAAGTCTTCTAACTGCCGATCCAGTGTCGCTACTGCTGCTTCAGAAGCATTGTAGATTGCGAAAACGACTTCAAATAAAGGGTTTTTCGCTAAGATTTCGAACATTTTCTCTAAAACGGATGGAGAGGGGAGATTTTTTTCATCTAGGTAGAAAAAGATTTTCGACTCTTTCCTCTCCTGACTGCTTCCCAATCTCAGCCGCGAATCAAAGGACGTCAGGCGATGGACCTTAGAAGCCATACTTGGAGCAAGACGAAGCAAATCTTGTTTCGTTTTTTCACTATCAGTCAACACCAAGTCAACCTCTTTTAAAGAAAAATGAAGCAAGGAATCTTCTTGTGATAGTGGCTGGCGTTGCCCATAAAAAGAGAGAACCTTTGAAATGCCCCGCTCCACTTGTTGGATAAAGGGTAGATTAGCTGGATGGGCTGCAATCACCATACGATCGTGACCCGGAACTAGGTCTTCTAGTAAGGCTTTCATTTTTTCAGCAACCACTTCTCCCATGTCCGAGTAAGTTTCTCGTTTAAACTGCTTCTGAAAGGCTTCATTAACAAAGACCATGCGGCTAGCATCCGTCAATAACTCTCTCAAAACCCAGTCCCCTTCGGGGGTTAGATAGTCTTGGAAATACGGACTTCCCTCTTTGTAGTATAAGACACTGGAAATAAAACCTCGGTCATCCAGATACTGCACATAAACCGTTTCTTTATCCTTTAGCCGATTAACTGAAAGAAGATTCCCATCTACTCCCAAATCGATACTAGCGATGACCTGACCGCGACAGAAAGCCACTATTTGAAAAGGAGTATAGGCAAAGCTTGTTTGAGCTGGCCATTCCAAATCCTCGACCTGGATCGGTATCATCTCTTGGCGAAGGGAAATCCCCTGAATGTGATCAAAAATCGACAGATAGTCTGTTTCCAATAAATCTTGCCGATGGAAGTAGTAACGCAGTTGTGGGCAATAATGTGGAAGCACTAATTTCCGCTCCACTCCCGCTTCCTGGAAGATGCGAATTTGATGAATGGTCTCATCAAATTCAATCATATCTTTCGACCAATACCAAGGCGTCGTCGTACTGTGCCAAATACGCTCGCTGCCATACCAGGCTGGGATAAAGTAATACATAGCAACTCCTAAAACAATCTTGTGTAGCGTTGGTTCACGCGAAGAGCTCGAACTTCCTCCCGGATCGTCGAAATCATCCCCACAAACATGAGAAAACTTCCTGGAATCATGACCAAACGCAAGAGCCCTCTATCCCAAAGCAGAAGAAGGAAGGGCAGCACGGTAAACAGAATTAAATACAGCGTCCCAAAGACCGTTAAACGAAAGACAATTCGATTGATGTACCTACGCGTCTCTTCTCCAGGATAAACGAAATCAATATACTCTGAGTTTTTCATCATTTTGTCTGCAATTTCTTCCCCATTGACCGTTACAAAGGCAAAAGCAAAGGACAGAAGGACCATCATCAGACCGTAGAGCAATATCCAGGCTGGCTCTCCTATTACCAACTCCTTAGCAATAGTGGTAGCCCATGAAGCACGGGGGTTGATAGCTTGGACCAGCAAAAAGATGTATTGCGGGATAGAAACCAAGGTCATGGCATACATAAAGGGCATGCCTCCAGCTGGATTGAGCTTCACATCTAAAAACGTGTGAGCTTTCAAATTGTTGTGAATCCCCAGCTTGTTCACAGGGATCCGATAGCGAGCATACTCGATGCATACGACCATGAAAATAAATGCTAACAAGAGGAGAAATAGAAACAGAAGGCTGTATGCTGGAAGCCCACTCTTTGACAAGGTCCCAAGGACATCCTCTGGTAAGTACAGAAGCATCCCCGCCATCATGATCACAATAGAATTTCCCAAGCCTAGTGCGGTATTTAAATCAGCTAACCAGACTAAGAAAAAAGTACCTGCTATCATAATCAAGGCATTGAGCGAGATAACTAGAAGAGGGCTCAGATCTGTTTCTAACGGGAGATAGAGGGAAACCGCCAAAGATTGCACAAGAGCCAGAGCAAGTGTCAGATACATCTTCCGTCGCTCCACAAGGTCCGAACTGGTTTTCTCCAGATTATGACGTTTAGATACTGTAAACAACCGCCACAAGATCATTGAAGACATCCAAGGCGAAAGCCCGAGGGCAAAAATAGACAAACCACGAAGGTTTCCACCCATGATAGCACTCGTCAACTCCAGACCCCTTGCAGTACCTTCGTTCACATTTAAAACCTTCGCTAGATCTACAAAGGGTAAGGTGATTTTACTTCCTAAAACATAAACAAAGACGAATAGGATCGTCCAACATAATCGATTCTTAACTCCAGATTGTTTCATCATATCCTGCTCTTCTACTCCCCCTTCTCTCAAATGGTTATCCTACCTAAATCCGCTCATCAAACACTCGCATAAGACTGAACCATTTCACCTAAACAATCCCTCATCTATAAGAGAAAAAAGTTCTTCAGAAGATGATCTGAAGAACCACTATTCATCTAGCTTTTCTCCATTCATTATACCATATTTCACGAGGCTTTTCACCCCGACATTCTCAAAGAAAACCGACAAATCCTCTCATGGATCTGCCGGTATATCAGAGGAATCGAAATAAGCAAATTTTCAATTTTAAGAAAGATAATTGTATTTACTTTTTACGATGGAAAAATGAGGCCAAGCCTGCAAAGAAAGCTACTACAAGCGTGATGAACAGCTCACGTGAAGTCACTCCGAGAGAGTCCGACGTCGATTTTGCTTCGGATACAGAAGCAGCCGATTTCTCTCCAGAGGAGCTCATCTGAGGAGTCGCTTGACTTTCTGAATGAGATTGGCTTGCCGAGCTAGAAGTAGACCGACTCGTTGAAAGAGAAGTCGATTCCGATAAGAGCTGGCTTGCTTTTGATGAAACAAGTGTGCTCCTTGGTTCCTGAGGGCTCGCCGAAGCAGACTCGTACACCACTGTAGATTCGTTTACCGCGTTTGAAGCCAAGGCGGAAACGGATGACCAACTTGATGTCAGTGACATCGAATAACTAGACGAAGTCGATCTATCTGTCGAAGGCTGGTTGGATGCACTCACTTGGAGCGATGCTGATGCCAATGTTGAGATAGATCCAGATGTTGAGGCTGACTCTAAGGCAGAAGCTTGCTTGCGTGAGGTTGACTCAGAGGTACTTGTTGAAACGGACTCGGAATTCAAGATAGATTCTGAGACGCTTGCTGAAACTGATGTAGAATTCAAGACAGATTCAGATGCAGTTGCTTCTGACGCACTTGTCGAAGCAGAAACGGAAACACTAGTGGATTCAGAAATCAACTCGGATACTGAAGCGGATTGAAGTTCAGAAGATTCCATTTGAGCTACTGATGCTGAAGTGCTAGTTGAGACTGACTCGGAGGCACTTGCTGAAACCGATGCTGAACTCAAGACTGATTCAGATATACTTGCTGAAACTGACTCTCTAGATTCTGAAGCACTTGTTGACGCTGAAACAGAATCGCTTAGTGATTTCGAAGTCAACTCTGATGTTTGCTTACTTGAGGTAGATTCTGAGACGCTTGCTGAAACAGATGTAGAATTCAAGACAGATTCAGAGCTACTTGTTGAGGATGACTCTGAGGCTGAAATAGATTCCAATTCTGAGCTTTGTTTGCTTGAGGTTGATTCAGAGGTACTTGTTGAAACAGATGTAGAATTCAAGGCAGATACAGATGTACTTGCTGAAACTGACTCTCTAGATTCTGAAGCACTTGTTGACGCTGAAACGGAAACGCTCGTTGATTCCGAAGCCAACTCAGATACGGATGCAGACTGAAGATTAGAAGATTCCATTTGAGCTACGGATGCTGAAGTGCTGGTTGAGACTGAAACCGACTCGGAATTCAAGACCGATTCAGATAGGCTTGCTGAAATCGATGCACTTGTCGATGCTGAAGTTGACACGCTAATGGATTCCGAAGTCAACTCTGATGTTTGCTTACTTGAGGTAGATTCTGAGGCACTTGCTGAAACTGATTCAGAATTCAAAACAGACTCGGAACTACTTACCGATACAGACTCAATAGTGGACACTGAAGCAGATGTTGATGTTGACTCTAACTCAGAAGTTTGCTTGCTTAAATCAGATTCAGATACACTGATTGAAATAGACTTAGAATTCAATTCAGATTCGGACGCACTTGTCAAAGCAGAAACGGAAACACTAGTGGATTCAGAAATCAACTCGGATACTGACACACTTGTTGACGCTGAAACTGAAACGCTGGTTGATTCCGAAGTCAACTCAGAGACTGAGGCTGATTGTAGTTCAGAAGATTCCATTTGAGCTACAGATGCTGAAGTACTTGTTGAGACTGATGCAATCGATTCCGATACAGACTCACTAGTGGACACTGAAGCAGATGTTGATGTTGACTCTAACTCAGAAGCTTGCTTGATTGAATCAGATTCAGATACACTGATTGAAATAGACTCGGAATTCAATACTGATTCAGATGCGCTTGCTGAAATCGACGCACTTGCTTCTGATACACTTATCGATGCTGAAGTTGACACGCTAGTGGATTCTGAAGTCAACTTAGAGACTGAGGCAGACTGAAGTTCAGACGACTCCACTTGAGCTACAGATGCTGATGTGCTGGTTGAAACTGAATCAGATGCTGAAACAGATTCCAACTCTGAAGCTTGTTTGCGTGAGGTTGATTCTGAGGAGCTTGCTGAAACCGATGTAGAATTCAAAACAGACTCGGAGCTACTTACTGATACTGACTCACTAGTTGACACTGAATCAGATGCCGAAGCGGATACCAATTCAGAGGCTTGCTTGCGTGAGGTTGATTCTGATGTACTGATTGAAACAGACTCGGAATTCAAGACTGAATCAGATGCACTTGCTGAAATCGACGCACTTGTTGATGCTGAAACGGAAACGCTGGTTGATACCGAAGTCAACTCAGAGACTGAGGCTGATTGAAGTTCAGAAGATTCCATTTGAGCTACAGATTCTGAAGTACTTGTTGAGACTGATGCAATCGATTCTGACACAGACAGGGAACTACTTAATGACTCAGAAGCGGTTTTCTCTGAAGCTGATAGAGAGCTACTTGATGACGCTGAAGTGATTGACTCCGATACAGACAGCGATCCACTCTCTGACTCAGAAGCGGTTTTCTCTGAAGTTGATAGAGAGCTGCTTACTGATTCCGAAACGGTTGCCTCTGAGGCTGATACCGAAGCGCTTGTCGATGCTGAAGAGAACGACTCCGATACAGACAGCGATCCGCTCTCTGATTCGGATGCAGACTTCTCTGAAGCTGACATCGAAGTACTCGTTGAGGCTGATGCAACTGACTCCGATACAGACAGGGAGCCACTCACTGATTCAGAAGCGGTTTTCTCTGAAGCTGATAAAGAGCTACTTGCCGATGCTGAAGCGATTGACTCTGATACAGATAAGGAACCACTTAATGATTCAGAAGCTGACTTCTCTGAGGCTGATAGAGAGCTACTTAATGATTCAGAAACGGCTACCTCTGATGCTGATAGAGAAGCACTTGCCGATGCTGAAGTGATGGACTCCGATACAGACAACGATCCACTTTCTGATTCAGAAACTAACTTCTCTGAGGCTGACAAGGAGCTACTTACCGATGCTGAGGCAGAGACCTCTGAATCATTCTGCAAATCAGACTGAGAAGAAGATAGCGATTGAGATTCAAGTACCTGTGAAATGGATAGACTATCTGATACTGAGTCACTACTTGACACCGACTCAGATAAGGAGGTTGATTGACGAGCCGACAGAGAAACAGCTGCAGATAGAGATTGAGACTCTGAAGCAACTACTTGTGAGCTGCTTTCTGAGTAGGAAAGACTATCTTGTGCTGACATCGAATGAGAAGCTGAATAACTGAGTGATTGAGATCGCAATTCAGAAGGAGTCATTCTTCGGTAATAGTAATTCACACTCTTCGATGGCGAGTAACTCACCCCGGTCGAAACTGTATGATAAAACTTAGAAAATCCGTCAGCGCCTTGCAGTGATGCATCATCACCCACAATATGGCTACCACTCAGCTGTACTTGCTTTTCTGGAGCGGAAGTATATGGTTTACGGAAAGAATATTCCTTACCCGTTTTTTCATCCGTATAGCTTACCTTCTCTGTCAAGGAGAACCAACCTGAGATTTTTAACTTAAAGTTTTTTCCATCTGAAAAATCAGGAGTAACTGTAAGAGAATAATCTTCTTTCTTGCTTTTTACCTCTCGCGTCTCAAGATGTTCAAAGGTTTCATTCCAATGATCGTTTCTAAAGGCCTTTTCATACACTAAGGTATAATTTGCAAGATCAAATACTGTACCGTTATCTCCTTTGCGGTAATTCCATAGTTTAGAAGGATCCAAGACATAGTATTTTAAGGTATAATCACCATTTGGACTCGTTACTTCTCGGACAAGCTTAATATAGTGGTCTCTTGCCCCTCCTCGATAGGTTTCGACAGTCTGTTTCCCGACTTCACTAAGATCAAAGACACCAGACATCTTATTCTGATGATAGTCTACCAGTGGAACTTGCACAAATCCGTCCAATTGTCGAGCAGCTGAAGCTGTGTACTCCTGACCTTCAATACCAACCTGGGCATAAGAGGCCAAAACAGTTTCCCTACCATTCGGAACATAAGCTCCTTGCCGGAATTCTCCCTTGTCGTCAACGAGCTTGTAATAAGTGACGTGTTCAGCACTTCGTGATGGGACAATTGATGCTACGGTCGATGGTGCATAAATACCTACATTCTTAGGTTCTACCACATCATAAAGCTGATGGATCATAAACTTAGGAGTCTGGTAATCCACACTTTGCATCCGTATAACTCCAGGTTTCCCATCATCATAAATTGAGTAAGAAACCCTATATTGACGGTTTGTATCTGAACCTGTTAATTCCTTTGGTAAATCAAATTCAACCACACTATTTGCTTTAACTGTTTGAGCAAAAACCTCCGAACCACTAGATTTTTTAACCAGACGGAAGTATACATCGAGACCTTTAGGAGTAGTTGAACCAATCGAGCTACGGTCGACGGATAAGGTTGCATAATAATCCAGAGGGTCCGGCTTCACTCGATTAACGAAATCCCAAATAGCAAAGGTATAGCGCGTCACATCATGTTTCTCAGACAGAGACTTAAGAGTCACAGGATCGAGATTTATTACCGATTTATCTAAATTCGGATCCTTTTCTATGTCTTCATATTTCAAAGCAACGTCTTCTATGCTAGCCCCGTTTCGATCATCCAAATTAGGAGTGATATTGGACAACTCTTTAGAGTCTGTTACGATTTCATAAATCGGTGCCAACTGAGCTGCAATAGCAGGTTTGCCGTTTACACTGCTATTCCCCACAAAACCTGTCGCTTTCAGTACAAGCATCATTTCATCAACAGACTTATTTAACCGTTGACGTTGATCCACATAGGCTTGCATCGCCACATGTTCATGAAGCAACTGAGTACCAGTTGACAATTCTGTTTGTACCTTAGCAATCGCAACTGAGAGAGCTGTTTTCTGATCCGCATCTGCAAGGTTTGAGGCATGATTTTCAGCCATCTGGGTCAATAAGGTAGCCTCTGACACATTTTGTTCCAGGATAGACTTATCCGTTTCTCCCAGAACCGTTTCGGTCGTTTCCTCGTTTGACTCTGATGTCGTCAATGTTTCTGAAGTAGATTCACTCTGAGACACAGAAAGACTCTCAGATGTTTGCTCGCCTAAAGAGGCAGAAGAACTTGTCGATTCTAGACTTTCTTCTGACATTGATCTAGCATCAGATACAGAACCAATCACTAAGCTATTCGCTTCTGCTAAGGTTTCTTTCTGTAATTCAGAAGTTGTAGCTACATCAACACCTGCTTCATCCGCATAAGCCGTATTGATAATAGCCGTGGCACCAACAGTTGCTCCCGTCGCCAATAAGCCTTTCAGTACGAATTGACTTGTAGAACGGATCCTATCCCGCTCCTTATCTGACTTCGTTACGACTGTTGTTTTTACTTCTCCACGAACAATTTTAAATAAACCTAAGGTAGAATTTTCAGATCGAACCCAATGCTTCCCAGACTTGATTAACTTGAAACGAGTCGTTCGATCCAGCTCCCTAACTTTTCCATTCAAACGTTTAAATAACATGAATATCCCCTAAACATTATAGTCATTAATATTATACATCATTACTATACATATTCAAGTAATTTGAGGTAGATAACCATTCAATTTTCAAAAAATTTCCTTCCCAAAAGTAATTCCGTTTTCTTTTAATATAATCCGTGAAATCTACTAGGGCAAAATAGAAAAAAAGAACCTCAAAATGAGATTCTTTTGCAGACACTTTGAATACTAGACGGATATTTTCCTATAAAGAAATGCCGTTATTCTTCCTCTTCTTTTTTACGGCGTCCCAATAGAGTTAGTCCAAAGAAAGATGCAAGAGTAGCAAATAAGGTTGATGCTGTAGATTTCTTTTCACCAGTTGCTGGAAGAACGGTTTTCGATGAGCTTTCTTTATTGGATAGGATCACTGGAGTAGAAGAGGATAGGGACTGAATGAGCACTCCCGAAGTCCCACCAGAATGAGCTTCACTTGCTGAGTCATGCATTGAAACAGACCGAGAAGGACTGATTGACTCTGATTGTCTATGCGAGTTAAATGAGGACTCTGAAAGGGTTTCACTTCTTGAGATAGAACCACTCAAGGATTCTGATGACGACTCGGTTAGACTGAGTGAATCAGACTGACTGTTAGACCTAGACTCCGGTGTCGAAACGGACTCGCTTGATAGAGCAGATTGACTCGAAGAACTCGAGATAGATTCTGAACTCCTTACAAACTCGGATTGAGAAGCCGACATAGATTCACTGGCGAAAATTGAGGTACTCATGAATTTAGAGACTGACTCTGATAACATGGCTGATGTCAGCTGGCTTGTCGACTCGAACTGGGAAGTTGAAACCGACTCTCTTGTAGAATCCAAGGTACTCAAAGAAATGGATTCTAATTCAGAACTACTTTCCGATTGACTATCCCAGACAACTTGAGAAGCTGAAACACTTTGAGAGTCTGAAAGGGATTCTAAGATACTTGCCGACGCAGACTGGCTGACCGACTCGGATTGAGAAGTCGAAATAGACTCACTGGTGGAAACCGAAGTACTCAACGAGTCCAAGACTGACTCTGAAATACTTGTCGATACAGACTGACTGATCGACTCTGACTCAGATTTTGAAATAGACTCACTGGCGAAAACCGAAGTGCTCAACGAGTCGGAGACTGACTCGGAAATACTTTCCGAGACTGACTGACTTAACGACCCTGACTCAGATTTCGAAATAGACTCACTGGCGGAAATCGAGGTGCTCAACGAGTCCGAGACTATTTCTGAGACACTTGCCGACGCAGACTGGCTGATCGACTCCGACTCAGAGGTCGAAATAGAATTGCTTGTAGAAATCAAAGTACTCAACGAGTCTGAGGCTGATTCGGAAACACTTGCCGAGACTGACTGACTTAACGACCCTGACTCGCTTTCGGAAACTGAAGCACTCTCCGATTCTGAAATTGATTTTGAGCTACTTGCTGACATCGACTGACTGATCGACTCTGACTCAAAGGTCGAAACAGAATTGCTTGTAGAAACTGAAGTACTCAGCGAGTCCAAGACTGACTCTGAAACACTTACCGACGCAGACTGGCTGACCGACTCTGACTCAGAGGTCGAAACTGACTCACTCGTGGAAACAGAGGTACTCATGGATTCTGAGACTGATTCGGAAACAATTGCCGATACCGACTGGCTGACCGACTCGGATTGAGAAGTCGAGATAGAATCACTCGCGGAAACAGAGGTACTTAAAGATTCTGAGACTGAGTTGGAGACACTTGCCGACGCAGACTGGCTGATCGACTCTGACTCAGATTTCGAAATAGACTTACTCGTGGAAACAGAGGTACTCATGAATTCGGAGACTGAGTTGGAGATACTTGCCGACGCAGACTGGCTGACCGACTCGGATTGAGAAGTCGAAATAGACTCACTGGTGGAAACCGAAGTACTCAAGGAGTCCAAGACTGACTCGGAAATACTTGTCGATACAGACTGACTGATTGACTCTGACTCAGAGGTCAAAACTGAATCACTGGCGGAAATCGAGGTACTCATGGATTCGGAGACTGACTCGGAAACACTTGCCGACGCAGACTGACTGATCGACTCGGATTGAGAAGTCGAAATTGACTCACTCGTGGAAACAGAGGTACTCATGAATTCGGAAACTGAGTTGGAGATACTTACCGACGCAGACTGACTGATCGACTCCGACTCAGAGGTCAAAACTGACTCACTGAAAGAAATCGAGGTACTCATGGCTTCGGAGACTGAGTCTGAAACACTTGCCGATACCAACTGACTGATCGACTCCGACTCAGAGGTCGAAACTGACTCACTGAAAGAAATCGAGGTACTCATGGATTTCGAGACTGAGTCTGAAACACTTGCCGACACAGACTGACTGATCGACTCGGATTCTGAGGTCGAAACTGAAGCACTCGTGGAAACAGAGGTACTCAAAGATTTTGAACCACTTACAGATGTTGACTGACTCTCAGATACCACCACACTGACTGATGTAGACTCACTCTCTGAGGCCACAGCAGATTCTGAAAGTCTTTCTGATTCTAAAACACTCAAAGATTTAGATGCTGCTTTTGATACCGAGAGACTTGTAGAAAGCGAGGTGCTTTGAGAAGCGACGATTGATGTTGAAGCACTCTCCGATTCTGAATAGTTCTCAGACAAAGACTCTGATAACTTAGCCGATTGTGACCGCATTTGAGAAGTACTTTGCGCTTCAGATACGCTCTGTGAATAACTCACCGAGAGCGACTGCGTTCGAGGATCCTCTGTCAAAGGTACTTTCACAGTATTAGACGTATTATCCTTGAAGACAACCTTAATTTCTCCAGTTGCAGAGACTGAGTAGCTCTTAAAATCTTTAGACGCCAGTAGACGTGGATTTGCCTCCTTAAATTTTTCCCAAACCTGCGCTTTTTCTGATTCTGTCAGATTGGTCAAATCGGTCACTTGAGTATTAGAAGTCACCGGAGTAATCGGATTTCGGATGCCATCATTTTGAGGTAAGACTTTAATGCGGAAAGAACGGTCGAGGAACTGATTTCTAGAATTGGTAAAACGAACCGTGATTGTATAAGTTTTCCCAGGTTCGACAACCTCTGTACCTCCGACTTTCCCTTCGATCAACATGGGAGCAAAAGGCGATTTCAAGGTTGCGTTGGGAACGAGAACCCCATCAACCCGTTCACTGTTGGGAGCATAGCCCATATAGGTAAGAATAACGCCACCATTCTGCTCTCTCACAATATATTGCAACTTAATCGGATCAGAATTATAAGCTGTGATCAGATGATTATTTGCCGGACCACTCATGACAAATGGAGTACGAAATGCACTGTCCACTTCTAAGGCACTACCTGTACGCGGATCTCTCTTCCCTGATTGCTCTCTTAACACAGCATTGACCAAGCGATTCCGAGCAGATTTCGCCTGAAGAAGAGTCACCTCTCCATCTTGATTCGGATCGGCTAATTGGTTACGGATCGCCTCTAGAGCTCCTTCCGCTTCCAACACAAGTCCTTCTCCATCCTTCAATTCTTTCGCTTGTTCTATATACGAATAAAGATCTCGGGCAATACTTTGAAGCTGTTTTTCCCGAGCAGAATCTGAGACGGCTACAGCCTTTTGATTCCCATTTGAAAGGACGCTAGCTTCCGTCATTGAAGTAGAGCGTACTTCTGAATGCGCCATGGACAAAGTAGTAGAAAGAGAGCCACTCTGTGAGTCTAATGGAGACCACTCGCTCGTAGACAGACTCGTCGTTGACGACTGTCCCACACTGCTCAGCACTAAGCTATCTTTACCTACTACTCCCACTTCCGAAGCTATTTCTGACTGTAAAGTTGGACCTGCTAGCTCATCAGCATCCGTCGGATGCACGATTGATGTCGCACCCATAATGGATCCAGTAGCAATTAAACCTTTTAAGGCTATAGAGCTTGGAGCATCCATACTAGAATGATTGGAAACATCTCTTTCTTTTTTAGGGCGCAAAAAAGAAGCATTCGAACAGGCTACTCGAATCCAATGTTTCCCTGATTTCACTAATTTAAATCTTGTCACTCTATTCCATGTTTTTTTTAGCAAAGTAAGGATGCCCCTCTCTCCTCAAAAATTATTCTCTCTTGATTATACATGATTGAATCCTATTTTCAATCATTTTGGCTATATCTATGCTCTATCTCAGCAAAAAAAGCCATCGAATCGATGACTTTTTAGAAATGAACAGCATATTTTCAAAAGTTGAATTCTATTTTGCAATTTCTTCCAACATTTTTTCAATGTGCTGGATAGATTTTTCACGGCCTAGCAAGTAGATGGTATCTGGCAATTCAGGACCATGCATTTCCCCTGAAACAGCGATACGGATCGGCATGAAGAGATTTTTCCCTTTGATACCTGTTTCCTTTTGAACCGCTTTGATTTGTGGGAAGATATTTTCTACCACAAACTCTTCGTCTGACATAGCCTCAAGTTTTGCCTTAAAGGCTTCAAGTACAGTCGGAACCGTTTCACCAGCCATAACTTCTCGTTCAGCTTCTGTCAATT
>ERZ773180.567-NODE-567-length-21756-cov-29.264688_pt1 | contig 21756 bp, 19 predicted proteins | sample MGYA00511080_ERZ773180 | MGnify/ENA primary metagenome ERZ773180 (study PRJEB29015, sample SAMEA2738175) | human oral metagenome | biome: human oral; feature: human-associated habitat; material: saliva | place: China | collected 2178 ...
GGACTTCAAAAGGGCGTTAGTAAGGGTCTTAAAGGGCACCTTTTGCAAGCCAATTGGGCGTCTTTAAGAAGCTAAAAGAGCATGAATTGGAAAATAGGATATGAAAAATATAGGACAAATTATGTCTCTATAAACATTCGTTCTTTTGTTACTTTGTCTTTGTATTACCCTTTTTTTGTTCTTTTGTTACTTTGTCTTTATGCTTATTCAGTCTTATATTATCCTGTATTCTGTTCTTCTGTTACTTTGTCTTTTCATTATTATGGTCAATAAAAAAAGATAAAAACTTACCGAAAGGTTCGATAAAGCAAACAATAATTTGTATCTTTGCTTGTTAAATTGTCATTAGATAAAAGTTTGAACATATGAAGAAATTTTTGATATTCTTGTTTATGTGCCTTCCAATGATGGCTGCGGCACAGACTACGCTGACTCCAGAACAGAAGTTGGAACAGGCACAACGCCAGTTAGAGGAGGCTAAGGCTGCCTTGGAACAGGCGAAGGCAAACGCTGCAAAAGCGAAGGCTGAGGCTGAAGCAAGAGCTAAGAAAGAAGCTGAGGATAAGGCGAAAGCAAAGGATATAGAAAAGAAGATTGCCGATATGAAGGCTGAGGCTGAACGATTGTCACGTGAGGCTGAGGCACTCAGTGAGGCTGCTAATAAAGCTCAGACAACTACGGTAGCACCAGCAACAACGGCTGCGGCAACCACTACAAAGGCTGTTAGCAACGCTTCATCAGATGCGTGGGTTGTTCCAACAACGCCAGCGACTGCTGCAGCACGTGCAAATAAGAACGTGAGTACAGACACTAAAGCAAACAAAGACCTTTATCTTCAGAAGGGTATCATACCAGAGGTGAACGGTCAGGTGGTATGGACTGAAACGTTTAATGTACCCGGAGCAACTGCTGACGAACTCTATGACAAGGCGTTTACTTATCTTACAGAACTTACACAGGGCGACAATCAGTTGAGTGGTAGTAAGGTTGCCTTGGTGAACAAGGGTGAGCATAGTATTGTGGCAACGATACGTGAGAAGTTGATTTTCTCATCTTCTTTCCTCTCATTAGACTATACGCAGTTTAACTATGTGCTTCAAGCAACTTGTCGTGATGGACAGGCAACATTGACAATGAATCGTTTGACTTATCGTTATGATGTTCAAGGCAATGTTTCTGACCTATCGGCAGAGCAGTGGATCACCGATAAGTATGCTGTCAATAAGAAGCAGACTCGTCTCTTGCCAGTATCTGGTAAGTTCCGTCGTGCTACTATTGACCGTAAGAATAGTATCTTTGAAGGCTTCGCGCAGGCATTGAAGTAAGACAAAGAAGGGATATACTTTTGGGTGTGTCAGTGGTGATGGGTAGGGATAACGACCTTATGTACGTTTGTTCTTTACCTATTCTAATGCGCTGAATAAAGCGTTATATCAAAGCCGCTGGCAAATACTTTTAACACAATAAAGAATAGAAAATGGAACTACAGAATAGTACGGCACGTCGTCCAGAGCGTCGTCGTCATAAACGTGAGACAGAAGATAGGTTTCTTCCTATCCGCCAGTGGCTTAACATTATCTTTATGTTAGGTGCGCTTGTTGGTGTGATTGTCTATTTCTTAACCGATAACACTACGACTGGTACAATTATTATTCTTGTTTCGATGGTCTTTAAGATGGTCGAAAGCGTACTCCGTTTTATTCGTTAAATGAAGAAACTTACTTTCTTATTTGCCCTTTTTGTGTTGGTGGCTAATGCTGCTATGGCACAGACAGACGATACCACTCCGTATGATGATGGTACTTTCACGGCTGATGGTTATAGAAACAATCGTAACGCAGGACGTTCGGATTCTATACAAAGTGAGCACAAGGAGATACCACGTGGGTTGAAGGTGTGGACGATTGATGAACGTTTCGGTGACCGCAAGCCTGCTGTTCCCGATACGTTGTCATATATGTATATGAATTCTAACCTCACTTATGGAAAGCGAGGGGAGTATAACACCTTAGGTAACTTGGGTTCTCCACGTCAGAATCGTATCTTTATTGATCGTTCTGCCACGTCAGAATTCTTCTTCCTCGACCCGTATGATATGTTTATCGTACAGCCAAACAACTTCCAGTTTACCTCAACCCTTTCACCAATCACGGTTCTCTCTTATAATACCGCTGGTAACAGAAACAACGGAGAAGACCGATTTAAGGCAATCTTTGCGGTGAATGCGGGTAAGGAGTGGGGCTTTGGCTTTAAGTTTGACTACCTTTACGGACGTGGATATTATAGCAGTCAGAGTGCTTCTCACTTCAACTATTCAATGTGGGGAAGCTATTTAGGTGAACGCTATCAAGCACATCTGCTTCTCTCTTTGAATCATCAGAAGGTCGCTGAGAATGGTGGTATTGCCAATGATGCCTATATCACGCATCCAGAATCGTTCCGTGATAGCTATAGCGAGGAAGAGATTCCAACCATATTGAAGCAGAATTGGAATAGAAATGATAATCAACATGTGTTCTTCAACCATCGTTATAGCCTCGGTTTCTTCCGTAAAGTACCGATGACGGAAGAGGAGATTAAGGCAAAGCAGTTTGCTCTTAAATCTCAGAAAGCACAAGAAGCACAGCAGGATAAAGAGAAGGCTCGTCGCCGTGCAAAGGCAAAGGGCGAGAAGTTTGATGAGGAAGCTTACGATAAGGAGAAGCGTTCTGCAGGTCGACCAGATGATGCTGTCATCGCTGGTGATGCGTCACAAGTGAAGACAACAGCGGACAATGCGAATGGCAATGAGCGTATGACGGTTAATTTGGAAGACTCTACTCAGATGGCAAACCTCAAGAAGCAGGATGCTTTGGCTAAGGATTCTACTCAGAAATGGATGAAGGAAGAGTATGTTCCAGTGACAAGTTTTATTCATACAGCGCGTTTCGATAATTACCGTCGTATCTATCAAGCATACGATACTCCGACTGATTTCTATGCACAGAACTACTTTAACTATGGTACTGCAGCCAATGATTCGATTTATGATGCGACAAAGCACTGGTCGCTGAAGAATACCTTTGCTGTCGCTTTGCTTGAGGGATTCAACAAATGGGCGAAGGCTGGGCTGAAAGCTTTCCTTTCCTATGAGTTGCGCCATTATGCTCTTCCTTCAATGATAACGCCAGGTGCGAGTACTGTTGCCTTCTATAATGGTGACAAGACATGGAACCAACATGACATTTCTGTCGGTGGTCAGCTGTTGAAAACACTCGGTAAGACGTTCCATTATGATGTTAGTGCTGAGGCTTGGTTGGCTGGAAGTAGGGCAGGGCAGGTTCATGTTGATGGTCATGCTGACCTCGATTTCCCTCTTTTGGGTGATACAGTTCAACTCGCTGCAACAGCTTTCTTCCACCGTTCTGCTCCATCCTTCTATATGGGTCAGTACTATGGTAAGCATTACATGTGGGACAATAACCTCAATCAAGAGATACATTCTCGTATCTTGGGTGAGTTCTCTTTGAAGAAGACACGCACCAAGTTGCGTGTTGGTTATGATGTTCTTAAGAACTATACCTACTTTGGTATACAAAACGACCGCATCCAAAGCGGTGATAACTACCTTGTACAGCATAACAACTTGAATGTCCGTCAGTCCAGCAGTCCTATCAACTTGCTGACTTTACAGCTACAACAAGACTTCCGTTTGGGTATCTTCAACTGGCAAAATGTACTGACATTCCAGAAGTCAAGTAAGGCAGAAATACTCCCAGTACCGACATTTAACGCATATAGTAATCTGTTTATACGATTCAAGATAGCACGTGTGTTGGATGTTGACCTTGGTGTTGACGGTCGTTACTTCACAAGTTATTATGCGCCAGAGTACATTCCTGGAATCGGTGCTTTTGGTATACAGGAGACCGATGCGAGCCGTACAAAGATTGGTAACTATCCACATTTGAATGCTTATGCTAACTTCCAGTTACAGCATACTCGCTTCTATGTGATGTTCACGCATGTAAACAGTGCTGATGGGGGTAGGTATTTCTATACGCCTCACTATCCATTGAACCAGCGTGTATTGCAGTTTGGTATCAGCTGGAACTTCTTTAACTAATCGTTTAGACATTCAAATACGTGATTTCAGAGAATGACAAGATAAAGACCAACAGTCTTTCTGCATGGGTACTTGCTGCGCGTCCGAAGACGCTCACAGGTGCAATGGTTCCCGTAATGATAGGAACTGGTTGGGCTTGGAAGCTAAGTGGCGGGGAGAACTTTCGGGTTGTCCCTGCCATTCTTTGTTTTCTCTTTGCCTTCCTGATGCAGATAGACTCCAACTTCATCAATGACTACTTCGATTGTTTGAAAGGTAATGATGATCGTGCCACTCGTTTAGGTCCGAAGAGGGCTTGTTCTGAAGGTTGGATAACACTTCCTGCCATGCGCATAGGGCTTGTTGTCACTTCTTTATTAGCCTCTCTTGTTGGTATTCCCCTCATCTTCTTTGGTGGTTGGGAAATGATACTCGTTGGTGCTGCCTGCGTTCTCTTTGCCTTTCTCTACACCACTTACTTCTCTTATCTCGGCTTAGGCGATGTCTTGGTACTGGTATTCTTTGGTATTGTACCTGTCGTTTTCACTACCTATGTCATCCTTCCTGACCATTCTCAAGCTCTTTGCTTTGAGGTTATTATGTCGGGTGTTATCTGCGGTTTGGTGATAGATACCCTCCTTGTTGTCAACAACTACCGTGATAGAGAGAATGATAAACGTGATGGAAAGATGACCCTCATTGTGAGAATAGGTGAGAAAAAGGCTGAAAAGCTTTACTTAGCATTAGGTTTTATGACCTATCTTCAGATGCTTCTCCTTCTCTTTTTAGGAGAGAGAGACACTCTCCTTCCCTTTATCTTCTTGTTCATTATCTTCATACCTTATGGTATCTTGCATTACAAGACAGCTATGCAAATAAAGCAAATAAAGAAAGGTAAGGAGCTAAATATCATCTTGGCGCAAACCGCTCGGAACATGCTAATCTATGGTATAGCAACCACGATTGCATTAGTTGGTTTATAAACCCGCTTTTAAATTCCCTCACCTAATCCCTCATTTCATCAACACCCAACATTCATCACCCCTCCCCCAACATCTCATTTCATCATCACCCAACATTCATCACCCATCACCCAACCCCTATGTCCCAACCCAACCTCGAACTAATGAACTTTGTGGAGCGACAGATACTCCCACGCTATAATGACTTTGGAAAGAGCCATGGACTCGGACACGTGCAGCGTGTCATTACGAGTTCACTTGCTTTGGCAGCCGTAACGGGTGCCGATGTGAATATGGTATATGTCATTGCTGCCTATCACGACCTTGGTATGGCTGGGCCACGAGCCATTCATCATATCACCAGTGGTAAGATTCTCATTGCCGATGCACGACTCCGAAAATGGTTTTCAGCCGAGCAGTTGAAGATTATGAAGGAGGCTGTCGAAGACCATCGTGCAAGTAGTTCACGTGTACCACGTAGCATTTATGGTAAGATTGTTGCTGAGGCTGATCGTGACCTTGAGCCAGAAGTCGTCTTCTCACGTGCCATTCTCTTTGGTATTGAGAACTATCCAGAGAAGAATGATGAGCAAATGTGGCAGCGTTTCCGCGACCACATGAAGGAGAAATATGGTCGTTCTGGCTATCTGAAACTATGGATTCCAGGTTCACCGAATGCCAAGAATCTTGAAACAATCCGTAAGACGATTGACAGTGAGGTAGAGTTACGAAAGGTGTTTGACCGCATCTACAAACAGATACGTGAACAAAACGAAAAGAACTAACAAAATACAACCGAAATGACGAAAGAAGAATTAATGCGAAGAGCTATTGAACTCTCTGCCGACAGTGTACGAGATGGCGGCGGTCCATTTGGTGCTGTCATTGCCCGTAACGGCGAAATTATTGCCGAAGGAAGCAATGGTGTGACCATTTACAACGACCCAACAGCGCATGCGGAAGTCTCTACAATCCGCAAAGCGTGTCAGAAATTGAATACCTTTGACCTCAGTGGTTGCGAAATCTATACCTCTTGCGAACCCTGTCCTATGTGCTTTGGCGCTATCTATTGGGCTCACCTCGATAAGATTTACTATGCCAACGACCGCAAAGATGCTGCCGACATTGGTTTTGATGACGATTTCATCTATCAGGAGATAGCCGTACAACCGCAATATCGCAAGAAGCCTTCAGAAATCCTTTTGCGCAATGAAGCGTTAGAAGTCTTTAAGCAATGGACAGCAAAGACGGATAAAACAGAATATTGATATCCTCTAACGATAAGTCAATGTAAGCATACTGCTGTTTATATTGACCTTTTTGTTTATGAAATACTTACTACGAATAAACTTTTAGGTGATGAAGAGAAGAGTATTAAAGACGAGGAATATAATACTTTTTATCACAGTGTTCCTTTCAACGTTGATGATAGAATTCATCTTAGTATTCCTACAAGGCTGTTCTGATGGCGTAGGTCTTGCTTTCGATATAGATAAACAAGCTTTCGTTGTGGAGCAAGGTTGTGTCTGTGGTGGCTGCTTATACTTTAGCGGTGAAGATGCATCAGATGAGTTCTCTGTCATTTATAATAAGAATGTACACGCCTTTTGGTATGATAGTTACAATCCATCTGTCCTTGAAATCAACAACCTTCCCACTTGTTGTAATGTTGTTTTACGTGGAGATACCTTGTTTCTTCGTCGGCTTCCCTTACGACCAAACACCTCCTATGAAGTTTACCGTATGTCAGGTTGCCGCGGGACTTCTCCCCTTACTATCAAGACCGACAAGCAGGGTAGGGTAGTCAGTGCAGGAAGAGGGCTACAATAAAATAATATAGATCGGTCAATAACTCCCACAAACCCCTGCCATTCGTATCTAATAATAGATGATTAAGCCTTGCTCTTACTCTTTTTTTATGCTCATTTTTAGACGAGTAAAAGACTATGAGGTGATGGGAAGCCGAGGAAGGATACGAAAAGAGGGATGCACAAGTTGATGTGTATCCCTCTTTAATATCCTCTATTTTGTAAATAAACTTCAAAGACTGAAAATCAAAAGACGCTCTTTTGGCTTTCAATTAACGCCCAATTGGCTTCTAAAAGATGCCCTTTTGCAATGCAGGTAACGCCCTTTTGAAGTCTTACTAAGCACCTTTTAAAATGCTGTTTTGCAACTCCTTGATAGCAAACGACTTACAAAGGCGATTTTAGAGCTTGGTTTTTACCCTTTTTAAGCGTAAATATATAGAAGCAATGTAAAGAAAATTCAATCCTTTCGCAGCGTAATAAAACATCTTTATTAGCTGCAGAAAGTGGAATCCTTAGTCTTCCTTCGTGCTAAAAGAACGCACTATACATTTCTATAAGGGTTGAGAGCTGTTGTGACTTTGCATCAATAAGTTCCATTTTACAGTCTAACTGTCCGCGTTCACTATCTATCACCTCTAAATAAGTAGCCCTGTTATTGAGGTATAGTTTTTGAGCAGCTGAAACGGCTCTTACCAATGCATCGTTCTGTTTCTGCTTAAATTGTTGGAGCAACTTAATGTTAGAAATCTTAGATTGCAGCGTACTTGTTTCTATAAAAGCTGTAAGCAATGTTTTGTCGTAATTATAAAGAGCCTCTATCTGTAACGCATCAGCCTGAGCGAAGTTGGCTTGAATAGCCTTCTTATTGATGAGAGGAGCGGTAAGTCCACCTAAGGCATTAAACGCCAAAGACTCTGGTAGTTTGAATAAGTACTTAGGGTTAAAAGCATTTAATCCAATAGCCGCAGAGATATTAAACGAGGGGAGAAACTCTTTACGTGCAGTCTCCACATCCCATTTCGCAGCCTTTAGCTGGTGCTCAGCTTGAATAACATCAGGGCGTTGTAATAGGAGTTGAGTTGATAAGGAATGTGCAGTTGTAGGCATTGGAAGCTGTAAGAAGTCAACCTTTGTGCGTTGTATGGTTTGAGGAAATCTACCTAACAGAAGGTTTAGATTATTCTCCGTCTCAACGATAGACTGACGTAGAAGGTACTCATCAGCCTGTGCTTTAGCCAATTCAGCATCGAACTTCTCAACAGCTAACTGTGTATCAGCATCAGCTTCTTTCTGAATACGAGCGATTCTCACGGCATCTTTCTGTAGCGAGATGTATTGTTGCATAACCGATAACTTGTAATCAAGAGCCAACAACAGATAATAGTTCTCTGCTACATCTGCCACTAACTGACTTTTGATAGCACGTTGTCCAGCTTCAGAAGCCAGATATCGCTCTACAGCAGCTTTTTTACCACTATTTAATTTGTTCCATAAATCTATGGTCCAGTCTACTTGTAGTGATGGAGAAAGGTCAGGAATAACAGTTGGAATCTTATGCCCAGGAGTCATCTCCGTACCAACATTACCAGCTCCCTCAGCTGTGTAGCGGCCAACTTTAGAAACTCCCGCACCAATATTTGCTGTAACAGAAGGTAGGAGAGCAGCTTGTTTAGCATTAATCGCACTTCTTGCTATCGCCAGTTCCTGCAATGTAATCTTAAGATCTTGATTATTTTGTAAGGCAGTTTCAATCAGTTTCTGAAGCATTGGGTCTTGGAAGAACTCTCGCCATGCAGGAGATATAGTTACGCTACTATCCTTGGATAAGGCTGGTAAAGAGTCCTTAAGCGTATCTTTGGGCATTGTAGCCTGCGGTGTTTTGCAGGCAACGATGCTCATAAGGATTACAAGAATAGTAATGACATGATATAGTTTACTCTTTGTCGTCATGAGTACTTTCTTTTAATTGTTTGTTCTTATAACGTTTATCTTTCTCTTCACTTAGTGGCTTCTCCTTCTGATAATGTACCAGTTTGTCTGTCATTCCAGCAAAGATATAGTAAAGGCCTGGGATGAGTAACAAGCCGCCTAAGGTACCAATGACCATTCCTCCGACAGCAGCAGTACCAATGGTACGGTTACCAATGGCACCAGCACCAGAGGCAAATACCAATGGAATCAAACCTGCTATAAAGGCTATACTCGTCATAAGGATAGGACGGAAGCGTGCAATAGCGGCAGAGATGGCTGCTTGAGAAATCCGTTCGCCCGCATTCTTACGCTGAACAGCATACTCAACCATCAGTACGGCATTCTTTCCTAACAAACCGATGAGCATCACCAAGGCTATCTGCGCATAGATATTGTTCTCTAATCCACAAGCTTTTAAGAAGAGGAACGCTCCAAATATACCCACTGGTAGGAATATAATCACAGGTAATGGTAGTAGGAAATTCTCATATTGTGCTGCCAAAATAAGGTAGACAAATACGAGACAAACCACGAAGATGACGATAGCCGTATTACCTTGTTCTGCTTCGTCTTTAGAGATACCAGCCCAGTCATAGTCATATCCTTTAGGGAGAGAGCGTTGTGCTACCTCTTGAATAGCCTGCAATGCCTGTCCGCTTGAGTATCCAGGTGCTTGTGCTCCTGTCACTTCTGAGGAGTTGTAAAGGTTATGACGAGTAATCTCACTCATACCATAAGTCTTTGAAAGCGACATAAAGTCGGAATATGGAACCATCTGTCCATCTTCATTTTTACTATAAAGACTTAATAGATGATTAGGGAAATCACGATACTGTGGAGCAGCTTGTACAATTACTTTATAAGGTTTTCCGAACAGAATAAATCCAGTTTGGTAATCCGAACCTACTAAGATAGACAAGTTGTTCAGTGCCTTTCCAGGCTTGACTCCCTTTTGTAAAGCTTTCTCGTCATCAACATGAAGCATGTACTGAGGGAAGCTCGCAGAGTAGAAAGTGAATGCGTTACCAATCTCGGGACGCTTGTTTAGATCTTTAACGAACGCCTTGCTCACCCGCTCCATCTCATGATAATCGTTTTTACCAGTCTTATCTAAGAGTCGTAGTTCGAATCCACTGGCAGCTCCATAGCCTGGAATTGATGGCGGTTCAAAGAAGTCTATGTTTGCTTGAGTGATATTCTCACATTTCTGCTCTAAGTCGCTAATAATCTCCTTTGCGGTACGTTTGCGATGTTTCCAGTCTTTGAGGTTAATCAAACAACTACCAGAATTGGCACTTGTTCCCTCAGAAAGAATCTCAAAACCAGCTAAAGAAGACACGCTTTCGACGTCCTCTTCTTTTTCTGCTATCTTAAGAAGCTGTTGCGCAACAGCGTTAGTTCGTTCGATAGTAGCCCCTGGAGGAGTCTCTATTACGGCATAAATCATACCCTGATCTTCTTGTGGAATGAAGCCCGAAGGGAGTCCCATATTTATCCAATATGCTAATCCACAGAACACCAATATCAATATTATTGTTAAAGACTTCTTCTTTACTGTATGTTGTATGAGGCGTTCGTACTTACGGCTACCACTATCGAATTTAGCATTAAAGCGTTGCAGGACGCGTCCAATAAACCCTAATTTAACATGGTTCTCCTGCTCCTTTGTCAAGATAAGGGCACACAATGCAGGGGTCAAAGTTAGGGCAACAAAGCCAGAGAAGAGGATACTTGACGCCATTGTGATTGAGAACTGACGATAGAACATACCCTCTGGACCACCCATAAAGGCTACAGGAATGAATACAGAAGCCATAACTAAAGAGATTGCAATAATCGCTCCACTGATCTCTTTCATGGCTTTTTCCGTAGCTTCAACAGGTGAAAGTTTGTTGCGAGAAATCTCAACATTCACCGCTTCAATCACCACAATAGCATCATCTACCACAATACCAATAGCCATGACTAAGGCAAAGAGGGATATCATATTGAGCGTTATGTTGAACAACATCATTGCAATAAAGCTACCCAAAAGTGATATTGGTACAGCCATAATCGGTATGATAGAGGCACGCCAATCCCCTAAGAAGATGAACACAACTATTGCTACTAAGATAAAAGCCTCAAACAAGGTGTGTATTACTTTCTCAATACTTGCATCTAAGAAGCGGCTAACGTCATAGCTAATCTCATAGTGCATCCCCTTAGGCATATCTTTTTGCAGATGAGCCATAGCGTCCTTCACCTTGGTGATAACGTTACGAGCATTACTACCATAAGCTTGTTTCAAGGTTACAGCAGCTGAAGGACGTCCATTGAAGGTTGAGTAGATATCGTATACCTCACTACCTAAGTGTACATCAGCAATGTCTTTCAAGCGTACGATATTACCATCTTTATTGCTCTTGATGATGATATTCTTATACTCATCCTCTGTTGTGTAACGTCCTGGATACTTTAAAACATACTCTTTGACCTGTGGACGTTGTCCTCCACTCTCTCCCAACTTTCCCGGAGAAACCTCTATATTCTGATCTTCAAGTGCATCACTGACGTCATCTGTTGATAATCCGTAGGCTATCATCTTGTCTGGATGGAGCCATACACGCATTGCATAATTACGTGTACCAAGGATATCAAGGTCGCCAACACCATCTACACGCAACAACTCTGGTGATATGTTGATATCGAAATAGTTGTAGAGGAAGCCCTGATCAACCTTTGGGTCATCACTGTAAAGATTGATATACATAAGTATGTTTGGCTCTTCACGTGATATCTTTACACCCTCTCGAATAACCTCCGCAGGCAACTTATTGGTAGCCGATGACACACGGTTCTGAACATTTACAGCATCTACATTTGGGTCAGTTCCCAATTTGAAGACGACATTTAGCTCTGCTTCACCATCGTTTCCCGCATTACTTTCGATATATTTCATGCCAGGAATACCATTTAAAGCCTGCTCCAAAGGGATGATAACTGATTTTACCAACAACTCATTATTTGCTCCTGGATAGTTAGCTATCACGTTTACCTTAGGAGGAGAGATGGATGGAAACTGCGTTATAGGTAGATTTGAAAGCGACAGAATTCCAATAAAGGCAATGACCAATGACACTACAATAGAGAGCACTGGTCTACGAATAAAGATCTTAAACATACCTAATTAGCGTTTAGCTTATCCAACTTCATTGATGCTTGTGGAGAAACCATAGACACACGTACCTTGTCTCCATCATTTACTTTCTGTATACCGTCAAGAAGATAACGGTCAGTAGGCTGTAACCCTGAGGAAACAACGTATGCTCCTGTAAACTCAGCATCAATCTTGATAGCACGTTGGCGAGCAATATTATTCTTGTCAACCACAAATACATACTTCTTATCCTGAAGCTCATAGACAGCTTCTTGTGGTATCAATATTGCATTTTTCTTTTGTATAAAGAGTTTTATCGTACCCGTCTGACCATTACGTAAAAGATTGTTGGCATTGCTAAAGACGGCACGAACAGCAATCGTACCTGTTGAACTATCAAACTGTCCACCAATATCTAATATCTTTCCGCTTGCAGGAAAGACATCGCCATTCGCCAAAACAAGCTGTAGTGGAGTTTGTGAAAAGCGTTCTGGATGGAGGCGGAAATCTAAATAATCTGTTTCTGAAATATTGAAATAGGCAAACACCTTGCTATTATCTGATAAGCTGGTAAGTAAATCACTCGGCTCTACCAGACTTCCTGCTTTATTAGGAATACGCCCTAAGATGCCTGAGAAAGGCGCACGGATAAGAGACAGACGCTTATGTAATACAGCCAATTGATAGTCAGCTTCTGCTCCTTTCAACTTAGCCGTAGCCATGCGCTTCGCATTATTTGAGAGCACTTTGTTATCCGTTAGCGTTGTTACATTCTGCAAGTCGATACTTGCCTGCTCTGCTGCAGCCTTCGCCTTGGCAATCTCTTCGTTAGCACCAACAATTGCAATGCGGAATAGAGGTTGACCTGCTTTCACAAACTGACCTTCACTAACATACACATCTTGCAAAATACCGGTTTGCTGAGAGTGAACTTCAATGTTACGTTGTGAGGCAATGTTTGCTACATAAGACTGTGGTAGGGAGATGCTTTCTACCAGTGGTGTCGTTGCAGTGTAAACTGGTTTTACTTGTGTTTCTTTCTTTGAATGACACGCACATAGAAGAAACATGATTGCAAGACAAGACAAATGAATTAAATTCTTCATAAATTGGTCTTTTTGTTTTCGTAAAAACAAGTGAAAAGTTAACGCGTTAATCCAACACATCCTGACTACTCGTTGTAGCCATATCTACTCATTCTGTTTTCTCTTTCCTATCTTATAATGATAGAAAACAGAGCTGTCGTTACATCTTTATGGAAACTTATTAAGAAAAGTGTTTCCTAAAATACCCTTCAGAATCATTGCTTTGCGATATAGAAATGTATCCTTTATGTTACCTGTTGAATATGCTCGCAAAGGTACGTCGTTTTTGTTTAGTATGCAAGTAATTCTGTGGTTAATTTTCTGCAGGTACTGAATAGTTTTCTCTGAAGTCATTTTTTTTATAGAATATGTGTTCAACTCAATTCCCTTATGAGGCTATCACGTGTAGTTGGCTTGTTTACTTCTTTCTCATTCTATTTGGATTAAGCTGTTTTTAAAGTCGTATAGTAGGTCTAACAAATAGCAAGTCACAACGAAAAAATGGAATGAGTAAGAGGTAAAAAATGATTACATGGATTAGAGTGTTTGACCTAAAAGGATGGCGAAAAATAGGAATAAAAAGCGAGTTTGTAATCGACAGATTGTCAGTAGGTTATAAAAGTGGTTTTCAAAAGGTGCTTAATTGGACTTCAAAAGGGCGTTAGTAAGGGTCTTAAAGGGCACCTTTAGCAAGCTAAAAGGGCGTCTTTACGAAGCCAAAAGAGCATGTATTGGTTTCGGAGTATGTGAAAATAGTTTACAGAATGGAGCTAATAAAGGGCGGTTTTCTTGTTTTTAATGGAATTGTATGAGTTCCTCATCACTCTTGTTTTCTTGTTGTCATCTTGTTTGGGCTTGAAATTTGGTATTGTTATTGCGCTTTTATTGTAACGACAAGTAAGTCTGTTCGAAACTAAAATAAATCTGTTTATGCACTAATAGACGATAGTGTATAAACGGAAGAACCTTTGATTTTCTTTGGAACATCTTTTTTCTTCTCTCTTTTTTAGGTATATTTGCACTGAAATTAAATCATAATGGCAATGGAAATGATGTCGGCGGTGCGTCCGTTAGAAACTTTTGTGCCACCTCGTGCTGCTGGTCAGCGTGATGTCTTATCGTTGGCGCTTCCGCCAATACCGCTGTTGCGCGTGGCTTTTGTGGGTGTAGGAGCGCGTGGACGAATGGCAGTGACACGCTGGTGTCATATTCCTAAGGTTGAGATAGCTGCGGTTTGCGATGTGTCAAAGGAAGTGGCAGAGGAGGTCGCAAGGCACGTTGAGCAGTTGGGTAAGCCTCGTCCAAAGGTTTATTGGGGTGAGACGGCTTACAAAGACTTATGCCAACAGCAAGGAGTTAACCTTGTGTATGTTTGTACGGATTGGATGTCGCATGTGCCAATCGCTATTCATGCGATGGAGCAGGGTAGGAGTGTGGCAGTAGAAGTACCTGCAGCGCTCACCTTAAAAGATATTTGGACGTTGATAGACACCGCTGAACAGACCCGACAGCACTGTATGATGCTTGAGAATGCAGTTTACGACCGATTCGAAATGGCGGTGTGTCAGATGGTACATGAAGGCTTGCTTGGTGAACTTGTACACGTGGAAGGCGGTTATGCTCATCCTATTGGCGACCGTTGGACTCCTTGGCGTATGGAATATAGCCGTCTGAATGCTGGAGATGTCTACCCAACACACAGCATCGGACCCATCTGTCGATTGCTTGATATTCATCGTACTGACCGTATGCACTACCTCACAGCCATGCAAACCAATGCTTTTCTGGGTACAGAGATGTATCAAGCGGTAATGGGAAAGGTGTGTGATAGCTTTGCTAATGGCGACCAGACCTCAACGATGATACGTACCATAAAAGGGAAGACGATGCTTATTCAACACAATGTTATGACGCCACGCCCATATAGTCGTATGTTTCAAGCGGTCGGAACAGCGGGTTATGTAGCTAAATATCCTGTCCCAGAGGTGCAGTTAAGCGCAGAGATGGCAGCCAAAGTGGGTATTGAAATGGAGGATGATAAGCTACCTTTGAACGCTTCTCAGATAGAGACACTACTCAATTATTATGCGCCTTCTTTCCCTTCAGAGACAATTGCCTTAGCCAAAGAGCTCGACGCACGTGGCGGAATGTCTTATTTTATGGACTTACGGCTTGCTCAATGCCTACAACAAGGTTTGCCTTTAGATATGGATGTGTATGATTTAGCGGAGTGGTGTTGCGTTGCTGAGCTATCCAAACGCTCTATTGAGCAGGGTTCAATGCCTGTGATGATTCCTGACTTCGTAAATCGTAGGGCTTCAGTTGATACGGAAAGTATTTAGCGGCTGTGGCTATTCTTGTCGGGTAGAATGGTAAGTATGCGTTTCCCTCTTGGTGTTGAAGCTTCATACTTACCATTCTACTTTTATTGTTTAGCCTTATCAATAATCAAATCTCATACCTATAAGTTTGGAATATTTGCAAGAGTAGATTTCTTCTCACTATTTATAGGTATTTATATGCATATTTTAAATATAAGTATCTCTAAATACTTGATATTACGTTTTTTTTGTCTATCTTTGTCCTCGGTAATTAGTAATGCTCAATCAGTATAACAATTAACAAGCATATTAATTAATTCGTTTCACATAATAACAAATAAACAGTCATGAAAAAAGCATGGAGAGGATTTACTGGAACCAAGTGGCTTGATGAAGTCAATATGCGTCAGTTTATCCAAGATAATTATGATAGTTATGATGGTGATGCTTCTTTCCTTGAGAAGCCAACAGAATCAACAGACAAACTTTGGGGTATGCTCAAAGAACTACAGAAGCAGGAGCGTGCTAAGGGTGGTGTCTTAGATATGGAGACCGAGGTGGTATCCAGTATGACTGCATATGGTCCTGGCTATATCGGTGAAGGAACAAAGGAACTGGAGAAGGTTGTTGGTCTGCAGACAGACAAGCCTTTGAAGCGTGCCTTTATGCCTTATGGTGGTATCAAGATGGCTGAGCAGGCATGTACAACCTATGGTTATGAGCCATCTGAGAAACTTCATGAGATTTTCACGAAGTATTGTAAGACACACAACGAGGGTGTCTTCGATGCTTATACAGACGAGATGAAACTCGTTAGACACAACCATATCCTCACAGGTCTTCCTGATACCTATGGGCGTGGTCGTATCGTGGGTGACTATCGTCGTGTTGCACTCTATGGTGTAGACTTCCTTATCAACGAAAAAGCAAAGGATCTCCGCAACTGTGGTGACGGTACTATGACCGAAGAGGTTATCCGTTTGCGTGAGGAAATCTCTATGCAGATGAAGGCTTTGAAGGAGATGAAGGAGATGGCAGCCATCTATGGCTATGATATCTCTGAACCAGCTAACAATGCACGTGAGGCTGTACAGTGGCTTTACTTTGGTTATTTGTCAGCCATTAAGACACAGAACGGTGCTGCGATGTCAGTTGGTCGTATCTCAACTTTCCTCGATATCTACATTCAGCGTGACTTCAAGGAAGGCACACTTACGGAGGCTGAGGCGCAGGAACTCATCGACCACTTGGTAATGAAGTTCCGTATGGTTAAGTTTGCACGTATCCCTTCATACAACCAGCTCTTCTCTGGTGACCCTGTTTGGGCTACCCTCGAAGTTGCGGGATTGGGTATGGATGGCCGTTCAATGGTAACTAAGACTGACTTCCGTTTCCTCCATACACTTGAGAACATGGGTCCTTCACCAGAACCTAACCTCACTGTGCTCTATAGCTCACGTCTTCCAAAGCACTTCAAGGACTATGCTGCGAAGATTTCTATCTCTACAAGCTCTATCCAATATGAGAATGATGATGTGATGCGACCAATCTGGGGCGATGATTATTCAATCTGCTGCTGCGTATCTGCAACACAGACGGGTAAGGAGATGCAGTTCTTTGGTGCACGTGCAAACCTCGCTAAATGTCTTACCTATGCTATCAGCGGTGGTGTTGACAGCAAGACACGTGAGCAGTGTGGACCTGCTTATCGTCCAATAGAGGGTGATGTCGTAACATATGATGAGTTCATGCCTCGCTTCATGGATATGATGGAGTGGTTGGCTGGTGTGTATGTAAACACATTGAACCTCATCCATTACATGCACGATAAGTACTTCTATGAGGCTGCAGAGCTTGCACTCATTGACACTGACGTACGTCGTACTTTCGCAACGGGTATCGCTGGCTTCAGTCATGTGGTTGACTCTATCTCTGCTATCAAGTATGCAAAGGTTAATATCATACGTGATGAGACTGGATTCCCTATCGAGTTCAAGACAGAGGGCGACTTCCCACGCTATGGTAACGACGATGATCGTGCTGATGACATCGCTGTATGGTTGTTGAAGACCTTTATGAATATGATTCGCAAGCACCATACTTATCGCAATTCAGAGCCTACAACAAGTATCCTTACCATCACTTCAAACGTGGTATATGGTAAGTTTACAGGTAATATGCCTGATGGTCGTCCAGCTGGTGCACCGCTTGCTCCTGGTGCAAACCCATCTTACGGAGCAGAGCAGAATGGTTTGTTGGCATCGTTGAACTCAACAGCTAAGCTTCCATACGAGTATGCGCTTGATGGTATCTCTAATACACAGACAATTAGCCCAGATGCTCTTGGTCACAATGATGAGGAGCGTCTCAGTACACTCGTGGGTGTAATGGATGGTTACTTCGACCGTGGTGCACACCACTTGAATGTGAATGTCTTTGGTGTAGATAAACTGATTGACTGTATGGAACATCCTGAGAAGGAAGAGTATGCAAACTTCACAATCCGTGTGAGCGGTTACGCTGTGAAGTTCATCGACCTTACACGCGAACAGCAGATGGATGTTATTGCACGTCGTGCGCATGGTTCAATGTAAAGTGAATAATCAACATAACAATTTATCGGATTCGCCGACTTCCGAAATGATGCTACGGGTACACTCTGTAGAGTCGTTCGGGTCGGTTGATGGACCTGGTATTCGTTTCGTTATCTTCCTTAAGGGTTGTGCTATGCGATGCCAGTACTGTCATAATCCAGACACATGGGACAGGGCGGGGGGCAACCTCCGCTCTGTTGATGATGTCTTGTCCCAAGCCCAACGTTATCGGAGTTATTGGGGAGAGACGGGCGGTATCACTGTGAGTGGGGGTGAAGCTCTGTTGCAGATACAACCTCTTACGGAACTGTTCCGTAAAGCTAAGGCTTTAGAAATCAATACCTGCCTTGATACTTCAGCCCAACCTTTCAATCGGGAGTCGAGTAGCTTCTCTGCTTTTGAGGAGTTAATGAAATATACCGATTTAGTATTGTTGGACATAAAGCATATTGATAGCGATGCCCATAAGCAATTGACTGGTTGGAAAAACGAGAATATCCTCGACTGTGCTCGCTATCTCTCTGACATCGGGAAACCTGTATGGATAAGACATGTCTTGATTCCTGGTATTAATGATGATAATGAATCTCTCTATAAACTTCGTGCTTTCATAGATACTTTAAGCAATGTTGAGCGAGTGGAGATTCTGCCTTATCATTCGTTAGGTGTCTATAAATGGGAGCAGTTAGGTATTCCTTACGCACTCAAGGATGTAGAATCGCCTACGGAGGAAAGTGTTCTTCATGCACGAAAGATATTAACAGAGGGGAGATAATTGGGACTGTTATAAAGTCTTTTAGAACCGTTTGATGTAAATATTTTTCCTCTATTGCTTTTTAATTAAGGCTTAATTGCATTCGAATTAAGCCTTAATTAGCTTCCAATTGGTGCCCTTTTGAGGTCTTACTAACGCCCTTTTGGAGTCCAATTAAGCACCTTTTAAAACTCACTTTTGTAACTGATTGGTTTCGTGGAGGTTACAAATTTGGTTCATATATCTGTTTTTAGCTTTGTTCCGAGGTTTTTACTTGATGTTATGTAATAATTTTTCAGAGTCTGAATAATTCGTTTTAACGTTATGAGAATCATTGTGTTTGGGGTAAGGATAAGGAAGGTGAGCAAGATAATCTTGCTATGAGTTTGTAAAGTGATAGAGGTTGGTTATATAAGCAAGATGCTGACTCGTGTGAAGTAAATTATGTGCTAAAGTTTTTTTAACCTTATTTTTTACGTAATAAATTACGACAATAGAAATGTTAAAGGCTATTATATCAAATGGATTGATACGCATTATCCGTATAATAATAATCTTAATTTTATAGTTATGTCCATTCAAAAAATCAACAATAAAGGTTAATAGTGTTTTTAAATAATAAAAAATATTTCTCCAAAAATTTGGTTGTTTTAAAAAAAACGCGTATCTTTGCATCAAGTTTTTTTAGTGGTTAATTTAGTTTTAGTATTTAAACCTTGGGTGATGTGAATCAGTCAAGGTCTTTTTTTTGTATATACTGGAAGTCTTATACAAAGATTCCTGTATAGGTAAGATTAACTCATAACAGATAATTCATAGTTTCAACTAATCATTTTTATATTAATTATGTACGATATGAAATATGTTAATGACCGCATACGCAGACAAGATCGTCTGATGGATGAGGAAAGAGCGATAGAACTTCTGCGAGATGGAGAATACGGAGTTTTGAGTATGGTCTCAGAAGATATGGGATATGGTATTCCTGTAAACTTTGTTTGGGACGGCAAGAATAGTATCTATATCCATTGTGCACCTGAAGGACGTAAGTTGGTGGCTATTGAGCAGAATCCTAAAGTTTCGCTCTGTGTCATTGGTAAAGTAAACTTGTTGCCACGCAATTTCACCACTGAGTACGAGAGTGCTATCTTCTTTGGTGAGGCGCATATTCATCTTTCTGAGGAGGAGAAGATGCATGCACTGCATCTATTGATAGATAAGTTATCACCTGACTTCAAAGAGCTTGGCGACAAATACGCTCACATGAGTTTTCATCGTGTTGAAATTATCCGTGTTGATTTCTCTGAATTCAGTGGTAAACGAAAGAAGGTACATTCATCAGGTACGCCAACCGGAGATTAAAGGAATACTCGTAGAATGATATTCATCACACATTAAATGTTTCACATAGCAAAGGTCGGCATCTCTCAGGACCTAAGTATTAGTTTTTAGCGAATGGATATAGCTATCATTGGCGGAGGAGCAGCAGGGTTCATGGCTGCTATCGTGGCTCGCAGGACAAACCCTGCAAGTAAGGTGACAATCTTTGAACGTGCACAGAAGGTGTTGGCTAAGGTTGAAATAACCGGAGGAGGACGTTGTAATGTTACAAATAGCTTTGCAGCCATTACGGACATGAAGCAGGCTTACCCACGTGGGCATAAACTCATGAAACGGTTAATGAAGACGTTTAGCCATGAAGATACTTATAGATGGTTTGAGCAACATGGTGTGCCATTGGTAACGCAAGAAGATGAATGTGTCTTCCCAAAGGCGCAAGATTCTCATGCTATTATTAATTGTTTAGTGCGTCAGGCTAATGAATTGGGGGTTACTATATGTTGTCGACATCGTTTGGTGAACATCCATAGAATGGAAGGTGGAAGATTAAAATTAGAGTTTGAGAATGGGTCACATCGTGTGTTTCATCGTACTATTATAACAACTGGAGGCTCACCCAATGGACGTGGATTACAATACCTTGCCCAACTTGGACATGATATAGAGCCTCCTGTACCTTCACTTTTCACCTTTAATATAAAAGATCGTGCTTTTTGCGACCTTATGGGAACGGTTGTTGAACCTGTTGTGACGACTATTCCTGGAACAAAACTGCGTGCGAAGGGTTCATTGTTGGTAACACATTGGGGTGTAAGTGGTCCTGCTGTCTTGAAACTTTCTTCATATGCGGCTCGTTTGCTTGCTGAAAATGATTATAAAGCTCCGCTTGCCATCAGCTGGATTGGCGAACTAACACGGCAAGAAGTGGAAGAGAACCTTCTGAAGTTGCAAACTGCTAACCCACGTAAGCAGGTTGCTACCTTACATCCATTTGGTCTGCCGAGTCGTCTGTGGGTCTATATACTAAGTAAACTTGACATAGATACTGTGAAACCATGGGCTGAGATTGGACGTAAAACACTAAACAGAATGATAGAAACATTGGTAAACGATCAATACGCCATTGCTGGTAAAGGTGCCTTTCGTGAAGAGTTTGTGACGTGTGGTGGTGTGAGTCTTAGCTCTGTTAACTCTAAAACACTTGAAAGTAAGGTCTGTCCAAATCTTTTCTTTGCGGGTGAGGTGTTAGACATTGATGCTATTACGGGTGGTTTTAATCTTCAAGCAGCATGGACAACAGGTGTTGTGGCTGGGCAATGTGCTGCAGGTAGTTAGCTTCTTGCCACTTTGCTTTTAGTTAAAAAGTGTTTTAATTTCAAATTCCTTCCCCATACATTTTGTAGTTTCAAAAAATATCTATACCTTTGCACTCGCTTTCAACAAGGAAGCAGGTTGACTACAAAGTAACCTTCTGGAGAGATGGTAGAGTGGTCGATTACAACGGTCTTGAAAACCGTCGTACCGAGAGGTACCGGGGGTTCGAATCCCTCTCTCTCCGCAAACAAGGGTGTAAATCAGCAAATTATGCGATTTACACCCTTTATTACATCCACAAAAAAGTAAGATTGAGTGTTTTCTAGGGACAGTAGATATTTAGTGGGGATAGGCATATATTTTAGCAAGCCTAAAAAGAA
>ERZ773180.580-NODE-580-length-21614-cov-10.416485_pt1 | contig 21614 bp, 16 predicted proteins | sample MGYA00511080_ERZ773180 | MGnify/ENA primary metagenome ERZ773180 (study PRJEB29015, sample SAMEA2738175) | human oral metagenome | biome: human oral; feature: human-associated habitat; material: saliva | place: China | collected 2178 ...
GCGTGCGAATGTATAGCAAAAGACAAGAGTGCAATCGATATCATCAATTGCACTCTTGTCTAATATTGTTCTGTTTCGATTATTAATCTCTCGCTCTAAATCAGATTTAGTTCTACTTTTACGGCTTTTAAAAGCTGTTTGTAGCATCATTCTTGAATGCTTTTGGGCATAGGATAGAATGGCTTTATAGAGTAAGTAAATCGTGTTTGCAGGCGAGTTGTTATCGCTCGATCTTATTATCTTTAGGGAATACCACCCAAGGTTTAAAGGTTTTAGCCTCTTCAAAGTCCATGAGTGCGTATGAAATGATGATAATAGTGTCGCCAATTTGTACCTTTCTAGCAGCTGCTCCGTTTAAACAAATACAGCCAGAGCCACGTTCTCCAGCTATAATATAGGTTTCAAAACGTTCTCCATTGTTGTTATCTACAATCTGAACCTTCTCTCCTGCAATCATATTTGCAGCGTCTAAAAGATCCTCATCGATAGTTATACTTCCTATATAGTTAAGATTTGCATCGGTAACTTTAACTCGATGTAGCTTCGATTTTAAAACTTGAATCATCATGTTTTTATCTCTTTTTCTTGCTTTTTGCCTCTTGCAACGTTGGGATAGTTGCTTTGTAGGGGTTATTTATATTTGATGTGGTCGATTAGGCGAATAGGAGTTGCGCCACAATATACGGTGATGCAGCCCACAATATAAGGCGAATCGTTCCACGAATGTACTGTTTCTAAGGTGTTTCCGTCTACAATTTCGAAGTATTCCACCTCTAATTGGTCTATGGCATTAATCGAATTGATCACTTCTTGTTGAAGTTCGTCTACCGATAAGCTGTCTTTTTTTGTTACGCTTTCCTTTAAAATGCGGTAGATATTGGCTGCAATTGCTCGCTCTTCGCTTGTTAATAGGGCGTTACGAGAGCTCATTGCCAATCCACTTTCCTCTCTAATGATAGGACATTCGATAATGTTGATATCTAAATTTAAATACTTTACGAGTTGTTTTATAACACAAATCTGTTGCCAATCCTTTTCTCCAAAGTATGCATTGTGTGGTTTTGTGATATAAAATAGGCGAGAAACGACCTGACAAACGCCGTTAAAGTGTCCTGGACGCTTAGCTCCTTCCATTACAGTTGATGTTGGTGGGAACTCGAAGTGGCGGTTATCAGGAGTTGGATACATCTCTTTTGGGGTGGGAGCGAATACGATGTCGGCTCCAACTTCATTCAAAATATTACAATCTTCCTCAAAAGTTCGAGGATAACGCTCAAGGTCTTTGGGGTCGTTAAACTGTGTGGGATTAAGAAATACTGATACAATTGTGATGTCATTGTCGGCTACACACTGCTTAACCAATGATGCATGACCCTGGTGTAGTGCTCCCATGGTAGGCACAATTCCTATCTTTTTGTTGGCTTTTCTTAAGTAGAAAAGCTCGTTTTGTAGGTCTACAATGTTGTCGAAAATCTTCATTTTGTTTTCTTCTTGAATGACAAATCAAGTGAATTATCGGGTGCAAAATAACAACTTTTTTCTTTAATATCGAAAAATAACAATGAAAATATAAGCTAAAAGTCTTATATATTAATAATAATGTGGTTACTTGAACTTTAGTTCAACAAAAAAATAGTATCTTTGCAAATAACAAATTAAAATCAAAATGGCAAAGAAAATATTATTCATCAACCAAGAGATTACACCTTATGTCCCTGAAACTCCCTTATCATTGAAAGGTATTGAGGTTCCAAAAACAATTCAAGAGAATGGTTTTGAGATTCGTACTTTTATGCCAAAGTGGGGTATTATTAATGAACGTAGAGGTCAATTACATGAAGTTATTCGTCTTTCGGGGATGAATCTTATTATAGATGACACCGACCATCCATTGATAATTAAGGTTGCTTCAGTGCCTCAAGCACGTGTACAAGTGTACTTTATCGATAATGATGATTTCTTTATGAAGCGTCAAATGGCAGTAGATGAAGAAGGAAACGAATACAATGACAATGGCGAACGTGCTATATTCTTTGCTCGTGGCGTGTTAGAAACAGTGAAAAAGCTACGTTGGACACCAGATATTATTCATTGTCAAGGTTGGATGTCGTCAATTATTCCACTCTATATCAAGACAGCTTATCACGATGAACCATCGTTTGCAAACACCAAAGTCGTAACTTCTTTGTTCAATGATAGATTACAATCAGATTTTAAAGACAACTTTAAAGACTGCTTAGAGTTTAGAGATGCCAACAAGAAAGTGCTTAAACCATACAACGATAAGTTTGATTTTAATGAGCTAACAAAGCTTGCTATTGATTTTAGTGATGGTATTATTGAGGCCGTTCCTAATGAAAATAAAGACATGTTAGCCTACGCTTCAGAGAAAGGTAAATTCGTTTTGAACCATTCGGAAGCAGACCTTGCTACAGAATATAGCAATTTCTATAATCAAATTCTTGGCGAAACAGAATAATACCGTGTGTTAATTAGTGAGAACGGGCAGTGCAACTACCGTAAATATCGGTAGGAGTGATGCTTTGTGAGATGATAGAATATCAATCGAAAGATATTGAAAAGAAAGAGAACTATGCGTTTAAAATATTTATTTATTTGCTGTTTAGGCATGCTTTTGGCAGCTTCGTGCAGCGAGAATACATCAAATCTTGGTGGTAGCCTTATTGATGATACAGATAAGTTGACAATTAATTCAGACTCTTTTGAGGTGAGTACAAAATCTGTTTTGTCTGGTGCTGTACTATCAAGAGATGCTAATAACCATTTAGGAAAGGTGTTAGATGCAGAAACAGGGACATATATCACAAGTAATTTTATGACCCAATTCTATTGCCCTAACGACTTTTCGCTTCCTAAAACAGATAGTATTGTAAGCAAAGATGCTAGTGGTGTTTATGCAGATTCATGCAGAATAACTCTTTATTACGATTCTTTTTATGGCGATTCATTAACAAAGATGAAGGTTACAGCATTCATTATGGATCAGCCAATGCTTGAAAATAGAGAGTATAAGTCGGACTTTAATCCTGAAGTATCGCCTTATATCACTAGCAACAGCACAAAATATGAGAAAGTATATTCACTTGTTGATATGAATATACCTGCAACAGTGCGTTCTAAAAAGACCTATTATAAAGGTATTACCATTGATTTAAATAGTAAATATTACGATAAGAACCACGTTGAATATAAGAACTTTGGTACTTATTTGATGAAGCAATACTATTCAAATCCTAACTATTTCGCTAATCCTTTGCAGTTCATTAAGAACGTTCTACCAGGTATTTACTTCAAATCAACATCTGGTGTGGGTGCAATGGCAAATATTAGCGCAGTAGATATCAGTGTGTTCTTCCGCTTAAAGAAGAATGGACAAGATACAAAGGGAGGCGTTTCGTTCTCTGGAACAGAAGAAGTTCTCTCTACAACTTATGTTCAAAACGACCAAACAAAGTTGAACTTGCTTGTAAACGAGACACAACACACTTACTTAAAGACTCCTGCAGGCATCTACACTCAAATGGAATTGCCAATTGAAAAGATTATGCAAGGACACGATAACGACACTATTAGCTCTGCTAAGATAATGCTTCACCGCATCAATAACACCACAGCATCGCAATATGCTTTCAATGTTCCAACAACAGTGATGTTGATTCCTGTAGACGAAGCAGCTGCTTTCTTCTCTCAAAGAAAGCTTGCAGACAATAAAACAAGTTATCTTGCAGAATATAGTAAGACATACAACACTTACACCTTTAACAACATTAGTAAGTTAGTTCATGCTATGTATAAGGCGAAGAAGAATGGAACAGCAAGTGCAAACTGGAATAAAGTGCTCTTAATTCCTGTGAAAGCAACATACACTTCTGATGCTTCAAGTGGCTTAACAATCCTTTCTTCGGTTGAACCTGATATGTCTTTAACAAGTACTAAGCTTGTTGGAGGAGCTAATAGCACTAATGGAAAGGTTCTAATAAACGTTATCTATAGTAAGTTTAATCGCTAAATGGCAGATAATTTCCTAGAGAAACAAAGAGCAAACTACGAGCAAAGAAAGGCTCAGTGGCTTAAAAAAAAGAGATTAGTAAGGACGGTTATTCGAACAATTGATAAGCCTGAAGACGAGAGTCTGTAGCTTATTCAATCGAATAAGTTCTTGAAATAAAATATAAAAGGGTGATACTTCTTTCTGAGGTGTCACCCTTTTTCGTTTGATATAGCTACAGAACGAAAGGAAATGTATGCTTTTTGGAGGTAAAAAGGGTAAATGGTCACGAGGCTATTTCTTCCTTTATATGAACGATAATTTACCCTATTTGAAATGAAATAGTCTTAGCTTGTTTTCTAATTGATTGTAGTGTGAGAAAGGGGCTTATCTTATTTCTAATGTGATGATAGAATAGGAAAGAGGTAAAAGCAATCCTTTTGTAGACTAAAAACAATGCCTTTGCGATGCAATAGCTCTATTATTAGATCATAAAAGCATTGCAATTCTATTTGTATTGTAGCGGACTTGAATTGGAAGGCGATTAAGGTGGTGTAGGGTAGTAAATCCTTTCCTCTTGTATTTGTAGTTTACTGGTAGAAAAGAGGGGTGTAGAAACGAAAAAAGGATGCGCATATTGCACATCCTTTTTATATTTATGAAGTTCTGAAATGAATCAGAATGATTCTTTAAGCTTCAGCTTCTTGTTCTTGGCTCCAATCTTCTTGAGTCTTGCGAACATAGCTCTTATAACGCAACTTAGCCATTTCTTCAGCAGCGTTAAACAACTCTTGTGCTTCATTTGGATAAGCCTTCTTCACTGATAGGTAACGAACCTCACCTAATAGGAAGTCTTGGAACTTGCTCCAATCTGGTGCTTTAGAGTCAAGAGTGAATGGGTTCTTGCCCTCTTCTGCCAACAATGGGTTGTATCTCCATAAGTGCCAGTAACCGCATTCAACAGCTCTTCCTTCCTCAGCTTGGCTCTTACCCATTCCACCTTTAGCCTTAAGACCGTGTGCAATACATGGAGCATAAGCGATAATGAGTGAAGGTCCAGGATAAGCTTCAGCTTCTCTGATAGCTTTAAGAGTTTGGTTTTGGTCTGCACCCATAGCAATTTGAGCTACATATACATAACCGTATGTTGTTGCCATCAAGCCTAAGTCTTTCTTTCTGATGCGTTTTCCTTGTGCAGCGAACTGTGCAAGAGCACCAAGAGGAGTAGATTTAGAGCTTTGTCCACCTGTATTTGAATATACTTCGGTGTCAAGTACAAGAATGTTAACATCTTCTCCAGAAGCAATAACGTGATCTAGACCACCGTAACCGATGTCATAAGAAGCACCGTCACCACCAATAATCCATTGAGAACGTTTCACTAAGAAGTGATCTAAAGTCTTCAACTCTTCACATATTGGGCAACCTTTTTCTGCACCAGCGTGAATTAGAGGCTTAAGTTTAGCTGTTGCTGCCTTAGAAGCATCTGCATTGTCTTTAGAATCTAGCCATTCTTGTGCCGCTTCTTTCATTTCTTGTGGTGTAGTATCTTCGCTAATCAATTGTTCAAGCAACATAGCAATGCGCTCTCTCATCTTCTTATTAGCAAGATTCATACCCATACCGAATTCGCAGAAGTCCTCAAATAGAGAGTTAGCGAATGCAGGTCCTTGTCCATCCTCATTTGTTGTATAAGGAGTTGAAGGGATAGATGCAGAGTAAATAGATGAACAACCAGTTGCGTTAGCAATCATTTCACGGTCTCCGTAGAGTTGAGAAATAAGTTTAACGTATGGAGTTTCACCACAACCTGCACATGCTCCAGAGAATTCGAACAATGTCTTAGCGAACTGAGAGTTCTTCACATTGCTTTGAGTGTCAACAAGATGTTGTTTTGATTTAACGTCCTTAATAAGGTAGTTCCAGTTCTCGATTTGCTTTTCATCACGTGTGAATGGAACCATATCAAGTGCTTTACCATTCTTATTACCAGGACAAACGTCTGCACAGTTACCACAACCTACACAGTCTAGCACACTAACTTGAATACGGAAGTGCATTCCTGCCATAGTCTTAGGCACCTTCATGTCTAGAGTTGTATCGTTGAATTGAGCTTTTTCAGCTTCATCTAGAACGAATGGACGAATACATCCGTGAGGACAAACGTATGCACACTTGTTACATTGGATACAGTTGTCTGCTGTCCACTCTGGGTTAAATGCTTCAACACCACGCTTTTCGAATGCAGCAGTACCATTCTTTAAGGTACCATCAACCATTCCGTGCTTGATAAAGTCAGAAACTTTGAGGCGTTCTCCATCTTGTGCGTTGATAGGACGAACGATTTCTTTGATGAATGCAGGTGCATCATCTTCTACAGAAGGATCATCTTGGAGATTAGCCCATGATGGATCGATCTCTAAAGTGTGGTATTCATTTCCACGATCTACAGCTGCATAGTTCTTATCAACAACGTCTTGTCCCTTATTACCGTATGACTTTTCGATGAACTTCTTCATTTGCTCAACAGCCAAGTCGATAGGAATAACCTTTGTTATTCTGAAGAATGCACTTTGAAGAATAGTGTTTGTGCGGTTTCCTAGACCAATTTCTTGCGCTATCTTTGTTGCATTCATGTAGTAAACAGTGATGTTGTTTTGTGCAAAGTAGCGTTTGATTCTGTTTGGAATGAAGTCTATTAGCTCTTGACCTTCAAAGATTGTGTTAAGAAGGAATAGACCATTCTTTTGCAAACCACGAATAACATCGTACATGTTCAAGTATGCTTGAACGTGACATGCAACGAAGTTAGGAGTTTTTACTTGATAAGTTGAATGGATAGGAGAGTCTCCAAAGCGCAAGTGTGAGCAGGTGAAACCTCCTGATTTCTTTGAGTCGTAAGAGAAATAAGCTTGACAATACTTGTTTGTATTATCACCAATGATCTTAACAGAGTTCTTATTAGCACCTACAGTACCATCAGCTCCAAGTCCATAGAACTTCGCTTCGAACACACCTTCACCACCTAAAGGAAGTTCTTCCACTTCAGGAAGAGATGTAAATGTAACGTCATCAACGATACCTACAGTGAAATGGTCTTTTGGTTCGTTAAGTTCTAGGTTGTCATAAACTGAAATAATGTGAGAAGGAGTGATGTCTGCAGATCCAAGACCATAGCGACCACCAACGATAAGAGGTTTCTTCTCTTGATCGTAGAATGCACTCTTCACGTCAAGATATAATGGTTCACCTTCAGCTCCTGGCTCTTTTGTACGGTCAAGAACAGCGATTCTCTTCACAGTTTCAGGTACTGCAGCAAGCAAGTGCTTAACAGAGAATGGACGATATAAGTGAACTGCGATCATACCCACTTTCTTTCCTTGTTTAACAAGGTAGTCAATTGCCTCACGAGCAGCTTCTGTTGCAGAACCCATTAATATAATAATGTTCTCAGCATCCTTAGCTCCATAGTAAGAGAATAGGTGATATTCACGACCAGTAATTTCTGAAATCTTACCTAAGTAATCTTCAACTACCTCAGGAATGTTCTCGTAATATTGGTTACAAGCTTCTCTGTGAGTGAAGAAAGTCTCTGGGTTTTCAGCAGTACCTCTTGTTGAAGGGCGTTCAGGAGTTAAGGCACGATCACGGAATCTCTTAATATCTGCAGGGTCAACAAGCTTTGCAATTTCCTCTTGATCCATCACTTCAACCTTTTGATATTCGTGAGATGTACGGAAACCGTCGAAGAAGTTAACGAAAGGAATGCTTGTCTTAAGTGTTGCTAAGTGAGGAACAGCAGTAAGGTCCATAACCTCTTGCACTGAACCTGAGCAGAACATTGCGAATCCTGTTTGTCTACATGCCATAACGTCAGAGTGGTCTCCGAAGATACTTAGTGCATGAGTAGCGATTGCACGTGCTGAAACATCGAACACACAGGGAAGCATTTCTCCTGCGATTTTATACATATTGGGGATCATCAACAACAAACCTTGCGATGCAGTGAATGTAGTTGTTAAGGCACCAGCTTGTAAAGAACCGTGCATTGCACCAGCTGCTCCACCTTCAGATTGCATTTCTTGAACTGCAACTGTTTGTCCAAAAAGGTTCTTGCGACCCTTTGCTGCCCATTCATCAACATGAGCTGCCATTGGAGAAGATGGTGTGATAGGGTAGATAGCGGCAACTTCTGAGAACATGTATGATACATGTGCTGCTGCTTCGTTACCATCACAAGTGATAAACTTTTTTTCTTTTGCCATTTTCTTATAGATAAAATATTAATTAATGTTTTGTATTTTAATATAGAAAGCCAAACAACCAAAGTGGTATTTGGTTACCCTTTCCGTCTTTTGAGTTATATTGCGCATAGATAGTATCGGCGTTATGTCTTATTTTAGCCTCACTTAATGCGTCGCATATTCTAAACTTTGTTTTCCCATCAACAAGGTAATAATGTTCTTTATTGCCTTGATTCACCAAGTGATCTTTCCACAAAGCATTCACAAAGAATGTTTCCATAACAGATGATTGCTCAACTTGTATAGGGTAAATGGAATAGATTAGATTGGTGTTTTGCATCATAATCTTTGCGGGTTTCTTGGGAAATGAAGCCCCAAAGGGATACATCATATTGATAAGTCGTGCATCTTCGAGATACTTGATATAGTTCATCACCGTTGCACGGCTAGTCTTTATTCCTTCAGCTAAATTACTAATGTTGGGTGCTTTGTGGTTATCTACAGCCAACTCGTAGAATAGTTTCTTAATTTTAGCGAGATATTTCAGCTCAATTTGCTTGATTAAGAGAATGTCAACCTCTGTCATCATGTTCATAGTCTTCAATAAATTCTCTGAGAAATTGCGATTCTCTAAGAAGAAAGGGTAGAAACCATGATGTAGATAGTCTTGGAAAAAGTCTAATGGGTTTAGCTTTTGTGTTATCTCTTTTGTTATTTCTTCGCTCTTTTCTAAAATATCTGTGAGAGAATAATGCTTAAACTGATTTTCTGTTTGCAGATTAAGATATTCTCTAAACGAGAAACCTCGAAGGTCATAGCTTTTTACTATGCCGTTAAGTTCGGGATTTTCCTCTTTCAATTTCATTACACTTGAGCCCGTGAAAACAATCTTTAGTTGTGGAAAGAGGTCGTAACAGGCTCTTATTTCACTGCTCCAATTAGGATGTTTAAACACCTGGTCGATCAATAACACTTTACCTCCTTGATTGATAAAGTAGCTTGCAAACTCAGCAATACCATGTCCTTGGAAGTATAAGTTGTTCATGTTTACATATAAGCATTGCCTATCTGTAGCTCCAAAGTGTTCTTTTGCATATTGTAATAGGAAGGTTGTTTTACCAACTCCACGTGTGCCTTTAATCCCAATCAATCGGTCTTCCCAATTGATTTGATCCATTAACACTCTTCTTACGGGTGCTTCGAGGTGTTCAACCAAATAAGTATGGGTGCGAAAAAATGCTTCCATTTATCTTGTTCCTAATTAAAAATATCTCTGCAAAGATAACATTTATTTCTAAATTTGCAAACTACACATTGCAAAATAATTGGTGATTTGTGATTATTTTTCGTTTTATTAAATTCAAATCTATGTTTTTATTCTCTTCTCGAAATAGGTTTTTCAGTGTTTTTTGTATTACCTTTGCAGTAGAGAGATACGGGTATTGCAGTTTAATAAGATTGTAATATACTGATAAAGAGACACTTATTCTCATAGAAAGATATATACTTACGATAATAAAATGACGCTTCACATATTTAATCCCGAGCATGATATTGCTTTAGCAATAAACAAAAGTATTTTCACTGCGCCTCATTCTGCCCGTGAATTGCGTGCTGATTTAGGCTTCTTGCCTGCACTTTACGCCGAAAAAGGCGACTGGGTGTTGGTGGAGAATGTTGAAGCTGCCAACGAATCGTTAAGACATTTAAATGCCTTTAGTAAAGAAGTAGAGCTTTTGTCGCCTGCACAATTGGCAGAAAAGGATTTAAGCAACATCGATTTACGCATACAACCATGGGGCTGGGATCGTGCCATTGCTACCTATTTATTAGGTATTAACCCACAGTTAGAGCAGTTTTTGCCCTCTAACGAGGCCTTAGACACCATTCGAAATATCAGTAACCGCTCTTTTGCGGCATGCTCTTTACTGCCCCATTTGGTGAGTTTAAGCAACGATTTGATAGGAGATAGCATCTATTTCACCGATAGTCATGAGAAAGTGATGCAGTTTTTCAACGACAACCCTGCACTTTATGTTATCAAAGCACCCTGGAGTAGTAGTGGAAGAGGCGTTAGATACATTGATAATACAGTAGATGAGTCGAACAAAGGCTGGATAAAAAACATCTTAGAGCAGCAAGGTGGATTGATAATTGAGCCTTATTACAATCGTGTTCTCGACTTTGGTATGGAGTTTTATGCCACAGAACAGGGTGAAATAGAATATAAAGGTTTGTCTATTTTCTCAACAGAAAACAGAGCTTATTCAGGCAATTTGTTGGCTAATGAAACCATAAAAGAAGGTATTGTCAATCAGTTTGTTAAGCAAGAATTGCTCCAATTGGTCCAAACCAATATCTGTTCGCAATTGGCTTCCGCTTTTAAAGGAAAATATGTAGGTAATTTTGGTGTTGATATGATGGTGGTAACCACTGACGATGCCACAACATTCAAGTTGCATCCTTGTGTTGAATTGAACTTAAGAACAACTATGGGACATGTTGCTTTGGCTTTATCTCCAATCGATTTTGCGCCTAAAAAGATGATGAAAATCGACTATTTAGATAAATATCATTTAGCAATTAACTTGGTAGGAGACGATTTGTTAGACACCAACTTAGTTCGATAGAAACCATAAAAAGAGCCACTATAACACAAGTTTAGTGGCTCTTTTTAATCCATATCTTTTTACTTCGATTCTGATTTTTCGCTAAATAGAATCTATATTATAATAAGGTGTTGCTCACTTGAGCCACATCTAAAGCCCAATTATAGTCGTAAACCATATCGGCTTCGGCCTTATTGTCTGTGATTTCAATTCCTTGTGCCTTCGCTTTTAATTGCAACAATTCGCCAATGGTAGGCTTGTTGTGAAGCTGTTGCAACAAAAGTTCAACCGAACCATTGTTCAACCACTGAACAGTAGGACCACTTAAAGGCAGTTCCAACCATGTAATTTCTCGCTTATCCACGTCTAACACGCCAAAAGCTAAGCCCTTCGACAAGTTGTTCGAAGCAATAGTCACCATGTGTTGCACCGTAGATGGGTCGAAAGCAACGCCTGTTTCTTCGCTAATCGTCATTTTGTTCGCACTATTCATCCAGCCAACTCGCATATTAGGCGATAAAGAACCATCAGTGTAAGCATTACAGGTGAAAGTGACATAAGCCACCTCTCGTTTAGAAAGTTTATCGAGATCTAACTCAATATATTCGGCAGTACCAATCTTTTCGGGTATAGTTCGAATGTCTCCAGAATGTAAACAGCCCTCAGGAGATAAGTTATAAAAGCTACAAACATCCGTTGTTCCGTCTTTTAAGCTAAGGTTACAGCTTAAATCCATATCCAAATGCTGAGCAGGAAGACCCACACCCCAGTTTAAGAACAAACGCACTTGGTTGCCTTGCACGTTGAAACGGGTACCCATTAGGGCGCAACCTGCATTTTGAATGGTGCTGGTTCGGTTTCCAACACTTATAGGAATGGTCATCAATTCGGGATCAATGAATACCTTTTGAATTGCATCTTCTCTTTTTTCACTCTTGTATTTATCTTCCAAAGCGTTGATATACAATTCTTTTATGGCATCGATATACTCTTGATAGGCGTTGGGTTCAGACTTCGTTAGCAACGGATTAGAATGTACAGTGTATGTACTTCCCGTTATGGTGCGTATCAATCGCTCTTGATTAGGAATGAAATAGGTTTCTGCCGCACTGTAAAGCGAGGTGAGAAGTCGTAGAGAAATCTCGCTACTCACTTCTTTAAAAGCCGATAAAGTGGGTGCTATTCCAATTCGAAGCATGGTAGAAAATAATGCACGGGCAAACATTCCAGGGCGTTGTTTCAATAGTTCTAACTCCTTTTCATGGTCGTTTTGTTGCTTAGCAGCATTAACTTTGCCCAACCAAGTGGTGTAGTTCTTGTTATAGAACACATCGAGTAGCTGAGCCAAAGCGTCAAAATCCTTTCTTTTTGAGTATTCAGGTAGGCGCAAAGCACGTATCATTCTCACCCACATACCACGTTGTGGGTTCATTATTTCGGCTGCTTTTTCTGCCGACATGGGTAGGTTGTTGAGCCATGTTGCAGCCCATTTGCACCATGTTCGGTTGTATTTAAGCTTTAAAAGTTCTTTTTCTTTCTCTGTAAAAGGATCTTTTTGTTCCTCTTCGTCGTATGCAAAGAAACGATGCTTCGATGCCTTTTTTAGGAGTGTTTTGGGCTGAATGATTTGCGATTGATTGGTTTTGAGGAACCAAAGAAAGCGCAATAAATCGGTAGGACTACTAATATAGCTTCCTATTCGGTCGAAATGCTGTTGCTCTGCCCATGCCTTCATCACCTCAAGGCGTGTCTCTTTCATTTCGATAGGGGTGTCTTCCGAAACATCGAAGTGAGTAAGTAGGAGCGTGAGGGTGTTGATTTGGGTCTTATTGAGTGGCGTCTTAGAACTTAATAACTCATTCAATTTACGCTCTAAATCGCTTAATTGAAATAGATGGAGTTCCTTTTTCTCACTTCCTTGATTCACTAAAATATCGTTATGGTGCTCTAATGGAGTTCCACAAAACGGACAACCATTATATCGTTCGATATTAAATGTACCTGTAGGTATGAAGTGTCCGCAACCTAAAAGCGTTCCTTTGATGTCTGATGTCGTAGGAAAGCAATTCACAAAGAGGGTGATAAGGTGGTCTATAGTGCTTTCATTGGTGGGCACTTGCCAATTCTTTACAAGCGGAGTCCAATTAAAATCTACGCCCAAAGCCTCTTTAATCACTTCTGTTTGTTGGTTCAACTCCTCAACAGAACAACGATATAGCGCATGTAAAAGGGCTTCTGAAACGCTATAACCATAGTCGTTCAAAAGCTTTATAAATGCAAGTGCCTCTTTGGTTGGTGCAACTTGAGTGTCGTTTTCGTGTTGGTTGGTTTCGATATAGAGTGCCTGATAGCGAAACGCAACTTGTTTTAATGCTGTTTCTTTCATCGTTCTTCCTTTCTTTGTTGATGGGTGTTCAACCTTCCTCTTTTGTTCTTTACAAGTTGTTGATTTTCATTTGATTATCAATTTGTTGCAACTTTCGTTCTAATAACATTGCTTTTGAAGAGTAAAAGCAGTGCTATTGGGGTGTAAAAGCATAGCTATTAGGTCTTAAAGGCATTGATATTGTTTTCCTATATTGCATTAGAGCAATAAAAAAAGATAGCAACGAAAATTGTGTAACTAAGTTATTACCCATTAAAGGTTGATAAAGAAGTAAGTTGCACTTGTCCGTTGATATCTTTTATGATGCGAAAATAATGATAATTCTTTATTAATCGCTTTTTTCTTCGAGTCTATTTAATATCTTTTTATTGTTCCATTGCTATTCGATGTGGTTTTTATCGAATTTTAAACAATGCGTGCTTTAAAATAAAGGAGCTACCAATTGTGCAATGGTTTCTAAGCCTTTGGCGTCGTGTTCATCGAAACTTGCTAAGTCTTTGCTATCTACATCGATCACAGCCACCACCGCATTGTCTTTGAATACGGGTACTACAATCTCTGAACGAGATAGAGATGAGCAGGCAATGTGCCCTTCAAACTGTTCTACATCGTCGACAATGATAGTCTTTTGGCTATCCCATGAAGTGCCACAAACGCCTTTCCCCTTTGCAATAGTGTAGCAAGCCACGCTGCCTTGGAATGGTCCTAACTGCAAAGACTGATCCTTTACAATATAAAATCCCACCCAAAAATAATAGTCAAAGGCTTCTTTCAATAGGGCAGTTACATTGCATAATGCTCCAATAACATTGGTTTGTTTCTCAATAAGGGCTTTTATTTGAGGAATAAGTTGAGCGTATTGTTCTGTTTTTGTCATTTTTGTTTGTTCTAATTCATTTCTACTAACAAAGTTAATCATATTCTGTTGATGCGCCAAATCAAACAGAATGTATCTCCAAATACTTGCTTTTTCTACTGTTTTTCGGTCTATATATATAAATAGGTGACGCAATAGGAATGCAGGCACATTGCCAATCGCTTTCTTTTCTAAAGTTATTTCTACAAATATGTCTCTTTTTTAGGTCTAAAAGCATTGTTTCTGTCTTTTTGGCATGCAATTTGTTTAATACGAAAGTAGTTGTTTGGCACCATACAAACAAAGGGTGTGCGACGATAATGACAAACAATAAGGAATAAAAAAACAATATAATTATGCAAAAAGGAAATATTGGGGTTACAACAGAGAATATCTTTCCCGTCATAAAAAAGTTTCTCTATTCTGATCATGAGATATTTTTACGTGAGCTAGTGTCGAATGCTGTAGACGCAACTCAAAAGCTTAAGACTTTAAAAGAACGTGGAGATTTTAAAGGAGAGCTTGGAAATTTGGCTGTAAAGGTGCAGTTAGATAAAGAGGATAGCACTTTAACCATCAGCGATAATGGTATTGGTATGACTGAAGAAGAGATTGATAAATACATCAATCAAATTGCTTTCTCGGGCGTAACTGACTTCCTTGACAAGTATAAAGATAACGCAAACGCTATAATTGGACACTTTGGACTTGGTTTCTACAGTGCTTTTATGGTGAGTAAGAAGGTTGAAATCATTACAAAAAGCTACAAAGATGATGCTAAAGCCGTTAAATGGAGCTGTGATGGAAGTCCTGCTTACGAGATTGAAGATACAGAAAAAGCTGAAAGAGGTACTGACATTGTGCTTCATATCGACGATGATGCGAAGGAATTCTTAGAGCCTTCGAAGATCGAAAGCTTGCTCAATAAGTACTGTAAGTTCATGGCTGTGCCTGTAGTTTTCGGTAAAAAGACTGAATGGAAGGACGGAAAACAAGAAGAAACAGACGAGGATAATGTAATCAATGCTGTGGAACCACTATGGACAAAGGCTCCTTCTTCATTGAAAGACGAAGATTATAAGAGCTTTTATCACACTCTTTACCCAATGAGTGACGAGCCTTTATTCTGGATTCACTTAAATGTTGACTATCCATTTAACCTCACTGGTATTCTATATTTCCCAAAAATCAAGTCGAATATCGAGCTACAACGCAACAAAATACAGCTCTATTCAAACCAAGTATTCGTAACAGACCAAGTGGATGGCATTGTTCCTGAATTCTTAACTCTGCTTCATGGTGTGATAGATAGTCCAGACATTCCTCTAAATGTGAGCCGAAGCTATTTGCAAAGCGATGCAAATGTGAAGAAAATATCTACATATATTACTAAGAAAGTGGCTGATCGTTTGGCTGGAATCTTCAAAGAAGACCGCAAAGGATATGAGGAAAAGTGGAACGATATGAAGATATTTATCGAGTATGGAATGCTTTCTCAAGAAGATTTCTACGACAAAGCGAAAGACTTTAGCTTGTTTACTGATGTGGAAGAGAAGAACTTTACATACGAAGAATATCGCACTCTTATCAAAGATAATCAAACAGATAAAGACGGAACTCTTATCTATCTTTATGCAACCAACAAGGAAGATCAATACACTTACATCGAGGCTGCAAAGCAAAAGGGATACAGCGTGTTGCTATTTGATGGTCAGTTAGATGTTCCTATGATTAATCTTTTAGAGCAAAAGTTGGAGAAATGTCGCTTTACTCGTGTAGATGCGGACATTGCAGACAAGCTTATTGCAAAGGAAAATCAAAAAGAATCTGACGTAGTGGGTAGCGATAAAGACTGTCTTACATACGTATTTAAATCACAAATGCCTGCTATCGACAAAACAGAGTTTGTTGTTGATGTGCAAGCTTTGGGCGAAGATGGTGCGCCTTTGATGATAACTCAAAACGAGTTTATGCGCAGAATGAAGGATATGAGTCAGTTCCAACCAGGTATGGGCTTCTATTCTCAGTTCCCAGACAGCTACACTTTGGTGCTTAATACCGATCACTCGCTTATTAAAGATGTGTTGAAGAGCACCCAAGAGGCTACTGCTAATGAGTTGAAACCTGTGCTAAGTGAGATTAAGGGACAAGAAGCTCGCTTGCAAGTGTTGCAACAACAGCAAGATAAAAAGAAGCCTGAAGAAGTTACTTCGGAAGAAAAAGCTGACTTGGAAGCTACAAGAAAGGCTATTGCTGATGAGCAAAAGAAACGTGATGACATTGTTGCTGCATACGCAAAGGATAACAATGTGGTGCATCAACTTATCGACTTGGCACTTCTTCAAAATGGAATGTTGAAGGGAGCAGCGTTAGATAGCTTCTTAAAACGTTCGATTGAGATGATTAAAAAATAATGGGTTAAATTATAAGTAGTAAAATTTTAGTTGGAAAACGATGGGGTAGATAAGGTAATTTTCTATCTTGTCGTTTTTCTTTTTCGCCTCATTTTAAGGGAAGAGGAGAACTTTTGACTGCTTAATATCTCCTGTTGTTAGTGCAATCAACGCTCTTTTTGATCTCATTTTCTTTCTATTGAATAAGAATGAAAATTCTCTTTGGACTTTCAAACTTTGACATTGGAAAGTGATTGCATTGTTATTTGTAGGCAAAAGCAATGCTATTACACCCCAAAAGCATTGAATTTAGAGTGTAAAAGCACTGTTATTATAATTCGTTGTTATTCAGTGTAATAGAAGAGTGGCGCTAAAATATCTCCCAATAGATCAAAGAATAAAATTAAAAAAGTTGGAAAAAATAATGAATTTTATTTGGTAGAATGATTCAAAATGCCTATCTTTGCACTCGCAATCAAGCAAAAAGGCTCCGTAGCTCAACTGAATAGAGCATCTGACTACGGATCAGAAGGTTGCAGGTTTGAATCCTGCCGGAGTCACAAAAAAAGAGGTTATCAATCGATAACCTCTTTTTTTATTCCTCTATATTCTCGTTGTCGTCTTCTTTTACCTCACCTTCATTCTCTTCATTTCTAAGTATTGGAAGAGAAATATGATATCGAATAGCGAGCCATCTGATAGCGCATACTACGAAGAATGTGGTGATTGACGCCCAAACAGCATTGATATGTGCTATTGTTAAGATCCAATATGCCAAGCCACCAACGATACTTGCCATGGCATATATTTCCTTTTTAAATATGACAGGTACATTATTTAATAGTACATCACGTATTACTCCGCCCGCAGCACCAGTCATACAACCCATGATTATGGCTACCCAAAAGGGGTGACCACATGCTAATGTCTTTTGTAAACCAACGATTGTGAAGAGCGCTAAGCCCAAAGTGTCGAATATCATCCATGCGTTATCGAGGCGTTTCATATATCTTGCGAAAACGATAACCACAAGTTGTGCAAAGATAGTACAGGTGATATACGATGCAGATGTCATCCAGAAGGGAGTTAATCCCAGCATAACATCACGCAAAGTACCGCCTCCAATGGCCACCGCAAAGCCACAAACAAAGCCGCCAAACCAATCGAATTTCTTTGCAGCTGCTTGTCGAATACCTGATATGGCAAATGCAAATGTACCAATAAACTCAATCACTACCTGGAGAGTATCCATCATTGTGGTGTTGTGATTAAATAAGTCTAATGCATTAAGCATGGTGAATTGTGATTTAAGGATTAACTACATTGGTTGGATTTCCATTGATAAAGGCTTTCGCATTGCTTAAAGCTATGTCTAAAAGGCGACCTAATGCCTCGGTACTTGCCCATGCAACGTGAGGTGTTATATAAGCATTTTCGCATTTAAACAATGGATTATCTGCTGCAGGAGGCTCCTTACACATCACATCTGTGGCGTAAGCTGCAATCAATTTAGAATGTAAAGCCTCGGCAATATCATGTTCATTAACAAGCGGTCCACGACTAGTATTCACCAAAATAGCATTGGGTTTCATTAGACGAAGTGTGTCTTTGTTAATCATTTCTCTTGTAGTGTCGGTCAAAGGGCAATGAAGTGACACGATGTCACTTGTCGATAACAAATCGTTTAAAGATGCTTTTTCGATGCTAGTAGGTAGCTCTTCGGCCTTTTTACTTGTGAAAGCTTTTACCTTTAAGCCAAAAGCTAGGGCTATTTCTGCCACTCGTTTGCCTATATTTCCTAAACCAATAATACCTAATGTCTTTCCTGTTAGCTCTTGAATAGGGGTGTCGATATAGCAAAAATCACTTTGTTGGCTCCATCTTCCCTTTCTGTTTTCGCAAGCATAATAGTCTACTTTGTTCGTGATATTTAATATATGGGCAAACACTGTCTGTGCAACACTATCGGTACTGTAATTCGGAATGTTGGTAACTGCAATGCCTAAGCGTTTCGCTGAATCAACATCTACAATGTTAAAGCCCGTTGCAAGGACACCAATATATTTGAGTTTAGGAAGTTGAAGCAAGGTTTCTTCTTTCATTGGAACCTTATTAAGCAATATCATTTCAGCGTCTTTAGCTCTTTCAATGATATCTTCTTTACTGGTTCTAGGATACACTTTGAAGTCACCAAGTTGTTCAAAGTCGTTCCAAGTGATATCTCCATTGTTGATAGCATAGCCATCTAACACTACGATTCTCATGTTTTATTAATTTAAAGTGTAATTATTTGTGGTCTAATTGAATGTTCATTTCAATGCTGTTGATTGCCTATTTAAACCTATCTCCCCAGCATTTAACCATTTGTTGATATAGCTTTTCTTCATTAGAAGAATGTTGTGCCTGCCATAAACGCATGCCAAGAAGGGCATCGGGCATGTATTGTTGCTCAACAAAGTTATTCGGATAGTCGTGACTATACTTGTAACCGTCACCATATCCCACCTCTTTCATTAGCGTAGTAGGCGCATTTCGCAAGTGAAGAGGTACAGGTTGATTGCCAGTTTCATTGACAATCTCGAGTGCTTTGTTAATCGCTAGATAGGCAGAGTTGCTCTTTGGCGATGTGGCAAGATAGATAGTGGCTTCTGCAAGGGGTATTCTTCCCTCGGGCCAACCAATCTTTTGCACTGCATCAAAGGCTGCATTAGCCAATAATAGAGCATTGGGATTAGCCAAACCAATATCTTCAGAGGCACTAATAACAAGTCGTCTTGCAATGAATTTAGGATCCTCTCCAGCCGAAATCATACGTGCAAGCCAATAAATAGCAGCGTCGGGGTCGCTCCCTCTTATGCTTTTTATGAATGCAGAGATGATGTCATAGTGCATTTCTCCACCTTTATCGTATGCTAAAGGGTTTTGTTGTAGGCACTGTTTAACAAAGTCATTGGTGATAATCACTCTATCATCACCTTCAAAAGCGTCTACAACCAATTCGAGAACATTGAGTAGTTTTCGAGCATCTCCACCGCTAAAATGTAGTAAAGCATCAGTTTCTTTTAGCTCAATATTGCGTTGTTGTAATTCAACATCTTCAGTAATAGCTCTTTGAAGCAATGCTTCGAGATCGTTTTTGCTTAGTGGTTGCAGAATATAAGTTTGACATCTCGACAAAAGAGGACGTATAACTTCGAACGAAGGGTTCTCGGTTGTGGCACCAATAAGCGTCACTACGCCCTTTTCTACAGCGCCTAAAAGAGAGTCTTGTTGTGATTTACTGAACCGATGAATCTCATCAATGAACAGAATAGGGGCACTATTGCTAAAGAAACGCTCTTTTGTTGCTTTGTCAATCACCTCTCTCACTTCCTTCACTCCGCTGGTAACGGCACTCAAAGTGTAGAAAGGTACATCAATAGTGTGCGATATGATGGTAGCAAGAGTTGTTTTTCCAACTCCTGGAGGTCCCCATAATATAAATGAAGGAATACCATGTTTCGACTCAATAATGCGTCGCAAAGGTGCTCCTTTACCTATTATATGTTGCTGACCTACATACTCTTCTAGGCTATTTGGACGTAAACGTTCTGCCAATGGTTTTGTCATAATGCAAAGATATGAAAAAAAAAAGATTTCAATTCTTTAGGAATAATGTTTTTTGAAGAGAGTTATTTTTTTGCTCTAAAACTTGTTTTTTATGAATTTAGTATTTACTTTTGCACGCACTTAAAAGCAATCGACGATTAAAAGTCGATATTTTAGGATCAAAAAATCTAGTATCGTGGCTTAAAAAGAACACGAACCAAACTGAATAACAAAGAAAGTGAACAATAAAGTATGAAACAACAAAAGGCTTTAACAATTAAAACCCTTACCAAGAGCAATGCTTGGGAATTACAAGAGAACGACATTTTTAGATTATGGGATGCAGCAGAGAAAGATGTTGACTTATCAGATAACGCACGACATTATACTGATATCATCAAAAGTGCATTCGAAATCGAAGAGATAAAGATTGATCGTCCAGAGGTAATTGCTAAGTATGAAGAACGTGGATTTAAAGTTGGAGAAGTCAAAATCGATGATTCTGTGAAAGTAAAGTGGGCGATTAAGAAGCGTCCTATTATGCGAGTAACTGATTTGACTTATGAAAATATACGCCACATCAGTGCTGCAAAGCTCATTGAAGTACTCGAACGTAACTTTGGAGGAGGCTGGAATTCGTTGTCACAAAGCATTCAAGACATCATAACTTCAGGCTTTGACGTTAGCACAACCACACTTCCTAAAGACCGTTTGCATAAAGCTGGCGGTATGTATGAAACCAAAGTGAACAATGGTTTCGAAGTTCTTGAGATTGAAAAAGGCTCTTGGGTTGAAGCTATTTTTGTTAAAGAAAAACCTAAAGTTGAAAAGATTAAAACACGATTAGAGAAAGAAGATCTTCCTTCTGACGACGAAGACGAAGATGATGAAATTGATCTTCCAAACAATTATGATGAAGAAGACGATGATTCTTTCGATGAAGAAGAACTTGCAGAAGAAAGTTATCGCACTACATTTGATGCCGATCCAGAAGAATTAGAGATGGAAGGTGAGGCTATTTCAGATGAAGATGACGCTTATTAATAAAGAAATTATAATGAGATAGTTGTTTTATTACAACTCTTTCGATGTGCAATCCATAAAAGACAATTTTGTTTTTTGTGGATTGTTCTTTTTATATTATCTAACAAACGCCTTCTTTTCATCTTATAAAAGTGTTGTCATTGCATCTTAAAAGTATTGACTTTACATCATAATAGCATTGAGTTTGTTTTCTAATTGCATTGTTTTTGTTTTTCTCTCTTTATTTTCTTGAAAATCAAGAGTATATCAGCTTGTTACTCTTCTTGCTTAAATTCATTCTAAGGAAAAGAGGATTAAAAAATGTTTCGTTTATCGCTTTTGGTATAAGAAACAACCTATTTATATATAGAAGAGATGAGATGGGAAAACGAAAGCGATGTATTGATAAATCGAAGAATAGTTCATATCTTTGTAAAAGAATAGGGTAACCCAATTATAAACAATAAGAATAAGAAAGATATGAAAGCAATTGTGTTAGGAGCAAC
>ERZ773180.585-NODE-585-length-21545-cov-40.294416_pt1 | contig 21545 bp, 28 predicted proteins | sample MGYA00511080_ERZ773180 | MGnify/ENA primary metagenome ERZ773180 (study PRJEB29015, sample SAMEA2738175) | human oral metagenome | biome: human oral; feature: human-associated habitat; material: saliva | place: China | collected 2178 ...
CGAGGTCGTCGTCGAGTCGACACACCTGCTTGTAGGCGCGTGCGGCCTGTTGTTCGAGCGTTTCGACAGCTGCGGGAAGACGACCCATCAGCCCGAAGCGCTTGCGCTCTTCGACAGTGAAGGCGGTCCCACGGTTAGTCTGGGGGTCGGCGATGATTTGGGGTTTTGCTGGCATCAGCGACTCCTTTCTGGTTGTTGTGCCCTTTGGCGTGCGTATTGGTTGGGTGCGAGCCAGCCCAGCACGCTGTAGGGGTGTTCTTTGTTGTAATGCTGGGATCAGGCGATGAATCCAGGCCCGTTAGGGGCGCCCTGCCTTGTTCGCCTAGGCTGCTTACTCCATGCCAGGACGACGGCGCCCCGCTTTGAGCTCGGAACGTTTCTTTTTGTCTGCCAGGCGGCGCATTTTAGCTGCGCGACTGGGCTTGGTGGGACGGCGCAGTCGGGGCGGGGCTAGTGAGGCGCGCAAAACTGCGGCTAGTCTTTCGCGCGCGGCCACGCGGTTGCGGCGCTGGGAGCGATGTTCGGCGGCAGCAACGGTTAGGACGCTGCCTTTGAGGCGTTCTCCCAGGTGAGTCAGGGCTCGCTGGCGCTGGACATCGTCTAGGGCGGTGGTTGTGGCCAGGTCAAGACTGAGCTGCACGCGCGAATCTGCGGTGTTGACTCCCTGACCACCGGGGCCTGAAGCGTGAGAGAAACGCTCCACTAGCTCGCCAGCGGGAACAACCAACCCATGCGGACAGCCCGGGCCGGGCATAATACGCAAATCATCCATATCAGCGTTTTTTCTCTTTAGGATCCAGCTCGTCGAGCCAATCGATTAGTTCTGGTAAATCTGTCCATTGGGACGAATTCCACGCATCCGCGTCGATGTCCAGACTTGAGCGTCTTTGACGTGCACAGCTTACCGCTCTATCAGTTGCCTCGATGAGCTCTGAGGAAATATTGCAGCCCTTTTTATATTGGCCCCATAGCCAATTTTTCTCTAGTTCTTTCTCGGCTTTCTGGGCAGTTATCGACGACGGATTTGCGCAAAGGTGGAGAAGTAACCAATACTCAATGCAGGGATGGGAAACTGCAGCATGATGTTTACCTGAGTCTCCAAGCCATTTCTCTAGCTTCGGTTTATGGGTCATGTTTTCGTCTGTGTCGCAGACAATCCAGGCACCTTTAATAGCGCCTCTGTTTTTGTTTTCTTCCTGCCGTATTTGCTCCAGCAATTTACTCAGTGATGATCTATCTCCTGTATCTGCAATCTCAAAGACAATACGGTCACCGTATCTACTTGTGCGTAAGGATTTCAGATACTTTCGTTCAGTCTCGCCCTCTACCGCAAACACCACCAGCGGTTTAAGAGACTTTCCCTCAAACCGCTGACGGTCTCCACGAGTTCTCTTTCTAGACGGAGGCTTCCTTTTCGCCATGACAAGACCTTAGAGACGCGGGACGCCGCCAAGGCGGCCAGACATATACGCCTTTTGCAGATCCATTCCGTCTCGAACGCCTTCAGCAGAGAAATCTGTCAGGCGGATAAGCTCAGAGTTGTGACCATGCTTTTCAACAAGCCAAATCTCATCCCTGCGTAGCATGTCGCAGTGAAGCAGGTGAACTTCATGAGTAGTGAATATCAGTTGTCGACGCTGATCGTTTCCTGTTGAATTCAAGAAACGCCGCAATAGTTCTTCCGTAAGTTTTGGATGCAGAGAATCTTCCAACTCATCAATTAGGTACACTCCACGGCTATTTTGCTGCCCTGCCTGGTAAAGGATAGGAAGCAGATTTAGGTAGCGGATAGTACCGTCTGACTCCTGATCAAGAGGTAACTTAAACTGTTTGTCACCATCTTTGTGCTTGGTTACAAGCCGTTCGTAGGAGACTTTCTCATTTTTTTCGCGCCGCAGGCGAAAGCTTGTATCCGCTCTGAAAGTATTAATTAAGAAGGCTTCGTTATCATCACCAAGCTGAGACTCAAAGTGCGACAGCATCTCATCAGGCATCGGCACTTTCTCACGCTCAACAGGATCGAACAAAACATCGCAAATACCCGTGTCCGCCGTCGATAATCCAGAGACCATCTGCTGACGAAAGGCGTCATCTTTCGCAATCTGTTGCGACATCATAACAAACGACGTGCCTCGACGGATCACGTTCAGAGAATCAAACCATTCAATGACTCCAGCGATAAGCCCAATGTTTTTCTGCTCGCTATTAGCCAGTGTTTCCAGCAGTAGCCGGTTTGTCTGGACAGTTAATGCCAGAGCTTTTACAAACTCATTGTCTTCAAGATCCCCGTACAGCTCCACGCCCTGTTCATTGCGAGTAAAGACTGCCTCCTCATCAACAGAACGCAAGCGATAAAGCGATTCCGCTACAACCTTCTCGGCAGTGTAAGACACTTCGTAATAGACAATCGCATCCCTTTTAGAGGTTGAATCAGGAACATTAAGAACAATCTCGACGCCGAGCACGGTAGGCTCCCCCACACCATAAAGCTTGTGGGGCTCATAGGGAATACGCCAGCCTCGCGCCCGAGGCTTAGACACTAACGTTTTGAGCTGCTGCGCTGCATCAAGCAGAGCAGATTTACCAGCAGCATTAGCTCCATAGATGGCAGCGGTAGGCAAAACTCGTGCTTTACCGTCACGGAAAAGAGTATCGCTGTGACGGCTTTCCTTGCCGGCGATCATCGTGAAATCAACTGGCTCATGGAACGATTTCCAGTTTTCCAGGTGAAGGACCCGCAGCATTGCCACCTCCAACGTTTCTAACAAGATGCAAAAATTATACATCTTGCATGAAACGAATTCAACTTTTTCATTTCACCTAACGGCCACTTTTCCTAGTTTTTAAGCCAATTATCCCGCCACCTGCAAGCAGCTTAGGTTTGGGTTGTTGCAGCCAGCACGACGTCGTCAGCTACCCCAACACCCCCTCACTAAACGCCACCTCGCCAGCGCCCACCTCTTTAAGCGCCTCCTCGCCTTAAACGCCCCGCCTCGCTAAGCCCCTCTAAAGCAACTCCCTCACGCGCGCCTTGAGCTGGGGCAATACTTCTTCGTCGAACCAGGGGTTTTTCTTCATCCAAATCTGGTTGCGCGGCGAGGGGTGCACCAGCGGGAAGTACGTGGGCAGATAGTCGCGATAGTTGCGCACCACCTGGGTCAGCGAGGCGGAAGACTTCAGGTGCAGGTAACGCTTGGTGGCATAGCTTCCCACCAAGATGGTTAGTTCCAGGTCAGGCATGAGCTCCAGCAGGCGCGGGTGCCATTTTTCGGCAAACCCTTTGCGTGGCGGCAGATCCCCGCTTTTACCGGTGCCAGGGAAGTAGAAATCCATGGGGACAATAGCTAGTTTGCCGGAGTTGTAGAAGGTTTCCCGGTCAATTCCCATCCATTCGCGCAGGCGGTCGCCACTGCGGTCATTCCAGACGATGCCACTTTCTTCTGCGACGCGTCCGGGCGCCTGTCCCACGATCATAATTTTGCATTGGGGCCCGGCATAGAACAGCGGCCCCACCCCACGTTTGGTGTAGTCGGCATTGGCCGGGTCTGCTGCAATGGCATTGGCGATTGCTTGGAACTGAGGGTTGGTAATCTCGGGAGTCATATTTCCAGCCTAGACCCGTTTTAATTCGCGCACACCAGTACACAGCGACACAGGCCAACACGCAGCGACACGCATCGCGCTACCTTGCGCCGTTAACTGCCCGCATTGCATTCCAGCCCCGATACACTGTGGTTATTAAGGACGACGACGCCCGCCCCGGTCCAGCATCGTCTCTGGGTGCCGCACTGGCGACGTCACCCGGGCGCAGCGTTACTCAGGCTTAGCGTTGCCGGCGTCGCCCCCACCACCTGCGCATCCCAGCGACACACCCGCGAAAACTAGCGAAACCAGCAAGGAGCAACCATGCAAGCTGACAAGATCGAAGATGTCATGTCTGAATTTTTGGGTGAGGGCTACCGGATTGTTGGCGACGACGGCGCCCTGTCCCCCGCAATTGAGTGGGTGGATTGGGTTTGCGGCTCTGACGACGACAACGACGGCGGCGACGAGGATGAAAAGGTTGAGGTTACCTTCCAAGATGGCTCTACCCGCACCTTCGATAAGGGCGTGCCCATGCGCCAAATCTGGCACGAATACGCGGACTAGTCTCTAGCGCAACACAACACAAACCGCCCTGCTCTAGCCTCCCACTGGGAGGCTAGAGCAGGGCTTTTTCTTCTGCAAAGCCCCCTGATTTTGTTCTGTAAAACCCTCTTGCAACCTTAAGTTAACGCTGTTAACCTACTTCCTGGCGCCAAAGTTAACAGTGTTAACCAAGTGGAGGAAACAGTGAACACCACACCGCCAGCCTTGCTGGCCCAGAACATTCACAAAACTTACGGATCCAACCAGGTTTTGCGCGGGGTTAGTCTGCGCGTCGAGCCGGGCCAAATCTTGGGATTGCTAGGCCGCAACGGCGCCGGAAAATCAACCTTGATCACCATCGCATGTTCGTTGCGTCGTGCCGATTCGGGAAGCGTGGCCATCTGCGGCGTCGACCCCACCCAAAACAACGTTGGCGAGCTAATCGGCTACGCCCCGCAAGAACTGGGCATTTACCCAGATTTAACCGTCGCCCAAAACCTGGGATATTTCGGCCGTCTGCACGGGCTGGGCCGCCGCGCCGCTAAGGCGCGCAGCGAAGAAGTTATGGAAATGCTGGGCCTGAAAGAAAAAGCCAGTCAAAGCGCTAAGCACCTGTCAGGCGGCCAGCAGCGTCGCCTACACGCGGGCATGGCCATAATGCACCGCCCAAAACTGATTTTTATGGATGAGCCAACCGTTGGCGCTGACGTAGAAGCCCGCAGCCAGATTCTAGACACTGTCAGGCACTTAGCGGCAGAGGGCGCCGCCGTCGTCTATACCTCGCACTACCTGGCCGAATTTGAGGAGCTGGGGGCCGACGTCGCCGTTTTAAACCAGGGCCGTCTGGCAGCCCAGGGCTCGCTTGAGCAGATCGTGGCCACCTACGGGCACATTCCCGTGCAGGTGCACACACCTCAAGCTGACCTGCACAGCGCCTACCTGCAAATCCTCAAGGAAAGCGACGCCGAGGGTCTCTCCCCCGAGGCCCCAGCCACACCCCCGGCCCAGGCCCCACAGGAAAACACCCCCAAGGAGAACGAAAATGAAGCCGCTTAAGCAACTCAAACAACTAAGCGCCGTTGCGGGCCTGAACCTGCGCCTGCAGCTGCGCGACCCGGCGCCTACGCTGGTTTTGACGGTGATTCCGCTGGTGCTGATCCCGTTCATGATGCCTGCCTTTAAGGCGATGCTGTTAACCGACGGCTACCGGGGCGTTTCCGGGGCCGAGCAGGCAGTGCCGTCAATCGCGGTGCTGTTTTCGTTCCTGGCTGTGCAAAACATTATTGACTCGTTTTTCAATGAGCGCAGTTGGGGCACCTGGCAGCGCCTGGAGGCCTCGCCGCTGTCGCGCCCCACGGTGCTGACGGGCAAGGCGCTGGTGGCTTACATAATTCAAAGCGCGCAGATACTGGTGGTTTTGTCCCTGGGAGCAATTATTTTCGGCTTTGATCCCAAGGGCTCACTGCTGGCGTTGGTGGCAACTTTGCTCAGTTTTTCGGCGGTGCTGGCGGCGTTGGGCGTGGCCATTGCGCTGTGGACGCACAGCCGGGATACGGCCTTGTCACTGTCTAACATTGTGGGGATGTTGGCGGCCGGGATTGGTGGGGCGTTTTGCACGGTTTCGTCTTTTCCTGATTGGGCTCAGGATGCCGCCCGCGTTTCGCCGGCTTACTGGGCGATTGACGCTATCCACAAGGTGAGTTTGGATGGGCAGGGTTTTGCCGACATTTGGCCCAGCTTGGCGGTTTTATGGGGATTTTTCGCGGCAATTGCAGCCCTAGCCTTGGTACAGTTTCGTTATAGGCAGGAGTAACCACAGCTGAGCGGAGAGTCTATGGCGTCGTCGAAATCTCGTGCGCTTACACGCGACATTATTTTGTCAGCCGCGCTGGAGTTGGTTGACGACGCAGGACTTTCCGCCCTGTCGCTACGCAGCTTGGGTAAACGCCTGGGGGTTTCGCAGGCTGCTTTTTACCGGCATTTTCCTGATAAGGCGGCCCTGCTGGAGGGTATTTGCGAGCAGCTTTGGCGGCTAACTTACGACCGTTTTTTGGCTCTGGTTCAAGGGGCCGACGGCGTTCACGACGACGGCGCACCGGGCACCCCTGCCGCGTCAGCCCCTGCCAGGCCAGATCCAAACCCTGATACCGAGCCTGGCTCAAGCCCGATTACCACCCCACAAACAAGCCCTGACCAGGCATTGCAGGAGCAGGAATATATTCGCCAGTATGCGAACTGCCTGCGCGCCACTTTGCAGGATCACCCCAACACGGTCATTTTGTTGATGACCCACCCGATTTCCACGCCTGAGCAGCTTTCCCTGTTGGCCGGGGTGCTTGCTGCGCTGGCCCGCAGCGGTTTTACGCCCACTACGGACACGTTGGCGCTGATCACGTCGGTTTCGGTGTACACCACTGGTTTCGTTGCCGCCGAGGTAGTGCCGCCTGCTGGAACAAGCGACGACGCCGTCGCCAAGCCAGGCAGCGCCGCCCCAGCCGCAGCCCCCACTCCAGCCGCCCCCTCTGAAGGGGCCGACGACGCCGTCGTCGCTGGCACAGAAGACCTCATGGCCGTCAGCGCCATGCTTGACCCGGCTGACGCAGCCGCCTTGCAACCGCTGATCGGCGAAGTTTTGGCCGGAAAATGGGATTTCAGCGCCCAATTTGAGCGCGGATTGGAAGCTATTTTGCGCGGCTGGTAACGGCTGGTAACCGGGCCGCCCTCAAGACAAAATCGCCAAGCGTGACCGGCAACCAGCCAGCGCCCGGCAACCAGCCAGCGCTCGCCAAGCAGAATATTTGAAAAGGAACACGCAAATGGGAAACATCGACAAGTATCGTGGCTGTCTGCTGGGCGGGGCTGCGGGTGACGCACTGGGCTATGCGATCGAGTTTGACCGTGAGGAGGCGATTGCTGCGCGTTATGGTTCGCGCGGTATTCGCAACTACCGGCTAGATAAGCGCGGCTTGGCGCCGTTTTCTGACGACACGCAGATGACCTTATACACCGCTAACAGTCTGCTGTGCTCGCTAGCCGCGCTCTCGGCTCAAGTCTCTGGCGGTGCCCAGGCCTCTGGCGGCGCCCAATCCTCTGGCGGTGCCCAAGCCTCTGGCGGCGCACCCGCCCGGGTGTCCCCCACTGCACTTGCCGCTTACGCGCCGGCACAAATGGCTCAGTTCTATGTGGAGTGGATGTATACACAGGTCAGTCCTTATCCCCTGACTGAACCCAAAGCCTGGATTTCCAATCTGCCCGAGCTTTTTGCTTCGCGCGCGCCCGGCATAACCTGCCTAAATGCTTGCGAGGCTATGGCCAGCGGTGCCAAAGTTGTAAACAACTCCAAGGGTTGCGGCGGGATCATGCGCATGGCGCCGGCGGGGTTAATCAACACTTCTCCTGGTTTTTCAGGCGTCGAGCTGCAGCGTCTAGGCGCGCAATTAGCTGAGCTAACCCACCGCCATGAGTTGGGTTGGATGCCGGCTGGGGTGTTTGCCCATATTGTCAGTCTCCTGGCCCGCAACGAATCCTGTTCAGTACGTGAGGCCGCTACGCAGGCACTAAACACTTTGCCTGAAGCTTTCCCGAACGCGCATTATCTTGCTCAATTGCAGGAGCTACTGGGGTACACGCTGCGTTTGGCCGATAGTGCCATGCCTGATTTGGAGGCAATTCACGCCCTGGGTGAGGGCTGGGTGGCTGAGGAGGCCCTGGCTATTGGCTTGTTGTGCTCGCTGCGCTATGAGAATGATTTTGAGGGAGCCATCACCTCAGCGGTCAATCATGGTGGAGACAGTGATTCCACGGGGGCTATTGCAGGGAATATCGTTGGCGCCCATCTGGGCCTGGCCGGGATTCCGCAGCATTATCTGGAGCATTTGGAGCTACGCGACACGATCAGCAAGATCGCTGATGACCTGTTCGCCGGCCCGCAGGCCTCCCCGGATCTTTACTTTCCACCCGTCAGCCCCGACAACGACGGCGTCTAGCGCCAGCACGCTAAGCTAACTACCCTGCAGGCTCTTCTTATAGTTTTCACCCCACTGGCTCATTGCCTGCAGCACCGGCTGGAGGCTTTGTCCCAGCTCAGTGAGGGAATATTCCACTCGTGGCGGCACCTGGGCGAATACTTCGCGATACACAATTCCCGCCTCCTCCATAGCGCGTAGATTTGTGGTGAGCACTTTTTGGGAGATTTTGCCGATTGAACGCTGCAGCTCTTTGAAGCGCATGGTTCCGTTAGCGCCCAAATCGCGCAGGATCAGCACCTGCCACTTGTTGCCAATCAGGGTCAATGTTGTCTCTACCGGGCAGGCCGGCAGCTGGTCTAGCTTAACTCCCACCATTTCTCCTTGCATATGGGCAGGTAGCGCCAATAGTTACTTTTAGGTACCTATGGCACAAAATAGTGCCTACTTCCTAAAGTTATGCATTGATTTTACGCTGTTACTCGTAAGGAAGACAAAGCGATTTGCTCGCACATCTACCCAAAGGAAAACTCATGGCTAAGTCAATTGCAGTCGTTGCAGCAAACGGACGCTCCGGTCAGCTCATCGTCAAGGAAGCCCTAGAACGTGGCCACGACGTGACCGTTTTCGTCCGCTCAGAAAACAGGACTCGCGCCCGCAAGGCTGTCATCAAGGACATCATGGAGCTTACCGCTCAGGATCTTGAGGGCTTTGATGCAGTTGTTGATGCCTTCGGCGTTTGGGCTCCGGAAGACCTCCCGCAGCATTCAACAACTCTGGCTCACCTGAGCGACATTCTCTCCGGCAGCGACACTCGCCTGCTAGTTGTGGGTGGGGCCGGCAGCCTCCACCTGAACCCCGAGCACAGCCTGACCGTTGCGCAGGGCCCTGACTTCCCTGAGGAGTTCAAGCCGGTCGCCCACGCAATGGCTAAGGGCTTAGCTGAACTTCGCAAGCGCGACGACGTCCGTTGGACCTACATTTCTCCTGCTTGCGACTTCCAAGCCGACGGCGAGCGCACCGGCCAGTACATTCTGGGCGGCGAAGAGCTGACCGTGAACGAGCGCGGGGAATCCATCATTTCTTACGCTGATTTTGCTATAGCGATGATCGACGAAATCGAGTCCGGCAACCACGTAGGCCAGCGCATCAGCGTTGTCCGTAAGTAATGGTAGGAAAACCCGTAGGAACTTTAATGACTCAGCTAGCTAGCACTGCTATCTCACGCTTAGCAGACACGATTGCCGCCGTAGACGCCGTCGTAGTTGGAGCCGGGGCAGGCCTTTCCACCTCGGCGGGATTTACCTACTCCGGTGAGCGCTTCCAGAAGTATTTCGCGGATTTCATTGAGGCCTACGGGTTTTCCGACATGTATTCGGCTGGCTTTTATCCTTTCAAAACCTTGGAGGAACGCTGGGCTTACTGGAGCCGGCACATCTGGTACAACCGCTACATCCCAGCCCCCAAGAACACGTACGCCAAGCTAGCTCAGCTGTTAGCTGGCAAAGATTTCTTTGTGCTCACCACAAATGTGGATCACCAGTTTCAACTGGCCGGTTTCCCTAAAGACCGCTTGTTTTACACGCAGGGTGATTACGGCCTGTGGCAGTGTTCCCAGCCGTGTCACGAGAACACTTACGACAACTATGAGACCGTGAAACTCATGGTTGAAACCCAGCGTGACATGCGTGTTTCCAGCGAGCTTGTGCCGCACTGCCCCAGGTGTGGTGAGCCTATGAGCATGAATCTGCGCGCCGATCACACTTTCGTTGAGGACGCCGGCTGGCATCAGGCGGCCCAGCGCTACCAGGATTTCATGGCAGCTCACCGCGCTGACAAGGTGCTCTACCTAGAGTTGGGGGTTGGCGCCAACACTCCCGGCATCATTAAATACCCTTTCTGGCAGCGCACTTACGCCAATCCGTTGGCAACTTACGCCTGCATTAATTTTGGTCAGGCCCAAGCCCCGATTGAGATCAGTGAACGCTCTATTCTTATAGATGGCGACATTCACCGGGTCTTAACGCAGGCGTTAAAGGAGTTAAAGGAGGCTGGCAATGCTAGAAAGTAAAAAGGAGGCGCTGCTATCGGAGCTGGTGGCGCAGCTGTGTGCGGAGCGTAATTTCGCTTTCCCGCAGGTACAAAGCAGCGATGAACTGTGGCAACACTTCCGTGCCTTGGTTAACACCCGCCAGCCTGCACCTATCTCCCCTTTTTGGCTGGAAAAACAGGATGAGTTGCTGTCTGGTTTGCTGGCGGAAGGCGGTATTTCTAGTCTCGACGACGCCGCCGTCAGCCCGCTTAATCCTCGGATTCGTCTGTGGCAGGGTGACATTACCCGCCTAGCTGTTGACGGTATTGTTAATGCTGCCAACAGTCAGATGCTGGGGTGCTGGCAGCCGGGACATTTTTGTATTGACAACGCTATCCATACTTTTGCTGGCGTGCAGTTGCGTCTTGAATGCGCGCAGCTGATGCAGGCTCAGGGTCATGAGGAACCCACTGGGCACGCCAAAATCACTGGCGGCTATAACTTACCGGCTAAGCATGTGCTTCACACGGTTGGGCCGATCTATAACCCGGCACTGCCAGACATTGGGAAATATAAGCTGATGAGCAGCTATTTACAGTGTCTAGATATGGCGCAGGAAAACGATTTGAAGTCGCTGGCTTTTTGCTGCATCAGCACCGGCGTGTTTGGCTATCCCAAGGAGCCTGCGGCAAAGGTTGCGGTTGACACTGTGCAGCGCTGGTTGAAGGCAACCCAGGCGCAGATGGATGTTGTCTTCAACGTCTTTGGTGACGAAGACTTGCAGATTTACCGCAAGCTTTTGGGGTTCTAAACAGCCTATCAGTTCTGGTTAGCTGTGGGTATGTACATCATTAGTTCAAGGCTATCCATGATTTGACTCATTGATTTGTTGAACTTTTCGTAGTTAGTGTTTTGGAATTCTTCGTTTGCGCAGGCAACCATAACATTTACATAGTCGGCCTGGTTGTAGAAGGTTACCACCACGGGCACGTCAATAATTGTTAGCACACCCCGGATAGAAATAGCTTTAGCCTCAGGGATCTGTAATATTTCTTCCGGTTGACTAATCTGGATTGGTAACCCATCCACTAGGATCTCGGTTTTTTTGAAATAGCCATAAACCCCGTGCACCGCTTTTAATAGCTGCTGCCACGAAACCGGGCGGGTGAGCCGGTAGTTGGCGTGAACCCAGCCCTTTTCTTCTTTTTCACCAATTAAAATCATTGCAGTTCTCCATCTGCTCTTGGCTCAGCATGCAGGCTTGTGACCAGCTACTATGCGGCGCAGCTCGCGCTGCAGCACAGCAAGCTAAGGCCGCAGCACACAAGGCCTGCGCTGTAACGCGACAATCCTGTACCGCAACACACAAGCCCACACCGCAACGCCGCCTACCTTCCAGCTTTGAGTTGTTCCTCGGGCATATTCATGGCGATTTCCATATTGTCAATGAATTTGCCAATAAATTTGTTGTAGTGCTCGTAGTCCAGGTTTTTTAGTTCTTCATTGTTGCACTCAACATAGACGTTGATGAAGTGGACTTGGTTGTAGAAAACAATTTCTACATTAGTCCTAGCCACCATTAGCAATCCACGAATTGCAATATTGCGGTCTTCAGGGATCTTGAGAATGTCTTCAGGGGTTTTAATTTCAATCAGCTTATGGTCAACCAGGATTTCAACATTAGCGAAGTAATGCCAGGCTTCATAAACCCCTTGTAGCATCATTTCCCATGAGGCCCGGAAAGTCAGGTTGAAGGTAGATCGTAGCCAGCCGTCGTCCTCACGATGACCCATGAACAGCATGATTCCTCCTAGCCAACCGCGTCGATGGCCGCTTTGGCATCAGCCAAGCCAACCCCGGTGCGGTCTCGGTAAATTTTGATGGCGTTGATTTTTTTGCCCATACGCACTAGGTGGAGTTCTTCTGGGGTTAGTTCCAGCCAGGCGGCGGCCTCGTAACCTGCACCCCCAGCCCCGACGACGCCGTCGCCGGCCCCGTAGGTACCCTGAGCGTACTCGCTGGCGTCCCCATAGGCGCCCGGCTGGCCGTAATCACTGGTTCCCGTCTGGCCGTAACTGACCCCTAGACGCAATTCAAGACTCTTGACCTGCGCTTTTAACCGGTGGTTTTCATTGCGTAAGCGCTCAATTTCTGCGGCCTGATCAAACCATTTACCCATAACGTTCCCTTACACACCTATCAAGCGCGGCAAGCTTGGCACCCGCCGCAATATTTAAAAATTTTCTAGCGCTTTTGAGCTGGTCTTAGCGCCAGTGCAAGCCGGCCTTACCATCACTCTAAGTTGGCCTTAGCGTCGCTCTAAGTTTGCCTTATCGTCACTCTAAGTTGGCCTCGCAGCCAACCTATTTGGAGCTTTCTGATTTCTCAGCACCCTGCGGGCGCTCAGAGCTTGGCGCCGGCTCTATCCAGTTGGCCAATATGCCGCCGGTTGGGTCTTTGAAGGCCGCCAGTAGATCTTTGAATCTCATGCCGGCCAGATGCGAGAACTGGTTGAGCTCGTAGTGGTCAGGGAAGATGGTGCGCAGCTGCATTGGTACTGGCTTGCCGTCTCTGGTCAGGCGTCCGGTGATCAGCGAGAGCTGTTCAAAGCCCCAATGCGGATCCACACTTTGGGCGCTTGCGGGCACCCGGATCGCCTCCCAGCCCTTGTAAAAGCGCGCTTTGCGGCCAATGCGCAGCACTGCCCAGTTAAGCATGAGTTCGCTGTAGTCGCTGATCATGGTGGGAACGCGAGTTTCGGCGTACTCGCTTTCGCCGTAAAAAGCTTGGGCGTGTTCGCCGCTGGTGTTCCACACATGCTGCCAGCTGCGCCCGCAATCCCAGGTCAGCGATAGTGCGTCGCTATCACGGAGCCGAATCTGCGCCCCTGCCGTCTCCGCGAAGTGAAACAGCTCAGCAACTTGCCACCACATTATTCTGACCTCCCAGCCAAAATCCCCAGCTCAAGGCATTCAATAGCACTCAGCACAATGTCGCCGGCCAGAAACTGCACCTGGCGCGCACCGCCGGGCAGATCAAAGTAGGGCACGTTAATACCGGTGCGGATCGAGCATCCCTGCGGCAGCTGCTTAATTTCGTAGCTGTAGTAGGGGTCGTTTAGGGCGAATATGTCCAGTGAGCGATACTCAAAGTAGGTGGGCCGCTCCCCGACGGGCCGGTGCCACAGGTATTTACCGTCCGGATAGCCCACACGATCCACGTACGGCCCATAAAGCTGTAGGTAGTCCGCCAGATTATTAAACACCTGCACGGTAGAGCGGTCCATGCGGGCTAGCACCTGGTCACTGTCAGGTAGGAAGCGAATAATCATGTCCCCACGAAAACTGGGGTCATGTACTTTCGGTACGTCCTGGGCACTCATCTTCCCCTCCTTGCGTTTATAACTAGCGTAAGTCTATGCCTGCTTTTGCTCACGACGGCGCAGTTCGCCCCGTAAAATGAGCTTTCAGAAGAAACGAGGCCGCCCATGACAAGCCGCAGCACTAACAGCTCTAGCCATGACAACACAGCTATCACGCACAACACTGAAGTAAAAGCCAGGAACCGCGCCCCTGAAGAAAAGCTCGCTTTCGTCGATGCAGCTTTAGCTGTAGCTGGCCATGAGATTACCGATCCGGTTATGCGCGATCTTCTGGAACGTGTAATTCGTAACGAAATCACCGCTGACCAGGCGATGGCAGTTGCCCGCCACTATGTTCAAGACTGATGGCACGCAAAGTTTTTCGCACCTGGGAGGATTACTTCATCCCTGGCACCTCGGTGTTACGCAATAAATTCACTACTCCTGGCAACCCACATGGGGAACCTGACGCTGTCAAGCTACGCTTTCTGGAAGAGGGCTACGCTAGCTCCAGAATTTTGGAACTGGCGCAAACGCCGATCAAAGGCAACTTCGATTACGCCCACATGAAGGCAATTCACCACCATATTTTCCAAGATGTATATGAGTGGGCAGGCCAGGAGCGGGTTGCTCCCCTGGGCACATTCATGGTCAAGTCTGGCCCGGACGTTGTCCATTACCCGTTGGGAGATCCGACTGCTCCGCAAATATCTTACCAGTACTATCCAGCAGGCCCAGTCTTAGGGCAGGCAGCCAATGAGCAATACCGCAGGCTCAGAGCAAAATGGATTTGTTGCGCGGCTTGGATCATGAAACTTTCGTGACAGAGCTGGCTGAAATTTGGGGCGAGTTGAACGTTATCCACAGTTTCCGTGAGGGCAATACACGCACGCAGTTCGTGTTTTTCTCCCAGCTGTCTGAGCAAGCCGGTTGGAAGCTTGATCCTGCGCTTTTTACGCCAGGCACCCCCGCTTGCAATAAACCAGGCACACCCACCAGTAACAGACCAGGCACCCCCGCCTGCAAGGAATTCGTAGCAGCGCGTTTCTACAGCCAGGCAACTGGCAGCAACCAGCGTCTAGCTGCAGCTTTGCCCCGCCATCGTGCCTTTAACTGCCCCTCTAGAGCAGGTTTAAAAGGGTAAAAAGGACAAACATCTAGAGTTCCCACCCCACGCCCCCTACCCAGCTCACTTAGAAGCCAGCAAAAGCACGACGCCGACTGCGCGCTAAAGCTGCGGCCTGTGTGGGATAATTTCTCTCGCAGGCCGCAGCTGGTTACAACCCTGGTGGCGTCGCGCCTGCTTGGAGGAAAAATGCGCGCTTTCGAAGAGTCCCAGGCCGCGCCGTCGCCAATTACCTCGCAGCGTGCCGCCCCGCAGAGGGCCGCCCGCACCCAAAAACCCCAGACCATTGAGGTGCGCGGGGCACGCGTGCACAATCTGAAGAACCTAGACGTTGATGTTCCGCTAAATAAAATCGTTGGTATTGCTGGCGTATCTGGCTCAGGTAAATCCTCCCTGGCCCTGGGGGTTCTCTATGCGGAAGGCTCACGCCGCTACCTGGAGTCACTGTCCACCTACACGCGCCGGCGCATGAGCCAAGCCCAACGCTCTGACGTGAGCGAAGTGCGTTACGTGCCGGCGTCGTTGGCGCTGCGGCAAAGGCCGGGCGTGCCCGGAATCCGCAGTACTTTCGGAACCATGACTGAGCTAGCCAACAGTCTGCGACTGATGTTTTCGCGCCTAGCCCACCACCGCTGCCCTAACGGGCACTACGTTGAGCCCTCATTCGACGTCGCCCGCATGGCTGAAATTACCTGCCCCACCTGCGGCGTAAAATTTTATGGCCCTGGCGCTGAGGACCTGGCGTTTAACTCACGCGGAGCCTGCCAAACTTGCTCGGGCACAGGCCTGACCCGCAGCGTGAATGTTGCGGCGCTGGTGCCGGACCAGAACCTGAGCATTGACCAGGGCGCCGTCGTAGTGTGGGGCACGCTGATGTGGGCCCTGATGAAAGACGTGTGCCGCGAGATGGGTGTGCGCACCGATGTGCCATTCAAGGAGCTAACTGAGGCGGAGCAGGAGATTGTTTACCACGGCCCAGCGCTAAAAAAGCACATTATTTACGTAAATCCTAAAACTAACCAGTCGGCCGAAATGGATTTCACCTATTACAACGCCATTTATACGGTCGAAAATGCGCTTTCTAAAGTTAAAGATGAAAAGGGCATGAAGCGCCTGGAGCGTTTCTTACAAGAGGACACTTGCCCTAAGTGTCACGGCACCCGTATGTCTGAAGCCACCCGGGCGCCCCGGTTGCGCGGTATTGGTCTGGACGCGGCCTCGCAAATGACCCTGTCTGAACTGATGGGGTGGGTTGAGGGGGTGCCCGACTCACTGCCGCAGATGCTGCGTCCCATGGCCCAAAATATTTGCGAGGCTTTCTTTGACACCGCCCAACGTTTGCTTGACCTGGGGCTGGGCTACTTGGCGTTGGATCGTGCGGCGTCCACACTTTCTACCGGTGAGCGCCAACGCGTGCAGCTAGCGCGGGCGGTGCGTAACCGTACCACGGGCGTACTGTATGTGCTTGATGAGCCTTCGATTGGCTTACATCCGCATAATCTCAAGGGTTTGACGGGGGTGATGGATGATCTGTTGGCGGATGGCAACTCGGTGATTTTGGTTGACCACGACACTCAGGTGCTCACCCACAGTGATTACCTCATTGAGATGGGGCCCGGCGCTGGTTCCGACGGCGGCACGGTGGTTTGCCAGGGTACGGTTGCGCAGGTCATGGACGATTCTGCGTCGATTATTGGGCCGTATCTGAGGCAGCCGAACCAGCCCAAGCCGGCACGGGCGGATCTTTTTGAGCGCGGCAGTATCCGCCTAGTCACGGACGCGATCCACACGGTGCAGCCACTTGAGGTGGATATTCCCCAGGGACGACTCACAGTGGTGACTGGGGTTTCGGGCTCAGGTAAAACCACCATGGTGCTTGAGAGCCTGATCCCGGCTTTGCAGGCGCGAATTGCTGGTCAGGCGCTGCCGGGGCATGTGCGCTGGCTGGAGGCGCCGGGTATTGGCCGGGTTATGCTCATTGACGCTACTCCGATTGGTATTAATGTGCGCTCGACTGTGGCCACCTATGCGGGGGTGCATGATGAGTTGCGTAAGCATTTCGCCAGGTCCGAGGCGGCTAAGCAGTATGGAGCCAAACTTGCCGCTGAGGCCGGCTCAAAATCTGGCCGCCACCGTGGGCTTACGGCTGGCGCGTTTTCTTATAACACTGGTTCTTTGCGTTGCGACACTTGTGACGGCACTGGGCAGATCTCCCTTGATGTGCAGTTTCTTCCCGACGTCGAGATTTGCTGCCCCGATTGTCGCGGATCTCGTTATGGGCGTGCGGCTCACGAAATTAGGTGCTTTTTTGACGACGGCGCCGCCTACAGCCTGCCTGACCTGATGGCTATGAGTGTTGATGAGGCTTTGACTGTTTGCGCGGGCCTTAGCCGGGTGAGCAAGAAATTGCAGGTGCTGCACGATTTGGGTTTGGGCTATTTGACGCTTGGCGAGCAGACACCGGGGCTTTCTGGTGGCGAGGCGCAGCGGTTAAAGCTTGCCAGTGAGATGGGCCGTGGCCAGGGTGATTCGGTGTTTGTGTTTGATGAACCCACTATTGGCCTGCACCCAAAGGATGTGCAGACCCTAATGGGAGTGTTTGCCAGTTTGATTACTAAAGGTGCCACCGTGGTGGTTATTGAACATGATCTGGACGTAATCCGCATCGCAGACTATGTGGTGGATATGGGCCCTGGCGGAGGTTTGGCCGGTGGCCAGGTGGTAGCCACCGGCTCCCCCGCTCAAATCAAAGCCTGCCCCACCAGCCTCACCGGCAGATTCATCTAGACACAGCTTCCATCAGCCCAACCACTATGCCTTTATGTGTTACTAGATTTAGCAAATATTGAATCACCAAGCTGTATCGCCGCGTTCACAACATCAATAAACGATATGGCAGATGCATATGGTGTTAATTTCGTATACTCACTCCACACAGACAACATAGTTTCAGAAGCTCTAATCTCTTCCAACCTATACTTGTAGTCGGCAACGCTAGACGAGGAACCTCGTTTTATTGCCGTCGCAGTTAGAGCTTGCTTTACCTGAACAAAATCAATATCTTCGTTATAAAGTTTCAGGAATGCATAAATATCATAGAAATCCCTACCACGCGTATTGGCTACACCCCTGACAACAACGGTTTCAAATTTCTCAGCCAGTATCGTCGCCACAGGATAAGACAACACATTGATTGCTCCATCTTCAAACATCATCGGATATGGGTATTCGATTTGTTTTGGAACTATAGAGTCACCTGTTGTGATGTCTACTTTTACAGGCGCGTTCATTCTTCCGTATCTCACCCGAACATGGGCACGCCAGTTCGCATATTCATCATCGGTTCGAATAGGCTCGATACGTTCAAAAACATACTCCATCTCATCACCAACATCGACACCACAAATATCCTTTATCGCACGCTCAATATTTGCACGATCCAGTGACATGCCAACTACAGTCGTATCCATATCCATCGTAGTACGTAGGGAAACACCAATCATCGACGCAATTAGCAGTCCACCTTTGAGAACAAATTTCTCAGCATAGGGACTTTTCTCAAGACGAAGCAACAGATGTTCAAATAGATACATTTGCAGTAGCTCCTGAGGTCTAAGCCCGGCTCTTTTTGCAACAGATCGAATCTTGCCTCTAAGGCTCGCATCATTGCGAATAGTTACCAATTACAACACCTCCAGGTATACCTGTAACTCACGCCTTACTCCGAGCGCTTCACACATGCGCGCCAACTCATGAAGATCTTTCTCACGGCTATTGAAGTATCCACCAATAGCGTCACGCACAAGTTGAGCATCAACACCAGCCAGCTTCCTTTGCCTAATCAGGTCAGCGATCGAACGCTCAGAGTTATAGCACCTGACCCTATTACCTGACGGCGTCATAATATTTGTTGCGCCAAGCTCGTAAATATCAGGGCGAACCCAGTGAATCTGACTGCCTGGAAACTCCTCAATCAGCCTGACCGGGTTATACCCCCTAGGCACGGTCACGGACTGCACTACCGGAAGCCTGTCTGATAATCCATTTAGATACAACGCGCTGTTATGCGAAAAAATGCACTTGCGCCAACGTGCCCCAATCACGAGAAAGTCATCTTCGAAAACATCAGGCGTGCAGTAGATACCGCGTGAAATCCTATCAATACGGCCTGTTTCGCTCGCATAAGAGATAAGTCCCGCAGAAAAGCCAGCACCCTTCAACTGCGAAGAGTACACCACCCCACCCTCGGCGTCGATATAACTTACAAGCTCGTCAAGCATCAAAGTAGACACCTCCTCTACAACAGACGTTCATACAGCATTATACAGCTATTGATGTATAAACGTCTATCGAGGGGGCACCCCTCCCGCAAAGCGCGCACACGCGGCCCCAAACACACAAGTATGAGGTAGCTCTATGCATCCGCCATAGGGAGCAAATAGACCATCGAGCAGGTCAGGCCCGGAAACGGGCTCTTCGCATTTGAGGGTGTAGGTGTTGTGGGCGGGGTTGGGCATGTCGTGGCCGGGTAGGGGTCGAGGTCTTCCGATGATGGAGATTCCTACACCGTCCATCTGAAAGACCTCGACATGTCCAATGCTATCTTTGATCGCCTCGATCTGAGCGCGTTCGCTCGCCTGGATGGCCTGGGGTTGGAGGTGAGGGGTCAGCGCGTTGAGCCAGACCATGCAGTGTTGGCGTGACGTATTACTGGTGAGGACCGGTGGGCTCGACGCTGCGGGTGCCAGGGCATTTCTCGTGACACGGTGGTCAGGTGCTTGGCTCACGTACCCTGCGAGTGGCGCCACACCCCGTATGGGGACAGGTACGTCACCGTCATCTTGGATTTGACGCCCGTCAACGATCGCAGTGACCCCTCCCGGCTCTTGGACATGGTCCCGGGTCGCTCCAAGCAGGTCTTCAAAACCTGGCTGGCCTCCCGCCCCGACACGTGGCGAAGCCGCATCGAGATCGTCGCGATGGATGGATTCACCGGGTTCAAAAGCGCAGCCACTGAAGAACTCCCCGGCGCGAGGGCGGTCATGGACCCCTTCCACGTCGTGCACCTGGCTGGCAACGCCTTGGATGAGTGTCGCAGACGCATTCAGCAAGAACTCCACCACCGGCGCGGGCGTGCCACCGACCCCCTGTACAAGGCCCGCAGGATGTTACACACCCGCTCATGCCTGCTCACGCCACGCCAGCAGCACCAACTACTCAACCTGTTTTCCGGTGAGGAGCACGTCGCGCTCGAGGTCACTTGGAGCGCCTACCAGAACATCATCGACGCCTACCGCGCGCCCGACACGGACGCGGGTAAGGCCCTGATGGAAGCCGAAATCAACACCCTGACCTCCACGCGTGTACCGAGGGGTCTGACCGAGCTCATCACGCTGGGCAGGACACTCAAACGCCGAGCCGGGGACATCCTGGCTTACTTCGACCACCCCCACACCTCCAATGGCCCTACCGAAGCCATCAACGGACGCCTCGAACACCTACGCGGCTCCGCCCTCGGGTTCCGTAACCTCACCCACTACATCACCCGCTGCCTCCTCGAAACCGGCGGATTCAGACCCCAACTACACCCCCAATTATGAAGAGCCCGTTTTCTGTGGCACCGGTGATAGTAGTTCCTAGTTTTGCGGTGCGGCAGATGGTATCGACGATGACATTTCCGTTAGGCTGCACAGTAGGTCCTTAGTTTTGTACGGATGGATTAGATACCTTTTTCCTACAAAGCCAAGGACCCCAATATCTTGTGCCACGCCCGAACCCCCGGCGAACTAATCAATGCACTCTAAAACCGGAAGAGCCCTTTTAGTACTACTGGTGGATTTCGGTTTTGGTGGGGATTAACGCCGCCGGCTTCGGTTTTTCCGTTGAGGAGGTCGTTGACTACTTCCCGATGGTGAAATGGGTCGATGGTGAGGTAGAGAGGAACCAGTCACCTGGAAGAGATCGATCCAGTCGTTGGTGTGCAATCTGGGAGGTAGGGTCGCGGGGTCGATTCCTCGCGAGCGCAACCATGATTGTGTTTCTGAACGTGATGAAAACAACCCTGCCCTTCGGAGAATTTCCCCTATCCCGCGTCCCCGGGCAGTGAAAACGGTGTGCACCATCGCCTGAAAGGCTTTGCGCTGCTCTATCGGAATCTTCGGGTCACCCACCCGGCGGATCACTAAGATCCCCCCGTCAACGTTTGGCTGTGGCCGGAAAGCAGGCCTTGGTACCCGAGAACCCAGGTGAAATGTGAACCATGGGGACCACTGAGCCGTCATCATCGTGCTTGCGCCTACCCCGGCCCGGCGGCGAGCGACTTCCCACTGCATGAGGAGTACAGCGTCAGTCCATGCTGGCGCATGCAGCAACTTTCGAAGAATGGCAGTGGTGAGGTGAAAGGGAATGTTTCCCACAATGACGCAGGGAGTGGCGGGTAACCGGAAGTTAAGGAAATCATCATGGACCACTTCGACCGCCGCCGAGGAGGTTTCTTGTGTGATTTTGGCAGCTAGTTTTGCGTCCACTTCAACTGCCGTTATCGCCCTCCCCAAGTGGGCCATCGGGTGAGTGAGGGCACCGCTTCCTGGTCCGATCTCAATGATGGGGCCGGAGGTTTGTTTCACAAGGTCGATGATGGAGTTGATGATCTTGTGGTTGGTGAGAAAATTTTGGCCATGCTCGTGACGGCCGTGTCCGTATGCAGACATCAGGTGTGCTCCTTGGATTTGAAAGGGAGCCGGGCATGACAAATAGCCGCCCGGCTAAAGGACCGGAGCGGTTTTTAACCTACGGGGTAGGAAACCGCCTTAGCGGTTGGTGCGCAACCGCAAGAAAGCGGTACCTGAAATCAACATGGGTCTAATTATATCCATTAAAGGGTTAAGGGTCAAAATGTGTGTCTGGCTCGGCGTGTCGCGGGGGTTAGATTTG